>FSSH01000527.1_pt1 | contig 92866 bp, 83 predicted proteins | sample 1166101 | NCBI WGS metagenome assembly FSSH01 (sample SAMEA32972668, study PRJEB13176) | freshwater metagenome | biome: Drinking water system; feature: Biomass in drinking water that filtered by 0.45 um membrane; material: drinking water | place: USA | collected 2012-12-20 | depth 0 m | reverse complement strand
CGACCACCCAGTCATTCGACTTTGGACTGTTCATCATCCTGACAATCATTTGTTGGCCTCTCCCGGCTTTCCCACAGAGGGTGAGGCGCGGCGCTTTGGCAGCGTTTTTGGCCTGACAGGGTATTGCATTCAAGATCTGCGCTGCTTTTATGTTGGCGAGGGCGATGACGATCCACGAAAACGTATACTTTATTCGCTGTCACGGGGCCGAGACGTATATGAGCGATTGCTCGAATCGCTGCCGGTAGACTCTGATTCGGAAACATTGCGGCAGCTTGCTTTATCACTCAACCTGAGAGACTACGCTTTGCCGCAATTTTCGGCAGCTTTCAGCGACGAGAGGCCAGCATAATGGCTACCATCCGAAAAATTCAACGTCAGTCGGGTGTCGTCTATAAGGCGATCATCACCCAGCGCGGCATTGCAATAAAATCCAAAACCTTCACCCGCAAAGGCGATGCGCAAGCCTGGGTAAAGCGCATCGAGTCTGATCATGAAATGATGGAAGCCTTGGGCTCGCGCGGCGCGGGTTTGCGTTTTGCTGATCTGGTCGACGAATATATGCGCCAATGGCAAGGCAAGGACGCGGTCAACCAAGCCAGGCGGGCGCAGTATTGGCAGACCTGCCTGGGTGACTATAAGTTGGTCGACATCAGCGCGGATATGATCCGCCAACGGCTTAAAGCCTTTGAAGCTGGCAAGGTGCTGCGCGGCGATGGTGCCGGCAAGGCCAAGGCAATTAATCGTGATCGTTCGCCGTCTACCGTCAATCGGTATCGCACCGTACTGTCGGCGATTTTCAGATATGCGATTTTCGAGGGCTATATTGTCGCCAATCCGGTCGCGCGGGTGGCCGCGCGCAAGGTGAACAACCAGATTAATCGATTCCTGGATGAAGGCGAACGGATCCGGCTTTTGGATGCGTGTCAGAAAGCGGACTGGAACAAACTGCATTTGTTGGTGCTGATGGCGTTGACTTCCGGCATGCGCAAAGCCGAAGTGCTTAACCTCCGGTGGAGTGACATCGACTTCGATAACAATCTGGCCAGGTTGGCAACCAGCAAAAACGGCGACCCCCGCTGGTGTCCTCTGCCTGACTTTGTTGTGGACCAACTAAGGCCGCTGCGCCAGGTGGGTGTCTCGCTTGTTTTTGCCAGCGAGAACAAGCCAGAACGGCCGTTCGAGTTCAAAAAGCATTGGGACAAGGCATTGCGAGAGGCGGGGGTCGAAAACTTCCGATTTCACGATCTACGCCACAGTGCGGCCAGTTTGCTGGCCATGTCCGGCGCGTCGCTGTATGAAGTCGGCGAAGTGTTAGGCCACAAATCCACTCAAACCACGAAACGCTACGCGCATTTATCCACCGAGCACAAATCTAAGCTGGTCGAGCGTGTTATGACAGCCGCCATCCGGCAAGGGAGCTAATCATGGAAACCAATAAATCACTTTTTTCACACCGCTTTGATGCTAATACGGCGAATATTGAATCGGCAGTGGTCGATGCTATTTCGATTATCGTCGAGCGATCCAAGGCGATTGCCAGTCTGTTGGCCCCTGAAATATCCGACCATAAAACCTGTTCCATCTTGTTGGCCAGCGTTATCGATGATTTGTCTATGATCGATGAAATTATTGTCCGGTTCCATTTGCGCACCGACTTTGAATTGGATGCTAAAACGACTATTGGCGATCAAGTAACGCGCTTGGTGGAGCGTTCCAAAGCCGTGTTGTGGTCTATGGATGGGGAGTTTGAAACCCGGCTGATAACGTCGGTGATATTCCAGGCGATTGTGTCGGATTTAAATGATATTGCCGACATTCTCGATATCCACATGCGAGGGGCCGCGAAGGATCACGCCGGATTCGTCTAACGATTTACCAGCCACCGAAGCTGGTCGAGCGTGTTATCACCGAGGCCATTGAGTAAAAATAATTTGGAGAGCACCATGGATACAGAAAATCAAGCACAAAACAGAGTCAGCCGTGAACAAATGGCATTGATTGATGCCGTCTTGTTGAGTTCGGAGCGCGCGCGGTGCGTGCTGGAGTTGGTCTCTGACGCCATGATAGACAGCGAGTTATTGCCGGCGCTTAGAGTGGCAATCGACCCAATCGAGGACATTGATCACACCATTAAAGCCTGGAAATCAGGCGAAACCATCAACGCTTAAGGAAATCGACCATGATAGATATCGCAGAAACAGAAACTTACCGATTGATAAACGCCGTTGAAGAACTGTCAAACATGCTTTTACATCGACTTTGGAGTGATGACGACATCAAGGACCGTTTCGAACTCGCCGCCTTAGCAGATGCCATACGTGTGTCGGCATTGCGATTAAGTGAAGTTGTGGGAATCGACGACGATCGAGGGGAGCCGTTTAAGGTGGCGACAGAGAACGATGCAAAGTAATTGCAAAGCGTAAAGCCTAACTATACACTAAGTTATGATTAGGAGTTTCCGCCATAAGGGTGTTCAGCAATTCTTTGAAACCGGTTCAAAGGCCGGCATCAATGCCGATCACGCCAGCAAGTTGTCGCGGCAATTGCTGTTGTTGAATGCCGCCAAAAGTCCGCAAGAAATGGACGTGGCAGGCTGGAAGCTGCATCCGCTCAAAGGTGATTTATTCGAACATTGGGCGGTCAAGGTTAACGGGAACTGGCGTCTCACCTTCGCGTTTGAGGGTGAAGACGCCATTCTGATCGACTATCAGGACTATCACTGACGAGGTGTTTGCATGGCTATGTTTAATCCGCCCCATCCGGGCAGTATTTTGAAAGAGGACGTCTTGCCCGAACTGGGTATAGGCGTTACCGAGGCGGCTGCGCAATTGGGTGTGTCACGCGTGGCATTGTCGCGGGTCATTAACGGCAAGGCCGCGATCAGCGCAGAGATGGCGATTCGATTGGAAGCCTGGACCAGTGGCCCGACCGCTGAAACGTGGGTGCGTATGCAGGCCGAGTATGACCTATGGCAAGCCCGCCAGAAACCACGCCCCAACGTCACGCCAGCACCTCGCCCAGAGGCGGCTTAACCTGTTTTACCAAGCCTAGCCCGACGGGGCGAAATGCGGAAATCTCACCCGCCTGGCTTGGTATCTTTTTTGAGAATGACACTAGAGAGGTGTTGATGTGGGTATTTTTGATAATTTAAATTTAAATGCCTTCGCTAGATATGACGAAGGATTGTCTTTGCCTGACGAAATGACTTTAGGTGAAATAGCGATATTTTGGGCGACACCGCCATCGGGGCCGCGAAAAACGCCAATCCATGACGACGGAGCACGCTGGCGAGTGAAGATCATGCTTGAGGCGTTTAAGTCTGGAAAGCTTGTAGGCATTGATATGGCGGCCAAAGAAGAATCTGAAATTGCATCCGATGAAAGCCGTGGGGCAATAGGGAGTATCCCGTTCGAGGACTCCAATCGTTTAAGAATTATGAGGGAAGTAAATCGGCACATTCAGATAAAGAAAGCTGATTTCATAGCTTGGCTTGAAAGTGAAAATCAACCGTTTCCATACAATTGCCAGCTGGAAAAATGGTGGATTGAGGGCGGCGATGGTCTGGTATTCTCGATTGATGAGGAGGAGGTTGACAGAAAAAAGGTTCAGAAAATCGGGAAAGAAATGTTAGAAAGCAATCCGGGGATGACTTGTACAGAGGCAAAAAAGCGGGATGAATTAAAACCTTTTTACAAAAAATACCCTGGCAAAGACCCTGTAAAAGTAGACGATTGGTTAAAAGAGATTGGGATGCTGCGTGGTAAGCGAGGCAGGCCAAAAAAATATTCTGACAAAGAGATTTCTTCGACGTTTTTTCAATCGAATCCTCATTAAAAAATAACAATAAATTCAATATCTTATGGTTTTTAAAAATACCGTTTAAACTCCCTTTATTCCCTGTTTTGCGGGAATAAATTGCTTTAATAAATTGTCACCAATGCCGCGAAACACGGCAGAACTTCACTAATCAGAGGTGGCAATGATGCAAACGAACCAAAACCCAGTCGAACCAGTTGCACCCGCGCTGGATAACATCCTTATTCTCGAAAAATTCCAGGAAAAACACGCCGACAAGTTCACACCCGGTCAATTGACTTGGTTCATGCGTAATCGCGCCCGCAATGGATTGTCGAAGTCCGGCGCGGTGATTTTGTCGGCGAGAAAGTTTTACATCAACGAGCCATTGTTTACGCAGTGGTTTGCTAGTCAAAAAGCCTAATTCTCTTTCAGACGACTTATCAACATGGCCGCGCGGATTGCGGTCGAGTCGGACCGATGGCAAATGAGAATGGGTGATTTTGATGATGAAGTTTAAGAACTGTTACAAAAAGCAGGAACCGATGTGGCAAGGCCACCCGGTTGCCCCGCATTACAAGAGGTTGTCCAGTGCCAACAATTGAGTCGCGGATTGAGTACGCATTGAAATATGCGGCACAGGGCTGGCCAGTGTTGCCGGTGCACTGGATTACTGAACGGGGTATATGCAGCTGCGGCAAGACTGATTGCCGCTCCGCTGGCAAACATCCGTTGACGCAGAAAGGGCACCGTGATGCCACTACGGATAAAGAGGAATTAAAGGCCTGGTTTAAAAAATGGCCTGAGGCGAATCTCGGTATTCAAACCGGTGCGGCATCTGGAGTTTTTGTAATTGATGTCGATCCTCGCCATGGTGGCGATGATTCGCTGGTGCAAATGAAGCGTGAACTCGGCCCGGTCCCGGATGATGTGGTACAGGTGACCGGCTCAGGTGGTAGTCACATTTGTTTCAAATATGCCGGGCAGGAGTGTGTGTCGACAACCAACTTTTACCCGGGGATCGATCTTCGCGGGGATGGTGGTTTTATTGTTGTCGAACCATCCAATCATGTGACGGGTGGCAAATATTATTGGGATGGTGATTCGCCTTTGGAAGGTGCGTCTTTGCCAGAGCTACCAAGTAACCTTCTGGCAAAGTTACGCGCTAAAAAGCGGGCGATCGTGTTGCAATCTGAACCAGCGGTCGCAAATCCTTTAGCGGCGGTTGAAGTTAAGAAAATCCGCATAGCACTCGGGTTTATTCCAGACTTTGACGACAGAGACCAATGGCTCACCATAGGCATGGCGTTACACTCAACCGGGGCAGGTGATCAGGCTTTTGGGTTGTGGGGTGAGTGGTCGCAGCAGTCGGACAAGTTCAACCTGGCTGACCAGCGGCGAGTGTGGAATTCATTCAAACCCGGGGGCGGGGTGAGCCTGGCCACCTTGTTTGGCATTGCCAAAGCTAAGGGGTATACACCGCCGGAGTCCTGGAGGCCGCCGGCGCCGCCGATGTCTGTTTATGAGGCTGAAGCTACTCAGGCACAAACGCCGGCAAAGAAACACAAACGTAAACCCAATGCGCTGCCAGTTGGTGATACTGATCAATTTAAACGCTTTGTGTTTTTGAAAAATCACAATCGGATATTCGATACCGTGACGCGCAACGAGTTGAGTCGAGACGGCTTTGATGGTGCGTTTCTGCATGTCTTTCCTGATCACAAACCATCGGCAGTTTTTCTAAAAAATCCGGCCACTATCAAGGTTGACGGTCTGATTTATCTGCCTGGAGAAACCGATAACCCGGTTCATCGTGATGGTGCGGTGCTTTGGAATATCTGGCGCGATCCTGGCGTCAGTTTACCTGATGAGGCTACGCGTGAGGATGTGGGGCCCTGGCTAGAGCATCTTAATTACCTGTATCCCATCCCGGCTGAGCAGAATCACTTAGTAAGGTGGCTGGCTTGCACTTTGCAACGTCCGGCGACCAAGATTAATCACGCGATTTTAATCGCTGGGAACATGGGAGTGGGTAAGGATATGTTGTTGAATCCCCTGCGGTATGGGCTTGGGGAGGCCAATATATGTGAGCCGCCGGCAGGTGAATTGAAAGAGGCATTCACTGACTATCTTCACCATTCCAAATTGGTTGTTTTCCAGGAGATTCGAACCTCAGATTTGCTTGATTTGGAAAACAAACTGAAGCCGATGTTGGCCGCGCCGCCGGATATGTTGCGGGTGAGATTGTTCGGGCGGGGATTTTACGAAACACCGAATATTGTTCAGGCCATATTTATGAGCAACTACAAAGATGCAATGCATATATCTGCGAACGACAGGCGTTACTTTGCGGTGTGGACAGACGCGGAACCAATGCCAAAGGACTATTACGACGAATTGGGATCCTGGCTTGATGGCGGCGGCAACGGCTTGGTGGTCCGCTGGCTGCTGGATCGTGATATCAGCGACTTCAATCCCAAACAACCAGCGCCTCTGACTCAGTTCAAATCGGAGCTGATTGGCACCAGTAAGTCGCCGCTCAAACACGATATCGAGGAAAGGATAGCGGGCCGCGATTACCCGTTCAACGTAGATTGTGTGCGGTCCATCGATGTGGCTAAGGCCATGCACGATAAATACAGCGCCAAATCTATTGGGGCGGTGATGGCTGAGTTGGGGTGTTTGCCGATGATGTGTAAGCGCTCGACAGGTAAACGCGAAACGGTCAGTCTGTTTGCGGTGCGGAACATTGAGGACTGGCGGCGGGAGTCGGTGATCAAGTGGCTGGATGAGTACGATAGGCGGCTTAATAAGTAGCCATGTGGTCTCATTTATGAGCCTAAGCTGGACGGATAGCTTGACGTTGTTAACCCTTGCGTGTCGTGGGGTGCGGCGCTATCCGTCCACTTGTCCACCTATTTTTTCATACATGTTAGAGATATAGAGAATAACGGCGAAAACCGGACGATTATGCATATACACGAAATGAACCGGTATCGAAAAAAACAGTGGACAAGTGGACGGAATGCAATCAAAGCCAGATGCAGCGCGGCTTGCAGACGTCCAATTTGTTGAAAAATTACAGGTGTTCCGTCCACTTATCCAACTGGTTAGGGGGGGTGAAAACTCACAGCCTTCCCCGCGCTAGACCGATCACGATTAGTTTCTTGCAGGCGCGCGAGTTTTGGGAGGGGGGTATAGCAATGGGGAGGGGGGGGTTAAAAGTCATAGTCCTTGCCGACCGTGACCCGTTAGCCAGCTAAATTTTTATTTAGGATTTTTTGAATAGAAAAAGCCCATTAAGTTACTGATAAATATAGGTATTATAAATTATTTTTAATCCCTTTATTCCCTGTTTTACGGGAATTATTTTATTTCATACGATTACTCACAATGCTTACCGGAGTGACTCCGGCAAGACTAGCGAACCAGTGAGATGCTGGCCGCGATCAGACAAATCCTCTGCTGCGAGATGCAGCAACAGCACATGTCAATCGTTTTTTTTAAACCACGATTTTAATCGACGGCTTTCTGTCGTCTTTTGTGCGAGACAACCAATGAAAAACTGGTATCAAATTAAAAACCTAACGGCAGATATCGCCAAAATCAGCATCTTTAACGAGATTGGGCTTGGTGGCATCACGGCGGCAGAATTCATTGCCGAATTACGGGCGCTGGGTAACGTTACCACGTTAGAACTCAACATTCATTCCCCTGGCGGCAGCCTGTTGGAAGGCTTGGCGATTCATAGCGCGCTGAAAAACCACCCGGCTAAGGTGTTGGGGCATGTCGATGGCCTGGCAGCCAGCGCGGCGTCGATTATCTTGATGGCCGCCGACCGGATCACTATGCCGGAAGATGGTTTCATCATGATCCACAACGCCCAAGGCGGCGCTTATGGCGATGCTGCAGAGTTGCGCGACATGGCCGCATTAATGGAAAAGCTCCAGGGCACCGCTGTCGACATCTATGTGCGGCGTACCGGCCTGGACCGCCAGACCATTGTTGACATGATGAGCAAAGAAACCTGGATGTCAGCGGCAGAGGCCAAGACGCTTGGGTTTTGCGACGAGGTTCTAGGTCGTGTCGGTTTGGCTGCCAAGGCCCGCCCGTTCGATGACCGTCTGAAGTTGTCGCCAATGGGGGCGCCTGATTTCACCGAACTGGAGAACGAGCGCGACCTGGAGCGATTCTTTCGGGACGTCCATTTCAGCAAGACGGAATCAACCGCCCTGGTTGCCAAAATGAAAACATTGCTCACCCGGCCACCCGTCGATGACGAAGACGCCAAATTTTTGGAGCGATTGGAAAATTTAAAAATACCCAAATCGATCCTCAACTAAACACATTTTTACAGGAATTAATTTATGAAGACTTTTAAATTTATCGGCCTTTGCATAGCTTCTTTAGGGTTGCTGGTCCTGGGGTTCAATGTCGGCGCTGCGCCTCATGAGGTCGTCGCTGGCCTGTCCGGACTGGCATCACTGGATCACAGCCAGTTATTCACTGGCCTGCTGATGGCAGGCACGGTTGGCAACTCCGACGCGGTTATGAAAATGCTGGACGGCGTGGAAAAATCACTGGCCGACTTCCAAATGAAAGCCCAGAGAGAGCTTCAGGAGTCTAATCGGGTCTCTACCGAAACCGTCAACGCGTTGGAAGCGGTTCAATGTAAACAGCGCGAATTGGCCGACGAGATTCTGCTTCTCAAGCAAAAAGGCGTTGCCGAGGGCACTGGATCAAGCTCGCTGGCTGCAAGTCAAGGATGGGGCGGTCAAATCATCCGGAATCAAGGTTTTAATGATTTGCTGCGCGGTGACCGCTCGCGGGCTAAGTTTGAGATCACTAATAACACAGTGACAATAGGCGGTAATACCCTGGTGGGTGCGGATCGTCGGCCAGGGGCTGTACCTGGGGCATTCTCACAGCTGAAAATTGAAGAGTTGTTTGCGCACATTCCAACCAGTTCGAACATGGTCGAGTATTCACGCGAAAACGTATACACCAACGCGGCAGCGGAAACTGCCGAGGCAGGGGCTGGTCCTGAATCAAGCGTGACGTTTACATTGGTTCAGCAGCCAACCTCGACGATAACGCACTGGCTTAAAGTCAGCAAGCAGTTGGCCGCGGATAATGCCGCCTTGGTGGCCTACATCAACACGCGGTTGGCGTGGGGTGTGCAACGGCGCGTCGACTCCCAATTGGTGAACGGTAACGGCACGTCCCCCAATATTTCCGGATTACTTCAGAGCGGAAACTTCACGCCTCACGGCTACACCGCCGCGACAGTTGGCACGCCGCTGCCCAGGCATCGAATCATTCGCAGGGTGATTAGTGACTTGCGGGCGGCGGGTTATGTGCCTAATGCCATCCTGCTGAACCCCGCTGACTGGCTCGCCTTCGATTTAGATTTACTGGCCAGTACACCGGCGGCATTAAGCTCTATGGATATTGCGAACGGGTTCTTGCCGATGCTGTTTGGGGTGCCTGTGATTGAGTCTAGCTCGGTGACAGTCGACACCTTTGCGGTTCTTGATACGCTGGCCGCCGGGTCAATATACGACCGCCAGGAAGTGGAGATCGAGGTCTCTGAAAGTGATTCCGACAACTTCACCAAAAACCTGATCACGGTGAAAGCGACCCGCCGCCTGGCGTTTGCTATCGAGCAAACTGCCGCTGTTCGGGCCGGCGACTTGTCGCCCGTGTAGCAATATAACCGGGCCATGGCTTCGCCATTGGCCCGGTTCTTAATGGAGTAGACATTATGAAATTTTTAGAAAATATCCTGTTAAAAACCGGGTTTGTCGGACAGTTGTTCCGGGACGATTTACAGGAACGCGCAAGCGAGAGGCAATTGTGTGTGGCAAAAATTGAGCCACTGGCCAGGCAGTTGAAGGATTTAGCGACCGATAAACTTGCCGAAGCCGAGAAAGAAGTGGCAGATGCGAGGCTCAACCTTGAGTTAGCGCAGCTCAAATATAACGACTTGGCGACCAGTATCGAAAACCAACGCCGTCGAATAATGGCGGCTATTCAGGCTGAGGAGCAAAAGCTTCAGCAGATGAAACCGCTGATCCTTCAGCAAGTCGTCAATACTCTGCATGAACGCGTACAGGCTGCCGGCCCGTTAACACCCAAAAAAATGGGCCAGCTCAACGGCATTTTTGAAGAATTGCGCGTCTTGCCCCTGGTTGTCGATGACGAGCGCTTGCTTTCATGTGTTGCCGATATTGACGGACGCATCCAGGCGATTTTTAGCTAAATGCGCCAATCCATGCCCCCCGCTGGCGATCATATCAAAGGCGAGGTAATTCACTTTGGCGTTATTGACAGTCCACCCTGGCAGCGAGCCGGATTCTTTACCTATGGCGGCTATTGGCAGAGCAGGCAAGTACTCAAGGCATTGAACGGCGGCCAGAGGTGGGCATGTCAACAAAGCATGGCTAATGGCTGAGCGTTAATTGAGGAACACACTATGAAAAGGATGGGATTTACCGTTACCACTGCCGAAGGGCATTTTTTAACGCGCTGCGAGATTAAGCAGGAGGGAGAGGGCATTTACCTGGACACGAGTTTCGAAAAGGATGTGGTGATGAGCTTGACGGTGCGAAAGCTAAAGGAGCTCACCGAAATTAAGCGGAAACTTGAAGCTGCTAATCCCGAGGTAAAGCTTTGGGTAATCGAGTTGTTTAAAGATCGGGGCCAGGCGTTTTGCAAATCGGTCGCTGCCGACTTGCCGCCTTGGTTTAAAAACCAACACGAGCGCTTCGGCGGCTTGTATTCCGTCCTATAACGGGCAGGAGAAATAGTCATGTCAAAAGACTTCGATTTAAAAGCCCTGATCAGCATGGTGGACCGCATGTCACCAGGCCTGAACGTCATTAACAAAAATCTGAATATAGTTCGCCGCCAATTTCTGGCAGCGGGCAAGGATGGCGTTGTAATGGGTGCCGGTTTGGCCGCGGCGTTGGCAGTGCCGGCCAAGGCGTTTATGGATGTAGAAAGCGCTACTATCGGCTTGAGAAACACCTTGATGAACAAGGATGGCGTTAGCGCTGGTTTTGAGGCTATTTCCCAGATAGCCACGGACCTAGGAAATAGATTACCCGGTACAACTGCCAACTTCCTGGATATGGCCTCGCAGCTTAACGGGCTGGGTGTGGATGCCAACACCATCGCCGGCGGCGCGCTGACAGCTACCGCGTATTTGGCGGTAGTCGGTGAGCGGTTTCATGTCACCTATGAATCGGCATCCCAAGCGGTCGGTAAGCTGGGCAAGGCTTTCGGTATCGCGGCGAATGATTTGGTGCCGTTTTCCGATGCCTTGCAGCGTTCGTTGCATATGGGCAGTGATCTAACCGAGTTGCAGTATTCCATGGCCAGGGTGTCGCCGACCTTAAAAGGGCTGGGCGTACAAGGCCTAAAAGTGGCTAATGACCTCATCCCGCTTAATTCGATGCTCATCGGCACCGGGATGAGTGGCGAAACGGCTGGAACCGGTCTGAATAAAGTCATTGAGGGTTTTGCCAAAGCGGGCAAATTCCATGGCATGCCGCAAATGATTAAAGACCTGGAGAAAATGAATCATCTGACCGATAAAGCGGATCGATTTAAAAAGTTGTTTGGTGAGGAAGGCGCGCGGGTGGCCAATATTATCGCCGCCGGCGGTTTTGGCCAATACATGAAGAATTACGAGAACCAGGCCTCTGCGATACAGCGTATCAATAACAGCTTGGGAACGATGGCCAATCTCTCGGAGGCTGCCTTCGGTACGTTTACCAACGCCATGGCGGCAGTTGGTGAGGTCTATTCGCCGGAGTTAAATCAGTTGTCGAAATATCTCAACGATGTTTCCAGCGGCTTAATGGATTGGGCGAAGAACAATGACACCACCATTAGAGCAGCGATTGCTTTGGCGGGTGGGTTGGTCGGCGTTAAGCTCGCGGCCCTGGGCGCTGCCGGTGGATTTGCAGTAATAAGCGCTGTAATGAAATCAAGCCCATGGATGGTATTTGCTCAGTTGGCAATATCTGCGGCGGCGATGGTTTATGCTAACTGGGGCCCGATTTCCGACTTCTTTAAGGAGAATCTTGGAGGGGCGATTGATTCGGTTATGAATGCCTATAAATCGTTCATCGACTTTATAGGGTCCAGCCGCAGCATCTTGACCGACGCTTTCATGTGGGCCGATAAAACAATGTCAGCCATGAGTGCGCCGGCTGCTAACGGTATGCGCCCGCCTGGGTATCAAAAGAACATTAATTCACCAATGCGGGGCAGTGTTGGCGTATCGGTTGACTTTAGCAACGCGCCGCAAGGCATGCGGGTTGCCCCGGCTCAAACCAAGGGGCCGGTTACCGCCTCGCAAAATGTGGGGTACAGGACCATAGGCACGGCGGCCGGGGCTCATTAGTCCTAATTCGCCGGTATGATTTAAGGCCGCCTGGCAGCAACGCCGGCGGCTTTTATTTTTTGCGCCATTGACCATCGGTTTTTTTACCCGAGGGCGCAAGGCAGGGCACATATTAGGGCACATTCAGACACAAACCAAACGCATCGAAACACGCTTGACCTTCGGGCAATTTCTGTTATCCTTTTGATCCATAGGACGTTTCAGCGTGTCCCGATGTGTTCGCCTGTTATTGGTTGGCGCTCATAACCCGAAGGTCGTAGGTTCAAATCCTGCCCCCGCTACCAGACAAATCAAAGGCTTAGGTTTAACGACCTAGGCCTTTTTTTGTTGGCTGTCGGTTTGGTGTAGGCAGTTTGGATGGCATTTTTAGGAATGCCAAGCAACCTTCTTGCGAAAATAAGCACCAATCCGTAACCTTCCTCGCGCCAATCTTGCCGTCATCGATTCAGGTTCTCTCGCGGCTATGGACTCCAATTCTGATCTCCTTAGCAATGGCCTTAGTGTTTGCCTCGATCAAGCTTGCGTCAAACGATCTGCCAACCGTTTTTCTGATTGCCTGCCACCAAGTTTTTCAAGCCTGCTTTCAATTCCCATCGCTCGACTTCCCAATAATTCAATACGTTATTCCAAGTCGCAGCCTTCAATGACCTTGCGGACAGCTTGTAGTATCCAGGTTAACTTTGTGCCATCCTGTATATTAATGGCTTGAATGATTTAGCGCTTAGGCTGTATCGATAAGCTCATGTGAAATAGAGCTTCCACACCTTATAATGTCGAGCTTGTTTAGAATATTTCCCGTCCCCATGTCAGTCCAAGACAAGCTTAAGCAACTCGCCAAAAATCTCCAAAACTGCATGGGCACCGACCGCCACGGCTTGAAGCGGCAACTGGATCGCTTGCGCAGCGAAGCCAACAAGGGGAAGGATTTGACTGGACAGGTGCAGCAACTGGCGGAGAAAATCGAGCGATCGGTCGGGCGATGTAACCAGCGCCGGGCGTCCGTACCGGCGATTAATTACCCGGATTTGCCGGTTAGTGGCAAGAAGGACGAGATTGCCGAACTGATAAAAAACAACCAGGTCACCATCGTCTGCGGCGAAACTGGTTCCGGCAAAACTACGCAGTTACCTAAGATTTGTCTGGAGATCGGTCGGGGCTTGACCGGTTTGATCGGCCATACCCAGCCAAGGCGAATCGCTGCCCGCACCGTCGCGGACAGGATTGCGGAGGAGCTGGGCCAACCTATTGGCCAGGCGGTGGGTTACAAGGTGCGCTTTCACGACCAGACTCATCCCAATTCGCTGGTCAAGCTGATGACGGACGGCATTCTGCTGGCCGAGTCGCAGAACGATCCTTACTTAAATCAATACGACACCATCATCATCGACGAGGCGCATGAGCGCAGTCTGAATATTGATTTTCTGATGGGCTATCTGCGCTGGCTGTTGCCCAAGCGTCCCGATTTAAAAGTGGTGATTACCTCCGCGACTATCGACCCAGAGCGCTTTGCTAAGCATTTTAATGATGCGCCCATTGTCAACGTGTCCGGCCGCACCTATCCGGTGGATGTGCGTTACCGGCCCATCGAGTTAATCGAGGAAGACGACGAAACTTCCGCCGATTTGCAGCAAGCCATTCTAGATGCGGTGGACGAGTTGTATCGGGATATGCGCGGCGACATTTTGATTTTTTTGAGCGGCGAGCACGAGATTCGCGAGACTACCGAATCCTTACGTAAGTCGCATAATAATGCCCGCTACGAGGTGTTGCCGCTGTATTCCAAGCTCAGCGTTGCGGAGCAGGAGCGGGTGTTCAAACCCAGTGGCAACAAACCGCGCATCGTGCTGGCCACCAACGTCGCCGAAACCTCGTTGACCGTGCCGGGTATCCGCTGCGTGATTGATTCCGGTCATGCCCGCATCAGTCGTTACAGCCATAAAAGTAAAATCCAGCGACTGCCTATTGAGCGTATCTCTCAAGCCAGCGCCAACCAAAGGGCAGGGCGCTGCGGGCGGGTGGCTGAGGGTATTTGCATCAGGTTGTATTCGAAAGAGGATTATCTGGCCCGCCCGGAATTTACCGAACCGGAAATCTTGCGCACCAATCTGTCGTCGGTGATCTTGCAGATGGCGGCCTTGAAGTTGGGCGACATCGAAGATTTTCCGTTCGTGGAGCCGCCCGACGACAAGATGATCCGCGATGGCAAGAACGCGCTGTTTGAGGTGGATGCGCTGGATAAGGCCGGCCAGTTGACCGATACCGGGCGACAGTTAGCAAAGATTCCCACTGATCCTAAATTGGCGCGGATGTTGTTGTCAGCTGCCGAATTGGCGTCGTTGACGGAGGTGGCGATCATCGTCTCGGCCCTGAGCATTCAAGACCCGCGCGATAAACCGGCCGATAAAATGCCGCAAGCCGAGGCCAAACACGCGCAGTTCAAAGCCGAGGAATCGGATTTTATGACGCTGTTAAATCTGTGGAATACCTTTGAGGCGCAGAAAAAGCATCTGACCAATAACAAGCTGCGCAAATACTGCCAGGATAATTTCTTGTCCTACATTCGTATGCGCGAGTGGTACGACATCCATGCGCAAATCATGCAGGTGGCGCGCGGCGAGTTGAAGTTAAAGTTCAACGACAATCCGGCCAACTACGAGCAGGTTCATTGCGCGCTGTTGCCGGGCTTGCTGTCCAATATCGGCTTCAGGCATGAGCAATATGAATATCTGGGCGCACGCGGACTCAAGTTTTTCATCTTCCCCGGTTCCGGGCAGCATAAGCTGCGACCGAAATGGATCATGGCCGCCGAGCAAGTGGAAACCAGCAAGGTTTACGCGCGCACCGTGGCCAGAATTGAGCCGGAGTGGATAGAAGCTGCCGCGCAGCACTTGGTCAAACGCAATTACTACGACCCGCATTGGGAGAAAAATGCCGGTCGCAGTGGCGTTTACGAGCGCACCTTGTTGTACGGTTTGACCTTGCAGGCCAAGCGTAAAGTGCCGTACGAAAACGTCGATCCTAAAGCCGCGCGGGAGATGTTTATCCGCCATGCACTGGTTAATCACGATTATCACAGCAACGCGCCGTTCTTTAAGGCCAACGAGGCCTTGCTGGAAGAGGTGGGTTACATTCAGCATAAGGGCCGCCGCGTCGATTTGGTGGAAGACGAAGAGTGGCTGTATCAGTTTTACGATAAAAAACTGCCGGCTGAGGTGGTCAGCGGCATCACCCTTGATCAATGGCGCAAGCAGGTTGAGCGGGATAATCCGAAAATCCTGTTTTTAACCAAGGCAGACCTGACCCGCAGCGACGACAATCAGATTAACGATTGGGATTTTCCGGACAGCAAAAAAATCGGCGATTTAACGATTGAATTGCATTACCGATTCGAGCCGGGGCACGACGAGGACGGGGTGACGGCCATTGTGCCAGTGCATCAACTTAATCAAATCCGCCAAGCGCCGTTCGATTGGCTGGTGCCGGGCATGTTGGAAGAGAAGGTCATGGCTTTGATCAAGTCGCTGCCCAAGCATCTGCGCAAACATTTCGTGCCGGTGCCGAACACCGCCAAGGCCTGTCTGGAAATCGAACCGGATTTTAAAGGCTCGTTGTTCGAGTGGTTGAGCGGCCGTTTACGTAAACTGACTGGCGAATCGATACCGCTTAACGAATGGCAGCCAGATGCTTTGCCGGATCATTTGAAAATGAATTTCCGGATTGTCGATGATCATGGCCGGGCCTTGGGCTACGGACGCAATCTGGCCAAATTGCAAGGCGATTACGCAACCAAAGCCGGCGATAGTTTCGATAAGTTGGCGCAAGAGGAAATGAACCACACCGGCTGTATTGCTTGGGCCTTCGATGACTTGCCGGAGACTTGGCAGTTCATGCAAAAAGGCCAAACTTTTATCGGCTTTCCGGCGATTGTCGATGAAGGCGAAACGGTGGGGGTGAAGATACTCGATACCCAGCACAAGGCTGACTTGGCGCATTTCGACGGTTTGACCAAGTTGTTTCAATTGCAATGCCGGAAGGACGCGCAGTATTTGTTAAAAAACAGCGGCGTCCAGGCTACCCTGCAATTGGCCTACAACCAGTTGCCCAAGCATCCGTTGTTGAAGGAACGGCCGGGCGGCGACTTTAGGGAGGATCTACTATTCTTGGTGTTTAGCAGCGTGTTCGTTGCCGATGGTGCGCTCCGCAGTCAAGTGCAGTTCGAAGCGGCGCTAACGGCTAAAAAGTCGACGCTGGTCACGGTCGGCAATCAAGTGGGCAAGCACGTCACAGAAATCATGGCAAACTACCAGACGGTTAAGCAGCGATTGAAACAGCCCGGTGTTGTAGCGAGTTTGCGAGAGGATTTGGAAAAACAATTAAGCCTGCTGTTGTTTAGCGGCTTTTTACGGTACACGCCGCTGGCGCAAGTGCAGGCGATTCCGCGCTACTTGAAAGCTATGGAATGTCGTTTGGATAAGCAAAAGCCGGATTCGGCGGACATCCAAGGTTTGCATCGCTTATCGCAACGCTTTTGGCAGCAGGTTGAAAAGCAAATGAAGACAACCGTGCCAATGCCAGAGCGCGATAACTTCCGCTGGAGCTTGGAGGAGTTGCGGGTTTCGTTGTTTGCTCAGCAACTGAAAACAGCCTTTCCTGTTTCAGTGCAACGTCTGGAGAAGACTTGGAACGAAAAGTTTTAATCAGCCTCTGAAGCTTGTAGGCACTACTTTAGGACACATAAGATGATACCCATTCGAGATTCGATACCGTGTAACACCAAACCTTATGTGACCTGGGGAGTGATGGCTATCTGCGTTGCCGTTTACGTAGCCATGCTGTTTATGCCGGACGAGATGGCGCAGCACTTTATTTACATGTACGGGATGGTGCCGATTCGGTATTCCAATCCGGATTGGGCTTATAGTTTTGGATTGCCACCGGATTATTACCTATCTTTTTTCACCAGCTTGTTCCTGCATGGCGGGTTTGGGCACTTGCTGATGAACCTGGTGTTTTTATGGATCTTCGCGGATAACATCGAAGATTTGATGGGACATAAGCGCTTTGTAGTGTTCTATATCGTCTGCGGTTTGTTGGCCACGTATGCGCAGTGGTACTTTTACCCAAAAATGGTGGTGCCGGTGGTCGGGGCATCGGGTGCGATTGCCGGCGTATTGGGGGCTTATTTCGTCCGTTTTCCGCAAGCCACCGTTGTCATCATGGTCCCCATTCTGTTTTATCCGCTGTTTTTTCAAGTGCCGGCGATAGCGTTTCTAGGCTTTTGGGTGATTATTCAGATCGGCGACATATTTACTGCCAACTTTTTAGATAATGTCGCGGTGGATTCGGCATGGTGGGCACATTTGGGCGGTTTTATCACCGGGGCTTTGATACATCCTTTTTTCATCGAAAAGAAGCAGCAAGAATATCAATTTTAGGCGTTTAGCCAGTGCACTTAGGCGCGTTGGACCAGCAAAAAAGCAAGAAACCATAGGGCTTTTCTTTTATAATGTCGGCAATTGGTAGACGGTCAAAAAAGAAATACAAATCAAGACCGTCGCCTGTGTTTGCAAAAGATTATTCCTTCATTCGAGACAAATTAACATGAAAAACCTTAATGTCGCATTGGTGAGATTGCTGCAGTTTGTGGTATTTGCGCTGTTTACATTCATTGTGTTGTTGTACTTTGGTACGCTGATTTTATTGCCGCTGGATATAGTGGTGTTGATTACTAAAATGTTGCACATGATTGGTATCGGCACACTGTTTGGTGCGATTGTGGCTGTGCCCGTGGTTGCTTACCTCGGTAAAGTTGTTTATGGCACACCGGGTTTGGTGCAAATGATCATAGAAAACGGTATCGATTTGGCGAATATTGGCAAACAACGAGTAGAAGCATTCAACAAAATTGCTGAAGCAGTGAAGTAGTTTTTCATAGATTAGAAAAAAGGGGCTTTTTAGCTCCTTTTTTGTGTCTGTCGCTTAGATCAAGCTGGATTAATGCCACTTAGCGCGTAGTCTATAGGCTCTATAATGGCATTTGGTCCATTAGTCGTTCTGGTTCCGGCCCAAACCCCCTGCTTCCGTCAACTGTCGAAATATTTTACAGCGGTTTTTTTGCTAGCAAGCAAGCCGACTCAGTTGATTTTGTCGATTTCAATAGCTTATCCGTCTAAATTCGTTAAATTTGAGCGCTGGGTGGCTTTGGATTTCATCAGGTTCAAGCTTGACTAAGATCGCTAAGTCGGGAAAATTTACAAGTCGTCGATTGGCTGTAACTGTTTTCTAGCGCATGGCAATTAAAACCCCTTTTAATACATAAGCTTGAATTTTTTGAGTATGTTTTTTGCTTCTTTTTTACGTAAACAAATTTGTTGAATAATGAGGTAAGTATATAGAAAACAAGGGGAAGATTATGGACACAAAGAAAGTAGATACATCGACTAAAAGCAGAAATGATGAGCACTGCGATCACCCATCCCTGGCCAAAGAATATATATCCGGGGTACCTACTGGAAACTTTGTTTGCGCGCAATGTGGTCGTCATCTGACTTCAATACTAAGAACATCCAAAAAGTAAATTTTTCCGATTAGCGCATGCTATCAAAGGTATGCGCCTTCAGATTCAGAACCTAAAATCGCCAATTACTACTTCTCGGTAACCTTCTGTTTGCTGTAAGGGTTCGACTGCTTATACTGGCGTAGTGACTCGGCTCAAAAACTAACATGCTTTTGATTGGGGGCTGGTAGCGTTGCCTGTTGCAAAAATTATGAAACAGGCGCAATCTTGGAACCTGAGTACTACGGCTAGTTAGAGCTTGTGCTGGAACATGTTTTCTGATTTAGCAGGGTTCACTGATTTCAAACCCACAACCAGCCAGTGCAGATCAACGCGCACTGGCTTTTTTTGGACTATCAATTTTGAAGGAAAACGTTATGGCATTTTGGTATCCGGACAATTCGCAGTCTATCGGCAAAACACCGCTGGTCAGGCTTAACCGCATCACTGATGGCGCTCAGGTCACCCTATTGGCTAAAGTCGAGGGGCGTAATCCCGCGTACTCGGTAAAATGCCGGATCGGTGCGGCGATGATTAACGATGCTCAACAGCGCGGGCTGCTTGAGCATGGCAAGGAATTGATCGAACCAACCAGCGGTAATACCGGTATTGCCTTGGCTTTCGTAGCGGCTGCGCGCGGCATCCCGTTAACTTTAACCATGCCCGAAACCATGAGTTTAGAGCGCCGAAAATTACTGGTGGCCTATGGTGCTAAGTTGATCTTGACCGAGGGCGCTAAAGGGATGAAAGGTGCAATTGCCAAAGCGGAAGAGATCGCGGCCTCGGATCCGGAGCGCTATGTATTGTTACAGCAGTTCAAGAACCCGGCTAACCCGCAAATCCACGAGCAAACCACCGGCCCGGAAATTTGGCACGATAGCGATGGCGCGGTCGATATTTTTGTTTCCGGCGTTGGTACTGGCGGTACTATCACTGGTGTCTCGCGCTATATCAAACTCACCCAATGTAAACCCATCATTTCCATTGCGGTTGAGCCCGAAGCCAGTCCGGTACTGAGTCAATATCGTAGCGGTCAGGACATACAACCCGGTCCCCATAAAATCCAGGGCATCGGTGCTGGATTCGTCCCCGACGTGTTGGATTTGTCTATGATCGATGCCATCGAGCAAGTGAGTAATGACGAAGCGATAGAGTATGCGCGGCGATTGGCGCGGGAAGAGGGCCTTTTGTCTGGAATTTCCTGTGGTGCGGCAGTCGCGGTAGCGGTGCGAGTGGCAAAACGCCCGGAAAATGTCGGCAAGACTATTGTGGTGGTACTGCCGGATTCCGGCGAGCGCTATTTGAGTTCGGCCTTATTTGAAGGATTGTTCGATGCGCAGGGCGTGGCTATTTAGTTTACCCCCGGTCGATAGTAGATTAGGGGGATAGCGGCCCAGGTTTCAGACCTCCTCTGCAAGCTTTGTCAGCTTGCGTTGCCCCCTTTGTCGACTCTGGAAAGATATCTCTAAATCTACTTTTACGTCTTAGCAAGCTCACAATCACCAGCGATCTCTGAGATCGTATCTGGGCATGGGACGCTGCGGATAACTGTAATAGTCGAACGGGGGGCGTGCGAAATAGCGTGGCGGCAACGGCGCATAATAGCCGATTCTTGCCGGATTATGCCCCCTAAAATAGGGCAGGTAACCCTGTGCGTGATGGTGATGATGCCACCTTTGCCGTCCATACCCCCAGTTATTGCCATGCGCAACAGCTGACTCAGAACATAACATGCCGATTAACAATATCGTTATAAGCCTGAACATATAGCCTCCTTTGGAATTGTTTCAGTCGCGGCGGATTGTTCTCCTAAATGCTTAAAATCCTCTTAATTCGCCTGTGAAACTGGTGCGGGAGCATATTCACACCGTATTCGTGCGCGGCGATCCGAATACTGTGCGCTTCGAGGAAACTTTTAGCCTGACTGAGGAGATTGAAGATCGATTGGTGTATGTGGGCTATGTTAGCCCGCCGCCTCCGGCAAGCTGGCCCGAAAGACGGAACAGGATCGTCGTCAGTCAGGGCGGCGGTGAAATCGGCAAGACGCTGTTGCGGGCGGCTATTAAGACGGCGCCGCTATTGCCGGATTATCATTTTCTGGTCGTCACCAGTTCACGCGCCGCAGTCGCTGAAATTGCCGAGTTGCAGGCGCTGGTCAGCAGCCCGAATGTCCAAGTCGTCTCGTTCTTGAATGACTTTCAGGAGAATTTACAATCCGCCGCTTTGTCGATCAGCCTGGGTGGCGACAACACGCTGATGGACGTGATCAGCACTCGCACGCCGGCGTTGGCGTATCCGTACGCCGGTAATAGCGAGCAAGGTCTGCGGATTGAAAAGCTGGCGGGTAAGCGGTTTGTGTTGCCGTTGATGGAAACGGATCTAGCGCCGGAACGGCTGAGCACCAAGATCAGGGAGACGATAAACCAAACTTATCCGTCACAGGCTATAACCATCAGCGGCGCTGCTGAAATCAGTCGGCGGATAAGCGCGATTCTTGAGGGGGGATTGTGTGAAGACTAGTGCGCGCGTTCAGGAGAGGCTAGCGCGGTACTCGAATCGAGCAAATTGGCGGTCGATGCGTCGTTTCCGAGTCGGCGTTTGATGTCCGTGGCTTTCCAATCCGGATGCAATTGCAGCAGTAATGCGGCCATACCGGCGACATGCGGCGTGGCGAAGGAGCTGCCGTTCATAAAGTCATAGGCTTGATGCGGCACGGTGGTCAGAATGTCTTTGCCAGGCGCGATGATTTGCGGATTGCTACCGTTGCTTTCCTGGCCAACCGCTATCACGCCGGGGATATTGGCGGGAAATCCGCCGGTTTGATTCTCACTGGGGACTGCTGCGATGACAATAATGCCTTTTGCCAGGGCTTTCTCAATCAACTGCTGTACCAGAGGGTCTTCAGGGCCGCTCAGGCTCAAATTGATGATATGGCTATTCATGCGAATGGCCTGATTCAAGGCTAATGCCAAGGTAAAGCTGTTGCAACGCGCCGCCAAGGAATTGGGTTTCTCCGGCCAGCATGCCCGAAATGCCAAAATTTCTGCTTCGGGGGCGATGCCGGCAATGCCTATGCCATTGTTGGGATGGGCGGATAATACGCCAGCCACCGCCGTACCGTGAATATCGGCCAAATTGTGATCGCTGGGTTCCGGCGCGGTGTTTTCCGAGTATTTAATTCGACCTTTCAAGTCCGGGTGTTCGGTATCCACGCCGGTGTCGATGACGGCAAGACGCACGCCTTTGCCGGTGGTGGTACGGTGCAGATCGGCTACTCGCAAGGTGCTAAAACCGGTTTGTAAATGCAGATACGGGTCGCTATACGCCGGATTAGGCGGTGTCTGTTTACCTAGAACTTGAAAGCTTTGCATTTGCTGTACCGACGAAACGTCCCGGTCCTTTTGCAATTCTGCGATTGCCTCTTTTACGGGCAGGGTGTCCGGCACCTCGTAAACGACGCAACTGACACCCAATGTGGTGACCGGCCATTGGGCGACGAATTGCAAATGATGGCGCTCGGCAAGTTCCTGTGCAATATGTTCGCTCCAGCCGGAGTTGCCGTATTGGCCACGCAAGCGATAACCGTCCAAAGAATTGGCCGGCAAGGCGCGATCAATGCTGCGGTCGGTAAAGGTGACCAGCAGACGGCGTTCGTCCGCAGATTTGCTATCGCCCAGCCGCGATAAATCGCCGGTGCTGGCGCAGGCACTAAGTAGCCCTAGCATGCAAATAAACAGATTTAAGCGCACTAATTTCATGATTAATTACGGTTGTAAAATAGGTTCCGCCAGTATTACATCCTGTCGGCCGCGGAGCAACGCCAAGGCGCCGGCCATGTCAGTATCCGGCTTGCCGGCGGTAATTTTGACAGTGTAAGCGCCGACGCTGTTCGGCCCGTCTACCCGTACCCCATAAATTTGGCTAAGCGCGGCGTCTATGTCTTTTTCTGTCAGATTCTTGGCAAACACCACGCGTAACTGACCGGTTGGGCTGGTGCCCGGTTTGGCTGCGGAAAGTGTGTAATAGTCTGCGGTATTAGCCGGTTTTAGGTACTGCATCGTGGCCGGTAGCGCGACCAATAACAAGGACGCAGCGATAGCCAAGCCTTTTCCGATATTACTAGCGATTTGCCAAAATCGGTGGCGAGCAGTGAAGGGTGTCAAATTGGTGTTACGCAGCTTTTCTCGCTGGCCATCGATTCTGGTTGGAGATACAGTTTGACTGGCTATTTGCATTTTAGCTCGTAAGCCGGCGAAAGACGCTTCAGCGGCAACGTCCAGATCAGCGGCTTGTTGCACGGCTGCTGCGAGTTTACGCAATGAATGCAGTTCGCGCCGGCAGATCAAGCAGTGCTTCAAATGTTGAGCTACCTGCTGACGTTCATCTGTTGACAGGCTTTGATTAACGTACCAAGGCAATATTAACGCGATGTCTGCGTGAGATCGAGCGGGTGAGGAAATTTCCGGGTTCATGGCCTTAATTCTCCTGAGCTTCGGCAAAAACCTGCAGCTTCCTGCGGGCGTGAAACATACGGGTTTTTACAGTATTTTCGGGGCAACCTAGGATTCTGGCGACATCCTGATAACACAATCCATGGTAGAAGGTCAGTTCTATGACTGCGCGTTGGTCTGGCGGTAAATAAGCCAGCGCATAGTTTAACCAATCTGCGTTTTCCCAGTTATTTGCAGGATTCTCAGTGGCATCACCAATAGTTTCTGTGATCTCATCAATGTCGACATCGTTGCTGCGCCGCGCGCTTTTCGCCATGGCTTTCAAGGTCTTGTGATAGGCGATACCGAATACCCAGGTGGAAATTTTGCTTTCATGATTGAAGCCCTGCGGTTTTTCCCAAATAACTAGCAACGTTTCTTGAATTAATTCTTCTACTGCCTCAGGTTGGCGCGTCATGCGCAAGATGAAACGAAACAGGCGGGGATAGTAGTTTTTGTAAAAGGCTTCGAAAGCGGCAGCATCCCCTGCGCCGATACGTTGCAGCAAGTCGTTCTCGTCCGGGCCGATTTGGGGCTGTTCGGGCATGGGTGGTCGATATAGGTTAGGTACTAAACGCAGCATGGCTCAAACCTGAGTTCCTTTGATTCTAGCTTGGTGTGCAGGTGTATTCCGCTGCGCAGCGGTAAGGTTCAACGGTGGGGCAATTTATTTAAAAGCCGGCTGTCACGGAAAATAAAAACTTATTGTCCTGTAAGCGTGGATAAAACTCATGGTGATGAAGGTCTTCGTGATGATCGTCCAAGTTAACATCTGCGTAGCGTAAATCTAGCGCCAGATTGGCAGTGATAAACCAAGAGACGCCGGCGTTCCAATAAAAATAATCCTCATCTAACAACTTGTTAGCCTGGTAATAGCCAAGTCCGGTGGAAAATTGCAGGTTGTCCAGGATGTCGCGGCGATATTTGATCTCATGATTTAGTACTGTGGCATCTCGCCGATAGGCGTTAGGTGCTACAGATACCGTAGCGCTAAGCCAGTCTTGATAGTGTAGCGAAGCGTAAAATTCGGCGTAATCAGCATACTTTCCAAAAATCTTGCCGTCGAATAAGTAGCCGGTTACTGATAATTCAGTACGCCAGGCATGGTTTAGTGGCAGGCTCCAACCCAGATAGGGTTTAACTTCTACATCGGCGTAATTGGTATTGTTACGGTCGTCAAAGCTTACTTGTGAAACGTTTACGCCGCCGAACCAGCCCAGAGAATGCTGATAATCGATACGCGCCTGCACCAAAGGAATGCCTCGATTTTTGGAGTAGCCCCGATGTAAGTAATCGCTGAGAAAAGTGAGCTCGCCATGCCATTCCGCTCGGGCGATGGGTGCGCTCGCTAACGTGCCAAAAACCCCTATGAAGATTGAAAACAAGCCTTTGCGGAAAATTTGGTTTGTGTCCATGGGTGGGAAGTTTGAAATATATGCGAGTATTGTCAGCGATTGGTAGGCGCTAGAACACTACCCTTTAGTGCATTTTTCCAAGTAGGGTACAACCCTTAATTTATGAGAAGGATAGGCCATTAACTTATCGACTTAACTGAAATGTTTTGGAAAGCCTAAACCATACCAGTTGGTAACATGCAAATATTGGCGGATAGGTGTTTTGATCAACAATAGTAGCAGCCCGATGGAATATAGACACCAAACGGCGGCCCATTCGTTCATGTTATTGGTGGTTAAATAGGCGAGTAGCGGACCGGTAGTAATATGATAGAGCACCAGTTTCCATGAGCCGTAAAGCAAAGGCAGCAGGAAGGCTGCGTAGATGTAACTGTTAGCCATTTGAATGCTGCCACTAGCGGGTATCGCCCAGGCGATATGCCATTGTCCCGACGTAGAGCAAATTTCCGGGCCACAAAAGGGCATTAGGAATTTAATGTGAGTGCCTGGTAAAAACTGATAGTAATGGTCAAAGCAAAAGCTGCTCCAATGAAATGGATAAATCCGAATCATGAATATGGTGGCGGCAGCAAAACAGAGAATATAAACAAACGGTGCAATGCTTTTTCGCAAAGGTTGTGGAACAAAATGCATGCTAACAGCGTTAACGAAAAATGGTTGAAATGCGATGTGCATATAACCCAGAAAGGTAGCAACTTGGTTATTCGGATTAAGGCATTGGTCAATCACTGAATAGGTATAGGCTTGCAATAATTCCATTAGGGAAAAATAAGCCAATGCCATGCATAAGACTCTCGACTCGCCGCGTCGATAAAAAAAAGCAGTGCTCGCAAAGCCAGTTACGGCAAGCGCGGCCGATGCCTCGCCACTCCAACACATAATTCCTCCTTGGAACTAAAAACTAGGATCGGGCAAACTGCGATCCAGTGTCGGAGTTTGAAAAGTGTATAAAGAGTAACGCCTAGCAACTGCCGGGGGCTTTAAGGCTCTATGTTGTCGGAGCCCCAGCGTTGTTTAGCGTAAGGCTTGATAGCGAGGAAAATCGACGCAAAGTTTGCGATCGGCAAGTTAAGTTTCTAGAACGGATTCTTCATAAACACTTGGTATTGTAACGGCTTGCTTGAGTGTTATTGCAAAAAAATTCTGGAATTACTCACGCTGACAAATACCGGGCTTTGCTTTGATTCGGTAAACACAGATTGCTTGATTGAAAAGGGTAGGGCGCTCCAGTCGTTAGGTGAGGATAGGCTATCCAAAGCCCGTGAGAGGACTTCGAAAAGTCTTTGTTTCGGTGTTTTTGCGAAGCTGAACATCCAGCGAAAGCAAGCGTCCTAACCCTTAGTTCTTTAGAGATTGACAGCAGGTGAGCTTATGCATCATCCGGTAAGCCTTCGATTGGCTCAGGCCGTTTCCGTCGTTCTGCTTTTAACTTGTTTGCTTGCTCAGCATCCGCCTTCGTCACTTGGCCAACCGGATTGCCGCTTAAATCAACTCTGACCGCATCCTCCGTGAGACAATCCCAGTAACGATGTCCCCAGCACCAAGCTTTGAGCGCGGAGCGAAGTTGGTTTTTATCTGCGCCGAGTTGATCGGCATGCGTCAGGATGTCTTTGTGGATACCGATTTTAAGCGGTATTTTAGCGGCGGGCTTTTTCGGAAATGCCAAGGGAAATCTCTTTTGAAGCAATCCGATGATCGATACTAACGCGTCAGCTTTACCGGTCTTTTTAGTAGGTGTTTTCTCAGCTGGTTTTTTTTGCTGCTGTGCGGTTTCTATGGCCGCCGCTTGCTTAACAAGTTCATCTCTGAGCGATGCTAATTCTTCAAATCCCATAATGTAGCCACACTTTTATCAAGGAATAAAAAGGAGATTGTACATCGGGAAACATCAAGCCAATAGTGCAATCGAATTTGGTTGTCGGAAACAAAAAAAATATCGAACTGAGACACGTGTGGCAAATGCAAAATCCAAGCCTTCAAAATTTTCAAGTTCGGTCATTTCGCTAATTTAGATTGCGAGTGATGGCTAGCCATGAGTCTCATGGCTAGTTTTATGGTAATTTGCACCAAAAAGTCCGGGGCGCACATGGGCTTTCCGAGAAGATTAATACCGAAATAGGGCTGAGCTAGATCATGATTGAGAGCGATATATCCGCAGTAAAAACCTACTTGCTGAATTTACAAGATCTAATTTGTAGCGGTCTGGAGGCCGAGGAACCGTCCGCCCGCTTCGTCGAGGATGCTTGGGAGCGCGCCGAAGGCGGCGGTGGACGTTCTCGCGTGCTGACAGGTGGTGAGGTGTTTGAACAAGGCGGCGTAAATTTTTCTCATGTGTTTGGTGACTCTTTACCCCCGTCCGCAACCACTAAACGGCCGGAGCTGGCAAATCGGCAATTCGAAGCTATGGGGGTATCCTTGGTGATGCATCCGCGCAACCCTTATGTGCCAACTTCGCATGCTAATGTGCGGTTTTTTATTGCCAAAAAAGACGGTGAGCCGCCTATTTGGTGGTTTGGTGGTGGTTTCGATCTGACGCCATTTTATCCTTTTCGAGACGATGTGTTGCATTGGCATCAGCTGGCGCGTCAGGCCTGTCTGCCGTTTGGCGAAGATGTATATCCACGCTACAAAAAATGGTGTGACGAGTATTTCTTTTTAAAGCACCGCAATGAAACCCGTGGTGTCGGCGGTTTGTTTTTTGATGACTTGAATGAGCCTGATTTTAGCCAGGCTTTCGCGTTTATGCGGAGTGTCGGTGATCATTACATGGAGGCGTATCTGCCCATTGTGCAAAAGCGAAAAGATACCCTCTATGCCGACCGGGAGCGCGATTTTCAGCTTTATCGGCGCGGGCGTTATGTCGAGTTTAATTTGGTCTATGATCGTGGGACGCTTTTTGGTCTGCAATCTGGCGGTAGGACAGAGTCGATTTTGATGTCCATGCCGCCGGTTGCGCACTGGCAATATAACTGGCAGCCGGAGCCAGGTAGTCCAGAGGCGGCGTTGTACGATACGTTTTTACGACCGCAAAACTGGCTGGGAATTTAGCTTGAGAAATTGCGGAATGGGTTGCTTGATTCGGTGTCAGTATCTGTAGCCAAAATTTGCTTTCGGCGTTTTATCTACAGTCAAGCGGGTTAGGATTTTTTTTTGGATACTTAGTTAAAGTTCACAAAATTTCAGCCGCTAATTGAAACGGCATGGTTGTAACCGCCAATACAGGAATCGACTTGATTGAGTTGGTCCCGTGTCAGGTTCGGCTATCAATCGAGTGTTTTTTTGCAGCGTCAAGGTGAATCAAATGACTACGATCTATTCATTGACAACATCATTCTATGTGTCGCAAACCACCATCAGCCTATCCAGCACCAAGAGTACTCACAACGATGATGACAAAGAGCGTCCGGCAGTAAACGGAAGAGGCGAGAAGCACGGTCATCACTACGGCGGGGCGGCGTTTATGCAAAATGTTGTAAAAGCCTTGCAAAGTTTTGGATTGAATATGCCTGCTCAGAATGGCGAGCCTGGCACTGATGACGAGGTTGAGACCGGTGTTTTTGACGGTCAAGATAGTTCATCCAATCTGGGGCAATTGTTGCAAACCTTTTTGCAAGATTTGCGGCAAGTGTTGAAGCAAAGTGGCCTGCAGCAGTCTGTTGCAGTTCAGGTCGGCGATGCAAGTGTCGTGCAAGCGCCACCGAAACAAATAAGCCCCAGCGCAGTGCCATCGGCGCCTGCGAGCACAGCGCAATCGGGGCAAGCAACGTCAAGCACTGTCCAAAATAACGCGGGCACGCAAACTACTCAGACACCCGCAGCCGCGGCATCAGTCGCTACTGTGACAGGGGAGGCGACAGCTAAAACCTACCGCCCGCGAGCCAGACTAGCGGATGTAGGGGAGGCTTTGCATAGCTTCTTGCACGAATTGCGGCAGGCTTTGAAACAGAGCACGAACCCTCGTCATCGATCTGACGATGACGGTGAGTATGTCGACAAAGCCATCGGAAGAAAAGGTTACGGTAAATTCACCGACAACCTACAAAACTTGATCACAGCTTTAAACAACTCTAGCGACCAAGCTGACGAAAAATATAAAGAGTTACAAGATAGTTTTAATGATTTACTGAATCTGCTGGGTACGCCGCCTAACGGCAAAAAACCGACTTTGCTGGAGTTTTTAAACAAATTGGCCGGGAATGATGTCACAAACACGCCACCGCCCAATGTCAAGGGCGCGATCTTATCAGCAACGGCTTAAGTCAGGGCTGTCAAGTCTGGGCTTCTCACAAAAAGCTTGCATAAGCGATTTAGGTGGTTATAATGCGCGGCTCGAACGATAGACTTTAGGCGCGTAGCTCAGCTGGTTAGAGCACCACCTTGACATGGTGGGGGTCGGTGGTTCGAGTCCACTCGCGCCTACCAAAACATAAAGCACCGCATGACGGTGCTTTTTTTATTCTGGAATCGAAAATGCCTGTAATAACTTTGCCCGACGGCTCTCAGCGTCAATTCGACCAAGCGGTGTCTGTAATGGATGTTGCCCTGTCTATCGGCTCGGGCTTGGCAAAGGCGACTTTGGCCGGCAAGGTCAATGGCACGTTGGTTGATGCCAGTACGCTGATCGATTCCGATGCAAGTCTGCAAATCGTTACCGCAAAAGACGAGGAGGGCGTCGACGTAATCCGCCACTCCACGGCACATTTGCTGGCGCAAGCCGTCAAACAACTATTCCCCTCTGCGCAGGTAACGATAGGTCCGGTGATAGAAAACGGTTTCTATTACGACTTTGCCTTTGAGCGGTCTTTTACGCCTGACGATTTGGCAGCGATAGAGAAGAAGATGGCGGAGTTGGTTACGCAGGATCTCGCAATTAATCGTTCGTTAATGTCTCGCGACGAAGCCATAAAATTTTTCGAAGGTTTAGGCGAACAATATAAAGCTGAAATCATATCGTCAATTCCAGCCAACGAAGATCTGTCTTTATATCAGCAAGGCGATTTCACCGATTTGTGTCGCGGCCCGCATGCGCCCAGCACCGGTAAATTAAAAGCCTTTAAATTAATGAAGATTGCTGGCGCCTATTGGCGCGGTGATTCAAAGAACGAGATGCTGCAACGCATTTATGGCACTGCCTGGGGCGATGCCAAAGAGCTGGCGGCTTATCTGCATCGCTTGGAAGAAGCTGAAAAGCGTGATCACCGCAAGATTGGTAAGGCCTTGGATCTGTTTCATACCCAGGAAGAAGCGCCTGGCATGGTGTTCTGGCACGACAAAGGCTGGACTATTTACCAACAGATCGAGCAGTATGTGCGAGAGAAGTTGCGAGTTAACGGCTATGGTGAGGTAAAAACGCCGCAGATTGTGGATCGCAGTCTATGGGAAAAGTCTGGGCACTGGGATAAGTTCAGCGCCATGATGTTTACTACAAATTCGGAAAACCGTGACTATGCGGTCAAGCCGATGAATTGCCCTTGCCACATTCAGATCTACAATCAAGGCATCAAAAGCTACCGCGATTTGCCTGTTCGCTTGGCCGAGTTCGGCTCTTGCCATCGGAATGAGCCGTCAGGTACTTTGCACGGTTTGATGCGTGTTAGAAATTTTGTCCAGGACGATGCCCATATCTTCTGCACTGAAGATCAAATTCAATCCGAAGTGTCGACTTTTATCGATTTGTTATTCGAAGTTTACAAGGATTTTGGTTTCGATGAAGTGATTATCAAGCTTTCGACGCGCCCGGATAATCGGGTCGGTGACGATGAGGTTTGGGATAAAGCAGAAAGCGCCCTGGAATTAGCTTTAAACAATAAAGGCTTGGATTGGCAGTTGCAGCCGGGCGAAGGCGCCTTCTACGGACCTAAAATCGAGTTTTCCTTAAAAGATTGTATAGGTCGAGTCTGGCAATGCGGTACTATACAGGTTGATTTCTCGATGCCGGCGAGGCTGGATGCTTCTTACATTGGCGAGGACAGTGCCAGACACGTGCCAGTGATGTTGCATCGGGCGATTCTAGGGTCTCTGGAGCGTTTTATCGGGATTTTGATCGAGCAATTCGCAGGTACCTTCCCTTTATGGTTGGCTCCGGTGCAGTTGGTGGTTATGAATATCACCGACCGACATGCCGAATATGCTGAGCAGGTGCGCCGAGAACTTGAAAAACAAGGCCTTAGAGTCAAAAACGACTTGAGAAACGAGAAGATAGGCTTTAAAATCCGCGAGCATTCCATGCAGCGGGTTCCGTATCTTCTGATTATCGGCGACAAGGAATTAGAAACTCAGACTGTCAGCGTTCGCACGCAGCAAGGTGAGGATCTAGGAAGTCTGTCAATTGGCGCACTTAGCGAACGCTTGAGGAACCAGATTGCGGATAGAAAATAATAACAACTTGGAGGATTAGGGTATCAGCTCTAAAAAAGATGCAACGCGCTTAAATACCGAAATCACCGCTAGACGGGTTCGGGTGGTAGGTGCTGAAGGTGAACAAGTCGGGGTTGTTTCAATAAACGAAGCATTACAGCTCGCCTACGATGCAAACATGGATCTGGTCGAAATATCGCCCAACGCCGATCCTCCGGTTTGTAAAGTCATGGACTTCGGCAAATACCAGTTTGAGTTAAACAAAAAACTGCAAGCCGCCAAGAAAAAGCAAAAACAAATCCAGATCAAGGAAATCAAGTTTAGGCCCGGTACTGAAGAAGGCGATTACCAGGTAAAACTGCGTAGCTTGATTAAATTTCTAAACGAAGGCGACAAAACCAAGATCACCGTGCGTTTTAAGGGCCGGGAACTCACTCATCGCGAGTTGGGCATGGACTTATTGAAACGTATCGAAACAGATCTGGAAGAGATGGCTATCGTCGAGCAGTTTCCCAAGTTGGAAGGCCGACAAATGGTCATGGTTATGGGCCCTAAGAAAAAGAAATAGCTCAAACACAAGGTTTTAGCCGTTTTTTAAAACGGCAACGCGATTCAGGAACGAATCGGCTAGCGGATACTCTCGTGTCCGGAAATTCACTGGGGCCAAGCATTTTGCCTCACTGGGTTTTATCTCAGGGACTTTACTTTTAATCATTGGAGAAAACAAATGCCAAAAATGAAAAGCCATAGCGGTGCCGGTAAGCGCTTCAAGAAAATCGGCAGCGGCGGTTTTAAATGCAAGCAATCGCATAAGCGTCATATTCTGACCAAAAAAACCACCAAACGTAAAAGACAACTGCGTAAAACAGCCATTCTTCATCCGTCGGATACGCCGTTGGTTGCGCGTATGCTGCCGTACAGTTGATTTATCATTGATATTGAAGAGAGTAGAACATGGCTAGAGTTAAACGCGGCGTCACCGCTAGAGCGAGACACAAAAAGATTTTAAAGCTGGCAAAAGGCTACTACGGTGCCCGTAGCCGGGTTTACCGAGTTGCTAAGCAAGCGGTCATCAAGGCCGGTCAATACGCTTACCGTGACCGTAAACAGAAAAAACGCCAATTCCGCGCCCTGTGGATTGTGCGTATCAACGCTGCCGCACGTTTGTACGGTATTTCCTATAGCCGCTTAATTAACGGCTTGACCAAAGCCAACGTAGCCATAGACCGCAAAGTATTGGCTGACTTGGCTGTTCGCGACATCGACGCATTCGGCGCGATCGCGAAAGTGGCTATAGCGAACCAAAGCAAACCGTAAGGAAAATATTAAGCCTGGCTTACAGAGCGGCTTAATCGCTAGACTCCCTGCCCTTGGCAGGGAGCTTTCCGCCTCATCTCGTTGGCGGAACCCTATCGTTTTGGAATTTCCCTCAATTGCAGACAAAAGTGAGCTGAGTTGTGTCGGCTAGTATCGAAGATATTGTTACGCAGGCATTACAAGAGCTTGCAAGTTCAGCAGACCTTAGCCAACTGGATCAGGTTAGAGTCAATTATCTAGGCAAAAAAGGTTTATTTACTCAGCAGATGAAAGAGCTGGGGAGTCTGGATCCCGAGCAGCGACGCAGTGCTGGTCAAGTAATCAATGATGCCAAAAACACTTTTCAAGAGGCGTTAGACGCTCGCAAACTGAATTTAGAAAGTGCTGAGTTGGCTGCTCGTTTGGCTAGCGAATGCATTGACGTAACTTTGCCTGGTCGCGGGCAAACTGTATCCGGTTTACACCCGGTAACAATTACCTTGCGGCGCATCGCCAAAATTTTCGCCAGTGTTGGGTTCAATGTGGTGGAAGGTCCCGAGATCGAAGATGACTATCACAACTTCGGGGCGTTGAATATTCCGGAGCACCACCCAGCGCGGGCGATGCACGATACCTTTTATTTTGATGCCCACACGGTATTAAGAACCCATACTTCGCCAGTACAGATCCGGGTGATGGAATCCGAAAAACCGCCTCTAAAGGTAATTGCTCCTGGCAGAGTGTATCGCTGCGACTCCGATTTGACCCACACACCGATGTTTCACCAGGTGGAGGGTTTTTTGGTCGACACCGATGTAAGTTTCGCAGACCTAAAAGGTGTGGTGTTCGAGTTTTTGCGGGCCTTTTTCGAGAAAGATATTCAAGTTCGATTTCGCCCCTCGTACTTTCCGTTTACCGAACCGTCAGCCGAAGTCGATATTGAGTGCGTGATGTGCGAAGGCAAAGGTTGCCGGGTATGTAGTCAAACCGGTTGGCTGGAAGTAATGGGCTGCGGCATGATTCATCCCGAGGTTTTCAAATCTGTCGGCATCGACAACCAAGTCTATTCCGGCTTTGCGTTTGGCATGGGCGTCGAACGTTTGGCAATGTTGCGCTACGGGATTAACGATTTACGGATGTTTTTCGAAAACGATCTGAAATTTTTACAACAGTTTAAGTAACGGTGGACAGCAAGTATGCAAGTCAGTGAAGCCTGGTTAAGAGAGCTGGTTAATCCGCCTGTCACTACCGCCGAATTGGTCACGCAATTGACCATGGCCGGTCTAGAGGTTGACGCCGTTAATCCCGTTGCAGCGGAATTCAGTGGCGTGGTAATCGGCGAAGTACTGTCAACAGTGCAGCATCCGAACGCCGATAAACTCCGAATTTGCCAAGTCAACATTGGTCAAACCGAGTCGTTGCAAATCGTTTGTGGCGCCAGCAATGTGCGACCAGGGCTAAAAATACCTGCCGCGTTGATCGGTGCGGTATTACCCGGCGACTTCAAAATCAAAGAATCAAAATTACGGGGCGAGTTTTCGTTCGGAATGCTGTGTTCGGAAAAAGAACTTGGCTTGGCGGTTAGTTCTGAAGGCTTGATGGAACTGCCGAATGACGCGCCGGTTGGTGCTGATATTCGCGATTATTTGCAGTTAAATGACAATGTCATTGAGCTGGGTTTAACACCAAATCGTGCCGACTGTTTGAGCGTCGAAGGCGTTGCCAGGGAAGTGGCGGTTTTGAACAAGCAGGCATTCGCTGGTGTTGCCTATGTGGCTATCGAGCCAGCACATCAACAAACCTTGGAAGTCAAGGTTGAAGCGCCTGAAGCTTGCCCGATTTATCTGGGTCGTTTAATTAAAAATATCAACCCGGTTGCCGTCACGCCATTGTGGATGCAAGAACGCCTGCGCCGTTGCGGTATCAGAAGTTTGAGCCCGGTTGTCGACGTTACCAACTACGTTTTAATCGAATTGGGTCAACCCTTGCACGCCTTCGATGCCGATAAGCTCAGTGCCCCCGTCGTGGTCAGACAAAGTCGTGCGGGGGAGTCCCTGGCGCTACTGAATGATCAAACTATTGAATTGGATGGCGACGCCTTGGTAATTGCTGATCAAAAGCAAGCCTTGGCCTTGGCCGGGGTGATGGGTGGTAAGGATAGCGCCGTATTTTCCGAAACACGCGATATCTTTCTGGAGTGTGCATTCTTTACCCCAATCAATGTGGCTGGTAAGGCGCGTCAATTCGGCTTGCATACTGATTCATCCCATCGCTTTGAAAGGGGGGTGGATTTTAATTTACAACGCCGGGCGATCGAGCGTGCGACGCAATTGATTCTGGAAATTGCTGGCGGAAGCCCAGGACCTGTTCAAGAAGTGGTTGCCACTGTCGCGTTGCCAACTAGAGTCCCGGTCAAATTGCGCAGCCAACGAATAGCCAAAGTACTCGGTATTCAGTTCGGTGATGACGAAGTGCATAAGCTTTTTGAGGGGCTAGGTATGCAGGTCCAAGTCGTAGAGAACGGTTGGGAAATTACCCCGCCAGGTTTTCGTTTCGATATTGCCATCGAAGAGGATTTGCTGGAAGAAATCGGTAGAATCTACGGCTACAACAATCTTCCCAGTAGTAGTCTGCTAATGCGTTCTGAGCTGGGTAGCGCGCCAGAAGGGCTGCTGCCGTTAGCAAGATTGCAAGACTGCTTGGTTGACAGAGGTTATCAGGAAGCGATTACCTACAGTTTTGTCGATGAGGCAATGCAGCGGGCTGTCGCGCCCGACGAAGAATTTATCCGGATTCAAAACCCCATATCTTCGGAATTAGCGGTGATGCGGACGACGTTGTGGTGCGGTTTATTGAATGCGGCACTATACAATTTAAACCGCCAACAGAACCGCGTCCGTTTGTTCGAGGCTGGTTTGCGGTTTTTCTATCAAGATGGACAAATTCAACAGCGGAAAATATTATCCGGTTTGGCCTTGGGGACAGTTAATGTCGAACAGTGGGCTGAAAAAACCAGAAAACTAGACTTCTTCGACGTAAAAGCCGATGTCGAAGCGTTACTCGGGCTGGCGGGAATAGACGCTGATTTCGTTGCCTGTCAACATCCGGCGTTACATCCGGGGCAAACCGCGCAAATTAAAAACCAAACCGGCGAAACTCTAGGCCTATTGGGTATGTTGCACCCGACGCTAGAGAAGCAATTAGGTTTCGATAGCCCGGTATATTTGTTCGAGTTGGAGCAGGACGCCATAATGGCGCGTAATGTGCCTAAATTTAACGCCTTATCCAAATTCCCTTCGGTGCGTCGCGACATGGCTTTGTTGGTAGAGGAGATCGTGACGGCTGCTGAAATTATCGGAGTTATTGAAGATTGCCGGGAGCCGGCAATACGCGAAATATCGATCTTCGATATTTATCGCGGACAAGGCGTTGCTGAGGGTTATAAGAGTGTCGCGTTGGCTTTAGTCTTGCAGGATTTTGCACAAACTCTTACCGACACGGAAATTGATGCTATATTTCGCAAAGTGCTGGACACTTTAGCGTCTAAATTGAATGCAAAATTGAGGGAGTGATTGTGGCATTAACCAAAGCAGATATTGCAGAGAAATTGTTTGAAGACCTCGGTTTAAACAAGCGAGAAGCTAAAGAAATCGTAGAATTGTTTTTTGATGAAATTAAAAAAAGTTTGGAGAGCGGTGAGCAGGTAAAAATTTCCGGTTTTGGCAAATTTGAGTTGCGCGACAAGAGCGGTCGGCCAGGTAGAAACCCAAAAACCGGTGAAGAGATTCCCATCACCCCGCGCCGTGTTGTGACTTTTAGAACCGGGCAAAAACTGAAAGCGCGAGTAGAAGCATATGCTGGAACCCAGTAATAATAACGAATTGCCGGTTATTCCTGCCAAACGCTATTTTACGATAGGCGAGGTCAGCGATCTTTGCGCTGTCAAGCCCCATGTATTGCGGTATTGGGAGCAGGAGTTTACCGAGCTTAGTCCGGTAAAACGCCGTGGTAATCGCCGTTATTATCAGCGTCACGATGTGCTGTTGATTCGACAAATTCGCGCTCTGTTGTACGAACAAGGCTATACCATAGGCGGTGCAAGGGCCCATCTGACTAGTGGTAGTGCCAAGGAAGACAGTTTACGTACTAAACAGCTTATCCATCAGATGATAGGCGAGTTGGAAGATATTTTGGAGCTGCTGAAATAGCGTTTCGCTAATATTATGATATGATGCGCGGCTTACTTTGCTAAGCCAAAGCATGTATTCAGCGATAAATTTCGGGGCGTAGCGCAGCCTGGTAGCGCACTTGTCTGGGGGACAAGGGGTCGTGGGTTCGAATCCCGCCGTCCCGACCAATTTATTTTGAAATAGACGATTCAATATTCATTAGCCCGCAAGTTAATCGACTTGGCGGGTTTTTATTGCCTAAAAACTAAAGAATCAAAACTGATTTTGATAATTCGTTAATAAGTGTTTGATTAAATTTAATTCAATGAATACGGCGGCTAATCTTTCGTTTATAAAATATTTGAGACTGGTGTAATCCAATGTTGAATGGCTCTAGAAACAATATTGTCGTGCATCGCCCGAATCAATTGTCCCGGAAATGGGCGGAGCTTATCGTCAATCGATATGTAGCCGATGCCGCGGTGAGTGCGGTAGAAGTCCAATCCGTCAATATTGGCACCTCGACGCGTTTGCGGCTCATCGTTGAACATGATGCCATTGGCATTGTTCCCAGTCGCTGGTTTGTAAAAACGCCATCCCTGGCAATTAAATCCAGAGCTATCACCGCGATACCGCGTTTATTGCATAAGGAAGTCAATTTTTATAATTCGCTTTCTCAAGGTTCTCCCGTAAATTTGCCACATATATTAGCCGCTGAAAGTTTGTTTGGCCGGGGAACCACTTTGGTAATGACGGACTTGGACGAACTCGATTGCCGCCCTGGGCTTAGCGACGATGCATTGTCGGTGGAGCAAGCTAGGCGGGTAGTGGAAAAGTTAGCGGGTTTTCATGCCCACTACTGGGGAAACACTGATCTACTTACAAAGCACCGCTGGTTGAGCGGCTTTAGTTATAACGTCGAGAATTTCATGGGAACCTTGCTCGCAGTGCCTTTGATGCGCCGAGGCCTTGAGCGGGCTGGTGGCGTGGTGCCTAGCAAATTGTATCGACCTGCACTGCATTACGCAGCGGATCGCCGACGAATAACCAATTTTTTGGCGACCGGTGTGCAGACGCTGGTTCATCATGACTGCCATCCTGGTAACCTGTTCTGGAAGGAAGCCGAGCCCGGCTTACTGGATTGGCAATTGGTGCGAATGGGCGAAGGCATTAGTGACCTGGCTTATTTTTTAGCAACATCGCTGAAGCCAGAGTCTCGACGTATTCATGAAAAGCAGTTGCTGGAACTTTATCTAGCAACCTTAGCCAGTCACGGGGTCGATGCGCTTGACGAAGAGGTCTACTATCAACGTTACCGCGCTCATTTGGTGTATCCGTTCGAAGCAATGATAATCACCTTGGCCATAGGTGGCATGATGGAGCAGTCAAATAATTTGGAATTAATCGCGCGCGTTTCAGCGGCAATCGAAGATCATGATAGCTATGCAGCCTTAGCCTTGTAAGGCCTTAATACGGGATCCTCGATCTCACGGGCGTAAGGGTTGAAGTATTTTAAAATACTAACGAACTTACTCACGGCTCGGGCAAAATTAGGTTCCCTACTTGAAGTATGGGGTTTACTAAAGCCGGTATTAGATTAACTGTCGAGAATTGACATCTTAGGCGCTGGTTTTAATGATGCCCTGGCGACTAGCTAATAGGGTTAGCTCCGACATAGTCTTTACGCTCAATTTTTCCTTGATAGCGGTGCTGTGATTACAGACGGTTTTATAGCTCAAACATAATTTCTCTGCTGCTTCGCGGGTACTGAGACCATTGGCTAGTAAGCAAAAGATATCGAATTCACGCGGTGACAAGGACTTCACTTTATAAGCCTCGTCTTGGCCGATAGCCATATTCACCGCTAATTGTTGTGCCAACGCCGGCTCGATATACGTACCGCCTTCGGCAAGCGTGCAGACAGCTGTGACTAGGGTGTCCGGCTCGTTGTTCTTGGTGATATAGCCTTTAGCGCCGGCTTTGATCGCTCTGGTAACATACACCAACTCGTTATGGATACTGAACACGAGGATCTTGCAGTTTGGATAGCGAACCAACAAGCGCCGCACCGATTCCAAGCCGCCCAAACCGGGCATCGACAAATCCATCACCACCACATCCGGCGTTTGCTTGTCATACACCTGGCAGGCGGTCTCGCCTCTATCAGCTTCGTAAACAGCACCGATCCGTTCCGATAATGATAAATAAGTCTTATAGCCAGCTCTGACCACTGCATGGTCATCCACCAATAAAACGCTGATTTTATTCGCCACTAATTACGTGTCCTGCTCTGTTATGTTGATGAGCAAGAAACGCCCTCGGCAGAGCCGGTGCTGTCCATGGCTGGCGTTTCTTGCCCTGCCATGATGCCGATTTTTATGCTTGGAAACCATGGGAGCTTTTCCCGTTTTTACGCGGCAAGGTGCTGCGTGATGCCGGGAAAACTTCCAGCGCTTTTTTCGCGGAATTCCCAGGCTATTCGTGGATTATTCCGTAACGCCCGATAGGTCGACTTCTTTACCATTTGCGCCAGCATGGCCCGGTAGGTCTAAGTCAATATTGTGTGCGACTTGATCGAAATTGCTGATGTGAAAAGTGAAGGAGATTTCTGCCACAAAGCAAAATCTCGCGTCACGGATTGACGCCAAAATTAAGCGCAGCTTGTGATTGATTTTGCCCGGAAATGCCGATGGCGTATCCGCTTTTGACGGAAGGCTCCCCTAACCAACCGATTTGCCTGGCCATGCAACCTAATAAACAACATAGGAGGATTCATGCAAATTTCACGGTTTGCCAAGCAGGTATCGACCACGGCATTAGTGACGGCTGCGGCCTTGGCCGTGTCGCAATCGGCGCAAGCGAATAAAGAATTGGAACAGCTGTCCAAGCAAAACACCAATTGGGTGATGCAGACCAAGGACTACGGTTCGACGCACTTTAGCGAAATGATCGACATCAATGCCAACAATGTCAAAAAATTGAAAGTAGCTTGGTCGTTTTCGACTGGCGTGTTGAACGGCCATGAAGGCGGCCCGTTGGTGGTGGACGGCATTATGTACGTCCACACCCCGTACCCGAACAATGTGTTCGCAATCAGCTTGGACGAGCCGGACAAGATTTTATGGCAGTTTAAGCCTAAGCAAAATCCGGCGGCTCGCGCCGTAGCTTGTTGCGACGTGGTCAATCGCGGCTTGGCCTATGCGCCGGCCGGCAAAGACTATCCGGCTACCATTTTCTTGAACCAGTTGGACGGCCACGTGGTGGCGATCAACGCCAAGACCGGCGAAGTGCTGTGGAAAATGGAAAACTCCGACATTGCCATGGGCTCCACTTTGACCATTGCCCCGTTCGTGGTGAAGGACAAAGTCATCGTCGGTACCTCCGGGGCTGAGTTAGGCGTGCGCGGTTACGCCACAGCCTACAACATCAAAGACGGTAAGCAAGCCTGGCGGGTGTATGCCACCGGTCCTGATGAAGACATTAAATTGTCTAAAGACTTTAACAGTGCTAACCCGCATTACGGCCAGTTCGGTCTGGGCTTGAAAACCTGGGAAGGCGACGCCTGGAAAATCGGCGGTGGTACCAACTGGGGTTGGTATGCTTACGATAGCGACTTAGAAATGTTGTACTACGGTTCCGGTAACCCGGCGCCGTGGAACGAAACCATGCGTCCCGGCGACAACAAATGGACCATGACCATCTGGGGCCGTGACGTCAACACCGGTGAAGCCAAATTCGGTTACCAAAAAACCCCGCATGACGAATGGGACTACGCCGGTGTTAACTACATGGGTCTGTCAGAGCAAATGGTCGATGGCAAAATGACCAAATTGCTGACGCATCCAGATCGAAACGGCTTGGTCTATACCTTGAACCGCGAAAACGGTAGTTTGGTTAACGCCTTCAAAATCGACGACACCGTCAACTGGGTGAAAAAAGTCGATCTGAAAACCGGTTTGCCAATCCGCGATCCGGAGTATTCCACACACATGGATCACCAAGCCACCGGCATCTGCCCCTCGGCGATGGGTTATCACAACCAGGGTATCGAGTCTTACGACCCGAATAAGAAACTGTTCTTCATGGGTACTAACCATATCTGCATGGATTGGGAACCGTTTATGTTGCCATATCGCGCAGGCCAGTTCTTCGTGGGTGCGACTTTGAACATGTATCCGGGTCCGAAAGGCACTTTGGGTCAAGTTAAAGCCATGAACTCGGTCACCGGCAAAATGGAATGGGAAGTTCAGGAAAAATTCGCGGTGTGGGGCGGTACGACCGCCACTGCCGGCGACTTGGTGTTCTACGGCACCCTGGACGGCTACATCAAAGCTCGTCATTCCAAAACCGGCGAAGAGTTATGGAAGTTTAAATTGCCTTCCGGTGTTATCGGCCATCCGATCACCTATAAACACAACAACAAGCAGTATGTGGCGATTTATTACGGTGTCGGCGGCTGGCCTGGCGTAGGTTTGGTGTTTGACCTGGCTGATCCGACGGCGGGCTTGGGTGCGGTAGGTGCGTTTAAAGAGTTGGCGCACTACACGCAAATGGGCGGCGGCGTGATGGTGTTTGCGCTGTAATTCGCCGCATCGTTCCCACGCTAGAGCGTGGGAACGCATCCTGAACCGCTTTGCGGCTCGGGACGCTGGAGCGTCTGGCTCGGTTCCCACGCAGAGCATGGGAACCATATCCTAAGTTATTTGAAGAATTCTTATGAAAGAAACGACACGCATTTTTACCGCGCTGGCTTTGGGTTTGGGATTTGTAACGGCCAATGCTGAGCAGCCTAAGCTGAAAGTCTGCACGGCCGAAAACGAAATGCCTTACTCCAATAAAAACGGCGAAGGCTTTGAAAACAAGCTGGCGCAGTATGTGGCCGAACAGCTGGGTCGCAAATTGGAAACTGTCACCTGGACTGATCCTCGATACTTCATCCGCGATTATGTCGACAAAGGCTTGTGCGATGTGGTGATGGGCGTCGATCAGGGCGATCCGCGCTTAGCCACCACTGCGCCATATTATCGCTCCGGCTATGTGTTTATCAGTCGCAGCGACGACAAGCTGGACTTGCAGAACTGGGATAGCGAAGCGCTACGCAAAGCCAAACGTATTGCTTTTATGCCGGGTACGCCCGCTGAAACCATGCTGCGAGCGATTGGGCGTTACAACGATATGTTCAATTATCAGCAAGAGTTGGCCGGTTTTAAGTCCAAACGCAATCAGTATGTCAAGTATGAAAACGACAAACTGGTCAACGAAGTGGCTACCGGTAAAGCCGAGATAGCTATCTTGTGGGGGCCAGCGGCGGCGCGATATGTCAAGGCCTCCAGCACGCCGCTGACCATGACTGTGATTCCAGATAATAACAAACGGGCCGACGGCGAGAAGGTCGGTTTCCATTACAGCACGTCGATTGGCGTGCGTAAGGGCGATACCGCGTTGCTGACCCAGTTAAACAAAATCATTAAAGACCAACAGGACGAGATTGAGGAACTCCTGGAGGCGGACGGTATTCCGCTTCTGGATCAACCCGATACCGCTCTGTCCATGAACTAACAGGAAACCTTCGATAATGAAATTTACAACAGTTTTGAGCGGCGCGGTGCTGACTCTGACAGTGCTGGCAATGCCTACGGCCCAAGCGGATATTACCTTGCGTCACGCTTTGACCGGTGAAACCCTGGATTTGAGTTTCGCCAAAAAAGGCGGTAACACCGACAAATTCAAGCAATTTATGCAGACCGGCAAAAACCCGTACAACGGCGATGCCGAAGCGGCGAAAAAAGGCGAAAGTCTGTATATGACCGGTTGCTCGGGGTGCCACGGTCATGAAGCCGAAGGCAAACTGGGGCCCGGCCTGGCCGACGACTACTGGACCTATCCGCGTGGCTTAACCGACCAAGGCTTGTTCGAAATCTTGTTTGGCGGGGCTAACGGCATGATGGGGCCTCAATATGTCAACTTCAGCACCGACGACATGCTGCACATTATGTCTTTCTTGCGCAGCATTTATAAAGGCGATCCGAAAAAAGCGGATTGGTTGAAATAAAAGAATAAATCTTTGCCCATATCGGCGCGTAGGGCGGATAAGCGCAGCGTTATCCGCCTGTCGGGTTGCGTTTAGTGGATGGCGCTAAGCTTATCCACCCTACGTTGAACGATTTCGTCGACTGCGTGGAGCGAGGTCACAATCTATATCCAACAACTTATCAGGAGATCAATATGAACAGACTAATAATGTTAGGCGCAGTATTACTGGCTTTAGGACTTTCCAGCGTGGCAAACGCTTACGACGGCACCAAATGTAAAGAAGCGGGCAATTGCTGGGAGCCGAAACCGGGTTATCCGGCACAAGTGGCCGGCAGTAAATACGACCCAAAACACGATCCGAATGAACTGAACAAACAAGCCCAATCGATCAAGGAAATGGAAGCGCGTAACGCCAAGCGCACCGAGATAATGGCGAAAACCGGTAAGTTTGTTTACGACGTGGAAGGTCAATAACACATGGGAAGACCTGGGCGCGCGCAGCGCTCCCAGGCAATTTCCCAACCAAGCGAACCCTTGGGACGCCGCCAGGGACGGCGGTAACCATTTTGCGGCTTCGATAAAGGTTCCCTCATTTACGGCTCCGTTTAACCCTCGGAGATTTTTAACTATCGTTTTTTAAATACCGGCATTTAAGCAGCCATGACAAGCACGCAAACCCTTAGCGAATGGCGCGCCAGTGCCTTGCAGTTGGAACAACAAATCAACCAGGTTGTCGTTGGCCAACAGGCGGCAGTCCGCCATCTATTGATAGCGGTTTTCGCGCGCGGCCATGTGTTGTTGGAAGGCCAGGTTGGGGTCGGTAAAACCACCCTGTTACGCGCGATAGCCCAAGGGCTGGGCGGCCAATACCAACGCATTGAAGGCACAATCGATCTGATGCCAGCGGATCTGATTTATTACACCTATCTGAACAGTGACGGTAGGCCTTGCGTCGATCCCGGTCCCTTGTTAAAACAAGGCGAACAACTGTCGGTATTTTTCTTTAACGAAATCAACCGCGCCCGCCCGCAGGTGCATTCGCTGCTATTACGGGTAATGGCCGAGCGCAGCATCGGCGCATTCAACCGCGACTACCGGATGCCGCACATTCAGGTGTTTGCCGATCGCAACCGGGTGGAAAAAGAAGAAACCTTCGAATTGCCGGCTGCCGCTCGCGACCGGTTTTTTATGGAGATCACTATCGACACGCCGCGTAACGACGCAGTGTTGGACGATTTGATGTTCAACCCGCGTTACCACGATGTCGATGCCTTGATCGGCGAAATGGCCGCCAGCCAGATTCCGTATTACCAGCTCAACGATTGGGCCGCCACCATTCAGCAAAGCATCCAGCCCACACCGGCTTTGCGCAAGTATGCACTGGACCTATGGAAAGCCAGCGCAGATCCGCGCGCCTTCGGTATCAAATTGCACGATGTGGAAATGGATCAATTGCTACAAGCCGGCGCCAGTCCGCGCGGCATCAGCTATTTGATCCGCGCCGCCAAAGTCCGGGCCTGGCTGGAAAACCGTGACAGCCTCCTACCGGAAGACTTGCAGGCAGTGTTCGCGGTGACCATGTCGCACAGGATCTTTCTAAATCCGATGTACGCCTATCGCAAAGATGAACTGATTCCCACCCTGATAGATAGCATCCTCAACCAAATCGCCGCACCGTAATACCCATGAATATCAAAGCGACTCTGCACGCCATGCTGCCGCATGCCGGCCTTGGCCATTTATTGGACACTTATTTAACCTGGTCAGGGGTTGGTTTTATCTGTTCGTTTATCGCCAGCAGTCTGGATAAACACTCGGACGTGCCGTATGCCGCGTATTACACCAGTGCCTTGAACGATGCAGTAGGTTTTAAGTTCTGGATATTGTTGGCGGTGGTCGGCACCTTGCTGTTTTGCCTGAGCCTGCCAGTGTTATATCTTTCGCTACATTTTCCGGTCTTAACTGATTTCAGCCGGCGATTACGGCGGTTTACCTATACCTTTTTTCTGGTGGCCTTCGACGAAGGCGGGTTGATGATAGGCATTTTGACCGCCAATTTTATCGATACCAGCGAGCGCATCTCGCTGTTAGCCAATAAGTCATTTTTGTTCAGCGATGTCGGCTTTTTCACGATACTAGCCTTATGCCTGCTTAACTCCCTGCTGTGGCTATTCGGCGAAGCCATCCACAGCCGTAACCCGCAAACATACTCTGGCGTAGTCGCGTTGCTAATGAAGGTGCCGCTGAGATTCTCAATTCCCGGATACCTAATCGTGACCGCCGTGCTGGCCAATTTAGTCGTCAGCCAATAACGGATGGCTCACTAAGACGATGTCAGCCAACATTCACCCCTTCCAATACCGCCTGCCGCGTCCCGTGGTGGGCGCGTTTCCCGGCGCGCATCCCGGACAAATGGTTGGCAACGGGCAATTGTTCAAGCGTCATGACACCTTGATCGCCCGCCCGGACCCCAGACGCATCGATCTGCGCGCCAGCCTACTCGACCCGTTTGGCAATTACCAAGTGCGGGTGCAGCAGCAACACAGCGCGGTCGATGTGTTTTTGCTCGCCGATTTTTCGGCGTCCATGGGTTTCTCGGGCAACAACGAGAAGCGCAGTGTACTTGCCGATATGCTGCTATCAATTGCCGCTTCGGCCTTGGAGTATGGTGATAGTTTCGGCTTTATCGCTTGTAATCAGCAAGTTTTAACTGACTGCTATTTGCCGGCAGGTAAACATATAGGGCGGATTCAATCTGTGGCCGAACGTCTGCAAAAGCGAGCAATGCAGCCCGGATTTGCCGGCTTATTGCATGCCCAACGCTATCTACCCAATCACCGAGCCTTGGTATTTTTGGTGTCGGATTTTCATTTTCCGTTGCCGCACTTGCAGGCCGTGCTACGAAGCCTGAGTCGTCACGATGTGATCCCTCTGGTGCTTTGGGATCAAGCCGAATATAGCCGGTTGCCGGATTGGGGCCTATTCCAGCTACAAGACCTTGAAACCGGTAGACGACGTACGTTGTGGCTGCGGCCGGGATTGAAACGCAAGATAGAACAAGCTTTTGCGCAGCGTCGCAGCCAATTGCAACGCCATTTTCGGGCGTTTGGCTGCGAACCATTATTTATCGAAAATGGCTACCGTTCGGACCAGCTAGCACAATATTTCTTAGGGAGGGCAGGGTGACGCAGGCGCTGCAGCGGATTCGCCTTAGTGTGGCATGGGTAATGGTAGTAATACTGTTAGCGGCCTGTTCCGGCGCCTCCAACCAGCCTATTCGCGATTTTCAACTGCAAACGCCGCGCCCGTTCGGTTATGTGATCGGCGATACCATACGCCACCGGATCTTGATCGAAACTCGCTCGGGCATGGCGCTAGAACGCAGCAGCCTACCGGCGCATGGCCGACTCAATCGCTGGTTGCAATTAAATGATGTCAGCGTCACCGAGCAAGACAGCGACGGCGGTAAGCACTATCAAATCGATCTGCTGTATCAGCAATTTTACGCGCCGTTGGAAGTTAAGGAACTGAGAATTCCGGCTTTTAATTTGCGTTTTCAGCAACATGGGCAAACCCTGGAGCAACCCGTGGCGGCCTGGGCGTTCACCGTGGCGCCGCTGCGGGAATTAGTGGTCAGGCAGGACCAGCACGGGGAATATATGCGCCCGGACCAAGCACCGCCGATGCTGGATGACCAAACTATTGTCATGCGCATGAGCATATCGCTGGTAATAGCATTGGGCATCGCTTTGCGTTTGGTTTGGCTCTACGGTTATTTGCCCGGTCTTCCGCAACGCAGAGTATTCAAACGCACTCAGCGTAAATTGCAAAACATTGAGCTACAACAATTACCGCAAGCACTCAGTTCAATGCATGCGGCATTTAACATCTTGCACGGCAAGCCAGTGTTCTTGCATCGGCTGGCAGATTTTTATCAAAATCATCCGGAGTATCGCCACGTTGCTGACGAATTGGTCTGGTTTTTCGACTATTCCAACCGATATTTTTTCGGCGACGCCTCGACAATGCCGCAAGAAAACGATCTGCAAAAAATCAAAACCCTATGCCTGCACTGCCGGGAAATCGAGCGAGGCAGCCGATGAATTTGGGCTTGGAATACCCCTGGGCCTCGCTCGGCTTGTTGTTATGTCTGTTGCCGATTCTCAGGGTGGGCGCGGTTGCTAATCCCTATCCTTGGCTGGCTATTTTGCCAGCTGATGCTGTGTCCTTGCTCGTCGACGGCTTGGTCCGTTTAATCGGAGTACTGGCTATCGGCAGTTTGACGCTGGGTCTGGCCGGCGCGTATTTGCAAGAACAACAAGTCGAGCGTATCGGCCATGGCGCGCATATCGTCATGCTGCTGGATCGCAGTAACAGCATGGACAATACTTTTGCCGGCAAAGCGCCGGACGCACAGGGCGAGGAATCCAAAGCCAGCGCCGCTCGCCGCCTATTAAATCAGTTTGTCGATCACCGCGCACATGATCTGATCGGTATTGTCGAATACAGCACCTCGCCGTTGTTCGTGCTGCCGCTGACTGAAAATAAAGCTGCCATTCATGCCGCGATAGACGCCACTGCCTTGCCGGCTTTGGCCTATACCAACGTCAGCAAGGGATTGAGTATGGCATTGGAATTTTTCGATAGCCGACCGGTGACCGGTTCGCGAATCGTGTTGTTGGTGTCGGACGGTGCGGCGGTGATAGATCCCGACAGCGAAGCGGCCTTGCGCGAGCTATTCAAACAGCGCCAAGTCAGTTTGTACTGGGTGTTTCTTAGAACAGCCAATAGTCCGGGGCTGTTCGAAATCCCGGACGATCCGCGCGACGACAACGCCCAGGCCATGCCGGAGCGTTATCTGCATCTATTTTTCAATAGTCTGCATATTCCGTACAAGGCCTACGAAGCCGAAACTCCAGGCGCTCTGCAACAAGCGGTAGCCGACATCAACCGCCTGGAAAACCGACCTTTGCATTATTTCGAAAGAATACCCAAACAGGATTTATCGATGCGTTGTTATGCCTTTGCGGCGGCGATGATGCTGTTATTGCTGGGCGTGAAACTCTGCGAGGCCAGACCGTGATCCGCAAATTAAAACATTGGCTACTATGGGCCACGCTGGCTGCAGCTGTATTAACCACGCTGACGCAATTGCTGCAACTGTATGGGCTGGCCGGGCAAATTCGATTGATCAGTCAGTTGCTGGCCGGTAAGGATGTCGGTGCTGATGAATTGGCGACATCGGCCCCGGAAGTGCGCATGGCCAGAGCCGTCTATCTCAGTCAGCACCAACGTTACGACGAAGCTCTGGCAACCTTGAACCTGTTATTACAGCAATCCGGCCCAGAATTGCAAATGCAAACCCGTTACAACCTGGGCAATCTCTATCTGCGGCAAGCCATGGAAAAAGCCCAGAGCGGTAATATCAACGACGCGATGCCTTTGCTGGGCCTGGCCAAACAAGCCTACCGGGAAGCCTTGGTACTGGACAGCGAATTTTGGGATGCCAAATACAATCTGGAAGTAGCGATGCGGCTGCTGCCTGAGATGGACAGAATTAGCAGCGGCGATGATAAGGACGATCTTAGCCAAAAGACCCAGCTGTGGACCACTTTGCCGGGCTTTCCGCGTGGCTTGCCGTGATAGCTGACCGAAAAAATAAGCTATGAATCTCGCGCCGAATCTCAAGGATTACCGCTTCTGGCTGCTGGCGGCGGCGTTGCTATCCCTGTCGGTGGTATTTTTCCATCCGCAAACCAGCGCGCAAGTGTCACTGTACCGGCTGACATTCATTGTCGACATTACCCGCAGTATGAACACCGAGGATTACCAACTGGATAAGCAGCCGGTCGGCCGTTTGCAGTACGTTAAGCACGCGCTGCGCCAGGAATTGCTGAAACTGCCTTGCGGCTCGCAAGTCGGCTTGGGGGTGTTTACCGAACGGCGCTCAACCCTGTTGTTCGAACCGATAGAAGTGTGTTCGGGATTTGCCGAGATCGATGCTGCAATTACAGCACTGGATTGGCGCATGGCTTGGGCGGCTGACAGCCGCATCGCCAGTGGCTTATTGAGCACGCTGGAAATGTTGAAGGATAAAGACCAGACCCTGGTGTTTTTCAGCGACGGCCAGGAAGCACCGCCGCCCAATTCTCGCTATAAACCGGATCTATCGGCGCTCAAGGATAAAGTAAAAGGTGTGATCGTCGGTGTCGGCGGCGACCAACTCTCACCCATCCCCAAGTTTGATGCTAAAGGCCAACGCCAGGGCTTTTACAAACCCGAAGACGTGCCGCACCGCTCATCGTTTGGAGAATCGGATTTGAACCCCGAAAAGATCCAGGGCTACAACGCCCGTAACGCGCCATTCGGCAGTGAAGCGGCAACCGGCGACGAACACATGAGCCGGCTACACGAAAGCTATCTGCGCCAACTGGCCACTGACAGCGGTTTGCAGTATCGGCGCTTGACCTATGCCGACAGCCTGGATCAGGCCCTGCAACAAGCCGAGTTTGCCAAGCCCGGCAAACAAAATATCGATAGCAGTTGGCGCTATGCCGGCTTGGCTTTACTGCTGTTGGCAGCGATGTATGTCAAATAAATTAGTCGCCAGATACAGTGCAAGTCGAAAGGAGAAAAGGGTTCAGAGAAAAGAAGGCAGGTCTTTCAATTAACCATACCTGAAAGCCTTTGCTATATTTCAAGACCTGACCCCCCTTGTTCGGCATTTATTCGTTCTGCCTCAATTATCCTGCGTAATAAAATCTACTGTATGCGCTTAGCTTATAGGTTTGATTGTTCCATTATTTTTTCGAGTGCTTGTTGCAATGTATCGAGATGGATTTGCACTGTTTCCCAGACCATCACAGAATCAACGCCCAAATACTCATGTGCTAAAACATTGCGCATACCGGCAATTTCTCGCCAAGGCATATTAGGTTGTTCCGCCAACAAGGTTTCAATACCAAAGTCCTTAAGCGCTTGGCCGATGATTTCCAGATTGCGAATCACTGCATCCTGAGTTTTTCTATCGGCCAAAAACCCAGTTAAATCGTAGCCTTCGATATAAGACTGAATTAACTCGATGCTTTCCAATGCCGCAGCAATGAAGATAAATCGATCTTTCATAACGCTACAGCTTCTTGCAAAACCCGTTGGCGTAAGTATTTGTTCAATGCGCGCTCGCTGACTATATCGACCTTGCGGCCCAGTGTCGTTGATAGCGCATCAATCAGGCCAACCTGATCCAATAGAGTTGAGCCTGGCAGAAAGTCGACCAATAAATCAATGTCGCTGTCTTCGCGCTCTTCGCCGCGCACCACGGAGCCAAACACGCGGATGTTGGCTGCGTGGTAATGCTGGGCAATTTCCAGAATACTGGCTTTTTGCTGCTGTAACATTTCATATAATTCATTCAAGTTATATCCCCTTGGTTATGACGGTTTGCTGGTACGAAACCGTCTTACACCGTTTATTCGCCCACAACAAGGGGGTCATATATGGTCTACCCCGTATTGCAAGAAAAATTCACTCGTGACAAAAAAGAATATTGCTCCCATATATCCGGCCTTGTTAAGCGAAAAGATGGAGTCAGGTCTCGAATTAAGAATCGCTGTCGTGCCTGACGATCACACTTACTGTACTGGGATGCAGATTAAAATGCGCTCCAATTTCTCGCTGACTATAAACTCCAGTGGCATACGCTGTTTTTATGGCTGTATTCCTATCAATTGCTTGCCGCTCGATTTCGAATAACGACTTGGCTATTCCCCGCTTTTGTTTTTTTGGAATATCCCAAGCCTGTTTGTCGAATTCAAAGTCCTGTTGAACCTTTGCTACAAATTCCTCATCACCCAGATAAATCTGATTCTTTAAATTATGCCAAATTTCAATAGTCTGCTGCATGCCATCCTGCACAAACACGCGATAACGCTGTTCTGCTGCGGCTCGATTCTCGCCGAATTGGGACAATATCCAGTCCGTTGTCAGCCAGTCAGCCATTTTTACTTGACCGGTCATCGCAAGGTAACTGCTCCACGGCCAGTCTTCAAGTGTTCGCACCATGCCCGCTCTGGCAGGATTAAGCACAACGTAGCGAGCCAATTCCAGAAGGTAGCTTTCTTTGTCCACCAGAATGGCTTTATAACGACCTTGGAATAAATGCCCCGTCCGCCCGTGGCGGCGATTGCTGGTTTGAGTGTACACGCCGTTCAATTGCCGCATCCCTTTGGAGAGATTGCCCTCAAGGGTTTCTACTATCAAATGGTAATGGTTTGTCATCAGGCAATAGCCGTGACAAAGCCAATTGAAATCACCAACAACCTTGCCCAGCAGGCTCAGAAAAATAAGCCTGTCTTCTACGTCTTCGTAGATATCTTCTCTTCGATCACCGCGGGAAGTGATGTGGTAGAGCGCGTTTGGAAATTCAAGTCTAAGAGGTCTGGTCATGGCGTTAACTGTAGCTCAAAACTGGGAATTCTTAATTCGAGACCTGACCCTGTTGTCCCTCAAATCTTCGAATAGGCTCCCGGGACAGCAAAATGTTTGCTCCTTCTCTATTGATTTTATATCCAATTGCTTCCCAGTATTCATCTGTGAGCCAATTATATTTTTTATTTTCAAAGAGCCCCATTCCAATGGCATGTGAAAACATAAGCGTTCTAGGATCAGTCCTGTAACACCTATTCAATATTACATCGACTTCCAATTCTGCTTCTTCTGCATTTTCAAAAATATCTTGAAAAATATCACCTGCTATGAAAACGTTGCTTCTTGTAATTTTTTCACATAATTCAAAGAAAACCTTTGGAAAATCCTGTCTCTCGTCAATTAATATATAGTCAAAGGCATATTCAAATTCATCAGGGTTGATATTTGCTATATATTCCAATGCTAGGGAAAATATTTTCTGATAGTCGGTTGTGTAGCTATATCTTAAGAATGGGATATTGTAAAAATTACAGATATAGGCATATAAACCAGAATCCTTATCTCTTTCAGATCCCCACGCTCTATTGACCAGAAGCCTTTTGCCCCACTCAATTTGCATCTCTACTTTCATGAAGTTAAAGAAGTTGGGAATTCTGTCTTTTAAGGTATTTGCTAAAGCTATATTGTGGCATGTGAAGAATATTTTGGAATCTTCAGAAGAAGTGTATAATTCCTTTAGTTTATGCAGTAATAATTCTGTTTTTCCTGTCCCAGATAAACCTTGTATTGAAATTGTTTTTTTATTAAATTTTTTATATATAAATCTTGTCTGATCTCCATCAAATAATATGATATTCTTTTTTACCTTTTCAAGTAGTGTTTCAGGTATCTCAGCCCCTATCTTGTCGATATCATTAATGCTTCCAGTCAACAATGAAATCAACAATTCGCTTTTTCGCTTCAATTCATTTTCTAATCTCGTCTGTGCAAACAATGATTCAATGTCAAATTCATCATTTAATTTTACTTGAATAGTTATTTCTTTTTTCCACTCCCTAGGTCTTCCAATGTGTTCTTTATAGTTAAATTTATCTGCAATTGAACTTAAGTCTTCAATAAAATCTTCATAATATTCATCAAAATCATCTTCATCCTTGTTTAAATCTAAGAATATTACTTTGTGTTTTGGAGATAGTATTACCAGAGCATTATCCTCGTATGCATAATTGTATTTTTCACCCAAGGGCGACGTCACTATATAAATCTGCTCACTAGGGTTGCTCGTTGCATACTGTTCTATCTGTTGGATAACTTCTTTGTTTTTACCATTTTCTTCTACATGATTGTAAAACAAACTATTAACCATTGTTTATTTGTCCTTTTAAAATTTAACTATTGATTATCGAGCAAATCTGCCGCTTTTGCCCTGATAACTCCCAAACCTGGCAAATGTGCCTTGATTATCTGATATTAGCCATAAATTCAGGTAGATTATGCCAATATAATATAATTATGCCTGAATATAACGGTTAACAATCTTATGTCAAGTTCAAAATCGCCGACTTTGTTGGAAGATGTTCATCGCGTAATGCGACTCAAGTGAGAATAGCGTCAGATCTTGCAATCATGCAACTATGAAAGACCTTGGTATATTTTAAGACCTGTCCCATTGGATTCGAAAATTGGGAAGCTCTAAATCAGTTCAAAGCCACGTCAGTATTGGCGTTGAAAAAACTCCTCTGGGATTTTGGCGGTTTGTTTGAATGTCCCCGATGTTAGATAAATCAATCGCCCACCACAGTGTCCACCAATAAAATCCGCTCGCTGTCCAGGCGTAGCGACAGGGTTTTACAGAGCAAGCTGGTTTCGAAATCCATGTAACGTTCGGAGGTGACGATGCGGCCTCGGTCACCGCAATTTTCCAGCGCCAGTAACTGAAAGAAATAAGGCCGCCAAGACCAGTTAAAGCCAATCTTGCGCGGGTCGGTGTACCACTGGTTTTCTTTGAAATTAAAATCCGGGGAAATCTGGTCGCCCTGGTTGTTGCACAGATAAAATCGAATCACGCCGCTATCAGTAAAACTCCAGCTCACCAATTCATTCAGATTAAAGTCGTCCTGCAGGGTTTCGGCTAGCTTATAGATCAGAGTTTTGGTGGTGTTGATGGCGTTGACTTTCTTTTGCACCTTCGCCATGGTGTTTTTCAAAAACTTATTGCGTAAGGAGGCGATGTGCTGCTCGTAAAGCTCGGCTGGTTGAAAATTGGCTTCAGCCTTGGCAAATAAAAAGCCCTGCATGAATTGCGCGCCGCAGTTCAAACTAAATAAAAACGCCTCATCCGATTCCACGCCTTCGCAAATAATCCGGCAACCGGTGCGTTTGCCCAAGCGCGATATCATGTGAATGATGTCGCCAGCGATACCGCCCTTGGTGGCTAACTTAAACAGTCGCATATCGATTTTGATAATGTCGGGTTGAATGGCGATCACCCGTTCCAACTGCGAGGAGCCTGCCCCGAAATCGCCTATGGCCACGCTTAAACCGTGTTTGCGATAACGCTGCACGATTTGTTTTAATTTGTGGGGATCGACATGCGCATTGGAAATTTCCACGATGATGCGTCGTCTGTCGATATTCAACTCATCCAACATACGCAGGGTGGGCAGCGTATTTAGCTGCCGCAGATTTTCTATCCAAGCGGCGGAAATATTCAGAGCCAGATAGCTTTGGGTATCGGCTAACGCCGAGAATTTTTCCAAGGCTTGCCAGCGGACTTGGCGATCCAATTCGATACGGGTTTTGGCATCGACATCGGCGGAAGAGAATAGGGCGCCGGCAGGCACGACTTTGCCTTTGCCGTCATATTGGCGGGCCAAGGCTTCATAGCCGACGATTTTACCGCTAGCTACCGAAATAATGGGTTGAAAGTATGGAAATAACGAGGTTTTAGCTTGCATCGTCCCTTGTGCTATCAAAATTAACTGGGTTTGGGCAAAAACTCCTTCAACTCCGCGACACAAGACCCGCATCCGCTCCCGGCGCTCAGACAAGCGCTAATTTCACCGACGCTTTTCAGTTGATGGGCTTGCACCGCATGTTTGATGGTTTTTTCGCCGACATTGAAACACGAACAGACGATTCGGCCAATATCGGCCTCGCCTTTTGGCGGCAGCCCACTCAGTAAACTAAGGCGCTCAGCGCGGCTTAACGCCGGTTTGGCAAATAAACCGCCTAGCCAACCGGGTTCGGGCAACTCGCTGTTTGGGCCGATCAATACACAGGCCTGCAAATGGTTGTCGGGCAAATAAGCCGTGCGGTAATAGCCTGCCTGCAGGTCGCTATACTCCAACCAATAACTGTCGTTATCGCGATGCTCAGCACTCGCCAGTAAGGAACGGCTCCAAGTGCGCCAATCGTACTCTTCGGCAGTAGCCGCTAATTCGTAGCGAAAATAACTGTCGCCCCGGACGCTGACGCGATACTCAGCATCGGGAATCGCCAACGGTTGCCGAGCCAATACCGTGGCATACCATTTCGCAGGCCAAGCAGAGATGGACACCGGGGTTTGTTTGCTTTCCGGTTGTCCGGAATGCGGATCGACTACCGGGTTAACCAATGCGCCCATGCGGCCATGAGTACTCAATTGTTCTGACCAGTGCATGGGTACAAACAGACTACCGGTTTGCTGGCCGGGATCGATCTCTACTCGCGCCAGCATCTCACCCCAACGGCTTTTGATCTGCGCCAGACTCCGCGCTGCCAAGCCGAAGCGTTCGGCATCAACCGGATGTATTTCCACGAAGGGTTCTGGCCGATGCGCAGTCAGCTTGGCGGACAGGCCGGTGCGAGTCATCGTGTGCCATTGGTCGCGTAAGCGCCCGGTATTTAACGTCAACGGATACTCGACATCCGGCGTGTTCACCGGCGGACGCGGCGTAATCGGGATGAATCGCGCCTTATGGTTGCTGGTGAAATAGCCGCCGTCGGCAAACATCCTTGGCGTGCCTCCTGTCTGCTCTTTTGTCACCGGCCACTGCACGGGTTGCAAGCTGTCATAGCCGGGTTGATCCAAGTCTGCAAAGGCCGATAAATTGAAATCGCGTAGCTGATGTACGGTATCGTTTTCAAACGCCGATAGCGTTGCGTGCTCTCGAAAAATATCGGCGCTGGATTGGTAGTTGAATGCATGCTCATATCCCATGCGTCGGCCCACTTGACTGATGATCCACCAATCGTGCTTGGCTTCGCCGGACGGCGGAAACAAGGGACGTTGCCGGGAAATGCGCCGTTCCAAGTTGGTGACGGTGCCGTCTTTTTCGCTCCAGCCGGTGGCCGGCAGCAACACATGCGCCAGCTGGGCGGTATCGGTGTTGGCGATGCAATCGGATACCACTACCAGTTCGCATTGCTGCAAGGCCTGTTTCACCTTGTCGGCATCCGGCATCGACACTACCGGATTGGTGGCGATTATCCATACTGCCTTAATTTGACCGGCGGCGATGGCCTCGAACATGGCTACGGCTTTCAAACCTTGTTTATCAGCCACCTGAGCACTGCCCCAAAACCGACCGACTCGCTCGACATGCTCAGGGTTTTCCAGATCCATGTGCGCGGCCAAAGTATTTGCCAGACCGCCGACTTCCCGCCCACCCATCGCATTGGGTTGACCGGTGAAGGAAAAGGGTCCCATACCCGGTTTGCCGATGCGACCGGTTGCCAGATGACAATTGATGATCGCGTTGCACTTATCCGAACCGGAGCTGGATTGATTGATGCCTTGCGAATAGACACTGACGGTTTTTTCGGTGTTGGCAAACCAATTGAACAGCGTGCTTACCGCTGCCTGGCTTAATCCGCAGCCGACGGCCACTTGCTCTATGCTGCCGGCGCTGCGACTGGCTTCTGCCAATGCCGACTCGAAACCTTCGGTATGCCTATCGATATACGTTCGGTCAATCCGGCCTATTTGCTGTAAATAGGCGAGAATGCCGTTGAACAACAGCGCGTCCATGCCCGGCTTGACCGGTAAATGTAAGTCGGCAATATCGCAGGTGGCGGTAGCGCGCGGATCGATCACCACGATTTTTACCTGAGGATTCTTTTCCTTGGCAATGCGGATGCGCTGGAAAGTGATGGGGTGGCACCAGGCGGCATTCGAACCGACGAGTAATATCAGCTCGGCCTGCTCCAAATCCTCATAATTACAGGGCACGGTGTCTGCACCGAAGGCCCGTTTATAACCGACCACCGCCGACGACATACAGAGCCGGGAATTGGTGTCGATATTGGCCGTGCCGATGAAGCCTTTCATGAGCTTATTGGCGACGTAATAGTCCTCAGTCAGCAGTTGCCCAGAGACGTAGAACGCCACCGCTTCCGGGCCGTGTTGCTGAATCACAGCGTTAAAACGGGTGGCGACATGATCCAACGCTGTATCCCAATCCACGCGTTGGCCGTCAATTTGCGGGTAGAGCAAGCGGTTTTCCAGCGAGACGGTATCGCCCAGTGTCGCGCCTTTTGAACAGAGTTTGCCGAAATTGGCCGGGTGCTGACTATCGCCCTTGATCTTGACCCGGTGCCCGACGCTGTCCTCAACCGTGGCTTCTATGCCGCAGCCGACACCGCAATAAGGGCACGTTGTTTTGATGGTGTTCATGTGTGAATCTGTCTAAGCTGCATGCGCCAATGCGGTGGGGCCGAACATTAATCGATCGCGAATAGAGCCAATTGAGGTTTTATTTTTCACTAAGTTCAAATACCAGGCATTGTCGCTGGTGTCTCCGTACAAAATCACGCCGACAACGCAGTCGCCGCGTATCACAATTTTTTTATAGATCCCCATTTGGTGATCGATCAACTGCAGGACCTGACTGTCCGCATTACCCTCAAAATCGCCGACCGAAAATAAATCGATACCGGTCACTTTCAACATGGTCGCTGAGGACAAGGTTTTAAATTGGCTGTCGGCCTGGCCCGAAAGCTGTTGTGCGCAGACTTTGGCCTGTTCGTAAACGGGCGCGACCAGACCGAATAATTCGCCTCGGTGTTGCACGCACTCGCCGACTGAAAAAATCGCCGGGTCACTGGTGCGCATGCATTCGTCGACCTCAATGCCGTGCTGACATGCCAGGCCGATGCGTTCGGCAAGGCTAATATTGGGTTTGATGCCGGTCGACATGATCAGCAGGTCAGCGGCTAAAACAGTGCCGTTACTCAGCTCTACCGAACTGATGTGCTGATCTTCGCTATTGACGCGTACGATGGTAGTGCCCAGTTGAAACTGAATGCCCTTGGCCGCCAGTTCCCGCTCTAAAAACCCCGCCGCTTTGCGGTCCAGTTGCCGATTTAACAGGTGGCCCGCACGGTTAATCACGCTGACGTGCATGCCGCGTTGCAACAAGCCGTTGGCGGCTTCTAAACCCAGCAAGCCGCCGCCTAGAATCACCGCATGGCGCTTGCTCGCTGCCTTGGCAATCATCGTTTCTACATCGGCGATGTCTCTAAAACCCAATACGCCTTCGACCTCACGCCCCGGAATGTCCAGCATCAAGGGCAGGGAACCGGTAGCGATCAACAGCTTATCGTAGTAGGCGACGGTGCCGTCTTCGGCAATCACGCAACGTTGCACCCGATCAACATCAACGACGGCTTTGTCGGGCCCGCAATGCAAAGTGATCTGGTGTTGTTTATACCAATCAAAATCGTGAATCATGATGTCGGCTATGCTTTTGGCGCCGAACAATACCGGCGTCAGCATGATGCGATTGTAATTGCCGTGCGGTTCGGCGCCGAACACAGTGATGTCGTAACGTTCCGGCGCGGCTCGAATCAATTCCTCAACGGTGCGCATGCCGGCCATGCCGTTGCCTATCACTACCAATTTGCGTGTCATGAGCTGGGTTTTGGCTTGTACGAAGAGCGCTGGAGAACGACACGTAAACTGCCAGAGATAATGCTCAAAACAGTTTACGTCCCTACTGAGTGATGCCTAGAAGCTGACGTTGCCTTGCAGCCAAACCACTTGGGTATCGGGAAACGCCGGGCTATCGCTGTTAAAGTGGGCGTACTTGGCCAACAGCGAGTAGTGCTTACCAAATTTTTTCAGGGCTTGGGCATCCCATTCCTTGCCGTATTCGATTTTGCCGGTATCGTCTTTAAAGTCGTGATACATGGCGGTAACGATCAAACTGTCGTTCATCGCTTTATAGCTGGCGGTGGCGAACACGTCGCGAATACCATTGGCGGGCGTGGTCAGAAACAGATCGGCCCAACCTTGGAAGGCGTGGTTGGTGCCCAGGGGCGTTTGGAAGGCCTTGCCGGGGCCATAACCATTTAACTGCTCCACCGCGGCCGATAGGGTCAGATTGAAGGCTGTTGCCCCGGCCATCAAGTTAATCCGGTCGGCCTGATAATGATTGGGGTTGTCGCCGTAGTCGGATTGATTGCTCCATTCAGCGGTGTAGATGGCATTGACGGTATCGAAAAACTGCGGGGATTTGCCGTCGAAGCGCAGACCGTAAGTTTGCGAGGATTTAGCGTAGTTGGCGCGCTCGCGGTAATCCAGCCAGTAACCGTAACCGATCAGGTTGCCCCAGTCATTGATTTTGTAGTTCAGGTTTAAGATCGGCGCGTTTATGGTCTCGGTTTCACCGAATATGTTTTGGATGTGATCGAGATAGCCGACATTTGCGGTCAAGCCGAATAGGGTCTGATTGTTGTGGGTGATCAGAATCGAATCATAGGTCATTTCCATCTGCCGCCAGCCCACGTTGCCGATAAAGCGGTCGTCGTCCAACTTGATGCGTTGCCGACCGACTTTGATGATGGTGTCGGCAATACCTTTGTAGGTCACCCAGAACTGATTGAGCTCGTTCCGCGACGGATCGGCAATCACCGGGTAGTTGCGGTCGCGGTTGGTGGTAGTGCCACCGCGGTCGTACTCGGCTTGGGCCGCATACAGTCCTTCATATTCCGCGTAACCTTGAAAATCGTGGAAAACCGGGGTCAAGAAACCCAGACGCATACGCACGGTATTGGCGTTGGCGGTTTCCAGTGGCCGACCGTTGGGCTTGCGCGCCGAGGCGTCTTTGTCGACATTCTCCCAACGATAGTTTAAGTCCAGTTTTACCGCACCGTTGCTGCCATAGTGATAGAAGTTCAACGCGTCTTCCACCTCTTTGGTCATGTCGGCCAGAGCAGGCATGCTGACGAAGGTGAGCGATAAGAGTGTCGCCGGTAATGTGCCGGTTGGACGTTTGAAGTGTTGCAGCATAAGCCCCCCTAGGGTTAAAAAGCGGTTTTAAATTAATGGGTGTGGTCGCATTCGGACAGGAAGGTCAACAGGCTCTCCCGATATTTGTAGTAATCAGGATGTTCCAGTAGGGCTTTACGGGTTCGGGGCCGGGGCAGGTCGATTTCCTGAATTTTGCCGATTTTGGCGTGCGGACCGTTGGTCATCATCACGACTCTATCCGCGAGTAAAATGGCTTCGTCGACATCGTGGGTCACTACGATAGCGGTTACATGCGTACGCTCCCAGACTTCCATCAACACCTCCTGCAATTCCCAGCGGGTCAAGGAATCCAACATCCCGAAGGGTTCATCAAGCAGCAGCAATTTGGGCGATAAGGCAAAGGCGCGGGCAATTCCGACACGTTGGCGCATGCCATTGGACATGTCCGCGGCTTTTTTATGCATAGCGTCAGCCAGACCGACCCGGGTTAAATAATATTCGACGATGTCGTCGCGCTCGTCTTGACTGGCATGCGGATAGACTTTGTCCACGCCTAACATCACGTTCTGGTAGGCGGTCAGCCAAGGGAACAAGCTAGGGGCCTGAAACACCACGCCGCGATCCGGGCCGGCACCGTCGATTTCCCGGTTGTCCAAAACAATGCCACCCTCGGAAATTTCGTTCAGGCCGGCGGTCATCGATAGCACCGTGGATTTACCGCAGCCGGAGTGGCCGATGATGGAAATGAATTCGCCTTTCTTCATTTTCATGTCAAAGCCATCTACAACTTTGACTGTGCTGTTGCCGTCTGGCGTGGGGTAGATTTTGGATAGCTTGGCAAACTCCAAGTAACGGGCCTTGCCGAGATCGCGCGCGCTGGGTTTTAGGGCTGAAGTATCCAATTTCCAGTCGTTACTGGTATTGGGACGCACCTCAGGCAATTTCAACTTGTCGCCGGTGTCAGCTTGCGCCTTTTCCATCCCGATGTTCATCAGGTAGCGCGTGATTTCGGCGCGCAGGCGTTTAAATTCTTCGTTATGGTTCAGTGCCGTGCGATCGCGCGGCCGCTCCAGATTGATGGTGAAAGCAGGGCCGAAGCTGGCGTCCGGGCCGGGATTTAGTGGAATCACCCGGTCGGCCATATAAATGGCTTCGTCGACGTCGTTGGTAATCAAAATCACGGTTTTCTTATCCTGCTCCCAGATTTGCAGGATTTCGTCTTGCAAATTGCCCCGCGTCAACGCGTCCAGCGCGCTGAGCGGTTCGTCCAGCAGCAAAATATCCGGGTTAGCGGCCAGCGCGCGAGCCACGTTGACGCGCTGGCGCATGCCGCCTGACAGCTCGCCAGGCTTTTTATCCATCGCCCGGCCCAGATTGACCATCTTGACGTATTTTTCGGTATGCGCGCGGCGTTGTTCCGGTGTCCAGTCTTTGAAGATGGCGTCTACCGCTAGCGCCACGTTTTCGAAAACCGTTAGCCAGGGCATTAAGGAATAGTTTTGAAACACCACACCCCGATCCGGTCCCGGTTCGGTGATGGCTTGGCCCTGTTTCAAAAGTTCGCCGCTATCGGCCTGAATCAAACCGGCAATCATCGAGATCAAGGTGGTTTTGCCGCTGCCGGAAAAGCCGACGATGGCGATGAATTCGCCCTCGCGAATGTCCAGATTAATATCTTTCAGGATCGAGGTTTTATGTTTGCCTTCGCCGTAAGATTTACAGACATTTTTTAATTCCACGAGCGGCTTATACGCATCGTTGGCAGGTACGGAAGCAGTGACTGATTGTTTGTGCATGGATAGTTCGATGATTTTTGCTGGGGCTGCGCTCATGACGGCATCCTTAGATTTTTTGGAACGAGAAAAGGGTTTGCAAAGAATTCATCACGCGATCTAGGATGAAACCGATGATGCCGATGGTGAATACCGCCACCATGATTCTGCTCAAAGAGTTGGAACTGCCGTTCTGAAATTCGTCCCAAACGAATTTGCCCAGACCGGGGTTTTGCGCCAACATCTCGGCGGCGATCAATACCATCCAACCCACGCCCAAGGACAGGCGCATGCCGGTAAAGATATAGGGCAGGGCTGAGGGCAGAATGATGCGTTTGATTTGGGTGGCCCAGTCCAGTCTTAACACTTTACCGACGTTAACCAGGTCGCGGTCGATGGACGACACGCCGACGGCGGTGTTGATCAGCGTTGGCCATAAGGAACACAGCGTCACAGTAATCGCCGAGGTAACGAAAGACTTGGCAAACCAGGAATCGTCATCGGTGACGTACATGGCGCTCACCACCAAGGTGACGATGGGCAGCCAAGCCAGCGGCGATACCGGTTTGAAGATTTGGATCAGCGGGTTGAATGCCGTATTCAGCACCGGGCTCATACCGCAGATGATGCCCAAGGGTACGGCGATCAGGGTAGCGATGATAAAGCCAGCAAAAACGGTACGCAGGCTGGTAAAAATTTGGTCGAGATACGTCGGCTTGCCGGTGTAGGGGCGGGGTTTGATTTCGGCTTTGGGGTCTTCGGCCAGTTTTTCTTTGTTACGCAGTTCCTGGCGTTGATAAAACTCGGCCATCTTGGTTTTTTCAGTATAGTGTTCGCTTACCAGGCCGCTGACTTCAGACCAAACGGCTACCGGACCAGGAATGGCGCCCAAGCTGGTATTGATACGCGCGGCGGTTACACTCCAAAAGCCCAAAAATAAAATAAAAGCGATGATGGGTACGCCCATGACCAGCCATAGTTGGCGCAGTTGTTGGGCAGGGTTTTCGCCGGCGGCGATTTTCACCAAGGGTACAAACCAGGTCAGGCCGGTGATGTTGAAAAATTTGATCAATGTTTTCGTCATGTCTTTACTCGTTTGTCTTAATGGAGTCGGTAAAAATGATGCGTCCCTGCATCAAAATACGATCCTTGTGTAGAGCACCCACCAGAGTTTGTTAGTCGACAATCTTGCCGCCGGAGACGGTTTGTTTGCCTTTCAGGCCAATCGGGAATTTGGCCAGGTAATCGTTAGGTTTGTTGGCATCGAACGGGATTTTGTCGATGAAAAAGTTTTGTGATGGTTTGATGCTGGTGTCAGCAGGAAAGTCTTCCGCTTTCGCTTTACCTTCGGCGATCAGCTCTTTGGCTGCTGCTAAGTAAATGTCAGGGCGATAGACTTTTTTCGCTGTTTCCAGGTACCAGCTATCCGGTTTGTATTCGTTGATCATGCCCCAGCGGCGCAATTGGGTTAAATACCAGACCGCACTGCCGTATGACGGATAGCTGGCACCGTGACGGAAGAAGGTGTTGAAGTCAGGCAGGGAACGTTTGTCGCCTTTCTCGTATTCGAAAGTGCCGTTCATGCTGGCCGCCAACACCTCGACATCCGCACCCACATATTGTTTTTGCGAAAGCATTTCGATAGCTTCTTTCCGGTTTTTGTTGCTTTCAGCATCCAACCAAATGGCAGCGCGTATCAAAGCTTTGGTTACGGCCAAGTGAGTGTTGGGATATTTGTCGGCCCAAGCTTGCGTCACGCCAAACACTTTTTCCGGGGTGTCTTTCCAGAGTTCTTCGTCTGTGATGACCGGTACGCCGATGCCTTTAAACACGGCTTGTTGGTTCCAAGGCTCGCCGACGCAGTAGCCGTAAATCGTGCCGGACTCCAATGTCGCCGGCATTTGTGGCGGTGGTGTTACCGCCAATAAGGCTTCGGCATTGATTTGGCCAGACGTGTCTTGCGGTGGAGCATAGAATCCTGGATTGATGCCGCCGGCAGCCAGCCAGTAACGCAGTTTGACGTTGTGGCTGCCGGGTGGAAACGTCATGGCCATGTTGAACGGCTTGCCTTCGGCTTTAAACTTATCGACTACCGGTTTCAACGCGTCCGCTTTAATCGGATGCACGGGTTTGCCGCCTTCCATTGCAACGTTGGCTTTCATTTGTTTCCAGATATCATTGGACACGGTAATCGCGTTGCCGTTGAAACCCATACTAAAGGGCACCACGATGTCCGCTTTGGTACCGTAGCCGGCACTGTAGCCCAAAGGCGCGGAAGCTAACATGTGCGAGCCATCTAATTCGCCGTTGATCACCCGGTCCATCACAACTTTCCAGTTAGCTTGTGCTTCCAATTGCACGAACAGGCCTTCTTCCTCGAAAAAGCCTTTTTCAGCGGCCACCGCCAGCGGCGCCATGTCGGTCAGCTTGATAAAGCCAAACTTCAAATCTTCTTTTTCCAGTTTGCCGCCGGCGACGCTGTGTTCTGAAAAACCCAATAGCGCCAGTGCGACGACTGAGCTCAGCGCGGCGGCGAGTGTCTTCGGGGTGAAAATGCTGTTCTGTTTCATGTCGTTTCCTGTCAATTGAGAAAAATCGGCCAAAAAAAAAGCGTCTATGTCCGATTTGCAAGCAAATCAGCCAATAGACGCCTTTGTCTTTAGTGCTCAACGATGAGCGGGTTTTTTGTGTACCACTCCTGCACTGGAGTACTGCATGTTGCTAAGCAATACTGGTGCCAATTTTATAATGCTAGTGACTAGTATTTATAAAAATCATTTAAAAACAGTATTTTAAGGATATTTTTCTTACAGCTATTTTTTGGGGAATTAGCTGGTGCATTTCCCGGAGCTTAAAAATGATGCACTCTATTGATTCGGAGGTGCTTTTTTTGCACATGCGTGGTGCATGGGGGATGGTTACGGTCATGGATTTTTAGGAGCTCGATGCCACAGCCGGTCAAACCAATCGGGCAAGCTCGATGCTGCATAAGCTCTTTAATACGGTTCAGGGCGGCTCGGATGCCCAAGTCAAAAAGAGTGGGCATCCAAGTGTCGATTTAACATGCTTTACAATTATTCGTCATTGGCTTTAATAATCACCTCAAAATCATCACAAAGCTTTTCCACCAAATCTTCGGTTTCCTTGAAAAAATAATCGCCCACTGTTTTCTTGCGTAAGGCTCGGAATCGGCGGTACAGCTTGGCAAAATCGCTGTAAATTTCAGCTTCAGACACTTTATGTGATTTGATTTTGACGATCAGGCGTTTGCCTTCGTCTTCCTGGCAGACAAACTCGAACAGTTGCTGAATTTTGCCTTCAAAGTCCTTGATCAATGTGCCGACGACCGCTTCCTGATCGTTGCGAGCCTCAATGATTTTCAAAATGTCGAATTGATAGCCACCGCTTTGCTCTGTGCCTTCCGCCACTTTCGGCGGCTGCTTTTTCTTGGCTTCGCTTGCCTGTGCTTCCACTTCAATGATGCCGATCTGATTGTCGAAATACACCTCAATCGGGTCTTTGCCAGCGTCCGAGCGATGCAGCAGGTTGTAGAGGGTGTTGAACTTACGCCAGAAGTGCAAGAAAGACGGAATGCTGAATTTAAGCTCCAGTTCAATCACATACTCGATCCGGTTCAGGATGGTGAAATATTGCGCCGTTTTGGCCTTGGTATCCGCCGTCCGCTTGGGATTGGCGTCGATAAACTTCTCGATGCTGTTTTCAAGGTCCAGATAGTTTTCAGGATCGTCCCGCTTATCGGCATCCTTGAATATCTGCATAAACACATCGAAAAACTTCTGATACACCTCCGACTTTTTCAGCTCGGTATACAAAATTTCCAGCACCCGCTTATCGCTGAATGGGTCAAAGTCACTGACGACGACATCGGAGAAATGCTCGAATGCATCCTTGATGTTCTGCACGTTCACATTCTCGTAAGAGAAATCGATGATCTTGCAGTCGTTTTTGTACTTGGTGGTGCGGTTGACGCGGGAAATGGTCTGAATGGCACTGATGCCGCGAATCTCCTTATCCAGAAATAAGGTATGTAGCCGCCGTTCATCGAAACCGGTTTGTAACTTGGCGACCACGATGATCAAACCATTTTTTCGCAGCGAAAACTGCTCCAACACCTTTTCTTCGGATAAACCGCCATTCAAGCCTTTGGCGCTTTGTTCATCCTGGTTGTCCGAATACACAATGTAAATCGGCGCATCGGCGTATTTCTGGTACTTGGGCTCTTTGACCCGTTCATTGAAATATTTGCTCACCGCTTCTTTGTAAGCAATGGCCGCCTTGATCGAATACACCGCCAGCATGGCTTTACCGGTACCGCGTATCTGCCGGTAGACATCCTTGACCAGCATATCGGCCACATAGTTGGCAATGGCATCTATGCGCTCGCGGTTTTCGTAGATTTGCTTCTTCTGGACATCCTTGTATTCCTTGGCCTCAAAGCCCTCCAACTCATTTTGCGGTACATCGAACAGCATCTTGGAAGCCACCGGCACGATATTCTTCAGCGGATTCAGAATAAAGCCATCCTCGATGGCTTCCTTCATGGTGTAAGAATCAAACGGCACCCATAATTTTTCGCTTTCCGCATAACCGCTGTATTCGCCAAAGCGGGCCAGGGTGTGATCATCCGGCGTCGCCGTAAAACCGATAATCAGATTCTTCTTGTTGCGCTTGGCTTGGTAGGCTTTGTCCTGATCGAAAGCGGATTGCAATTCATCGAAGATATTGACCATGTCCTCGTGCAATTCGCCGCTGTTGGAGCGGTGAATCTCATCAATCAAAAACACGATGCGCAGCTGGGCCAGTTTGTCCAACACCTCTTTGTCCAGCATGTCACGGGCGGTGCCGAACTTTTGCAGGTTGACGATGACAATCCGCATATCGGATTTCAAGGCCTCCTGAAAAGTCTTCTTGTTGTGCGCCTCGATATACATGCGCTTGTCGATGTTCATATTCAACATCAAAGAATCCAGCTGACTGCGCAACTGCAGCCGATCCACCACAATCATGATCTTGTCGTAAACATACTCGCCATGGCGCCGCATGTCCTTGAGTTGCAGGGCCGTCCAGCCAATGATATTGGATTTACCAAAACCTGCCGCGTACTGCATCAACAGCGAATAGACGTTTTTGTTATTGGCGTAAGCCTTGCGTTTGTCGATCAGCTCCTGGCGTTTGGCAGGCGAAACATTCGTCAGTTGTTTTTCCAGCAAGGCAATAAAGTAATCATCTTCGCCTTCGTGTTCCAAAAACTCGTCAATTTTGGCGATGATTTTGTCGGTGCCGAATTTTTGCTTGGGCCTGGGCGAAATCAGCTGGCCTTTCTCATCTTTGAGCTGCTTGACGCCATTAACGACAGCCACATCGCGCTCGATGAAGTTGTAATACAGAATTTCCTTTTCGACGAAAGCCTTGCCGTAGTGACAGGTGAACAATTCCTTGAATTTGTCCTTTTTATCGGCGTCGGGGTTGAGTAAAGGATAGGGTTTGAACACCTTCATCACCCGTTTTTCGCACTCCTCACGATCAAACTTACCCTGGCGGCAGGTTTCCAGAATCTCGTCGAAAAAGTCGGCGATGTTGCGTATGACGTAAGTATCCTTGATGTCGGTGGTGGTGATATGAATGGCTTTTTCAAAGACTTTCAGAAAATCCCGGCGAACGGCTTCCTTGTCTTTCTCACTGAGCAGGGCGTTGGCGTCTACGTGCGTGTAATAGGCTTTCACCGCCTCGAAATAGTCCTTGATGACTTTGCCGCGTCCATTTTTTTGCGCGCTCTGGTTGGTGTAGTTGGATTTCAGCTCGCTATAGCCCAGATAAATGCCGTTTACAAAAAATGACAAATCGGGCCGGAAGGCATAGATCAGCTGGTCCTGGTAGCGGTATTTATACGGCAGTTCCTGCACCACCGAAAAAATGTTCTGCTCGAACAGCGCGTTGTCGTGGATCACACTGTCGGCGGTGTAAAACAAGTGCAGTTTGATGCCTTGCAAGGCGATGGATTTATTGGCATTCAGGAACAAGGCTTTGTTACGACTGCTGCCGCAGCGTTCCTGAATCAGTTCGATTAAATCATCCAGCAATGCTCGCCTGTTGCCGCTGTATTTTTTCAGCAAGGCCTCATAAGGCTTCTGGTTCAGTTCGGTTTCGGCAATGAACGCTTCCAGGTCTTCTTCGATAATCAGCGAATGGGTGACGGTATTGGCTTTGACTTCCCGGTAGCCCAGACTATCGCGCAGGAACGGCAGCAAAAATCGGTCTTGCAGGTGTAATTCATTCATCGTCGGTCGTAATTATTCAGCGTTTATCTATGTAGGGTGGATAAGTAACGCGCATCCACCGCCTTTGCCGGATGCGCTAACGCTTATCCAGCCTACGCATGGATGCTTGACCAAAGGACTGAATAGTTACCGTCGGTTATCCATTCCGTTTTGCCGATTGCCTGCTAGACCAGTTTAACGGTCACGCCGTAGCGTGCTAATTTGCTATCGGCAGTCAACAAAATCAACGGTTCGCTGAGTGACTGCGCTACCAACAAGCGCTCGAATGGGTCTTTGTGGTCGTCGAATTGGGGCAATGTGGCTAGGGCCAGCAAATGGGCGTTTTCAATGGGTAGCCAGGAAAAACCGTCGGCCTGAATGCGTTCGCAGAAACGCCGTAAATCCAGCTGCAATTTTCCCTGTCCCACTTTGATCGCCATTTCCCACAACGAGGCGCGACTCACATACACCGGGTCTTGCGAGTCTTGGATCAATTCTTGAGCCATCACCGGCACCTTGTCGCGCATGCCTTGCCACCACAAAATCAGATGAGTATCCAGTAATAAACGCATGATTTACAACTGATCCAGCGGATCGTCGCCATGCTGTTTTAGACAATCGAAGAGATCGTCAAGCGGCGCATCGAAATCCTCGGCCATTCGGATTTCCCCTTCCATGCCGCCTGGCGCCGCGATCTTGTTGCGCGGCGGATTGTAAGCGGTTAAGGTCGCCACCGGTTTACCCGCACGGGCGATAACCACATCCTCGCCACTTTCCACGGCTTCCAGCAGACGCGACAGATTGGTTTTGGCTTCGTGAATGTTGACGGTTTGCATGGTGGCCTCCGGGTTAGCTAATGGTTAGCTTAGAATAGTCTAACGACCAGAGCAACTTAAAACAGTACGTTTTACTAAAAATAACCTCCCCCTTTCAAAAAGGGGGATCGAGGGGGATTTATTTAAAAAATCTCCCCCAGCCCCTCTTTATCAAAGAGGGGGGATAACCGAGTGACTCGGCGCCAGCCGAATTCCGAGAGCATATTCATGAACATATCCTTAACCGGAGCGGTAATTGCCCGGCGCCGACAGCTCTAGTCATCACCCTGCAAGCCCCATTGCACATCCTCCTGAATCAAGGCTTCGGTCAAGGCTTCCTGATGGGATTCCAGATAGCGCCGCAGGGCATCGTTGACGATTTCCTGAAAACTGCCTGCCCAACCTTGATGTACCAGGGTTTGCACAGTTTGGGTCATGGTGAATTTTCCTAAAGGACGCAGATTTTGCCGGTCACGACATCGTTGATCAGGGTTTTGCGCAGTGCTTTCAGGTGATCGATTTGAGCGTTGATGGTTGTGACAATGGCGTCGATTTGCGCGGTTTTTTGGTCGAGATAATCAGCGATGGCTTTTTGTTCTAACAATAAAGGATATGAAAAAATAAAGCGATTAAACACATTTTGGTATAGATGTTGAATTGTTGAACCGCCTTTTGTCAGATCAATAAAAGCGGTAAACTGACAAGAATGCAAAACCCAGTACATGAATTTAGTCACATAAGAATTTTTAAGTGACCTTGTAACAAAAACTCCGCTATTCAAAGTTGCTGGTAAAGGAATATCTTTAACAATGGCCACCTTACCAATTGTTCCATCTTTAGTAATTAAAATATCATCAATTTTTAATTGAATATTTATATCCTGTTTATACCTCTCTTGATCGACATAATAACAATTACTCCAATCAATTTCCCCCTGCTTTAAATCTGTGCCTGTAACACAATAATAACTTCCGCTATCAAGAAAATCTTCGTTGCGTAAGCCTTGCCAACCTATGCGCCCTTTGACATAGGTTGTATCTTTAATACGCTTCAAATCCCAGTGCTCCGGAATATACCCAATCCACCCAATCCCGCTGTCTTTCATGGGCACGGTTTTATCCAGCCCGCGCGTGACGGTTTCGTTAATCAGGGCTTGCTTCAGTTCGCCATAGTGCTTGGCCTTTTGGGAAAGCAGGTCGATTTGTTGGTCGATTTGCGCGGTTTTATTATCCAGATAATCGGCAATGGATTTTTGGGTAGCAAATGATGGAACTGGAACAACTAAGGCGCCTAACTTATCGAAATAAAGCCTCAACCGCATATCCATTATGCCGCGCGAATTACGCTTAAAAATTTCTTTTGCTCTTTCTATTCTAAACAAATAAGAAAAATATCTAGGATCAACTTCTTTGTTTGTTTTTCGCAAAATATCGTAGGCAGGACTCGTTACACCGTCAAATTCGGATAAACCAACTGATCCCATCCAAGCCAGTAGTTTATTGACGACAATATCGCCCTTTCTGACTAACCAATATCCATCAGTTGAACTAGCTTTGTTGCCACGCGCTTCTAAGTCTTTTCTCGGTCTAACCCCGATTGCGGCATACAACGACAATAACTCGAAGTCGTTATTATTAACCGCCATATCAGTTACCAATCTGAACAAGTCTTTAACCCTTTTTTCTACCCATTCTGATGGCAGTTTATCCAACCATTCATTGTGACTGTCCACATAATGTTTATAAGGCGTAGAAATGAGTTTCATAGCAGAACCGTATCATCCAAAGCTTTTAACTTTGCATCTAGCTCGGCAATATCAGCGAGAATCTCGCCGACCGGCCGCAGCTTTTCCGGCGTGTAGAACACCTTGTTGAAGTTGATTTCCACGCCAACTACGTTTTCCAGAGTCACAAACGGCTTGCTGATGTACTTGGCCATGAAGGCTTCGATCGCCTGTTGGTTTTCGGCCTCGTCTTTATGAAACGGAATGATCTCGTAATCTTTCTGCGTGTCCGGCGTGAGTTCGACCGTGATTTCAATCCGTTCGGGCTGGCTGCGACTGGCATTTTTCAGGCTGGCTTTGACCACGATCTTGCCGCAGCCTAGTTCTTCTGTGTGGCCGTTTTCGGTTTTGATCAGGGTTTCCTGGTCATTATCAAAGCGATATTGGGCCTTTGCGGTGGTAACGATCACAGGCTGTTCCTTGTAATCCAACCCGGCGATAAACGGTTTGATGTCGTTTTCAAAATAGTCGGCCAAGGATACAAATTGCTCGGCATCGAAAGTGGAGATGTCAAAGTCCGTTAGGCTGCGTTCGCCGTTGTCCAGTTTGATCGGCTTTAATTTCTGGCTCTTCTTGCCGTCTGCCAGTTGCGCCTCAAAGCTTCTGCCGTTGACATCGACGTGGGTCAGCAGGATGGCCTGTTTGTTGAAATAGAAATATTCCTTGTCGAAGACGCGGGCATAGTCATTGTCTACAAACGCTGCCAGTGTTTCCACTATCTCCAGGCGGCTTTGTTCGTCCACTTCCTTGCGTTTGGAGCCTTTGCTTTTCTTAAGCGCCTTGAATTTCTCACTGGCGTTGATCAGCATCACTTTATCTTTGCGGGCGGCGTCCTTGTTTTTGTTGAGCACCCACAGATAGGTATAAATGCCGGTATTGAAAAACTCATCGGTCGGCAACTGGATAATAGCTTCGACAATATCGGTATCCAGCATCCATTTACGGATATTGCTTTCCGCCGATCCGGCATCGCCGGAAAACAAGGTGGAGCCATTGTGAACCACCACGCCCATGCCGGTGGCGTCGAGTTTGGCAATCAGGTGCTGCATGAACAGCAATTGCCCGTCGGATATGGACGGAATGAATTTGAAGCGCCCGGTTTTGTCGTGCTCTATATCGTTTTTATAGCCTTTCCAGCTGACGCCATACGGTGGATTGGCGACCACCACGTCAAATTCGTCGTTATAGAATTTGTCATCGGTTAAGGTGTTACCATGCTCGATTTTGGAATCGACTCGAAACCGGCTTTCGATCTTGGCCAGCGCATAAAGCGCATCGTTCCAGTCCTGGCCAAAGGTTTGGGTCAAGCGCTTGACCTTCTGGCCGATCCGATCTTCCACGCCAAACAGCATATTGCCGCCGCCGCAGGTGCAGTCGTAAAGCCTTAACAGCTTGTCGGATTCTTGAATCTTGGAGGCGATAATCTCGGCAATCAAACCAATTACATCATCTGGGGTGTACTGCTCCCCGGCGGTTTCGGCGGAAATATCCGCCCATTTGCGTTTGATGTGCTCTTCCAACGTGGTGATTTCCGAGTTATTGAAGGGCTTGAGGTCGATCTCGCTCCATTCCTTCGTGTAGCCCAGCAATACTTTCTTGGCTTTGAGTTTGGCGATGACGCCTTTGATGTCGAGAAACTTCTCGCCTTCTGTGGCATCCACGCCCAGCAGGTCTTTGGTTTCGCCGTCGAAGCCGTGCAAATAAGCGTCAAAATCGATGTCGAAGGATTTGTCGTTGGCGCAAATGTCCTTCAGGGTTTTGTGGCGTTCGAAGATATAGACGTTGTAGCCCTGGCCTTTGTCCTTGATCAGGTCGATATAATCGGCTTTGTCCATGTCCTTTAACGTGTCCTCGCCATAGACGGACTTCATTTCATCCAACATGCGAATCAAGCGGCTTTCGATCATCGCCAAAGCAAAAAACGGCATCATGAAAGACGGCCATTCGGATTCTTTGATACCCGAGCCTCTTAACAGGTCGGCGGTTGCCCAGATTTTGGATTCGTATTGCAGGATATTTTGATTTTCGGCCATGTTCCCAATTCGGTCGTGTCTATCGTCAAGCTGGTTAGTTTACCTGCTTGAGGGTTTGGAACGTAATGGTTGTGGTTTTTTCTTTATGTAAGTGTCAGAGCCAATGCCGGTCATAGCGTATCAGCAGTGTTTAGTTTTTGGGGACGACTGGGATTTTTCGTGGTCAAGTTGCTCGCTTTAGGATTTTTGATCTTAGGGCATTCGCTCGGATGCTGAATACAGAGTAGGATGCAGCGAGTTTTATGTTGACGGTTCAATCGAATTTACGCCGGAGCGGATTATGAAATACATCGTAAAACAAATTGCCGATGACTTTATCTTCGAAGAAATGGAGCAGGCCCGGCACCAGTTTGTCGAGGCCTTGAATTACACGATGGAAAGCGCCACGATCTTTTTCGATAAGAATCCTACCAATCCGCTGGATTTTTTTATCGCCTACGATTTTCAGCAAAAGCATGGCGACCCGGTGGTTTACGGCTTTAATTTGCGGGATGAAATGGTCCGGATTTTCAATTTGGACGACAACCAAACGCATTCGTCTACATTAGCTTTGGCGATTAGCCAGCAGTTGAAAAAACTGGCTGAGGAGCTTGAAGCGCGCTACGACCCGGAGCCCACCAAAACCATCGCCGAAACGCAAGATAAAAAAGATACGCAATATGCCACCAACGTCAATCGATCCTACCGCGATGTGCTGAGGGAAGCCATTGAAAAAGATCGAGCCGACCAATTGCAAAAATCCGAAGCTGGGGTTTCCGTCTCAGACGACAGCTACCAGCGCCATACGATTTTATTGGGCAGTAAAACGGCTGCAAAACCGTAAACCTGGCCGATTTAATCTGAAGGATTGCGCCAAACTCCTGGCCGGTTATCTCGGATGATGTAGCCGCAGACAGGGAAAGAATCCAGACCTAGGCTTGAGCCAACCATCACCAGCACTGGATGCCGGGTTCGCAAACCACTGAAAAATTTAACTGCGGACGCGCCAATATCATTAATGCGTCCGCTGGTTAATGTCGAAATTGAAACCTGCTTAAGCAAGCGTTTTGCGCTTGTGCAAACCCAGCACGCCCATTAAACCCGACAGGAATAGCCAAACGGCTGTCGGCACGGGTACCGCATTCACCTCATTCGCCGAATACTCTTCTACCGAGAAACGAATTTGATCGTCGGCAAAACTAGCTGTACCCGGTACATTAAAGTCCAGCCAACGCCAATCAGGGCCGTTGATGGCTGCTAAGGTAATGGCTGACCAAGCGTTTAAGTCCGGCGGTGTAGTGCCGCTCCATAATTGTCCGTCGGCATTGTCCTGCCTCAAGCCAAATTGCATGTAAGGATCCAGGAAGCCATTCCAGATGATATTGGATGTACTGGCACCTGCTACGGTAAAGCCATCGCCAGGCAAAGTAGCGGAGCCATTTTGTTGATCATCTTGCACTAACATATTGACCGGTGAGGATAGATCTGCGGTAAAGCCGTTGCTGAATGTATTTGAAAATGCGCTGACGACACCGGTAGTTGCATCGTAAACGAAATAACCCGACATGGAGCTGCCGACAGAGACGCCAAATCCTGTTAGTAAAATACCGATATCGGTAACCGTGCCGTTATAGTCCACGCAATTTTTTCAGCTTGGCTGGACAGCGGTAGCAGCAAGCTGGCGCTGGCAAGCAAGACATGGGCAAGTTTTGTGTTCATGATAACTCCTGGATAAAAAGTAGATAAGCGAAAGCCGATGCGAGGTTTGACCGGCTTTAAACCTTACCCACCTGAAGCTGGCTGGCTTGGCGGGTAAGGACAATTTATCGGGAGTGGGAAAGACTGGCTGTGACAAATTCCACTGCTGACCTGTGGACTTGGCCTCATGCGTTCGAGTATTGGCATTAGCAAGGTTAGGTTGAGCTTATATCGACAACATCCAGCCGCTAGCATAAAAAACTTCAAACTCTCTGAACATCACAAAGAATCTGCCGAACTTGATTTTGCCTAGCCCGGTTTGATTCAGATCGGCCACGGTGCCGTCGCCATACCAATTGCTGTGAATGACATCGCCGATTTGTATTTTTTCGTAGTTTTTCATGACACGCCCCTGCTGGTTTAATGACAACGTTTACGCAGCATGAAAAATGCCAACACTCTTAAATAAAAATGGATTTATCTTCAGTTGGCCGCTAGTCCTTATGGACTGAGGCTCGGGCGTGCAGTGGCTTATAGACGTTAGCTGCAGGAAAGCCGATTGGCGAATGGAAGGGTTTCGGAAATTCGTCACCGGCACGACATTTAGTAACTCCCGGTCTGCTTAATGGTTCCAGGCGGCCTGCAGACGCAGAATTTCCGGCATTATTTCTATAAGCAAGGCCACCAAACGGGGGTCAAGATGGCTGCCTGCTATGCTTTGCATCGATTTTAATGTCTCATCCAGCGGCCAGGCTTCCTTATACGGGCGTTTGGTTGTCAGTGCGTCAAATATATCGGCAATCGCCACGATTCTCGCTGACTCTGGAATCGCTTCGCCGGCCAAACCTAGCGGGTAGCCGCTGCCATCCCACTTTTCGTGATGATGGCGGGCGATCTCCGCAGCCATCTTAAACACCGGATTGTCGCTTTTGTTCAGGATGTCATAACCAATTTGCGCGTGCGATTGCATGATAGGCCACTCTTCTTCGTTCAGCGCCCGCGCCGCTTTTAGAATGCCATGCGGAATGCCGATCTTGCCGGTGTCGTGAGTGGGGGCCGCCAATTCAATCATCTCAACCTGAGCACGCGACCATCCGGCGGCGCGGGCGAGTGCGGCAGCGTAAGCGGCCATGCGCCAGATGTGATCGCCAGTATATGGGTCGTTATAGTGACCGGCGGCGCCCAGCATTTGGATAGCGGCGCGGGCTAGTTGATCCAACTCATCTGCTCGCACCAACGATAGGTGGGTTTGCACTCGGCGCAGCACGATGGGGCCGGAGACCGGTTTTTGGATGTAATCGACCGCGCCGACATCGAAACCGCGTGCCTCGTTTTCCTTTTCCCCCATCGCGGTAACGAAAATGACCGGGATTTTCGCGGTAAGCGGGTCGGCTTTTAGCTGCACACAGACCTCATAACCATCCATATTCGGCATCATGATGTCCAGCAGGATAATGTCGGGTTGATGCTCGCGGGCGGCGGCCAAGGCCTTTTCCCCGTTGATGGCAAACAACAGTTGAAAGTGATCTTTGAGTATCTGCTGGAGTACCTTTAAGTTATTGGGTTCGTCATCTACCAACAGCACTTTGTAGTGGTCTTTCATTGGGCAACTCCCTTAAGCGTGATCGCCAACTTATCCGCCAAGCGTTTAACTTGGGTCTTCGCGGCGTCGAAATCGAAACTGTCCACTTCGAACCGAATCGCTTTCAACTCGGTTTCGTCGAGGAAGGCACTGAGCTGTTTTAAAATCGGTTGAACATGGTCTGGATTTAATGCATCCAGGGCGATGTTCAATTGCTGCAAGAGATCCCCAACCTGCTCGGCATCGAAGGCAACTGCAGTAACTGTTTCCGAATTAGTGGGTAGTTTGAGCTGTTGTATAGCTTGAGCAGCCGTCTTTAGTGCAGCGTCCAAGGCCTCGATCGCTTGCCGAATCTGTCCCGGATCGGCAGTGTTGAATTGCACCTCTACGTCATTCGCGAGATTGGCGATGCTCGATAGGGACAAATTGCCGGCTACCCCCTTCAAGGCATGTGCAATGCGGGTGGCCGCTGCCTGATTCTCTGGGTCGCTGTGCAGAATGCTGAGCAATTTTGTGCCGTCAGCGCCATGTTGCTCGCTAAAATTTAATAAGGCATCGGCATAAATCAGCGGATCTTGCCAAGTGGCCAAGCCTTTATCGTAATCTGCGATGCCGGCCAATGGCGTAAAGTCCACGGCAACCTTGGGCGGTTCGGCAATGGTCAGGCCAATATTGGCAATGCCACACCCTTGCGGAACCAATCGTTCCATCTGGGTTAACAAATCATCGACATCAATAGGCTTGCCGACAATGGTGTCTATGCCGGCTTCCAAGGAATCGCGCCGTTCGTGACTGAACACACTGGCGGTCAGGGCTAAAATCGGGATGCGGCTACCGCTGGATTTTTCCAGCTCGCGAATCTGTCGGGTCGCGGCGATCCCGTCCAGCACCGGCATCTGTAGGTCCATCAATATTAGGTCGTAACCGCCACCTCGATAGGCGTCCACGGCTTCTTGGCCGTTCTTGACCCAACTCACCCGATGGCCTTGTTGTTCCAGGCGCAAGCGCGCTAAGTTGGCGTTAGCCTCCAAGTCCTCGGCCAGCAATACCTTGAAGCGGCGCGGGGACACATAAGCCACGGTAGCGACGGAACTGATATCGTAAAGGCAATTTTCTGCGCTAGCCGATTCCGGCATGCGCACCGTGAAATGAAATACCGAGCCGACACCTTCCTGGCTTTCCACCCAGATTTCGCCGCCCATCATCTCGACAATTTGCTTGCTGATGGTGGTACCTAGGCCGGTGCCGCCGAAGCGACGGCTGGTAGTGGAGTCGGCTTGCGAGAATGATTCGAAGATGCGTTCGGTTTGCTCCGGAGTCATGCCTATGCCCGTGTCGCTGATGGCAAAATGCAGCATTTCGACCCCTTCCGCGCGTGAGATGCTCACACCTATGCTGCCGGTATCGGTAAACTTCACCGAGTTGCCGACCAAATTCAAAATCACTTGCCGCAAGCAGTTCGGGTCGCCGACAAAATGGCTGGGCAAGCCGGCTTCTATTACCAAATCGATCCGTAGGCCTTTTTCGGCGGCGCGCAAACCCATGATTTGCAGGGCCTCTTGCACCGCAAACGGCAGATTGAAGCACACCGATTCCAGTTCTACTTTGCCGGCTTCGATCTTGGAAAAATCCAGAATATCGTTAATTACACTGAGCAGATGCCGGCCGGAACTGAGGATGGTTTTTATGTGGCTGCGGGTATCGCCGGCTAAGCTTGGGTCTTGCAAGGCCACTTCGGCAAAGCCGATCACAGTGTTCATCGGCGTGCGAATTTCGTGGCTCATATTCGCCAAGAAGTTGGCTTTGGCTTTGGCGGCGGCCTCTGCGGCCTCTTTGGCTAGCCTGAGTTCCTGTTCGGCTTGTTTTTGCAGGCTGATGTCGGATATAAAGCCGACAAACATATGCCGACCGTCTGAAATGATGCCATGGCCGACCGCTAGATTGGCTGGAAAACGGCTGCCATCTTTGCGTTGGGCGATGACTTCTCGCTCGATACCGAGAATTTTGGCTTGATTGGTGGCTAAGAAATGCTGAATGTAGCTGTCGTGTGCGGACGCGTCCGGCTCCGGCATCAATAGCGAAACGTTTTTACCGACAATTTCGGCACTGCTCCAACCGAACAAGCGCTCCGCGGCCGGATTGAACATCCGAATCAGACCGCTGCTGTCGATAGAAATCACGCCATTTACCGCAGTTTGCACGATGGCTTTCACTTCGGTAGTGGCCATGGCTACCAGTTCTTCCAGATGCTCGCGGTATTTGAGTAACTCGGCTTCCGCCGCTTTGCGTTCGGTGATGTCGGTGATGGAACCGACCATCCGCACCGCAAGGCCGTCGGCATCGCGCAAGGCTTCGCCGCGATCCAGCACCCAACGGTAGCTGCCGTCCTTGTGCCGCAAGCGCAATTCGGTGGTATAGCGCTCATTATGTTCTAGATGGTTGCGAAACACCTCGCTGGCGCGCTCTTTGTCATCCGGATGAATCAATTCGAAGAAAATCGATTCCACATTGGGCAACTCGCCGTCGGCATACCCTAAAATCTTGTTCCACCGCGGCGACAGATAATATTCGTGAGTAAGGATGTTCCAATCCCAGATGCCGTCGTTAACCGCCCGTTCGGCCAGCATATAGCGTTCCTCACTGGTCCGCAGGGCTTGGGTGCGCTCGGCGATTTTGGCTTCGAGATTGTGCCGGGCGTCTGCCAGCGCATCGGTCATGTGATTAAACGAACTGGCTAACTCGCCGAGCTCATCAAGACCACTGACGTCCGCGCGGACTGATAAATCGCCGTCGCGAATATGTCTGACGGTGCTCCGTAGGCGGGAGATCGGTCTTACAATGCGTCTGGCTAAGGCGTTAGCTACGATAATCGTCAAGCCGACAAAGAGCATAACCGTAATCAGCATTTGCTTTTCCAGCGTTTGAATCGGGGCCAAGGCCTCGGCTTGTTCGATATGCGCCATGATGCAGCCGCCGCCGGTTTCCGGAATATAGCGAAAGCCATGGATAACCGGTTGTCCTCGGTAGTCTTTATCCAGCATTTCGCCGTTTTTTCCGACTAAGCAGGTTCTCATCGGTTGCGCCGATATCGGGCGACTAATACCTTGTGTACTGGGATAGCGTGGGCTGGTAACAAAGAAGCCAGCGTTATCCGCCAGAAAAGATTCGCCGGATTGGCCCAAGTCCGGGGGGGCTGCGAAAATGCCTTGAATCACGCTGACCGGATAGCTCACCGACAATTGCCAGGGCAAATCTGCATCGTTGATAAGCACAAAATACAGCCGCTCTGCGGTCTGCGGCAGTTTGCTGAAGTGGGCGAGTTGTCCGGGTTGAAAGTCGGTTAGATCGCCGAGAACCATGGGCCGCTCTCCGACACTGACCATGTCGCTAGCGGCGTCGCGCCGGAAGAACGCCGCGCCAATGGCGCCTTCGGTATGTATGTAATCGTTTAAAAAACCAGCAGCGCAGTCGCGATTCAAGCGGTCTGCGGCGACACATTTGATCAATACTTCGGCGAGGAAGGCGTGGGCTCGACTATCAGCACGTTGCAATACCAACTTGAGTTGTTCGTGCCGAGTTTCCGCCACGCGACTGACGGTCTTCAGCCGATCTGCGCGGATATTGTCTATGGCAAAGCGATAGGCCAAATAACCAACCGATAAGGTCGGCAATAGGATCAACAGCAACAGCAGAAGAATCAAGCGTTTTTGCAGCATGTTGGGCCTCAAGTTTGACAGGATGGTCAGCCGACCTTATGCCACGGAAGTTAGCTAGTCGGCAATAACCTAATCCAATCGATTCCTTTACGCGGAAAAGATTCCTTAGTGCTGGCAATTGTCAAATTGTGCAGGGAAGGGCGTTCGAAAATTGACAGGTATGGGGCTGAGGGTTGAATAGCCCCCAACCCGCTTGCTGGGTCGATGCGACTCGATCCGCGCTTGTGATGTCCACAATTATCTGGCGAGAACGTTTGCTTTGCTTATTGACGTAGCGCGTTAAAGAAACTGCACGCTGGCGCGCCGCCGTTTTTCTCGAAAAACACGAAACAATCGTTAAACCATTTGGTAAAGCGGTCGGCGTGCTCGGCAGTGCCAATCGGATATTGACGCATTTTCCAACGATTACGGGCCGAGTTATTGCGATAGACGCCGCCCGCGTTGTAAGCGCACGCCACCTTCGGCGGATCAAAATGAGTTTGTTTCCATTGACCGGCGATGTAAGCGGTGCCGGCCTGGATGGAATTGCTGGGGATCAACAGCCAGGCTTTGTCGATGTCGTTATTATTTAAAGCGCCGCGGGCGGTGGAAATTAACGTCTGCATTAAGCCCGGCGAGATTCTATGCGGGGTGCGCACTTCGTCGATAAAGCCGGGTTCTTCGCGCACCGCGTTTTGATTGCCGGACGACTCGGTGCAGATGGTGGCGATGATCAGTTCGACCGGCACTTTCAGCTCCGTGGACCAATGCGTTAAGGGGCTGCTGTATTGATTCCAGACTTTAGCGACTGTTTTCGGCTCGCCGCCGGTGCCGATGGGTGCAGTATCGTTACCTACCAGCAAACCGTGTGCGGTTAATTGCCAGGACACGCTGTCTTGATAGGCATGCCTGGTTTTTAACTCATCGAGCAAATCGACACCGATAAATCGGTTGCCGGCGTCGTTGGCAGCGGGGCGTTGAGATTTTGGAAAGCTGTCGTCTTGGAACAAACTGCTCCAAGTTAAGGGGCCGACGATACCGTCGTTTTCTAAGCCATGACTGCTTTGAAACGCCACCACCGCTGCCGAGGTTTTGGAGCCGAATAGTCCGTCAGGTTGACCCACACCGTTAATCTGCAGGGCTTTTAAGCGGGTTTGCACTTCCAGTACATCACGACCGCGCAGCATAGGAAGTTGAAATTTAAGCGGGCGACTAAAGGCCATGACTAGCTCCTATCTGCTAAAGGTTTATGGGCAACCGGGAATCGAGGCTTTGATCCCTGCAATGTCGTTCAACAAGCGCCGATGATGGTCGGCATAGCGGCTTTGCGCGGCTTGCGCACTGGCTTGCGTTTCATTTTGCTGCAATTGCTTCAGTGCTTGGCAACTGCCGGTATCATTGATTTGAAAACGGATCGCGGCCAGTTCGGCGTTATGCAGAAAAAAGGTAGCGGCAGGTTTGAGATCGGCCGGCGCTTGCAGAAACTCGCGCGCGCAGCCGAGTAGCTTTTGGTTATAGGGCTTGGCGGCTGCTGTACTGGTCTGCTCGCTACGTAGGAAGCGTAGCGACTCGCACCAATTTTCAAAATATTGGCCGCGTTTGCCGACTACCGCTTCGGCGCTGGCCCAATCTGTTGTCAAATGGATGCCTTGCTCAAGTTGTTCGGCTGCGCATTGATAGTGATTTAGGCTGTCGATGTCCTGTTTAGCCAGTCGGTAACATGCGTCGCCTTTTAATAAATGCAACTGATTGCAGGCGTCGTCGTCGGCTTTGCAATCCACTTTCGCGGCGGCGATTTCCTGCCAGTTGTTGGCTGCGGCGGCTTCTTTAAAGTTTTTTAATTGTCGGGTGGCGCAACCGGAGGCTGACAGACCCACCAGTAACAACGGTAAGGCAATTTTCAGCGATAGTTTCATGACCCTTGGCCCTCCAGAATTTTGCTGATCATGCTGGCGACCGGTTTGTCCTCGGCTTGTAGTTTCTCGGTTACGACGATCAAGCTATCCAGATCTTTCAAGGCGTCCGGGTTTTGGTGCAATTTATCCACGGCTTGCAGCACCGACTCGTAACCGCCGGTGCTACCAAACATGGCGGGATCGCGGGCCAAGATTAGGGATTTCAATTCGCGGTCGGCGGCGGCCCGATAAAATTCGTCCAGACCTTCTTCGAACTGTTCCAGGGTTTTAAAGCCGCCCAGTTCGGCATATTTTTCAAATAAATCCGCCGAATCGGCATTGCCGATAAAATCGTTGACCGCATCTTTCAGAAACTGGGGATTTTCCATTTGCGCCTGGAACGCGCTGCGAAATAAGGGGCTTTGCCGCAGCAGCATGAACCCAGTGTTGTCGTCGACTGGCTCTAGCATTAAACCGGCTGCCGGTGAAAACGGCATGTGCAAAATCCGGGCTTTCCATTTTTGATAGTAAATCCCGGTGAGCTTAACGGTGCCGGCCACTACTGCAGCGATCAATGCCGCCGGCGGCATAAAGGTGCCCAGCGTGGCACCGAAGGTTTTTACCGCGCTACCGAGGATGTCAGCCAACGGGCCATCCTGATCCAGTGCGGTTTGCGTGCCGGTGACGGCGTGTAGCGCATCTTCGATCTTGCCGTCGCCCATCAGACCTTTCGCGACATTTACCCCTTTTTCAACTTTATTCGCCAGATCGATGTATTTACCACCGACTTCCTTAGGCAGTAAACCTGCCACCGTGCGCGCCATGTCGATGCCAGTGCTGACGGTTTCCAGCATCGAACCGGTTTTGGATTGCTGTTGATGGCTGACCGCTTCGTCGCGTTGAGTAGTGGCTTCGTGTGCTTGCTGCAAGGCGGCACTCTCCGAATCGCGATTCTGTCCGCGCGCACCGAAATAAAAGCCGATGATAGTGCCGAGGATGCCGCCTAGTACATCGGGGAACTGGTTGTTGGGCAATGCTAAAAACAACATCGAAGCGGTGACGATAAGCATCGCTATCACACCACGTATCGTGCCCTCCGGCAGACCGGCTGGGCTTTGGAAGAACAACGCCAGTTGTTTCTCGCGGGTGCAGGTGTCCAGAAAGGTTTTTTGTAGATGCCGCAAATAAAGTAAAAATGCGAGCACGACCACCGCCAGTATGCCCAGCGTGATTAGGAAATGAATAGAGAGTGCGATGGATTTGTCTTCGCCGTTTACCGCCGCAGTTTGCCCCGCAACAGTAAACGGGAGCAGGCTAAGTCCGGTGCAACCTAGGGCTTTAAGTGGATATGTCGGTTTATGCATAAATCCGCCTTTGTAAAAACGATCTCGCTGATCGATTGAGGTCTCTGGTTAGGCTTGGCGAGCGGATGATATACCCGCGTCATCTTAATGGTCTAGTATTCGTTATCGGCGACTCAGGAAGGGCATTTTCGGAAAGATGCTTGGCCGACATTTATCGTGTATGACTAGCGTCTGTTACTTGATGCCATTCAGTATCGGGCCCATATCTTCAGTCGGGGAACCGCGTAAAGCTAATCGACAGACTCAATCTCGAGTGACTGCTGAGCCGGATGTTTGATACGTATCAGCGGCGAAGTCCATATAGGGTGTCGACGTTCCTGGCGGTAATAGGTTTCGTAGAGCGCCTTATAAACCAATTCAGAGGCCGCCCAACGTTCCTTGCAAAAACAGCTTAGCATTAAGCCTGAGACACCCGCGCAGACTAACCCCAGTAACGCCAGCTTTTCGATAAATAATACCAAGCAAAATATCGCTAAGATTAAAGTCAGACTGCGCGCCAATTTAGACTGTATCTGCAACGCTTCCACCTTAGCCACCACTGGGTTGTCGTTATCCCTAAGTCTATCCAAGGCTTCATGATATCTACTCAGCAAGGGGTCGTTGGTGGATAAAGCCAAATTCTGTGCGCGTTGGTACCAACTGTCCAATTTCAGGCGTTTGCGGTCTCGATAAAGATGATCGTAGGTAGTATTGACTAAGTCCAGCGACAAGCGCTTGATGATCAGCGAAACCGCGAGCGTCATTACCAGAAAAATCACTGCGCCAAGCGTATTGGCGGCGAAAGGGTCTGGCAAACGCTGCAAAGCAGGATGAATTTGCGCTCGATAATTAAAAAAAACTGCCACCAAGGCAGCGGAAGGCAGAGCAATGCCGACCTGTTCGACTGGGTCTGTCAGTAATTTACTGATCAGCTTACTAAGCGGGTTTGACATTTTGTCCCTCCTTCTGAGTTGGGAAAAATGAGTTGAGGAACGCCGAGCGCCCGGGTTGCTTTGGCCGTTGGTCATTAAATAGCAAACGCGACGAAACAGCAACTCACGTGACAGTGTGATCATTCTTACTCTGCCAGATTTAAGCAATGCCGCCATGCCGGGCTGGATACCCACTCGGCACAAGAGCGAGTATCTTTGAGGATTCGGCAAAGTAAAATTATGCCGAATTCCGATGCTACAGAACTGTACGAAAATACCCAAGGTTTGGATGCATTTTTCACTTTAGGAATACGGCTATTGGATGTTTCGATGAAGTCCTTTGATAGGCTAAGTACCCACAGGGCAGCAACACGAACAGTATCCTATTGGATACCTTCTCGGTCGACCGCATAGATGCAGGCCTTAGCGCTGAGCAGCATTCTTTGCCCACGAAGCTATCGAACCAATCGCGCCAGCGGAATCGAATCGTTCAGCTTTGAAAGCAAAGGCAAACTCTGACAGGGGAAGCGTTTGCTTCTAATTTGTAGGATTCTCAAGGGTACTCGTCATTCCAGCAGGGATTGCCGGACCCGATAGCGCGCGCAGCGAAGCCAAGCTCCATGGATGGGTGAAAGCTTGCCATTCATCTTAGTGAATGCCCGCTCTCGTGCCCCTCGGCTATCCACGCGGGCATGACGGCATTTGCTTAAATCTGAGAAAGTAGAGTTAGGCAAGCCCTAAAACAAAAACGCGTTGGAATATTGACGAAACAATTGACCTTTCCGATCGAAAATCTCCGCGCTACACCAAGGCTTACCCTTACCAATATCCACCGACACCCGGGTGAAGCTCTCGTCGCCGATAAAGCCTTCGCCTTCATAGCGGTATTCAATGCGGTCGCGCAAGCGGCGGGTAAGGTCTGACCACTGCATGAATTCCAGGGTCTTGCCGCCGTAAAAGTCGCTTTTGCTTTCGTGCGGATAGGGCCAATAAAACGGCGATGATACCAGTGAGGTCAGCAGAAATTGCGGATCCTGGTAGCAGCGCATCCGGGCGAAACTGGAGTTATGCACGTCGCCGGATAAAAACACCACGTCACTAATGCCTTCCACGCGGATGAATTCTAGGATCATACTGCGTTCGTCATTAAAACCAGCCCATTTGTCCTCACTGCCTTTGGCCGGCTTCGGGTCTGGGAAGAAGGGCACGCTGGATACCACAAATTTTACTGGCGCATTGCGGTGTTGATGCAACCACTCCAAAAATTCATTGAGTTGCTCGCGGCCGAGCATGGTTTTACCTTCGATACTGGTGGCTTCGCTAATCCGTAACGTGCGGGTATCCATTACAAAAAACGGAAACGGCCCCTTCTCAAAGTAGTACCAGAACTGGCCATTGGGGGTGTCAGGGTTATGCAGGTGCTGATAAGATGCATAAGCCCGCATCCGGGTCGCGAAAAAACCGCTGTTTTCGGCGCGCATCTGGTTTTTCGACCAGTCGTTGCGAATTTCATGATCGTCCAGAATCATGTAAGTGGGCACGCAACTCATTAATTCGCGGATATTGGCCAACTTGAACGACTTCCGATAAATCTCGCATAGCTCGTCGAAGTTGGAATATTCGTGCAACTTGTTCAAGGGGTCGGCATATACCTGATCACCAACCGCTAAAAAGAAATCCAGCGGATTTTTTTGATGCTGAGTGAAAATGGAACGGAAGGTCTTGTCGCCTTTTTCCGCGTCATTCAAAACAAAATTGTCCCAATACAAATATCGGCAGGAACCGAACACAAAATTCAGCGTGGTATCGTTACTGGGCCGGTGAGTTTTAAAAGTCGTGCCGACTTTTTCGGCGTTATTCACGACTGGGCCCTGCACCAAAACATCGGTAGCCGGCGCTTGTGCGTCACGCTTATAAACCAGCCCGCATTCTAGTCGATAAGCCGTATTGGCTTTTAAGCCATCAAATTTCACTACTCCGGTAAAATCGTAATAGTCCTTTAAAAAGCAATATTTCGACGCGACCAATTTGGCGCCATCGTATAAATCAAAAGCACCGTAACAAAACTCGCGACTGGCATGATTAGGACCTTTCGCGCCGCGTATCCAGATTTTGACTGAAGTGTCGGTGGTGTGGCCGATGATGGGGCCTAGGGTGATGGTCATGGCTTATCCTTCATCTATTTATAATGTACGGATATTACCGCACATCTCGTTCATACGCTCCTGTGTGGGAATGCGTAGTATCCACATGCTACTGGTTTCATTTTTAAGATATTAAATGCATTTTTGACTGCTATTTTCTCATTGTCTGCTGCGGACATTGCTGCAAAGTTTCTTTCGAATTGGCCATGCTTCCGGCAATATATTTGGCTAAGTATGGGTATTATCTGTTCGCTTTTTTCACTGATAACTTGCGCTGCAAGCTTTAGTACTTGCTTCGTATAGCCCTGACAAGATGGTGTGTCAATTTTAAAATCCGGCGCTAACAGGTTGGTGAAAAACCATATTCTGGTCACTAATTCAGCTCGAAGAGATCTTTATTTAGTGTCAAAGCCAACCTGGTGGTACTGGATATAGGGTCGATTGGTTGTATAAAAGCGTTTTTCACCAACCTGCTAAAGGGCGAATGACATTTTTTACGTTTTTTTTAGATAAATATTTTTCCGATTTTCTTAATTTACTAAATTGATCATTGAAGTTTTTTGATACATGTTTTTCTTCGGCACATGTTAGCTCCTTTACTAAAGTCGGAAATGAAATAATTAAAGTTAGAGCTAAAAAATATAATATCTTCATGTTCTTTATTTTCTTATGCAATGCATAGCATGAATATTTTCTTAGTACTTATACTAATGACCTTAGTATTTCTTCTAAAGGATCTAATACGTCGTTATCCCCCCAATATTGCCCATGAGACCAGGGATTCCAGCTCTTTACTAGCCAACCGATCACGCCGCCGCCTGCATTAATTTGATGGTCTTTTACTGTGCTTTTATAATTATCTGATAAATCCGATAACGGCCAACCTAAAACGTCATCTTTATCATAATAGTTTTCCCATTTGAAAAAATTGTTTGGTTTTATCGGTTCTATTTTGTCAGTGGCATGTGCCGCAACGAACATGGGTATATTGCAGCCAGTTGTGAATAAAGTATGCAAAGAGTTTCCGCGGATAAAGTTTATTTCATCATTTGTCAAATCTTGGCCATTATTAATATTTTTTCCAAAATTATTACCGTCTTGCCATATACCAACTTTTACTTTATTCGGAGTATTTGCTGATATAACAGCATCCCAGAAATAGCACGAAACGACTTGAGTACCCAGTGATTGCGCAATAATAACCACAGGTCCGTCACCATTCATCGCTTTCCTGGCAATTAAAAGTTCTTTGGCTATTCTCAGTTGAGCTTGCGAATATACGCTGTCGTTGGCCTCTTTGCCGTTTTCAAGGCCGGCAGCATCTGCAAATCCAAATAGCATAAACTTCCGTAATCCATCCCATTTAACTTTATTCGCTACTAACTCCCATACTCGATTTTCATTGTCTTGTAGAATGTCCTGATAATAAACTTTGCCAACATGCAAATCATCGAACTTTGTTCCAAGCCTATCTTTTATTTCTTTGACGATATCCTTATTATAATTTGGCTCCGTTGTTCCCATTCCGTGTATTGTTATAAATGCGGCTTTTTTTGACATAAAATTGTCCTTTTTCTTAGTAAAGTTGTTCAATTTTTATCAGTCGGGAAGTTTTCTAGTCCCAAGAGTTAAGATTGCCTCCATAAACTCCAGCTTCGAACGACATTCGGTGTGCAACAACTTCTAAAGTTAATGTTTGTGTTACCACTATGTGCGCCGGAGTCGATAACGCTATTTCCAGAAGAAACTAAAATTGGTGAAGTTGATTCCGATGAAATAACACGTAATATTTCGGTATAGAATGATCTCGTTCCTGCGCTCCCGCGTGAGAATGCGTAACGCCTATTTTATAGACGTATGACTTAGAGCATTGTCAAACAGTCTGAATTCCCACGGAGGACCGTGGGAACCAGAGAAATAATCTCGTCCCGATAAAAGTCAATAATTAAGGTATATCCGCATTTAATAAACCGACACCGCAAGGTTTATTTGAACACTGCAGCTTTGTACGGGGTATAGCCTTTTCTTTAATTTTAGTTTCAATTTCTGAGCTATTGAGGTGCGGATGTTTTGATTTTATAAATGCAGCGACTCCAGCGACATGAGGGGCAGCCATAGATGTTCCTTGATATACAGCAAAATTATCATTATCAATAGCACCAATAATCCCGCCTCCTGGCTGTCTTTTGTCACCGCCAGGTGCCAAAATATCAACTATCTGACCGTAATTTGAATAATGATCAGCTAATTCCCCTGTAGGTCCACTAGCGGCAACAGTCAAAACATTATTGCAATTGGCAGGTTGGTAGTCTTTGGCATCTTGTGCCTCGTTACCAGCTGCTACCACAATTAATACATCTTCTTTAAAAGCTTTATTGATAGCGTCCTGTAAGGTTTTTTTGCATTGCCCAAATCCGCCGAGACTCAAGTTAATTACTTTGACTTGCGATGTTGCATATCGTAGTGCACTTGAAATATCTTCAATATTACCTTTGCCTTGATCACCTAGTACTTTTAAAGGTAATATACGGACGCTTGGATTAATGCCAGCCATCCCGTGGTTGTTATTGGTAATAACCGCCCCAATAACAGAAGCTACGTGCGTACCATGAAAATCTGTGCCAATCCCGCTATCAATAGCTCCAGGGCGACCATTTCCATCATCTGCCCCAGTTTCAGCGCGGACGAAGTTCATTCCAGGCATAAGTCGAGATATATCAATATCAGAATGTTTTTTAACTATACCAGTATCTACAACTGCAACGATTACATTTTGGCCTCCGTTAATCCAAGAATCCCAAGCCTTAGGCATATTTATTCCCCCCGGAATGTCTTCTTGATTTCGCATGCTCCATTGTATGTTTTGTTGATAGCACGCATCATTCGGTAGTAAAAAAGCGTGGAGAATATCATTTGTTTCTGCGTATTCAACTTCTGGTAGTTTATTAAGTCTGTCAACTGCTTCTAAGGTGGCTCTTTTTAAAGCATTTTTTTCAGTATTCTGAAGTAAAATATCCCCTAGGTTAAGCTTAAAAACCCGTTGGCCTCCAGGTAATATCCTCCCTGAATCAATTAAATTTACAACGCTATTTCTCAAAGATTTTATTTTTAAGTTATTGATAGAAAGATCAGTCAATTCATAAAAATTTTTAAATTTGACAATTACCTCTCCTATTACAAACTCCGGTTCTTTTTGATTGTTTGATATATTTTTTGATTCTATGAAATTATTGCATGACTCTGTTGCTAGCTGTGTTGTAATTTGTTCGTCAGCTGTTTTATTGTTGATGTTACCTATGCCTATTGCTAAGCAGATTTTATTAGAAAAAATGGCAATTTTAAATAAAAATACTTTAAATATAGCTATTCTCATATTTACTTCCTTTTTATTGGTGGGGTGGCTAATTCTAAAATTACTCCCCGATGGATTGTATGGCTTTTATTATAGATGTATCATTCTGCTTAATGGTGTCAGAAATATTCATAATTCGCTCACCGAAGTTGTCTACCTCTTTCACGGAAACTGTTACAATATAGTTGCCATAACTCCGGTCTGTCGTAGGCGATTTTCCATGTGGGAAACGATAAGATCTTGGGACTCTTAAAAACAACTCTCTTTTCCATTCACTCAAATATCCTGAGTTAACTGTTTCTGTTTGCTCATCCACGCAGTTATCTTGTTGTGCAAATAATTGTTTATCTTCATCAATTAACAAATTTGTTTCAAGTATTAAGTTGTTTATTTCTTGAGTTTTTTGGTCATTAGAAACATCTTTTTCTTGGCTGAGTTTTGTTAATTTTTTATTAAGATCGGATAGCTGGGATTCTGATGTGTTTTTATAGCTTTTTGGGGCCTGAAAGTTTATACAGCTGCCAATTTCTACGCCTGGTACCTGTAGCGTCCTTGATGCTATTTCATCAGTATGTCCTTTTTGATCCTTATCAATCCAAACGCCAATTAACTTTATATCCACGAATAGGTCTACTTTACTTGGTCGCAACGGACTAAATCCAGACAGGCCTTTTCCGAAATCATCTAGGGAATTAAAACTACCAGCTCCTGAGAATGTTTGAAATATTGTCCATGGTGCCAATATGTCAAATCCAAAAGGTCTTGTGATGTCTATTGCTGCAACTTTAGCTTTTGATTGTCTTAATGCTATCTTTCTAGGTAATATCTGGAATGCCATATTATCTGGCTGGTTAACAACATCTAAGTCTAATTCCATTGCCGGGAATTCGTCGGAATGATAGCGTTCCGTTCGTCGATGTAGGGTTATTTTTTTTAAATTTATATCTTCACCTGTGCAAGAGAAATATCCACCAATCGCACTTGCAGAATAGGTCGCCGTGTAGCGTTTTGCTTCTTCTTGGAAAAATTTTTCAGTCTCTTTTACAAAAAATTCAGCAGCTGCACTAGCGAGAGCAGCGTTATTAGTCGTTATAGGATTACCAGACTCATCAACTAGTGCATTACAGTTTTTGTCTTGTGTTACATATGCAATTGTATCTTCTCCTTGGCGCTGATCTGAGTTAGGATAGGGTGGAAATAATAGATTAGAAAAATTTCTATTAATACTAGAGCAGCTGGAGATAATAAACGGGGCCGTTAAGATGAAAATTATTTTTGTTGTCATAAAATCTCCGTAATATTTTTATATTTATGAATAGTTGTCTTAATTTGGCAGCGTTGTTTGAATTGTCAAACAATCAGCCTTATTTATCTATATTCTTTTCGTACCAGTACAAATGTACTGGCTAATTATTCGACTGTTCGGAGTTACAATCGGGAAACACCTGATATTCGGTAGGCAATCGATATATGAACATCCTCCTCATAGATGACCATTTCTGTGCCCGCGAGGGCGTGGCGTGTTTGTTGAAACAAATCATCCCTCAACTCAATGTGTTCGAATCGGAGACTTTTGACGATGGCTTGGTGTTGGCTAAACAAACGCCGTTGAACCTGGTTATGTTGGATGTGCAACTTCCCGGCAAAGATGGGTTGGCAGGTTTGGCGGAAATGAAAGAGATGTTTCCGGATTTGTGTGTGGTGATGTTTTCCGGGGTGGACGATAGGGAGTTGGTATTTCAGGCACTGCGTCTGGGAGCGATGGGGTTTATCGTCAAATCCGTATCTCGGCAGGCCTTTGTCGATGCGTTGCGGGATGTGTTGGCCGGTAAGGTGTATTTGCCGGCATCTGCGGTTGGGCCGCAGCCTGTTGGTGGTTTGCAAGCCGTGACAATATCAGATGTAACTAAGGTATCTGATCCGGCCAGTTTAGGGCTAACGCCAAAACAGTTTGAGGTGCTAACTTGGTTGGTGCAAGGGATTGGCAATAAGCAGATTGCCCGTCACCTCGGAGTGGGAGACCAAAACGTTCGTAATCACTTGCGCGTGATTTATCAAAAATTTGGGGTAGCTAAGCGTACTGAGTTGTTGGTGAAGGTGTTTGAGCAGGGAATTGTGTTTGGGAAGCCGGGGGTAGGGAATTGACCACTAATAAGGCGAGGCGCCTGCCCCTTTGAAAAAAGCCGATCTAGAGGGTACATAGAAAATCTCCCCTGGCCCCTCTTTTTCAAAGCGGGGAATTCTCGGTGCCAAATCTGGTAGCCATTAGGCAATAGGCGGGTTTCCGTTGCCGGCTGTGCTTCACGACTTGGTTAGATGCATGGTTTTAGCCATCGCTTCCATGAGCGTTTTGGTGCCGGCAGGTTTACGTAGGATGGTGGTGTAATCCGGTAACAGGGTTTTTTCGTGATCGGAGATGGCGCGGGCGGAGAGGATCATGGTCGGCACTGGTCCGCAGGCAGCGTGAACGGTGCCGATAATGTCGTGGGCGGTTTCGCGGTTGCCCAGGTAAAAATCGGTGATCAATAAATCCGGATCTCTATCAATTTCGGCTAGGAGCTCTGCGGTTTCCGTCAGTGACGCCGCGTCGTATACCAGGCAACCCCACGCTCTGAGTTGCTTGGCGATGGCTTGTAATACCTCAGCGTCGTCGTCCACTACCATCACAAAATAGTCGGAGAAATCGCTGTCTATCTCCAAACCGTCTTTTATTGTCAGCATCGGCTCGGCTATCGGTAGCTGGATTTGAAAGTCGCAACCAAAACGCGCACCAGATACCAAAGTCAGTCTGTGTTCCGGCAAGCATTTAACCGCAGCGGCCACGTAAGCCAAGCCTATGCCTAGGCCGGGTACCATATTATCGTTCTGGCGGCGTTGATTGCGGACGAATTCTTTGAAGACCTGTTCGCGCATATCGTCGGCAATTCCTGGACCGCTATCGCAGACGTGCAGCGTCAGGAATTGGGGATTGGTTTTGACTGCCGAGATTAATATCCAGCCGTTTTCGGTATATTTGATCGCGTTGTCGAGCAAGTTACCGAGGATTTGCCGCAAGATGTTTATATCGCTGCGTATGTTGTAAGGCTGTTGGCTGCGCAACACCACTTTAAGCCGGATGCCGCGCTTAGCGGCTTGCGGGGCATATTGATTTTCCAAGCCGGTGAGCAGCGCATTCAGATCGATGGCGCTTGGCTGCGGAATCTGTCGGCCAGTTTCCAGATTGGAGATATCCAATACGTGATTAAAGGCCGCGTTCAACTCGTCAATCACTAAACCCATGCGGTTGACCATAAACGCCGCACTATTAGCCGACGGGTTGGTTTGTTGGGTGTTTAACACGGCAGCGTAGCAGGCCAGGGCTTGCAAGGGTTGGCGCAGATTGTGGCCCATTTGATGGAGAAAGCGGGTTTTGTCTTCGGCGCTGAGTTGGGCATTGCGTTTTTCGCGGAACGAGTTGCGGGCGTAAGCCTCCAGTTGGCAACGGGTACACACGCCAAAGATGTTGACGATGCAGAGGTTCAAGACAGATGGAATCAAATCTGTCGTGGTTAGGCCAAGCCAATAGCCTGCCAGCGGCATGGCAATCGCGGTGCTCCAGCCAAAGCCTATCGTTGCCCGCAATGACATGAACATTTGTCCGTAGCTGAAAAAATACATGGGCAGCAAGGCCGGCCAGGTTTCCGTGTAGTAGTCGGGATTGCCGTCGAATAACAAGACTGCGATTAAATTGGCTGCGGAGAGCCCAGCGCTGAGTTTGGCGATAGTGTTGATTTTATCCACCGCTTTCAGGTCGACATGCAGATACCTGAATAAGCCCAGAAGCACCACAACGATGAGTAATCTTAAAAACGCTTCGGTGTTTGACGTAGTGCCAATTTGCACATCCAGCAGAATATAGGCTAGGAATGTGGCAGCACCCAAGCCCAAAGCCCATTTTAAAGGGCTCAGCAATACCAGATAACGCTCTTCCCAAAATTGTCGTTCGGTCTCTGCATCGAACTGCGGTATGGCAAATAATTGGATAGGGTTGAACGACAGTTTGGTATTGAGTAGCTGTCTTATCGGGCGGCGGGCAGGCGGACGAAAAAATGCTTTGCTGGAAAGGTGTTCGATGAAGGGATGTGTTTTGCGCATGCTGCGGATTCCAGTCGCAACCATCGTACTAGGTGCTGCGCCAAGGGCGCATGAACTTTTCCGATAGCCAAGTTATTGTTGTTTTTATCGCTTGGCTGCATTTTCTCTATTCTGGCGCGCTTAAGCAAGCTAAGTTCGCTAACGCACAGACACGTTCTTTAGACTTTAAACGTGCCCTAATTAGCATGCTGCTTCAGCTGAATTCCTCTCGCATCCTCAAAATCGATAGGGGTAGGGAAAGCCG
>FSSH01000641.1_pt5 | contig 93729 bp, 82 predicted proteins | sample 1166101 | NCBI WGS metagenome assembly FSSH01 (sample SAMEA32972668, study PRJEB13176) | freshwater metagenome | biome: Drinking water system; feature: Biomass in drinking water that filtered by 0.45 um membrane; material: drinking water | place: USA | collected 2012-12-20 | depth 0 m | reverse complement strand
CCACTTTTCCGGAAGCACTTTAACGCGATCCCGGACCGTCGCCGCGCTTGTCAAGGCTGGCTTTGAGGGCTGCCAAAGCGGCGAAGGGCGAGTCTGACTCGACGTTCGACCGTTTCGGCGGCGCGGCCGTGATCACCTCCGGCTGCCGGCGATTGTCGTCACGTCGCGGACGATCCCGGTCGCGGCCAGGGTTGCCGCCACCTTGGCGTGTATGCTCGCCACGACCACCAGCAGCGCGATCCGGCCCGCCGCGACTCTTGTCGCCGCGATAGCCGTCGTTCCGCGGCCCATCCTTGTTGAAGGCGTCCTTGGTTGCTGCCTGGCTCGCCGGTGCCGTCGCGTTTAGACCGGATGGTCCACTCGATCGCTCGGCGCCGCCGTGTTGGCGGCGAGGGCCGCGATAGCGATCACCCCCATTGCGATGCGGCCGCTCCGCTGCCGGTGATGGCGCGTTGCTGTCGATCGAAGCCCCGTCGGCGGGCGTTGCGGCTGACGCATCCGTTGGCGCCCCCGGTGCGTTGGGAAGGTTCACCGGGCGATAACGATCGCTCCTATCGTGAGGTCTGCGTCCGCCGCGCTCGGGTCGCGGTCCGCGCGGCCGTTCTCGAGACGCTCCCGGAGCGCCGTCTCGGTTTTGCCTCTCGGCGCGCTGATGGCGATTGGGCCGCCAGATCTCTTCGAATTTTTCGACGGCCGGTTCGGCGGCAGAGGCAGGTGCATCTGCGACGACAACGCCGGCGTCAGGCGTCGCCACGGGCTCGGCCGTCACCGGCTCTTCAATCTGTTCTGGCGCCTCGGTTATCGGTCCCGGTGTCGAGCCTGTGACAGCGGCATCAATCGACCCCGGGTCTGGCACCGGGTTTGTGTCCGTCGTGCCAATTGCCTCGGCGCCACTGGTTGCATCGGAGCCACTGGCGTGTACGTCGCTGTCGGCTGGCAGCGGCGGCGCGGCGGATGCCTGGATCAGGCGGCGCTCGACCCGGAAGCCGAGTGTCTTCAAAACTTCGGCGAGTTCAACCGCCGAGCAGCCGAGGATCGACATCATGTCGTCGGTGGTTTTGAAGCCGCCATCGCCGGTCGAACCTTTTGGCGGCGTGTCGGGCTTATCTGGCGCACGCCGCCAAGCCAACAACGGGCGGATCAAATCCGCTAGGCGCTCGATAATGTCGAGGCGAACGGCGCGAGGACCACAAACGTGGAACCCGTTGGCGCGGTAGAGCGCTTCCGGCGTTTCCGCCACGGACGCGACCGACGTCAATCCGGGACGCGGCAGCGACACCGTCGCAGCGCTGTCGCTGGCGTTTTTCAAAAGCCAGAGGGTTGCGGCCAGCTCAGCGGGCGCAGGCTTCAACATGGCCGGAAAGAAAATGTTGAACGCGCCAAAGCGCAGGCCATATTTGCGCAGATCGGCGCGGGCCGCCTGATCGAGCGAATTGATTTCGTCGGCCACAGTCTCGCGCTTGATGGCGCCGAAGTTTTCCTTCAGCCGGAAAGCGATGCCGCGAGCAAGGCCCTGCAGATCTGTCGCATTCGACATTTCGACGAGCGGCTTGAGCTTATCCGCGATTATTTCCTTCAGCCACGTCTTCAGGCGATCGGCAATTTTTTCGCGATCGGCCTCGCTGACATTGTCGTCGATCAGGAGCGTGATGGACGGCTGCAGCGGATCGTCCGCCGCTTCAAGCTTGGCGATATCGTCGTCGCGCCACACGATGCGGGCATCGCGAGTCAGCTTGAAGGCATCGTTCGGCGCGGCGACGACGCGGCGCGTCCGCATGCCGAGCTCGCGCGTCAAGACCTGCGTCGCGGCCTGTCGCGTTGCCTTGCCATGAATGCCGTCGGCTGCCGCATCGTGCGTGAAACGGAAGCCCTTTAAGCGGCCAACAAAATGATTTTCGACGGTGATGGAGCCGTCGTCCGCGATATCCGCGTTGAGTTCGTCTTTGTCTCGCATACCCTTCATCAGTGCGCTGGTCCGGCGATCCACGAAGCGTTGGGTCAAACGTTCATGCAGCGCGTCGGAGAGGCTATCTTCGATTGCTCGTGTCCGGGCCTGCCAATGCGCCGGGTCTTTCAGCCAGTCGGGACGGTTCGCAACAAAAGTCCAAGTGCGGATATGAGCAATACGTGTGGCAAGCGTATCTATATCGCCATCGGTCCGGTCTGCCAAATCCACTTGCTTGGCAAACCAGTCTTCCGGAATGTGGCCACGATCGTCGACGATATATTTATAGATTGCCGAGACCAGATCGGAATGGCTCTGGCCGGAAATTTTCCGGTAATCGGGGATTTGGCAGACATCCCACAATTTTGTGACCGCATCCGGTGATGTGGCCTTGGCGACGATCTCGCGGTCGCTGCTCATCGCTTCCAGCGCGGCGAGATCGTCGGCGGTGCGAGCCCGCGTCAATCGAGCTTCACGCGGGAATTCGCGAAGCGACGCATGCAGGCGATCAAGGCTACCGAAATCGAGTTTGCGATTGCGCCATTGCAGCACGCGCACACTCTCGAACGAATGCTGCTCGAGGCGCTCGACCATGTCAGCATCGACCGTGTCGCAGCCGCCGGTGACGCCGAAGGTTCCGTCATTCATGTAGCGGCCGGCGCGACCGGCGATCTGGCCGATTTCGCCGGCCGTCAAATTGCGATGGTTCTGGCCGTCGAATTTGCGCATGGCCGAAAACGCAATGTGATCGACATCGAGATTGAGGCCCATGCCGATGGCGTCGGTGGCGATCAGGAATTCAACGTCGCCCGATTGATACAGCGCCACTTGCGCGTTGCGCGTGCGCGGCGATAGCGCTCCAAGCACCACCGCCGCACCACCGCGCTGGCGGCGGATCAATTCGGCGATCGCGTAAACTTCCTGCGCCGAGAACGCGACGATGGCCGTTCGCGCCGGAAGCCGGGTGATTTTTTTCTCACCCGTGTACGTCAGCTTCGAAAGCCTTGGCCGCGAGATGAAATTCGCGCCAGGAATGAGATCGCTGATGGCGTCGCGCATCGTGTGCGCACCAAGCAGCAGCGTTTCGGATTTGCCCCGCGCATGCAGCAGCCGATCAGTGAATACGTGGCCGCGCTCGAGATCACCGGCCAATTGAATTTCGTCGATGGCAAGAAAATCGACATCGATGTCGCGCGGCATCGCTTCGACGGTCGACACCCAGTAGCGCGCCCGCTCGGGCTTGATCTTTTCTTCGCCGGTAATCAGCGCGACTTTGTCGGCGCCTACCCGGGCTTTGACTTTATCGTACACTTCACGCGCGAGCAGGCGCAGCGGCAAGCCGATCATGCCACTCTCGTGGCCAAGCATTCGTTCTATGGCGAGATGGGTTTTACCGGTGTTTGTTGGACCGAGAACAGCGGTGACGTTGCGAATGCGATGTTCGAAATCGCTGGCCATCTTGTGGTCGTCCTCCGGCAGCGGGTGGTCTGGCAAGTCTCAGCCGTCATCGTAACGGGCTCGAAGACTTTGGCGGCGCACCACCATCGTCGACTGGGCGGACCGCCGACGTGGCCTGTCTCACGGCACGCCGCCGCAAAGTAGGGTTGGCATTGCAGAGTGCAAGCGGCAGATCAAGGCAATAGTGATATCTGCCCGCTGCTCGCCGTTTTTCGGGCGCGCATCCAGGTGCGCTTTTTGGCACGCATTTTCTGGGCATCTGTTCGTTGCCAAAACCGGGCCTATCGGGTGCCTACTGCGTCAGCGCAATCTGGGGATGATCGGGTGAGGTAATTGTCACCGCCTCGGCTTGCATCATCGCGGTCCCGAGTGTTGTCGGAATGGCGATGCGGTAGGGAACGTAAACGCCCGCAGTCGGAATCGGCCGAAAGGCGATTTCGATATTATTATAGTCGACCCAGGGATTGTCGAAATCCTTCGCTTTATGTCCGGCGATCGGCAAATATTTGACCCGGCACACCAGCAACTCGGAAGGTTGGCCGGACGGTTTTTTGTCGGTAATTTTTTCAGTTCCCTTGTACGACAAGGCCAAATCGAAGCGAGCCTTGCCGTCGAAAATCGGCACCCGTTGGTCGCAGGGTTTACCGCCGGGCTTGTTGGTCATCGCCAGGATCGCCGATAGCGGGTCGAAGACGTTTTTGAGATGATTGCCACTCAGCGGCACGGCCTCTGGATTGGGCGGTTTGCTTGGCACCAGCGTCACTGTCTTGACGCCTGCGGCATTGAAATCGAGCGTGACCGAACCGGTCTTGGACTTGGTCTTGAAGGTCATGACATAGCCGGCCGGGCGCGGCTTCTGTGCCTGCATGGCGCCACTCGTCTCGATCGATCCGCGCCATTTGAAAGCGCCAAACATCGCGGAAACGTCGGCCTGACTGTTGGCCGAATACGACCGCGCGTCGAACTTTGATTTGAAATAATAGTTGCCGACGTCGAAGCCGTTGAAGGACAGCTTGTATTTGGCCGACACGTCGGTTGCCACCTGATCGGCCCCGATCGCCGGAGAGGTCACCATCGCCGCGAGGCCAATCGACAGCGGCGCGGCCCACCGCGTCGCGCTTAAGCGTCGCGTTATGGCCGGGCTGTGGCGGCGAATTTGGCATGGCGTGCTGCCGGTCATCGTCATGACGAGAAGCCCCCTCTTGAGACGCAACGGCGGCGGCCTGTTTGCCGCCTTTGTAAGCCATTGGCCTAGGTGGGGTTTGCGTCGAATATGCGGCCCTGTTTTCGGCTTGGCGTGCGGCGCCCCCGCAATCTCTTGACGCCACGGCGCCACCTCCCCTATACAGCGACCGATCACCCGCTGGCTCCGGTCTGCGGGCAGCATTTTTTTAGCCCTACCGTTGACCCGGTATTCCGCGCCCCTGCTCGCTTGGGGCAGCGATGAATGGAGAAAGTTATGACGAGGCGTTGTGACCTGACTGGAACGCTGCCCATGTCGGGGCAGATTCGCAGCCACGCTGAAAACAAGACCAAGCGGAAGTTCCGCCCGAACTTGTGCAACGTCACCCTGTTGAGCGACGTGCTCGGCAAAAAAGTTCGGCTTCGGGTGTCGGCTCGCGCGCTGAAGACGGTCGAGCATCGAGGCGGCCTGGATGCCTTCCTGCTCAAGGCCAAGAAAGACGACTTGTCGCTTGAGTGTCAGAAGCTGAAGCGCGAAATCCTCAAAGCGCAAACCGCCAAGATGGAAACCGCCAAAGCCGCGTGAGGCGTTGTTCGTTTCTTTGCCGACGCGGCGTCTCAGGCGCCGGTCTCAAATAATTGATCGCGATACCCGGCCCGCTCCCGTCGCTCGGCCGGGTTTTTTGTGACAATTTTTACTGTGGTGCTTTGACTGTCTGCGTGTCGGTGAGCGCGAACTGTAGCAGCACCGTGCGTTGCAGATAACGATTGAAGTTATCGTCTGAAATGGCGGTCAAAAGAATGTCACCGTTGGCGGCGCGCGTTACGGCGAGTCCTTCCATGTTGTCGATCTCGTTTTCTAGATTGGCCTCGATCAAAATGATGCCTGCTGCGGTCTTGCCAGGACCGAGTTCAGCAACGCTCAAACGGCGAATGCGCATCTTGACGCCTTCGAGCCAGCGGAAGCGGCGCTCCAGCACGAACAGCGACCCATCGTTCAGGCTGGCGATGTCGGTGATATCGAAATCGCCGATGTTGGTCAGCGTGAACGGTTTGATGGCGCCGTTGGTCCATATCCAGCCGGTATGATTTCGGCTTTGATCGTAAAGCCGTTCGGCAATGGCGACGGTCGATCCGGCAAACGGCCCGCCCTTCATTACGGTCATGGCTTCGAAGCCGCCGTTGCGGCGCATGGCCCGTGCCTTCGCCGGTTTTTCAAGCAGTCCGCGTGATGCCGACAGCCCGCCGGCCGCGACCTCATAGCGTGCGATGCGGGCGTTTTGTTCGAACGCGATTTGCAGCTGGCCTGTTCCAGCCGTGCCTGAGACGAGGGCCATCGCTTCAGCGTCACGGTCACGCGCCCGCTTCAGCGGCCGCCCGTCGCTCGCCAGCAACGGACCCATGCGGGCATCGTCGATAGCCAATGGCTTGGCCGATTGATAGCGGATGGCGCCGGTCAGCCAGACACCGCTATCGGAAACGGCGATGAAGGATTTGCCATCCTCGTCGAGCACCAGGCCGGACCAGCCACCGAAATTCGGCTCGTTCGGAACGGTGAGCACGAGGCCGCCCCGAAAATCGAGTTTGCCAAAGCGGGTTTCGCTACCGCCCCCGCGCTGAAACGATGTGATAGGTAAGGCCGAAATCGAAATCGGCCCGGCTTCAAGCTTCGATGTATCGGGTTTCGTATCGGCAAAAGCCGTGTGTGCGACGATCAAGGCCAGGCCCGCGACCGTCGCGCTCATCATCCATGTCATGCGCGTCAACGATGAACTCCTGCCTAAATTCTGCTTAGCGCTACAGGTTCGCCTCGGCCTAGGCTGAGCGCCGTCCGCGGCGGCCCGATCCAAGTTTGGCGCGGCCAACGGTTTCATCCTCGAACAACTCGACCAGCTTTTCGGTCATGGCCCCGGCCAGCTCCGAAGCATCCGTGATGGTGACGGCGCGGCGGTAGTAGCGCGTCACATCATGCCCGATGCCGATGGCGATCAGCTCGACGGCTGAGCGATTTTCGATTTCGTGGATCACCTGGCGCAGATGCTGTTCCAGATAGCTGCCGGTATTGACCGATAGCGTTGAGTCGTCGACCGGCGCACCATCCGAGATCATCATCAAAATGCGACGCTGTTCGGGCCGCGCCAAAAGCCGCGCGTGGGCCCAGGCGAGCGCCTCGCCATCGATATTCTCTTTCAGCAATCCTTCGCGCATCATCAGGGCCAGCGCCGATTTTGATCGCCGCCAAGGTGCATCGGCCTTCTTGTAAATGATGTGACGCAAATCGTTGAGCCGGCCGGGACCCGACGGTTTTCCGGCAGCCAACCATTGCTCGCGCGATTGCCCGCCCTTCCAGGCCTTCGTCGTGAAGCCAAGGATTTCGACTTTGACGCCGCAGCGCTCCAGTGTGCGGGCGAGGATATCGGCGCAGCAGGCGGCCACCATGATTGGACGGCCGCGCATCGAGCCGGAGTTGTCGAGCAGCAACGTCACCACGGTATCACGGAAATCGGTATCACGTTCGCGTTTGAACGACAGCGCGTTCATCGGGTCGGTGATGATGCGGGTGAGCCGGGCGGCATCCAGCACGCCTTCGTCGAGATCGAAATCCCAGCCACGATTTTGCTGCGCCAGCAGGCGGCGCTGCAGCTTGTTGGCGAGGCGCGCGACGACGGCCGATAGGGTTTTCAATTCCTTGTCGAGAAAGGCCCGCAGGCGTTCCAACTCGTCCGGTGATGACAGTTGTTCGGCCTGCACTTCTTCGTCGAATTCCCGGGAGAAAATTTTGTAGCCGAAGGCTTCGGGATTATCGAGGACGGTGGTGTTGGGCCGCCAGGGTGCCGGCGCATCGTCGTCGGCGACATCGATGTCGTCCATGTCGGTGTCGTCGGTTTCGCCCGCGTCCGTCATGTCCTCGGTGTCGGACATTTCTCCGTCGGACTTCTGCTCGTCTTTCGGCTCATCCTGCCCGTCGGAGGCGTCGTCCTGGCTTTTCTCGCTTTCATCGGCGCCGCCCTCGGCAGCGTTGTCGTCGCTTTCATCGTCGTTGGGCTGAGGTTCTTGCGCGTCGATCTGGTCCATCAGCTCGAGAATTTTCAGCAGGTCGCGCACCGACCGCCCGAACTGTTCCTGGTTCTCCGGCAGGCCTTCGAGCTTTTTGAGAAGCTTGCCGCCGCGCGCCTCGATCAGCGGCCGCCAGATATCGACGAGACCTTTCGTCGACGCGGGCGGCGCCAGGCCGGTCAAGCGTTCGCGAAGGATCAACGCGAGCGCATCTTCAAGCGGCGCTTCCGAGCGATCGGCGACTTTGCTGTAACGGCCGTGGCTGTATTGGTCTTCGAGTTTGGCGGTGAGGTTCATCGCCATGCCGGGCATGCGCTTGGCGCCTAAGGCTTCGACGCGGGCGCACTCGGCGGCTTCGAACACGGCCCGCGCCGGCCCCGGCGGCGGCGCAACGCGGCGATGCACTTTGTTGTCGTGACAGCCCATGTTGAGCGCGAAGCTATCGGCCCAGCCGCGTACCACGGCGATGTCTTGCGGTGACGGCACGCGCGGCGGCTCTGGCAATTGCACCGATTTTCCCGACGCTTCGGGTTTGCCCGGCGCAAAGCCGACTTCGACGTCGGCATCACCCGCGATGGCACGGAACACCGGCGCCAGCACGCGCTTCAACGGTTCGCTTGGGGCTTCGCGGCGTTTGATCGGCGGGACGGTAGACATGAAACACACTCCTACGTCACAAACCGCATTCGCCGCTCTGTCCCCCTCCCCAGCGGGGAGGGGAGTTGCTCGCCACAACCGTCATTCGAATGCTAACCGCCGTCATGCATGGCTCAACTCAACGCCACGTTGGCAGTGCTCTCGGGCAGTTCTTCGCCAAAGCAGCGCTGATAGAACTCGGCGACTAGCGGCTTTTCAAGATCATCGCACTTATTGAGGAACGTCACGCGGAAGGCAAAGCCGATGTCGCCGAAAATTTCGGCATTCTCGGCCCAGGTCATCACCGTGCGCGGGCTCATCACCGTCGACAAGTCGCCGTTGATGAAAGCCGAGCGGGTCAAGTCGGCAACGCGCACCATGTGCGAGACCTGCTTTTTCTTGGCATCCGACTTGGCGAATGCCTTGACCTTCGACAGCACGATCTTGGCTTCATCGTCGTGCGGCAGATAGTTCAACGTGGCGACGATCGACCAGCGGTCCATCTGCCCCTGATTGATCTGCTGAGTGCCGTGATAAAGGCCCGATGTATCGCCGAGGCCGATCGTGTTGGTGGTCGCGAACAGGCGAAACGCCGGATGCGGGCGGATGACCTTCGACTGATCGAGCAGCGTCAGTTTGCCGGAAACTTCGAGCACGCGCTGAATGACGAACATGACATCGGGCCGTCCGGCATCATACTCATCGAACACCAGCGCCGTGTTGCTTTGCAGCGCCCACGGCAGAATACCTTCCTTGAATTCTGTGACCTGCTGGCCGTCCTTGACGACAATTGCATCCTTGCCGACCAGATCAATACGCGACACGTGGCTGTCGAGGTTGACGCGAACGCACGGCCAATTCAGCCGCGCCGCGACCTGCTCGATGTGGGTCGATTTGCCGGTGCCATGATAGCCCTGGATCATGACGCGGCGGTTGTGCTTGAAGCCGGCGAGGATGGCGAGCGTGACATCGCGATTGAACAGATAATCGGTATCGAGATCGGGCACGTGCTCCTCGGCCTTCGAATAGGCCGGCACTTCAAGATCACTGTCGATGCCGAACACTTGGCGGACCGAAAGTTTCATATCCGGCATGGCGGCCGCTGGCGCGCCTGCGACGGCGCTGGATTGCGTGCGCATCTTTGGTTGGGGTCCCGGCTGATTAAACTATTTTGTTGAGTGACGTTCGACTCGCGCCGGGGCCCACCGCTCCCGGAGTGTCGAATGGAATGGCGCGTCGCGCTATGCGGCTCACGCCAAGCCTGATTGCTTCAAGTAATTATAGGCTTGGATGATCTCGCGCAACTTTTCCTCGGACCGGCTATCACCGCCGTTGGCGTCCGGATGATGCAGTTTCACCAAATCTTTAAAGCGAGCCTTGATGTCGTCTTTCTGGGCGTCATCGGCCAAATCGAGAGTTTGGAAGGCTTTGCGCTCTAGTGGCTTCAGTTCGCGCCGGTAACTCGATGTTGCTGTGCGCGAGGATCGGTTTTTGCGCGGCGCGCTACGGGCGCTCGCGGCAACGCGTTCGGCGGCTTCGGCCGTGCGAGCGCCGTCGCGTGTGCCGTGCGCCCAGGCGTTGGCCCCGGCCTTCCAGGTCGGGCGATGGCCGGTCAATGCATCCTTGCGAAACTCGTCAACCTCGACATCGCTCATGCCGTCGAAATAATTGTAGCCCTGGTTGTATTGGCGAACGTGATCGAGGCAAAAACGGTAATATTCGTTATCACGGCCGCGGCCCATCGGCGCTTTGTGCAACCCGGGCTTTTCGCAGCCTTTCCACTGGCATGTCTGCACAGCCGCTTCGCGCTTCACCGACCCTTTGCCGGAAACGCGAATGCTGTCGAAGAGTTTGGAATTCAGCTTCATGACGCCTGAGTTTGCTGGGCCGAACGTTCACGGGGCCTGACTATGATGGTTCGGCGCCATCGGCACAAGGCGATACCGCGATCACGATGGTGCGCCAAAGAGCTTCGTTGCAAATCTGCCGACCACGCGTTAACGGCAAGTCTATCGTGACCGATCAGTCGGCGCGCAACTAGCTCACTGGCGTTAGGTGATTTTGTGTCTGCGGAACCATTATCCGGCATCACGTCTGCCGAGCAGCGGGTGCGCGAAAAATTGATCGCCGCGCTTCGGCCGACACGGCTCGATGTCATCAACGAGTCCGATCTTCATGCTGGGCATCGCGGCTCGCCGGGCACCGGCGAAAGTCACTTTCGCGTGCTGATCGTGGCCGACGCTTTCGCCGGTCAAAGCCGGGTGGCGCGCCACCGCATGGTCAATGAAATTTTGAAGGATGACGTTGGTCACCGCATTCACGCGCTAGCACTAGCGACCTACGCGCCGGGCGAAGCAATCCCGGCGGCGTAAAGCCAAGCGAAACGCTCAGCCGCCCTGGAGCGCGTTGGTTTCAGCGGTCGATCCGCCCCCGCTATCACCATTGAGCGCCGGCACCGGCTTGATGCGAAGCGCGGTGATTTTGTTGCGGCTCTTGCGCAAGATTTCAAATCGATAGCCGTGAAACGTGAAAACCTGGCCGGGCTCCGGAATGGTTTGCGCTTCATGAATGACAAGACCGGCGATCGTCGTCGCTTCTTCGTCCGGCAAATCCCAATCCATTTGCCGATTGAGATCGCGGATGGCGATCGTGCCGTCGACGTTGACGGTGCCATCGGCTTGCGGGCGGATATTCAGCTCGTGCGTATCGTGCTCGTCGGCGATCTGGCCGACGATCTCTTCGAGAATATCTTCAAGTGTAATCAGCCCTTGGACTTCGCCGTACTCATCCACCACAAGTGCCATCTGGGCTTTTTTCTTCAAGAATTGATTGAGCTGATCCTTCACGCTGGTGGCATCCGGCACGAACCAGGGCTCGCTGGCAAAGCTCATGACATCCAGCCGCGACGGGTCCCAGCCAGACCGCCCGAGTGCCAGCAAAAGATCTTTGGTGTGCAGTACGCCGACGATATTTTCGGGCTCGTCTTTCCAAACCGGCGCGCGCGTGTACTGCGATTTCAGAAGTTCATCGAGGATTTTGGACGGCGGATCGTCGGCGTTCACCGTTTCCATTTTGGTGCGGTGAACCATGATGTCGGCGACTTCTAGATCGCGCAGGTCGAGCACGCCGCCGAGCATTTCAGCATCGCCTTTGGCGACGGTGCCCTCTTTAGCTTGCAGATCGATGGTGCCGCGAATTTCTTCGTGGGCGGCGAGAATATTGGCGTTGTCGTCGGCTTCGCCGGGGGTCAATTTCAGCAATTGGCGGACCACGAATTCGATGGCCATCGTAAATGGCGCCATCACGTAGATCAACCCGCGCATGATCGGCGCAACGATCAGCGCGACGCGATCGGAGTAAGCCAGGGCATAGGTCTTTGGCAAAACAGCCGCAAAAATTACGATGAGAACGGTGATTGCCGCTGTCGCATAGACGACGCCGACTTCGCCGTACAGCTGAACGGCCAAATTGGCGGCGAGGGCAGAGGCCAAAACGTCGACCAGCGTATTGCCGAGCAACACCGTGCCGATCATTTTTTCCGGCGATGCGAGCACTTTGTTGACGGTCTTGGCTTGCTCGTTGCCGTCTTCCTGCAACGAATGCATGCGAGCCCGGGAGGCAGCGGTCAGGGCTGTTTCGCTGGCGTTGAAGAAGGCCGACAGTACGATCAGCAGCACGATAACGAAGAGGCTTAGGGCAAGTCCGAGTGTCATGGGGGTGAGAGAGCGTCCACTCTGCTGTTGCGACGAATGGCAAAAATCATAGCACAATCGGCCGCCCTGTGCTTGGGCTGGTTAGCGGGCAATTTCACCCGCCAGAAAGGCGCGCACGGTTTCCGGCGCAACGTCGCGTGTGACAAAAGCCTGACCGATGTCGCGGACCAGAATAAATGTCATCTGACCGTGGCGCACTTTTTTATCTTGCGCCATGAGCCGCATCAACTCGTCTGGATCGGCGCTGGCGCCCTGGATATCGCCGATCCGGGTCGGCAGGCCAACGGCGCTGAGATGTCGCGCGACACGATCGGCGCTGCCATTTGGCGCAAAGCCGAGTTGCTCGGATAGACGGAACGCTAAGCACATGCCGATCGCGACCCCTTCCCCATGCAGAAGGCGATCGGAATATCCGGTCCATGCTTCGAGCGCATGACCGAAGGTGTGGCCGAGATTTAACAGGGCGCGATCGCCGGTTTCGGTTTCATCGCGCGCGACGATCGCGGCCTTGGCTTTGACGCTGGTTTCGATGGCGTCGGTCAGCGGCCCGCCGTTGTTGCCGAACACCGCCGGCCAATGGCTCTCGAGCCAGGCGAAAAATTGCGCGTCGCCCAGCAGCCCATATTTGGCAACCTCCGCGTATCCGGCACGCATTTCACGCGGCGGCAGTGTCGACAGCACATCGGTATCGGAAATGACGAGGCTCGGTTGATGGAAAACGCCGATCAGGTTTTTCCCTTGCCGCGTGTTAATGCCGGTTTTGCCGCCGACGGAACTATCGACTTGCGCCAGCAGCGACGTCGGAATTTGCACGAAACGAATGCCGCGGCGCAAAATGCCGGCCGCGAAGCCCGCCAAATCACCGACGACGCCGCCTCCAAACGGAATGATAACATCGCCGCGTTCGAGGCCAAGTTCGAGCAGCCGTTCGCACAGCGGGCCGAGTTCGCGAAAACTTTTCGTCACTTCGCCGGGCGCGAGGACGATCGAGCCGGCATGCAGCCCCTCAGCCTTCAAGCTTGATTCAAGCGCTGCCAGATGATGGCGCGCAACATTCTCATCGGTGACGATGGCGCATTTGACTGGACCAAGACGGGTTTTGATCAAGGCGCCTGCCTGCGTCAGCAATCCGGCACCGATCAGGACATCATAGGAGCGTTCGGCCAGATCGACCGCAACGTGACGCGACGGGTGCACCGACGTTTCAATCGGCGGCGTTGGCTGGCTGTCGGGCATGGGCATTTTCACCAACCGGCTGATGATCTCGGTCACGATGACGTCGTGGGGCTCTTCGCGGCTTTCGACGGTCAAGTCGGCCTCCGCGTAAACCGGATAGCGCGTATCGATCAGATTGCGCATCGTCGCCTCGGGATTTCCGTGGCGCAGCAATGGCCGCGTATCGCGTTTTGAAACCCGCCGCATCAATACAGCGAGATCCGCACGCAACCAAATCGACACGGCGGTATCGAGGATGCGGCGCCGCGTTTCGGCATGCATGAACGCCCCACCACCAGTGGCTAGAATTTGTGGACCGCCGGTCAACAGTCGGGCGATGACACGACGCTCGCCGTCGCGGAAATGCGCTTCGCCATGATCCTCGAAAATTTCGTTGATCGACTTTGCCGCCGCCCGTTCAATCTCTTCGTCGGCATCGACGAACGGCAGGCCAAGGCGGGCTGCGAGCCGCTTTCCGATCGAGGATTTTCCACACCCCATAAGACCGACAAGCACGATGGCGCGCTGACCGATTTTGGTCTTGATGAGATCAATGGCTTCCGCTTCGGTCATGACACTTTCAGGTCGCGGCACTCAGGTCCACGGTGTTGGCGATCAGCCCGCGTTCCGTGACCGCACGGGGCTGCGACCGGACTTTGCGCAGACCTCAAGCCGGTCGGCGTCGTCATGCCACGAACACCTGCGCCGGGCAAATCCGAAGCCAAACTTGTGCTAACGAGACGTCACGATCGGCGTTCACGGTGCCGTTGGCGCCGGAGACCGCATCAGCCATACTGGTATCAAACGGGCCCCTTACTGCTATCTCGACGAACCGTGACGACCATCGACGACACTTAAGCTAAAGGTATTGGACGCTCCCATGCCAAGCGTTTTCCGATTTTTGCTGATCGCCGCAACGCTCAGTGCCATTGCGATGACGGGGCTGTACATTCTCGCAACCCGATTCGAACCGGAACAGCAGACCGTGAGCAAGACTGTACCTGGCGTCAAAATTCGCCGCTAACCACTCCGGTGCCGACAACCAACGATGCAGATCATCCACTCTCGCCGCCGCCGACGTCTCGCCGCGCTCATCGCTGGAGGCGCATGGGCGGTGTCAGGCGGTCTCAGTCTGGCGCAAGACGCCCGCCCGCCGCGTCCCGACACTGTCATGCGAGATGCGCTTCCAACGCCGGTGATGAAGGACGATCTGGCGCCAGTCATGGCGGCCGATGGCTCGGGCCTGCCGTTCGAATTATGGCGCGGCCTCGATGTTGCCTCACTCGAGACGCTGATCGGCGAGCTTGAAATCCCGCCGCGCTCGCCAGCCCTGCATGCGTCGTGGAAACGGCTGATTACGTCCAGCGTGACCCTGGCGCCTGGCGTTGAGACCGACGCAAAATTCACGGCGTTGCGGCTGGAGGCGCTGTATCGCTCCGGCTTGGCCGACGACGCCGCAAAAGAATTGGCGCGGCAGAACGGCGCCGGCGATCCACTGCTCATTGCTCTCAGCGCTCGCAACGAACTCGCCAGCGGCCGTGCGGCTAAGGCGTGCGAGATCATGCGAGCCGGCGCCGCTCTCAAACCGCAAATGCCAAAGCGCCTCAGGGCCCAGGCGATCTTGATGTCGGGATATTGTGCGGCTATTGCCGGCGACACAGCAGGCGCGGGTCTCGCCGGTGAGCTTGCGCGAGAAGAGGGCCTGGAAACCTCGCCGGGCCTAGACGCGCTCGACGCCCTTTCCATCGGCGCCAAGCCGAAACTCTCGACTTTCAAAACACTCTCTCTGCTCGATTACCGCATCGTCGAAAAGGTCGGCGGCATTGGCGCGAAGCAAGTGCTGGAAAAGGCCGAGCCAGCCTTGCTTGTCGCTTTGGCCAATGACCCCGCGACGCCCGCCGATATCGGTTTACCGGCATCAGAGGCTGCGGCGCGGCGTAACGGTCTGACGCCTGAAACGCTGGCTGCCATCTATCGCGCCAATGGCAAGACGGAAAGCGCTGAGACGCTGTTGGCGGCGAAGGGCGGATCAGACATCAACCACCGTGCCTCGCTGTTCAAGGCCGCCGAGATCGAAAAAACGCCAATCAAAAAGACCCGCCTCATCCGTGCGTTTCTCGATGATGCAAAACACCAGGGCCTGAGCTTTCAAGCTTTGCAGATGATTGCGCCAGCGATCACCACGCTCGCCCCTGCCGAAGAACTCACTTGGTTTGCGGAAACCGCCGCCGAGATTGGTTTGGCATCAGGGCAGTATGAAATGACACGACGGTGGGTGGCACTTGCGACTTCGCCCGATCGCCCGGATACGAATTTATCGCACTGGCTGGCGCTGACCGATATCGCCGATCCGAAGGCAAGCAATCGCGGCGCGGATCTCGAGGCACTGTTGCCGCTCGCCAATCGCGGCCGCTTTCAGCCTGAGGCCCTGCATCGCGTTGCGACCGTGCTCGACGCCCTGAATTACAATGTCCCGATCCCGCTTTGGGACGCGGCAAGCCGGACACCGCAACCCGACGGCGGATATCTACCACCGACCGGCGTGCTATCTGAATTGCAGGATGCGGCGAAGAAAAAAGAATATGGCCGCACGGTCCTTCTCACCATGAAGACGCTCGGGCCGAACGGCGCTGAAGGAGCACACATCATTGCGCTTGGTGACAGCATCCGGGCGCTGAAGCGCGCGGGTCTCGAACCCGACGCGCGGCGGCTGGCTTTGGAAGCGCTGCTATTTGCATGGCCGCGCGGGGCGGCGAATTGAGGTCGCAGCAAGATGCAACGCGACAAACCCGATGAACAGCCAAGACGCGGGCCCGACCATCGCGCGGCGTTCCTCGACATGATGTCGGCCGAGCGCGGCGCGGCCGAGAATACACGTGAAGCCTACGCCCGCGACCTCGACGCATTTTTAGCATTCCTGGCAGCGCGCGGCCTCGCCGACACGACGGCCACGTCGAAAGACGTTCAAGCCTATCTGGCCGCCATGACGAACGACGGCCTGGCCGCGACCTCGCGCGCCCGACGCTTATCGTCGGTCAAGCAGTTCTATCGATTTTTGTTCAACGACGGCATCATCGACATCGATCCAACATCGGGTCTCTCGGGTCCAAAACGGCAGCGCGCGTTGCCGAAAGTCTTGAGCGTCGCCGAGGTTGACCGGCTGTTGACCGCAGCAGCCCAGCGCATCGACGGTCAAGAAGGCCGCGCCTTGTTTCGCGCCCTGCGTTTCAATTGTCTGGTCGAAATTCTCTATGCCACCGGCATGCGCGTCAGCGAGCTTGTGTCGCTGCCCCGATCGGTGGTGCGCGGTGATCAGCGCGTCTTGACGATCAAGGGCAAAGGCGGCCGCGAACGCCTGGTGCCGCTCAATCCGGCGGCGCGGGCGGCGCTGGATGCCTATCTCGCGGTGGCCGGGCGGTTCGACAATTCGCCATGGCTGTTTGCCTCGAAGGCGGCCGACGGCCATGTGACGCGGCAAGCCTTCGCGCTGGATTTGAAAGACATCGCCGGTGACGCGGGCCTCGATCCGGACCGTGTTTCGCCGCACGTTTTACGCCATGCCTTCGCCAGCCATTTGCTGGATCGCGGGGCTGATTTGCGGGCCGTGCAGCAGCTCCTCGGCCATGCCGATATATCAACAACAGAGATCTATACGCACGTCCTGCAAGAACGGCTGAAAGCCCTCGTCAACGCGCATCATCCGCTGGCCAAGCTGGGCAAAACCTAATCCGCCGATTGTCCGCGCCATCTGAGATGGGCCAACGGCGCGCCAATTCTAACGACCGGCATCGCAAGGTATGCTAGAAGCGCCGCCAAAATAGTGATCAGCCATCGAGAGGAACCGCACATGAGCCGACTGTACGGAGACAATCACCGCGCGCTGCAAATGGCGTTTGATACGCGCGCGCTGGCCGATCGCATCGAAGCCATTGCCGTGAAACCTGAGGTCGATGAGCTGGCGCAAGGTTTTATCCAAAGCCGCGACATGTTTTTTCTATCAACCATCGATCAAAATGGCCGGCCGACGGTGTCGTACAAGGGTGGCACGCCCGGCTTCGTTCGCGTTGTCGACAACAACACGCTTTTGTTTCCCAGCTACGACGGCAACGGCATGTACCTGTCGATGGGCAATATCTCGGGCAATCCCGAAATCGGCATGCTGTTTATCGATTTCGAAAAGCCGTTTCGCCTGCGCTTGCAGGGCCGCGCCGAGTTGATCGTTTCTGGGCCTGAGCTCGAATTCTTTAAAGAAGCCGAAATGGTGGTGAAAGTGTCGGTGCACGAAACCTGGATGAATTGCCCGCGCTATATTCACCGCTATCAAAAACTTGAAGCCTCGCGTTATGCTCCGGGAGTTGAATCCGAGACGCCGTTTTGCGAGTGGAAACGAATTGACGGATTGCAGGATGTCGTGCGCCCGTCGGAGCGCCAAAAAGCTGCGGACCTCGGCACAACGACTATTGACGAATGGATGGGCAAGGTGATGACCGGCGATAAGGGCGCTTGAGAGAGATATCACTTTTTCAATAGGAGTGATATTGGCGCCGATGATCGCGAGGGCGCCGAATTGCAGGCGATTAAGACGTGTGATCCGCTACAATTGAACCTGCCAGCGCAGCAAGGTTGAGTTGACCTGCTTTCTTGAACGTGTCTCAGTGATAGTGTTCAAGTCAGCTTGGCGGAAACCTCGTGGAATTAAGCCGCCCTTCGAACGTTTTGCCACCGACCCCAGCCCCGTCATGGATCAGCGGAGTGATCGATGGTCCGAATATAGCGAGTGCTCCAAAACAGCATAATTATCGGCCAGATCTCGACGGATTGCGCGCACTCGCCGTTATCGCGGTTATCTTTTTTCATTTCGACGTTCCGGGATTTCCCGGCGGTTTTGCCGGCGTCGACGTATTTTTCGTTTTATCCGGCTATTTGATTACGCGGCTGATTTCCACAGCGGTCGAAAATGGCACATTTTCTATTGTCGATTTTTATGACCGCCGTATTCGCCGGTTATTTCCGGTTCTCGTCGTGGTTCTCATTTGCTCATCAGTTGCGGCGTTAGCTGTCCTTTCGCCCGAGGAATTGGCGCGGTTTGGTCGCACATTGACCGGTGCGATGCTGTCGTTCAGCAATGTCGTTTTCTGGAAAAAGAGCGAATACTTTGGCCCTGCGGCGGATACGCTACCATTACTGCATACCTGGAGCCTCGGCATCGAAGAGCAGTTTTATCTCGTCTTCCCGTTGCTGTTTATTGCGCTGTGGCGGCGCGCGCGTCAGCGGCTGGCTGCGGTTATCATGGTCGCCACGGGACTGTCCTTCGCTCTCAGCGCGTGGGGTGTCTACCGCTACCCCGACGCGACGTTTTATCTGCTGCCGGCGCGAGCGTGGGAACTGTTGCTTGGCGCGTGTCTGGCTTTGCCGATCTTGCCGGCGCCGAAAACAATCGCGCAGAGAAACATCGTCGCCGGCGCGGGCCTCGCCGCAATCGCTGCCGCAACTAGCCTCTACAGTCATCAAACACCGTTTCCCGGCCTCGCTGCGTTGGTGCCATGCCTTGGTAGCGCGGCGGTGATTTGGGCAGGGTTGGAGCGCGTTGTGGCCCCGGTGGCCGCCAGTCCAGCGTCATACGGCGTTGGCCGGCTGCTGAGTGCACGCCCGCTCGTGATGATCGGGCTCATGTCTTACAGCCTCTACCTTTGGCACTGGCCGATCCTCGTATTTGCCAAGCTATCGCTCTTTGACGAGCCGACGCGCGGCGTTTCGCTGGCGCTGCTGGCCGCGATTTTCTGCCTGTCGTTTCTAAGTTGGAAATTTGTCGAAGTGCCGATGCGGCGAGGCGATCGCTTTTGGCCGCGTCGCTCGCAGCGGTTCGTCGTTACGGCGAGTGTCAGCGGCATGATTTGCTTCGTCGGCATCGCCCTCGTCATCACCAACGGACTTCTGGCGAAGCAACCGCAGCTTGACGCAACGCTGGTGCACTTGACCAAAGACTACAGCCCGCTCCGCGAGCGCTGCCACGCCAACGGCGCTGGCGCTGAGACGTTCGAAAAAACCTGTAGTCTGGGCAGCGCCGACGGTCGCGACATTATCGTTTTGGCCGACAGCCACGGTGCCGAGTTGAGCTTTGCGCTTGGCGAACTCGGCGAAAGGCATGGCTTGCGCGTTCGCCAGATGACTGCGTCGGGCTGCCCGCCATCAGTGAATTTCAATACCAAATTGCGACCATCGTGTTCGGTGCACGTCGAGAAAATGCTGGCTGCGCTGACCGCTGCGCGCCCTGCAACGATCGTCGTCACAGCGTTCTTTTCAGAATGGAACGAGGCCCATCGATATCCGCTATTTTGGCGGGGGTTTGCGGAAGTCGTTCAGCGGCTGCGCGGCGCGGGCCATCGTGTGATCATTATCGGCGGAACACCGCGCCATCCGTCAGGCAGCTTGCCCGAAACGCTCGCGCGGTGGGCCAAGTTCGGCAACGACCCCAGCACCTACACGTTTCACATCGACCAACAAGCGATGTCGTTGATCGATGAGCGCCTGAAGCAAATCTCGACGGATTCTGGCAGCTCGTTCGTCCCCTTACTTGCTTATCTGTGTGGTGCGAGCGATCGCTGCAAAGGTTACAAAGACTTGCACGCCCTCTACTTCGACGACAATCACATCAGCCTGAGCACGGCGCGGCGGGTGGCCCATGACCTTTTGCTGCCATTGCTCGTCTCGAACGCCAGCCGCATCGCAACGCCGTAGCTAATCGCCGCCTTCGCTCGATCCGGCAGCTTGCTTGGCAGCTAGCCGTCCGTCAAATTGAAGATACGGCAGAAATTTTATGCGGAGGATCAGCCATGAGCTGGCTACCGGCACCAGATCCCAAGCGGGGCGATGCCCACGCGTGCGCGGCGATCGAACAGGTCATCGTGCCACGGGCTCGCGACCTCGGCGGCTTTTCGGTGCGCCGGGCGCTACCGGCGGCGGGGCGTCAGATGGTCGGCCCGTTTATCTTCTTCGATCAAATGGGGCCTGCTGAATTTCTCATCGGCAATGGCATCGACGTTCGCCCGCACCCCCACATCGGGCTGGCGACCGTCACGTACTTATTCGAGGGTGAAATTTTTCATCGCGACAGTCTTGGGACCGCGCAAGCCATTCACGCCGGCGACCTCAATCTGATGACCGCCGGGAGCGGTATTGTGCATTCGGAGCGCGAGACGAGCGACGCGAAGGCAACCACGCGCCGATTGTTTGGAATACAAGCGTGGGCTGCATTGCCGAAACACGCCGAAGAGCGCGCGGCTGATTTTCGGCACTATGATGCCCGCGACCTGCCACGCATCGAAGACGGTGGCAAACGCATTCGCGTCATCATGGGATCGCTGTATGGCGAAACATCGCCGGCCGCATTCCCGCATCCAGCATTCTACGCCGAAGCTGTGCTGGCGCCGGGGGCTATCTTGCCACTCGACCCGGACTACGACGAGCGGGCGATTTATATCGCCAGCGGCGAGATCGATATTGCAGGCGACCGATTTGGCGATGGGCGGCTTCTCGTCTTCCGACCCGGTGACCGGATTTCGATCCTGGCACTCTCGAACGCGCGATTGATGTTGCTGGGCGGCGAGCCCATGGACGGTCCCCGGCACATATGGTGGAATTTCGTCTCGTCGTCGAAGGATCGCATCGACGCCGCCAAGGCCGACTGGCGCGCTGGACGTTTCGCCCTCGTGCCGGGCGACGGTACAGACTTCATCCCGCTTCCCGAGTGATGCGGGCCGTAACGACACTTGCTCCAAGCGGCGCAGTCCGCCAAAGTTCGCGCATGGGACCCGCATGGTGACTGAGACCCCGGCTGTTCGACACGATGCCACTGCCAGTCGGCGCGGGCTCGCGGCTCAGCCGGCCGGGCTATCGACGCTGTTCTTCACCGAACTTTGGGAGCGGTTTTCCTACTACGGCATGCGAGCGCTGCTGACGCTCTTCATGGTGGCAGCGATCGCCGACGGCGGCCTTGGGTTCACGACGGCCGAAGCCGGTCGCATCTACGGCAATTATACGATGGCCGTTTATATGTTGGCGATCCCCGGCGGGTTCATTGCCGACCAGGTGCTCGGTGCACGCCGCGCCGTGCTCATCGGCGGCACGATGATCGCGCTCGGCCACTATGCTCTCGCCTGGCCAGCGCAGATGACGTTTTATATCGGCCTTGTGCTGATTGCGCTCGGAACCGGGTTGTTCAAGCCGAACATCACAGCTCTCGTCGGAGCACTCTATGAAAAATCCGATACGCGGCGCGATGCCGGGTTTTCAATTTTCTACATGGGCATCAACATCGGCGGGTTTTTAGCGCCGATCGTCACCGGTTTTTTAGCGCAAAGTTCGATATTCAAATCATGGCTCGAGAGCAACGGCTTTGATCCAACGAAAAGCTGGCACTGGGGATTTGCCGCAGCCGGCGTCGGCATGACGATCGCGATGATCATCTTCTTGCGTCGATCGCGCGGGCTGCCCGATACGCGCGACACGTCGCTGCCGCTCACCCGCGAGGGGCGGCGCGATGTTCTGCGTGGTGGGGCGATGATCGTGCTTGGAACGCTGGCGCTTTTCGCACTGGCATTCCTGTCGGATGTGGACGGCTGGACCTGGTTGCGCTGGCTGTTTCTGGCGCTGCCGGTCGCTGGCATCGCCTACGCCGTGCGCCAGCCCGGCGATGACGCCCAGCGCCTTGCCGCCATCGGCGTGCTGTTTATTGCCGCGATGATCTTTTGGGCGGTGTTCGAACAGGCCGGCACGACCATCGCTTTATTCGCTGACCAGCTGACGCGTGGCGACATCGCCGGTGTTGCATTTCCATCGGCATGGTTTCAATCGATCAATCCGGTGTTCGTTATTCTACTGACGCCGATGTTTGCAGCATTGTGGATGCGATTACGGGATCGGCAGCCGGCGCCGGCGATCAAGTTCGCTGTTGGCCTCATGCTGTTGTCGGCATCGTTCCTTCTGATGGTTCCGGCCGCGACTCTTGCGGCCAGCGGCCGCGTGTCGCCGCTGTGGCTGGTTGGTCTGTTCTTGCTGCAAACGATGGGCGAGTTGCTGATCAGCCCCGTCGGCCTATCGACGATGACGAAGCTTGCGCCGGCTCGTACGACCGGCTTCGTGCTCGGGCTTTGGTTTCTTGCATCAGCTTTCGGCAACAAGTTAGCTGGCGTGTTGGGCGGCGGGTTCACGGGTTCTGATCCAAGCGCGATGGCATATGGTTTCTTGATGCAAGCGGGACTCGTCGCACTGGCGGCAGCGCTGCTGTTTGCGGCGGCGCCGTGGGTGCGCAAGCTATCGGCATCGGCCGATTAACCCTTGTTCTGCAAATGCTGACTGGGGCCGGGTCAAACTCGCACCATGCCGCCTTGACACCTACCGCGCGCGAGGGCGATTGTTCGCCGCTGATGGCCGTGAGACGCCTTGCCAATGCGCGATCCGGCTGCAATTTTTCAAAAGGCTTTAACCCGTGAGTGTTTCGAACGCCCTGCGCACCTACCTGGATTTCGAAAAACCGATCCTCGAACTCGAAAACAAAGTGGCTGAGTTGAAGGCGTTGCAGAAGGACGGCAAGGGTCCGCAAATCGCCGACGAGATCACCAAGCTCGAACAGAAAGCCAAGTCGGCACTGCTCGATACCTATCAGAAATTGACGCCGTGGCAGAAAACGCTGGTCGCCCGCCACCCTGAGCGGCCGCACTGCCTGGATTTTGTCAATGGGCTGATTGAGGATTTCACGCCGCTGGCCGGTGACCGCTATTTCGCCGAGGACGAAGCCATCGTCGCCGGCATGGGGCGCTTTCGCGGCCGCGCGGTGCTGGTCATGGGTCACGAAAAAGGTTCCGATACCGAAAGCCGCATCAAGCATAACTTCGGCATGGCGAAGCCGGAAGGCTATCGCAAAGCCGTGCGGCTGATGGAAATGGCCGACCGCTTCAATCTGCCGGTGATCACGTTCATTGATACGCCGGGTGCCTATCCCGGCATCGGCGCCGAAGAGCGCGGCCAAGCCGAGGCCATCGCACGGTCAACGGAGTGTTGCCTGAAACTCGGCGTGCCGATCGTCGCCGTCGTCGTCGGCGAAGGCGGATCGGGCGGCGCCATCGCCATCGCCACCGCCAACCGGATTTTGATGCTCGAGCATGCCATCTATTCAGTGATCTCACCGGAAGGTGCGGCCTCGATCATCTGGCGCGACAGCAACAAAAAAGAAGAAGCCGCGACCAACATGAAAATCACGGCGCAGGACTTGGACCAGCTCGGCGTCATCGATGTCATCATCAAGGAGCCGGCCGGCGGCGCCCACCGCGATCGTGATTCGGTCATCATCGCCACGGGTAATGCGATCCAGCGGATCTTGTCGGAATTTGACGGCAAATCAGCCGATGAGATTCGCCGCCAACGCCATGACCGGTTCTTGTCGATCGGCCGCTGAACGCTGATATTTTTAAAGGTTCTCAAGACTTTGGCGCTGCATGCCTTGCCCCGGCCTCGCCCTATTTTTCGCTATACACTGTAATGTGCCGCGGCGTTCAGCGGGTTGACATCGCGCCGCTCGAAACCGCACAACGGCGCATAATCAATGTCGCTTATGTTGTCGGCAGTTGCGATGCGTTTCGACGGGATCATGCCGGGCCAGATGGCGGTGCGGCACTTGAAGAAGGCAATATGCGTGCGCGCAGCAGGGCGACCAACGCAACACGCGACGATGACTGGCCGTCTTGGGCTGTGGCGGCGTCAGGGTCTGCGGCTGCGCTTGGCGTTTCTCATCGCCTCAATGACGGCGCTGGCGGCTTGCTCGAGTGCCCCGGTCATTCTGCCGCCATCAGAAGTTCCACTCGCAAAAGACGTGCTCGATCTGCTGGCCAAGAAAGGCATGCAGCCGGGATCGCCGATCTTTGTGCGCATCTTCAAGGAAGAGTCTGAACTCGAAATCTGGAAGCAGCGCGATGACGGTCGCTTCTATCATTTCAAGACCTACCCGATCTGCAACTGGTCCGGCGACATCGGCCCGAAGCTGGCGCAAGGCGACCGGCAGGCGCCGGAGGGCTTCTACACCATCACGCCGACCCTGATGAACCCGAACTCGAAGTTCTATCTGTCGTTCAACGTCGGCTATCCCAACAGCTACGATCGATCGTATGGCCGCACCGGCGACTCGGTGATGGTACACGGCAAGTGCCGGTCCGCCGGCTGCTACGCCATGACCGATGCCTTGATGGAAGAGATCTACGGTTTGACGCGCGAAACACTCAAGGCAGGCCACCCCAGTTTTCCGGTTCATGCTTTTCCATTCCGCATGACGGACGAGCGCATGGCGCAGCTCAAGACCCACAAATGGCATTTGTTCTGGCGCACGCTCAAGCAGGGCTATGATCACTTCGAAACGCATCGCATTCCGCCAACGGTTGCTGTGTGCGAACGGCGCTATGTCATCAACGTGGCCGATCCAGGCCGGCTCGATGCGGCCGGTCAGTGCCCGCCATTCCAGCGGCCGGTGATCGCGGCGTTCACGCCGTTGCCGGAACCGGCCAATATTACCATTGCTGACGGCACCAAATTCAAGGGCTTGGTCAGCGCCGACGTGGATCCGACACTGGCCGATATTAACGCGGCGCGCTCCGGGGCAGGCGTCGGTCCGCAGGCCGCCGGCGCCACAGGCGCGACGACCACGCCGGCCACTAACGGCAGCTTGCAGCCGACATCGGCGCAGGCGCAGTAATCAACTCATCAACGCGTTCCAGAGGCCGCCTGATGGCCGCGCATAGCGCCGTGATACCCCGCAACAAACGCCGCCGCCGGATTATCCGCGCAGCGCTGGCCTTGTCGTTTCTCGTGGCGATCGCGGCCTTAGCTTTTTTCGCGCCGGTTTTGCGTCACCTCGGCAACAGCGGCGATGACGGCGCGATCGCTTATGAGCGTGCCAAACGGCGCTGGATGGCGAGTTGGGGCATGGCGATGCCCGGCGCGCCGGATGTGACGCGCTTGTCTCAGCGCCTCGCCGAGCATGGAGTTGCGGCGGGCGCTCCGATCTTCATGCGTATTTTCAAGCGCGAGTTCGAACTCGAACTGTGGATGCGGCGCGACGGCGTGTTTCACCGCTTCGCCATCTATCCGATTTGCCGTTGGTCAGGAACGCTTGGGCCGAAGTTACGGCAAGGCGATCACCAAACGCCCGAAGGCGTCTATACGGTCGATGCCGGCGCCCTCAATCCCAACAGCAAGTGGTATCGCTCATTCAACCTTGGCTTTCCCAACGCCTACGATGCTGCGCACGACCGCACGGGTTCGTTCATCATGGTTCACGGCGGCTGTGCATCGGTCGGCTGCTTTGCCATGACGAACGCACAGATGTCCGAGATCTGGCAATTGGTGACGGCGGCGCTGTCGGCAGGGCAAAAGCGCTTTCAGGTGCAAGTGATGCCGTTTCGGCTTTCGGATCAGTCGCTCGCCGCCTACGGCAATCATCCCGATACTTCGTTTTGGCGCACACTCAAAACCGGCAGCGATCTGTTTGATCGGACCCTGCTGCCGCCGCGCGTGCGCATCTGTCAAAAATCCTATCAATTCGAGGCTGCGCAACCAGGCACGACGGGCGCTGCGGCGATCGAAGTGGCGTGCCGACGGGAGCCGGACAAAAGCTGAGCCCCGCAGCATCGAAACAGCGTTGCAGTGTCGGCAAAATGACACTTCAAATCCTGAGCTTACGAGGTATGTTGCGTCACGCACGGTTGGCGTGCATTCGAGTCAATCAACGGACGAACGACGGATCGATTGTGCGCAAACTGGTCAAATTCGCAACGGCCGTATTGACGTTGGTGGTCGCGTCATCGGCCGCCGTGCCAGTGGCGAGCGCGCTCTCCATCGAGCTCAAGGACGTCGCGGCCGACCGCGTTGAGCGTCAGCGCGCGGCCGCAGCCGGAGCCTTGCCGCTGCCGAACACGCCCAATGTTGCAATCCTCGACGAGCGCATGCGCAAGACCGGCGTGACGCTCGCCGCACCAATGCTGATCCGCATTTTCAAGGCAGAATCGGAATTGGAAATTTGGAAAGAGCGTGACGGCGCGTATGTTCTGTTTGCGACCTATCCCATCTGCCACTGGTCCGGATCGATCGGGCCGAAGTTGCGGCAAGGTGACAAACAGGCGCCTGAGGGCTTTTACACGCTGACGCGCGAGCAAATCCGCCACGTTGGCCGCTGGCCGAAGTCGCTCGATCTTGGCTTCCCCAACGTCTTCGATCAGTCGCTGGCCCGGACCGGGTCTTTCATTCTCATTCACGGCGGCTGTTCGTCGGTCGGCTGTTTCGCCATGACCAATCCGGTGATGGAAGAGATTCACCTCCTGACGTCGGCGGCCATCGACGCCGGCCAAGAGCATGTGCCCGTGCATGTGTTTCCGTTCCGCATGACGATCATGAAAATGGCCGAGCAGGCACTGTCGCCGTGGTCGACGTATTGGGCCAATCTCAAGCAGGGGTATGACGCGTTCGAAACCTCGAAGCGGCCACCTGCGGTGAGCGTGTGCGATGGGCGTTACAGCTTTGAGGCAGCAGTTGAGGGGCGCACAACGACGGGTCCGTTGCAGGCCTGCGCTACAACACTATCGGCGATCCGCGAACAGGAACAGTGGTTGCGCAGTGTGCCATCTCCGGCAGCATCGCCGCTGCGCATTGATCCACAATTGGGCCGATCATCGAGCTTGCGCGGCCGTGCGGGCGCTGTGGCGTTGGTGCGCAACGGCCGGACCGTGCGCTGCGCGCTGGCACGGCCCAGTTGCCGAAAGTTCGCCGCGCTGAAAACGCAGGTCGTGTCACTGCGGCGGACGCTGGCGTCGACCTCGCCAGACCGATCGAACAGCCGACGCAGTCAGCCGCGCAGTTAGGTGTCACACGCGTAACTCAAAACGTGCCGCATCGATGGCTGCGGCGATCGACGCAGACCAGCCCTTCAATCCTTTTAAAACATGAGATGATACCCATGGCGAGCGAGCCGAACGCAACACAAGGTATGGCCCGCGGCGGCCAGCACATCGAAAATTTTCTGGAGCGGGCGCTGTTCGCTTCGCGCTGGCTGCTCGCCCCGTTTTATGCCGGGTTGGCGATTTCGCTCGTCATTCTGCTCATCAAGTTCATGATCGAACTCGGCCATATGGCGATGACGGCCTTCACGTCGACGGAGTCCGAAGTTATTCTCGGCATTCTGACGCTGGTCGATTTGGCGCTCACCGGATCGCTGCTGATCATCGTGATTTTTTCGGGCTACGAGAATTTCGTCTCGAAGATCGATCACTCAAATCATAAGGATTGGCCGGAGTGGATGGGCACCATCGATTTCAGCGGTTTGAAGCTCAAACTGCTGTCCTCGATCGTTGCCATTTCGGCGGTTCAGTTGCTCAAACAATTCATGGCCATCAAGTCGATAACGCCAGAATCTGAGCGCGTGCTGTATTGGCTGGTCGTCATTCACGTCGTATTCGTCGTCTCCAGCGTGCTGCTGGCGCTCTCAGATAAAATTTCGGGCTATGGGGATAGCAAGTCGTCCGGCGGGCATTAGAGCCTGTCCGGCGGCAAAGGCCCGCCAGTGACCACATCGAAAGCCTGGTCATGCGTGAGCGAAGGGATACGCCGCCGGACGTCATCGAGCATCGCACCATCGATGTCGGCAACGATCACGCCTGGACTTTGCCCCGCTTCGGCGAGGATCTGGCCCCACGGTGAAATGATGAGGCTATGGCCATAGGTTTCGCGGCCGTTTTCATGCCGCCCGCCCTGCGCCGCAGCAAAGACGAACGATTGCGACTCAATGGCGCGTGCCTTCAGCAACGTGTGCCAGTGGGCTTCGCCGGTGACCCGCGTGAACGCAGCCGGCACGGCAATAAAGCGCGCGCCCGATTTGGCGAGCGCCCGATGCAGAGCCGGAAAGCGCAGATCGTAGCAGATCGTCAACCCGAGCGCGCCCCAGGGCAGCGGCGCGACAACCGCGACGTTCCCCGGCCGATAACTTTCGCTTTCGCGATAGACATCGCCGTTGCCGAGGTCGACGTCGAACATATGGATTTTATCGTAGCGGGCGGCGATGCGGCCATCGGGTGCGATCAGATAGGATCGATTGGCAAGCCGGCCCTCATCGAGCTTGATGCCGATTGAGCCGATATGCAGCCAAATCGCGTGGCGGCGTGCAGCCTCTGTGAAGTGCGCCAGCGCTGAATGGTGCGTTTCCGGTTCGGCCGTCGCCATTAGGCGGGCGCGGTCAAGCTCCATCAGCGTCGTCACTTCGGGTGTCTGGATATAATCGGCGCCTTGCTCGGCGGCATCCGCGATCAGCGCCAGCGCATCACGCACATTGCGATCGACATCACGGCCCGAGCACATCTGGACGAGGCCGGCGCGAAACGTTTTAGCCTGCGGTTCAGGGGTCATGATATTTGGCTAAGCGCGTTGCGCTCACTGCGCCAGCAATGAATCGAGTTTGCCGGAACGGTCGAGCGCCAGCAGATCATCACAGCCGCCGACATGCGTATCACCGATCCAAATTTGTGGCACCGTCGAGCGGCCACCAGCGCGGCTCATGACGTCAGCCCTGAGGTCGTTACGGCCGGTCAGATCTATCTCCTCGAACGTCGCACCTTTGCGACGCAGAAGGTCCTTCGCCATATGGCAATAACAGCAATGGTCAGCAGTGTAGACTTTGACGGGCGGCATGGCCGTTGCGCACCTTCCAGTGAGTTCGCGAAACGCTATCAGCAACTTAAAGAATCGCGCGAAAAATGCAACTTTTGCATGACGTTTTGCGCCGCTGTGCCGCGCGTGGCCGCTTCACGAGTGCGCCGGCCAATCTCCGGTCAGCCATGCGGATCGCAGACCAGCGCCAGGCAGAGCACATCGACACGATTTGCTCCGGCCCGTTTCAGGGCCTTTGCCGCAGCGGAGACCGTCGCCCCGGTGGTGATGACGTCGTCGATCAGAACAATATTACGTCCCGTCAAGCGGTGGGCGGCGCGGGTCGGCACGGTGAACGCTCCAGCGACATTGCGGCGGCGTTGCTCGCGCGACAATCCGACTTGGCGGGCGGTGGCACGAGAGCGGCGCAGCGCGAACGTCCAGACCGGAACGTTGCATTGGTGCGATACGGCGTGAGCGAGAATTTGCGCTTGATTAAACCGCCGTGCAACCAAACGAAATCGCCCAAGCGGAACCGGCACGATGGCGTCAGCGCCGGCTAGAACATCGCGTCCTGCGTCGCCGAGCCAGCGCCCGAACAGGCGCCGACAATTCGGATTGTCCTGATACTTCAGATCGTGAACCAGATCGCGCATCAATCCCTCGAAGCGGGCGACCGCGCGGGCCCGCTCGTAGACGGGCGGGTCGGCAATGGCGAGCGCTGAAACCAGCGGCTGAGCGTCACCGCACTCGTCGGGGACCGATCCATTCGGCAGTGGTAAACCCAAGCGATCGCAAAGCGGCTGGCGAATGAAATCGATACGCCGCCAGCATGATGGGCATAGCGCGTCATGACCGAGAATGCGGATTTCACAGGCGAGGCACAGAGGCGGCAGCATGACATCCAGAAACCTGCGACCAAAGCTGCGAAATCGCGCTCCGGCACCTGCACGCCGGCTGGCCATGACGGTTTCATCCGCCAGCACGTCGCGGGCCGCGTCGTAGCCGTTTGGATCACCGGTCGCTGTCGCCATTGTCGAAGCCTAGCCGATTGCGCTATCGCGTGCGAGAGGCCGCGTTTTTGCAAAGCCACGACCGGCACGTGACTAGGAGACCGAATGGCCATCGCGCCAATGATATTCGATCGTCGCGTGCTGCGACTTCGCCGCGCTCGTCATGCCGCAACCGCCATGGCGCACGACTTTCTGTTGCAGCGGGTGGCGGACGATTTCGCCGACCGCTTGTCTGTCGTGCGCCGCGCGTTTGCGCACGGTGCGAGCGTTGGCTCGTACCACGGCGTTATCTCGCGACGGCTTCGCGGATTAGAAAATGTCGGCTCGCTCGTCGACGTTGAAAGCACCGAAACTCTGCTTGCGATGAGCGACGGACAGCGGCTCGCCGCTGAGGATGACGCACTGCCGTTCGCGGCGGACGCGCTCGATCTGATCGTCTCGGGCCTATCGCTGCACCTGATCAACGATGTGCCGGGCGCTCTCGTGCAAATGCGCCGTGCCTTGAAGCCTGACGGCTTGCTGCTGGCCGCCCTACTCGGTGGTGAAACCTTAAAAGAACTGCGCGAGGCGTGGGTGCTCGCCGAAGACGAGGTGATGGGCGGGGCTTCGCCGCGTGTCGCACCGTTCGCCGATCTGCGCGATCTCGGCGGGTTGTTACAGCGCGCCGGGTTTGCGTTGCCCGTTGCCGATAGTGATGTGGTGGTCGTGCGCTATGCGTCGGCCTTGGCTTTGATGCAAGACCTGCGATCCATGGGCGCGAGTAACATGCTCATCGAGCGCCGTCGCGTGCCGGTATCGCGGCGCTTGCTGATGCGGGCCGCTGAAATTTATGCGGAGCGATTTGCCGATGCCGACGGCCGCATCCCAGCGACATTCGAGATCGTAACCCTGACGGCGTGGGTTCCCCATGAAAGCCAGCAAAAGCCGCTCGCACCCGGCTCAGCAACGATGCGCTTGGCTGATGCGCTCGGCGTGCCGGAACAGCCGGCCGGCGAAAAGCCCGGTCCATAAAGTTCGCCAGTAAAGTCGTCGACTCATTCGTCCGCTAGTTTGGATGTCCATCGACGCGGAACTGCATCATGAAATACGGCGGCAGGCAGGCACCGCTATTGGCGTCGGCGGTTGCAATACAAATGTAATCGTCACGGCACGGCATGCTCTTGTCGCACTCGCGCAAGCCGACCAGATCAGTGTGGGCTTCGCCAAAACAGCTCTTGAAGTTTTTTGACGTGGCTAAACACGAATTGAATGCCGTCCCCGCCGTGCGCGCGCAGACGGTCGATGATGGCACGGGTGGGTCGCAGCGCTTTTGATAAACCATGCCACCGAAAAATCCGCCCGTCTGCGGCGCGGCTTTCTGTTTGGCGACGTCGATGCGCACGAGCGGCGGTTTGAGAGCAGCGCCGGGTGGTGGCGTCATCCTGACGTAGCGATCATCGCGGAAGCTCTGCGATCTGATCTGTCCATATTCCACCGCGTCGCCCGTGCGCAAGTCGCCTTTCGACATGCAGACGCCGTGACCCGGATCGGCAGGGTTATCGTGCGGCTTGACACACACGAGTCCCGCCGCGCACGTCCAGCGACGGAAACTTGCGTCGTTGTTGGCGTTTGCGTAGCACGCCGCGCCCCAGCCATTGAAGAACCCGGTGCCAATGATGTTCATGGTCGGGTTTGGGTCGCGGTCGCGCGTCAAAGCGAGACTGGGGCGGATCGAAAACCCGCGCGCGTAATCCGGTTGCTTGCCGCGCGCCAAGGCGTCGAGCACGCGGCGCCGGCGCGGTGCTTCGCCGTAGAAGTGCGCCGATGCCGGAACGAAAATCGCGTTCTCGGCGAGATGGAGGCGGCTCGCGGCCGTATCCGCACCCATGAAGTGAAAGCCGCCGATGGCCCGCGACTGGTGGCAGCCAACGCACGTGATATCGTTCAGGCGAGTTTGAAAGCCGGCGGGCGAAAGAATGTTTTTCAGTGGCCGGTCCCGTGACGTCGCCCGGCTGATGATGGCGGGCAGTTCGTTATCGCCGATCAAGCCGAAGAATGGCCGATTGCCCGACCGGGCCGCACCACCTGGCGCGATCGATGTTCCGGCGATGGCGAGATAATCGCGCGGGATCAGCAGCGTGCCATCATCCAATGCGCGCACATTGTCGGGCGTGAACAGCCAGGACTTGAAGCGCGCCAGCAATTGCGGATCTTCGAGCAGGCGCTCACGGTCGATCATGTTTTCCATGGCCGTCACTTGGAAGCGGCGGCTGGCGGCCGACCAGTCGAAAACTTTCAGCGCATATTCGGCATGGCCTCCGAATTCTGAAATGCTGGCGGACGGACGCCGGAGAATTTGTAGATTGGTTTCGATGCGGTCGATGGTGGCTGGTGACACGAGCGACAGCGGTCCGTTGTCGGACATCAGATATTGCGCCAGCCGGTCACGGATCAACGTCGTCTGACCAGCGCTCACCCATCGCTGCGCGATCTCGCGGCACGTCAGGTCAGACTGATCCAGCTTGGCTTTGAAGACCAGATTGAAGGTCATGGGCAGGCGCGATCGCGCAGGGCCATTCACCGTATCGCGCGCGTACTGCAGCCGATAAATCATTCGGACTTCGCCGCACGTCGCCGCCTGCTTATAGGCGCGGTCGAGGCGCTGCACGATGCCGACCAGGGCGAAGCGGGCATCAGCCGCGCTGAGATAGGATTGGTCGAACAGCCGCTTGTGATCGAACAGCATGCCGACGCCAGAGCCCGGATTGGCCGTTCGTGTCGCCAGTATTTCGCGCTTCACAGCCGAGAACACCGGCTCCATCGCCGGCATCCGCGATAACACGTCATTGTTTTGCGGTGTGACGCGGCGATCGAAGCGCCAGTCGTTGGCGAGCAGCGCTGTCAGGCTGAAGCTTCGTTTTTCAAGTCGCTCAAGAACATCAGGATCGGTGATGGCAAGCCCGCGTTCGAGTTTGAGGTCTGCGGCTGCGAGCGCCGAACACGTCGCTACAAGGGCGACCCAACCGATCACCAGCCGACATAGTCCGCTCCGCATCACGTGCCCCGTACTGCCCCACCGCTTTAATCGACAATGAGCGAAGCATAAGTCGTTCGGGCCGGCCAGTGAAAATCTGGCACTTACAAAGCGTCATGAGGCGAGCAGGTCCCGCAGCCACGGAATCAGCGGCAGATCAGCCGGTGGCATCGGGTAGCTCGCTAAATCGAGACCGCGCACAAATTTGGTGCGCTGGCCTTCACGCGGCTGGATTACGCCATCCCATGACCGGCAAATATACAGCGGCATGAGTAGGTGGAACGTGTCGTAGGCGTGGCTTGCAAAGTTGAAAGGCGCCAAACAGCTCAAGCACACATCGATGCCGAGTTCCTCGTTAACTTCGCGCACTAACGCCTGTTCCGGCGTTTCGCCGGGTTCGACTTTGCCGCCGGGAAACTCCCACAGGCCTGCCATCGATTTGCCAGCCGGGCGTTCAGCGATCAGCACGCGATTGTCTGCGTCGATCAAAGCGACGGCCGCGACGACAACGATCGGCTTCATCACTTCCGCCTCAACAGGTAAGTGGTCGTGTCCATTCGCGTCACACCGCGCCGTCGCAGATGATCGCTGGCGGCGAGGCCATCTCGCGTGTCGACAATGGTGACATCGAATGCGCCGTCGAAGAGGGCATGAACTTCGGCCGTCGGCACGGCGAACGGAGGTCCAGTGATTTCACCCGCCGGGTAGTCGATCGAGATCAGCAAGCTCTGGGTTCCGGCGGGCAAGATTTTGCCAAGGTGGGCGGCATACTGGCGCCGCAGATCCGGCGGCAGCGCGATCAGTGCAGCGCGGTCATAGACGGCCACGACGTCGCGAACGTCGCCAGCGGTGAGATCGAAAAAATCGCCGCCCAAGAGCGTGATGCCATCTGCGACCGAGCACCGAAAAGGCCCGCGCTGCGTGACCTTGGGATCAAGACCCGCCTCGGCAAAAAATCGATCAATAGCGAGGCTTGATAACTCGACGCCAAGAACGCTGTGGCCCTGTTGCCGGAGCCACAGCATATCGCGGCTTTTGCCGGCCAGCGGAACGAAGACCAGTCCGCTGCCGTGCAAGTCGAGCGTCGGCCAATAGGTCTGCAACAGCGTGTTGAATTCGGCCTGATGAAAGCCGATGTCGTCCTGCTGCCAGCGTTCGTGCCAGAACTGCGGCTCCATGAGATCAACTTTCAGCTACGGTAATCGGCATTGATCGACACATAGCCGTGCGTGAGATCGCACGTCCACACCGTCGCCGCCGCCTTGCCGACACCGACATCGACGCGAATGGCGATGTCGGAATTTTTCATATAGGCGGCCACGGTTTTCTCGTCGTACTCGCCGGCACGCTCGCCGTCGCGGGCGACGCAGTGCGGCCCAAACCAGATCGCGAGTTTGTCGCGATTGGCTGCCTCGCCCGATTTTCCAACAGCCATGACAACGCGACCCCAGTTCGGGTCTTCTCCCGCAATCGCAGTTTTCAGGATTGGCGAGTTGGCGCACGACAATGCGATGGCCCGCGCGGCGGCCCACGATTTGGCGCCCTCGACCTCGAAGGTCACGAACTTCGACAAGCCCTCACCATCCTTCGCCACTTGGATCGCGAGATCGCGCAGCAGTTCATGCAAGGCGGCGGAAAAGCCTTTGAGCTTTTTAGAATTGCTTTTGCCGATCGGTTTTTGGCCACGCTGCGCCGCCGCACCCGTTGCGAACAGCAGACATGTATCGCTGGTCGAGGTATCGCCATCGATGGTCATGCAGTTAAACGTCGTATCGACGTGGGTTTTCAGAAGCTCTTGAAGCACGCCCGGTGCAATCGCCGCATCCGTGAAAACGAAGCACAACATCGTCGCCATATCCGGCGCGATCATGCCGGCGCCTTTGCAGATGCCGTTGATCGTGACTTCGGTGTCGCCAATCATCGCCGTGCGGGTGGCGAGTTTGGGAAACGTATCGGTGGTCATGATCGCGCGCGCTGCCGCTTCGAACATGTCCGGCTTGGCTGATGCTGCGAGATCACCCAGAAGAAGCGCAAATTTCGAGGCGTCGAGCGGTTCGCCGATCACACCGGTCGACGCCACATAAACTTCATGTGTATCCGCACCCACTGCGTCTGCCGCGTATTGCACGGTGGTGTCGACCGCTTCGCGTCCGCGCTGGCCAGTAAAGGCGTTGGCGTTACCCGAATTGACGACGAGAATGCGCGCTGTCCCTTTTTTCAAATGCTTCCGGCAGGCAAGCACCGGCGCCGACGCCGTTTTCGATTGCGTCAAAACACCCGCGACCGCCGTACCCGCATCCATCACGGCGACGAGCAGATCGGTGCGGCCCTTGTAGCGGATGCCGGCTTCGGCGGTGGCGAACGAGACGCCGTCGATCGGCGGCAGCATCGCAAGCGCGGCGGGGGCGAACGGTGAGACGGCAGTGATCTTGGCCATGGAAATCGAACATCCTTGCGGCTGAGGTCAATCGCAGGCGACGGCGTGGTCGCTGCCCTCAGTCCCCAAAAACAGATCGGGCCGCTCAAATCAAGCAGCCCGAGTGCAGATCAGGGTTTGTGACAGTGAAAGCTATTTTTTCTCGTCGGCCGGCTTGGCATCAGCAGGCTTCGCGTCGGCCGGCGGTGCCGTCTCGGCTTTTGGCGCGTCGACCTTCGCGGCATCGGGGATCGCTTCGAGCTGTTTGTTGCGCTCTTCGATCGACTTTTTCAGATCGGCGTCGACCAATTCGATCTTAGCCTTGGCGCGCAGGTCGGTGGCTGTCTTCTGGGCCTTTTGCAGCAGCAGCGATTGTACGATCCGGTCTTTGACGATCTCAAACGCCGGCGGGCCCTTCATGCGTTTGTCTTCGATCTTAATCAGATGCCAGCCGAACTGGGTTTTGACCGGATCCGAGACGTCGCCCTTGGCGAGCTTGAAGACAACCTCTTCAAACTGCGGGACCATTTGGCCATGGCCAAAGTATCCAAGATTGCCGCCATCGTCTTTCGAGCCTGGATCCTTCGAATTTTCCTTGGCGACTACGGCGAAATCTGCCCCGCCTTTGATTTTGTCTTTTAATTCTTTGGCCTTGTCTTCAGTTTCCACGAGAATATGGCGGGCCTGGACTTCCTCTTCCGGCTTCAGCTTCATCACCTGCTCGTCGTAGATGGCGCGCGCGTCGGCATCGCTGACAGCGGCCTTGATGACTTTTTCGAAGTAAAGCTCACGCAGCGCGCGGCGCTTCAAATACGCCAGCCGGCTTTCGAATTCTGGACCGGTATCGAGCTTGTCCCCTTCGGCGGCTTCGGCAAACAACTGGTTGTCGATGAGAAACTCGAGCAGAGACATCCGTTTTTGGGCGTCCGGCAAACTCCCCATGTCAGCGCCGATTTCGCTGTCGGCGACCGCCAGATCGGCATTGGTGATCGGTTTGCCGTTGATGGTCGCGACCACCTTATCGTCGGCGTGACCGCCAGCCGCGGCCATGCCGAGGGCCGCGAATGCCAGTGTCAGCGTCAAAATGGAATGTGCGATACGGTTGGTCAAAATCGGCTCCTGATGGTGGTATTCGCCGCGACATACTGCGGCCATGCGAGGCGGCCGTGCCATGAGGCTCGCGGTGCGGGCCGGGCGGAGCCAGGATAACTGCGCGGTCGATAGCCCTAGGCCACCTCAAAACCAAGTTAAAATTTCGACATCGGCGGCCCGCTCAAGATCGCGCAGCAGCCTCATTGACGCCTGAATTCGGCTTTCGCGCGTCATTGACATACCCCGGGCAGCGTTCTTATGTCTGCGCCAATCGACAAGGGGCCTTCGCGGTCCGGAAAGCAGGCTTCTTCAAGCCCGGGCGCCGCTCACGGCCGCGCAGTACGAGGCCTGCTGGACTGAAGTTTTCCGAGACCCCATGGCGTGTTTAGCGCGTTTGCGCCGCCATGCTGACAGCGTTCCCTAAGATCAAACCGTGGCCGCACCGGGTGGCGCACATAGCTTTTTAGGACGATTTGAAATGCTCTCCTTTGGCGGCCTTGCAACAAAGTTTTTCGGCTCATCGAACGAGCGCCGCGTCAAAATCTTCCGCCCTCGCGTCGCCGCCATCAATGCGCTGGAACCTGAAGTCGCGGCCCTCACCGATGACGAACTGCGGGCGCGCACCGATATGTTCCGCCGGCAATTCAAAGACGGCACGAGCCTCGAAGACCTGCTCGTGCCGGCCTTTGCCACGGTGCGCGAGGCCGCCAAACGAGCCCTCGGCCAGCGCCACTTCGATGTGCAGTTGATCGGCGGCATGGTGCTGCACGGCGGCGACATTTCCGAAATGAAAACCGGCGAGGGCAAGACGCTGGTCGCAACGCTACCGGTCTATCTCAACGCGCTCAGCGGCAAGGGCGTGCACGTCGTCACGGTCAACGACTACCTGGCGAAACGCGACGCTGAATGGATGGGTCAGGTTTATCGCTTTCTCGGCCTCACCGTCGATTGCATCGTGCACGATATGAGCGACGAACAGCGCAAAGCCGCTTACGCCTGCGACGTGACCTACGCCACCAACAACGAACTCGGCTTCGACTATCTGCGCGACAACATGAAGATGCGCAAATCCGATATGGTTCAGCGTGACCACGCCTTCGCCATCGTCGACGAAGTGGACTCGATCCTGATCGATGAAGCGCGCACGCCGCTGATCATTTCCGGCCCGCTCGAAGATCGTGCCGACCTTTATCAGATGGTCGACGTTTATATGCCGACGCTGCTGCCGGAAGATTTCGAGCTGGATGAAAAACAGCGCCAGGTCGCATTGACCGATGTCGGCAACGAAAAGATGGAACAGGTTTTGTCGGCCGCCGGCGCGCTGAAAGGCTCGCTCTACGACATCGACAACGTCACCATCGTCCACCACATCAATCAGGCCTTGAAGGCGCATAAGCTCTTTCAGCGCGACAAGGATTACATCGTCAAAGGCGGCCAAGTTGTCATCATCGATGAGTTCACCGGCCGTATGATGCCGGGGCGGCGCTACTCTGAAGGCCTGCACCAGGCGCTCGAAGCCAAGGAAAACGTCGAGATCCAGCCGGAAAACCAGACGCTCGCCTCGATCACGTTCCAGAACTATTTCCGTCTCTACGACAAACTCGCCGGCATGACGGGCACGGCGCTGACCGAAGCCAGCGAGTTCATGGATATTTATGGCCTCGACGTCATTGAAATTCCAACCAACGTGATCGTTCAGCGTCTCGACGAAGACGACGAGATCTACCGCACGCAGAAGGAAAAGCTGGCGGCCATCGTGCAATCGATCGCTGATGCCAAGAGCCGCAACCAGCCGATCCTCGTCGGCACCACCTCGATCGAGAAATCGGAAGAGCTTTCCGGGCTTTTGAAGAATGCCGAGTATTTAAAAGGCCTCGCCAAATCTTTGCGTGATCAGGCGGCGAGCTTGAAACCCGGCAAAGACGAAGATCTACGCAAGCACTTCACTGATATGGCCGCCACGCTGCAGTCGTTCCTGGATGACGCCAAAGGCAACAGCGATCCGATCATGCATCAGGTACTGAATGCCCGCTTCCACGAGCAGGAAGCCAGCATCGTGGCGCAGGCCGGCGTGCCGGGCGCGGTCACGATTGCAACCAATATGGCGGGTCGCGGTACCGACATTCAGCTCGGCGGCAATGCCGACTACCGGGTCCGTGACTGGGTGATGGAAGAAACGGCCAAGGGCAATCCGCCTGACGATACCGCCATTCAAGCCAAGCGCGCCGAAGTGAACGCCGACATTGCCGTCAAGAAGAAGCAAGCGCTCGACGCCGGCGGCTTGTACGTGCTGGCCACCGAACGGCACGAAAGCCGCCGCATCGACAATCAGTTGCGCGGCCGCTCGGGCCGTCAGGGCGATCCTGGCCGGTCGAAGTTCTATCTCGCGCTCGACGACGACTTGATGCGCATCTTCGGCTCCGATCGCATGGATCGCGTGCTGCAGACGCTCGGCCTCAAGGAAGGCGAAGCCATCACGCACCCATGGATGAACAAGTCGCTCGAAACGGCGCAGAAAAAAGTCGAGCAGCGCAACTTCGACATCCGCAAGCAGATCCTGAAGTACGACGACGTGATGAACGATCAGCGCAAGGTCATCTTCGAACAGCGCATCGACATCATGGCTGAAGACGACGTGTCAGAGACGATCAACGACCTCCGCCATCAGCTCATCGATGAACTCGTCACGCGCCACATCCCGCCGACAGCGTATGCCGAGCAGTGGAACGCCAAAGGCTTGCGTGAGCAATTGAGCGGCGTCATCGGCATCGATATGCCGGTCGAGGAATGGGCCGCTGAAGAAGGCATCGCCGAAACCGAGATCAAGGAACGTGCGGTCAACGCCGCCGATGCCAAAGCGAACTTGAAAAAAGCCGAGCTTGGACCGGATCTTTATCGCCAGATCGAAAAGATGGTCCTGTTGCAATCGCTGGACCACCTGTGGCGCGAGCATCTTGTCACGCTCGAACACCTCCGCCAGGTCATCGGTTTCCGCGCCTATGGTCAGCGCGATCCGCTGAACGAATACAAGAGCGAGGCGTTCGTGTTGTTTGAGAACATGCTGGGGCGGCTGCGCGAGAACGTGACCGGCCAGTTGATGCACGTCGAATTGGCATCGCCGGACGACGCCAGCGAGCTTCTCGAGCCTGACGACCTGCCACCGATGGAAGCCCATCACATCAACGCCACCACCGGCATGGACGAATTTAACGAAGAACTGGCCATGGCCGACGCAGCTCTTGCGGGAGCCAGCGTCCGGCGGAACACCCTGCCGGAACCCGACAAGCGGGCTCCATTACAGGTGCGCAAGAGTGAGCAAGACCTCGACCCGAATGACGCAGCAACCTGGGGCCGTGTGTCGCGCAACGCCCCCTGCCCGTGCGGTTCTGGCAAGAAATACAAGCATTGCCACGGCAAGATGGACTGATCATAATTAGAACAGGATTGGGCAGGCTGCGGCGATCGCGCGAGTGGGTTGAGTTCAACGGTGCGTATTCTTGGACTTGTTGGCGCCACGCACGATAGCGGGATCGCGATCCTCGACGACGGTCAAATCGAAGTCGTCATCGAAGAAGAACGTCTCAAGCGCGAGAAGCATACCCATAGTTTTCCCATTCTCGCGCTTTCGGCGGCACTCGGCGCCGACGGCCGCGGCTTTTCAGACATCGATGTTCTGGTCACGCCTTGGGATGTTGCGCGTCTGCGGCGCAGCTTCGCGCGCGCGGTGCTTGGTCGCCTTCCCGGCAGTCTGAGTTTTCTTGCTGAAAGCACACACTCTCCGCAGCGCAACGAAATCGCCATCCTCAATTTCTATCTGCAGCGCCGGCTTCGCCGGCATTTCCCTGACGTGACGATGCCGCCGCTGGTGAATGTCGGCCATCACGAGTCGCACGCTGCCGCGTTCTTTGTCTCACCGTTCGAATCGGCGGCAGTTCTGGTGATGGATGGTTATGGTGACGATGCCGCGACGAGCGTCTTTTCAGGAGAGGGCCATCGGCTGCGACGGCAGTGGCAAAGCTCGTTCTTTAACTCGCTTGGCATGGTCTACACCTTCGTCACCGGGTACTTAGGGTTCCAGCCGGTTGCGGACGAGGGCAAGGTGATGGCGCTTGCGGCGCTTGGCGATGATCGCTTTGTCGAGCCGTTTAAGGATTGCGTGCATCTGCTGGCCGATGGTCGGTATGCGATCAACATGGCTTATTTTTCGTTCGACACCTATGGCGAGTGGCGGCCCTTCAAGTCTCGCTTCCTCGAAGCCTTTGGTCCGCCGCGCGCCCCGGGCGCGCCGCTCGACGAGCGCCATAAGGCCTTGGCATTTGCGCTGCAGCGCGTGACGGAAGTGACGATCACGCACATCGTGCGCGAGGTCGTCCGAGTGCAAAACGTCAAGAAGCTGGTGTTTTCCGGCGGCGTCGCGTTGAATTGCGTTGCCAACGCCCGCATTCTTGAGACGACCGACGTTGACGAGATATGGGTGCCGCCATCTGCGTCCGATACCGGTGTGCCGCTCGGCGCTTGCCTTTGGCATCACCATCAGACGGTCGGCGCCAAGCGCACGTTCGAGTTGACCAAGGCCGACTACGGATTGGCCTACAGCGATGCCGAGGTCGATTGCGCCATCGCGGCGGCGGGCCTCACGGCGGAAGTCCTCGACGACACGGCGTTGTATTCCAGGATTGCGCGCGACATCGCCGGCGGAGGTATCATCGGCTGGTTTCAAGGCCGCTTCGAAATGGGGCCCCGCGCGCTTGGTTTTCGCTCCATCCTGGCGGATCCGCGCAAGCCAGAAATCCGCGAAATGATCAACAGCAAGATCAAGCATCGTGAGGCGTTTCGGCCGTTCGCGCCGGCGATTCTACGCGAGCGCGCCGCCGAGTTTTTTGAAATCGACCAAGCCGATCCGTTCATGACGCTGGCACCGGCCGTTCGCCCTGAGAAAGCGCATTTAATCCCGGCTGCCATCCACTGCGACGGTACGGCGCGCATTCAGACCGTCGCGCAAAATTCGAACCCGGCGTTTCATGCTCTGCTGAAAGCCTTCGAAGCGCAAACCGGCATTCCTGTCTTACTGAATACGAGCTTCAATCGGCAAGAACCGATCGTTGCCTCGCCGGCCGACGCAATTTCGTGTTTCCTGCGCACGAAAATGGACGGCGTGGTGCTCGGATCGCGCTACATTACGCGCGCGATGCAGACGCTCACCACTCTGCCGCATTAAGGCACGGCGATGATAAAGTATCAGCTTGGTTGCGCGGAGGGGCACACGTTCGACGGGTGGTTCAAATCGATCGCCGAGTTCGATGATCAGCAGACGCGCGCCCTGCTATCGTGTCCGACGTGCGGCACAACTGCGATCGATCGCAGCCCGATGGCACCCGCCGTCATGACGGGCGCAGCGAAGCGGCGCGTGGACGGCAATACTCCATCGCTGCGCTTCGACCAGAACACCAAGGAAAAATTGGCGGCCGCGCGCACCCTCAAACGCGCGCTGCTGGAAAACTCGCAGGATGTCGGGCAGCACTTTGCCGAAGAAGCGCGGAAAATTCATTTCGGCGAGACGGACGCGCGCGCCATCCATGGCGAAGCGACTGCCGAAGATGCCCAGGAGTTGGCCGAGGCCGGCATAGATTTCGGCATTCTGCCGCGCCTTCCCGAAGACACCAACTGATCGCCGGCGCAACGCCGCGTGAAGTCATCCTCGCGCTCAATTTTGCCGTAAGCAAAACGATCGCAACACAACACTGCGATGTCATGGGCGTGTCGTATGCTGGCCGTTAGCATGTCCGTCAGCATTGTAGACCAACCACCGCTTTCGAAGGACGAAGCCATGTCGTCAGATCAGATCGCGTTGTCGACATCGCGGGCGCTCGAAGAGCAGGAAGACCATGGCTCCAATCCAACAGCTGGCGTCAGCATTGGCGATATTATAGCGGAGCGGCTCTCGCGACGTGATCTTGGGCGCGGCATCCTGGCCGTCTTCGCGCTAGACGCGGTGATGCCGTCGCTGATGCCGTCGCCGGCCGCGGCAGCAAAAGTGCAAGCCATTCGCAGTTTTACCTTCGATGAGATTGCGGCGGGCACCGACGACATGCATCACGTCGCTGCGGGTTATGATGCCGATGTGCTGATCCGCTGGGGTGACAAGGTGGCCGGCGGCGCGCCCGACTTTGAACCAGCCAAACTAACGGCCGCAGCCCAGGGCCAGCAGTTCGGCTACAATAACGACTTCATCGGCTTCCTGCCATTCGACGGCAAAAGCGACCACGGGCTGCTTGTCGTTAACCACGAGTACACCAGCGCCGAAATGATGTTCGCCGGACTGGGCGGGCTCGACAAGGAAGCCCGCGTTGCGTCTGCCACGGCAGAACGCGTCGGCATCGAGATGATGGCGCACGGCGGATCCGTCATCGAGATCAAGCGCACGGATGCCAAGTGGCGCGTCGTTGACGCCAGTCGATATGCGCGCCGCATCACGGCTGAAACGCCGATGCGCATGTCCGGCCCAGCCGCCGGGCACATCAAAATGATGACCAACGCCGATCCGTCCGGCACGGTGGTCAACGGCATGGTCAACAATTGCGCCGGCGCCACGACGCCGTGGGGCACGTGGCTGACGTGCGAAGAAAACATCAACGGCTACTTCTGGAACAAAGCGGCGCTCGAAACACACGCCGAAGCCAGCGCGCTCAAGCGCTACGGCATTCCGTCGGAATGGTATGCGTGGGGCAAATTCCATGATCGCTTCGACATCGGCAAGGAACCGAACGAGGCGCATCGTTTCGGCTGGGTGGTCGAAATCGATCCGTTCGACCCAGCGTCGACGCCCGTCAAACGCACGGCGCTCGGCCGCTTCAAGCACGAAGGCGCGGGCAACATCATCAATAAGGACGGTCGTTTTGTCGTCTATCAAGGCGACGATGAACGCTTCGATTACGTTTATAAATTCGTGACTGATGCAGCGGTCGATCTGGCCAACCCATCGGCCAACAAAGACATACTCGACAGCGGCACGCTGTACGTCGCCCGCTTCAACGCCGATGGCAGCGGCATGTGGTTGCCACTCGTGCACGGCGTTGGCCCGCTGATCGCCGCCAACGGCTTCAAGGATCAGGGCGATGTGGTGATCTTCGCACGCCAGGCCGGCGATCTTGTCGGCGCCACACGGATGGATCGGCCCGAAGATGTCGAAGCCAATCCGAAAACCAACTCGGTTTACGTCATGCTGACCAATAACAACAAGCGCAAGGACGGCCAGACCGATGCCGCCAACCCGCGCGCCGACAACCAGTTTGGCCACATCATCGAAATCAATCCCGACGGTGGCGATCACGCCAGCACGGTCTTCACGTGGAACATTCTGGTCAAGTGCGGCGACCCGTCGGTCGCCGCCGTCGGCGCGACCTTCAATCCGCTGACGTCGCGTAACGGCTGGTTCGGCATGCCGGACAATTGCGCCGTCGATGGACTTGGCCGTCTATGGGTCGCGACCGACGGCAACGCGCCGTCGAAGACCGGCCGCTCGGACGGCATCTGGGCTATGGAGACCGAAGGCGCGGCGCGTGGCACGTCGAAGCTGTTCTTCCGCGTGCCATCGGGCGCTGAAATGTGCGGGCCGTGCTTCACCCCCGATCTCGAGACGTTTTTCGTCGCCGTCCAGCATCCCGGCGAAGCCGACGACGACGACCCGAAAGCCACCCCAGCGTCGTTCGAGGCGCCCTCCACCCGATGGCCGGATTTCAAGCCCGACGTTCCGCCCCGGCCCGCCGTGGTGGCGATTACCAAATCGGGCGGCGGAAAAATCGCGGTTTGATAGACCTTAGAAGCCGTGCAGCCCGGCTAAATTAACGCTTCTGGCGCTTGTGCCGTTCGGTTCAAGCGTCGGCCGGATGCGAGGCAAATTGACGGTTGCCCCGCGCCCTGAAAGCGGTGCAAACATCGTCTTCATGGGGGCTGCTTGTGCCCCGTCCGGAGACAGCCCCGCCGATGGCCTCGACCGTCACCCCCTTGAAGCACACACCGCCCCGCAGCTTGCCAGCCAACGCTGTCGGCACGCGTCACGATTGGACGCGCGGCGAAGCGCTCGCCTTGTATGACCTGCCGTTCATGGAGTTGCTGTTTCGCGCCCAGACGGTGCATCGCCAGAGCTTTGATCCCAACAAAATCCAAATGAGCCGGCTGCTGTCGATCAAGACCGGTGGTTGCGCCGAGGATTGTGGCTATTGCAGCCAATCGGCGAATCACGAATCTGGGCTCAAGGCGTCTAAGCTGATGGAAGTTCAGCGCGTCATCGATGAGGCCACAAAGGCCAAAGCCGCCGGTGCGACGCGCTACTGCATGGGTGCTGCGTGGCGCAGTCCGAAGGCACGCGACATGGACGCGGTCGTCGCTATGGTGACGGGCGTCAAAGCGCTCGGCATGGAAACCTGTATGACGCTTGGCATGCTGTCGGACGACGCCATCGGCAAGCTCCACACCGCCGGTCTCGATTACTACAACCACAACGTCGACACGTCGGAAGCCTACTATTCCAAGGTCATCACGACGCGAACCTACGCCGATCGCCTGGATACGCTGGCGCGCGTCCGCGATGCCGGGATCAAGGTGTGCTCCGGCGGCATCGTCGGCATGGGCGAAGAAGCGCAAGACCGCGCCGACATGCTCGTGACGCTGGCCAATCTCGAAGACCATCCCGAAAGCGTGCCGATCAACATGCTGATCCCCATTCCCGGAACGCCGATGGCCAACGTCGAGAAGATCGACGCCATCGATTTTGTCCGCACCATTGCGGTTGCACGCATCATGTTGCCGGCATCGCACGTTCGGCTTTCGGCGGGCCGCACCGAGATGAGCGACGAAACGCAGGCGCTGTGCTTTTTTGCAGGCGCCAATTCGATCTTCGTCGGCGACACGTTGCTCACCGCCGACAATCCGGGCGAAGACAAAGACAGCCTGCTGTTTGCCAAGCTCGGCTTGCAGCCGCTGGAGTTGGCCGCTTCAGCCGCATCATCATCTACCGCCCAATCTTCAACCGAGCGCGAGCCCGCCAATGATGCGGGTCATCAGGATGTCCGCCAGTCATGATCGCGCGCTCGACGCGCTGGCCCGTCGCGGGCGTTTGAGAACGCTTGAAGCGCGCCGCGGCGTCGATTTTGCCTCTAACGATTATCTCGGCTTGGCGGCGTCGGATGAATTGCGCTCGGCGATTGAAGCCGCGTTGGCGCGCGGTGTACCGATCGGCGCTGGTGGCTCGCGTCTGCTACGCGGCAATCACCCTGAGCACGAAGCGCTGGAAGATGAGGCGGCACGGCATTTCGGTGCCGAAAGCGCCTTGTATTTCGGCGGTGGGTTCATTGCCAACACGGCGATTTTTTCGACGCTGCCGCAACGCGGCGATTTGATCGTCTATGACGAATGGATCCACGCCAGTGCGCACGAGGGCATGCGGCTCTCGAAGGCTGACGCCCGGTCCGCGCTGCACAACGATGCGGCCAGCGTCGACGACGTCATCACGGCATGGCGCGGCGCGGGCGGCGTCGGGCAAGTGTGGATCGCGGTTGAAAGTCTTTACAGTATGGACGGCGACCGGGCACCGCTCGACCCTTTGATGCAAGTTGCCGATCGCCATGACGCGATGCTGGTGATCGATGAAGCGCATGCGACCGGCGTCTACGGCGAGGGAGGGCGCGGGCTCGCAGCGCACCTTGAAGGCCGTGCCAATGTCATCTCGTTGCACACGTGTGGAAAGGCGCTTGGCGTGATGGGCGGGCTGGTGCTTGCGCCGAAATCCATCCGCACATTCCTCATCAATCGCGCCCGCGCCTTCATTTACGCGACGGCACCTTCACCGCTGATGGCGACAGCCGTTCGCGCCGCGCTGCACATCGTACGCTCAGACGACACGCGCAAAACTCGGTTGGAAACGCTGGTCAGCGTCGCCGGGCGCGAACTCCACGCCAAGACGGGCATCACGCCATCGGGATCGCCCATCCAACCGATCATCGTCGGGTCTGACATGGCGGCTGTCGCGCTGGCCGCTACATTGAAACAGCAAGGTTTCGACATTCGTGCCATTCGTCCGCCGACGGTTGCCGAAGGGACGGCGCGCTTACGTTTGACGATAACACTCAATGTCAATCAACAGGCGGTGTCAAACTTGATCGATGCGCTGGCGAAAGCGAGAGTGGAGCAGGTCTCATGACCTCCCGCATCGTGGTTGCCGGGACCGATACCAACATCGGCAAAACCGTTTTTGCGGCGGCTTTGGTGCACGCCATCGGCGGCGTGTATTGGAAGCCGATCCAAGCCGGGCTTGATGGCGAGACGGATAGCCAAACCGTGGCGCGGCTCGCTGGTTTGCCGCCGGATCGAGTCCTCAACGAAGCCTATCGGTTGCGAACACCGGCGTCACCGCATTGGGCAGCGGAACGCGACGGCATCGAAATCAATGAGGATCATCTCGCACCGCCGCAGCAGGCCGCACCGCTGGTGATTGAACTGGCGGGTGGGCTGCTGGTGCCGATCACGCGGCAGCGGTTGCAGATCGATGTCGTCGCGGCTTGGCATTTACCCGTGATCGTGTGCGCGGCAACCCGGCTCGGCACGATCAATCACACGCTTCTGTCAATCGAAGCGCTGCAGCGGCGTGATATTGCGATCCTCGGCGTCGCTTTTATTGGCGACGAAAACGCCGATAGCCAGCGCACCATCTGCGATTTCGGCGGCGCGCAATATCTAGGACGGCTGCCGCGCATCGACCCACTGACACCAGAGCGATTGCACGAAGCTTTCGCTCAGAATTTCGATGTCGCCGCTTGTCTTGGAACTGGAGCCAGGGGGCCATGACCGTCGTTCGCCCGTCGCCGCTCTGGCATCCCTTCACCCAACACGGTCTTGAAGCCGGCATGGTGCGCATTCGCCGTGCCGAGGGCGCGTGGCTGGAGTGCGATGATGGCCGGCGTATTTTTGATGCGATCTCGTCGTGGTGGGTGATCACGCATGGTCACCGGCATCCAGCGATCATGCGGGCGATCAAGGATCAGGCGGACCAGCTCGATCAAGTGATCTTTGCGGGCTTCACGCACGAGCCAGCAGAACAGGTCGCGCGCGGCTTGATCGAGATTGCGCCCCACGGCTTGGCGCATGTGTTTTTGTCCGACAGCGGCTCGACGGCGGTTGAAGTCGCGCTGAAGATGGCGCTTGGATATTGGCGCAATCGCGCCGTGCCTCGGACGAAGATCGTTGCCCTCGAACACGCCTACCATGGCGATACCGTCGGCGCGATGTCGGCCGGCGCGCGCGGTGTTTTCAATGCGCCCTATGACCCGATGCTCTTCGAGGTTCGGCGTATTGCGTTCCCGGTGGCGGGAGGTGAGCAGCACACCCTCGATGCGCTGGAGGACGAATGCAAAGGCGGGACGATCGCCGCTTTGATTTGCGAGCCGCTGATCCTTGGCGCCGGCGGTATGCTGATCTACGACGCGGCCACGCTCGCGGACATGCACCGCATCTGCGCCAAGTATGACGTACTGTTCATCGCCGATGAGGTCATGACCGGGTTCGGACGCACGGGCACGACGTTTGCCTGTGAGCAAGCGGGCATTGCACCCGACATCATGTGTGTCGCGAAGGGTCTGACGGGCGGCGCCTTGCCGCTGGCGGCCACACTCTGCCGCCGCGAAATTTTTGAGGCGCACGTTTCAACGGATCGCGCGCGCATGTTTTTTCATTCGAGCAGCTTTACGGCGAATCCGCTCGCCTGCGCTGCGGCCGCAACAAATCTCAAGATTTGGAAAAGCGAGCCGGTCTTGGCGCGCATCACGGACCTCGCTGATCATCAGTCGAACGCGGTTGCGCGGTTGCAGCGTGATCAGCGGCTGTCGAACGTGCGCCAACTCGGGACGATCGCCGCCTTCGACATCGCTGGCAGCGCCAACGGATACCTCGCAGATATCGCCTTGCAGCTGCGCCGCGCCTGCCTTGCGCGTGGCGTCCTTGCGCGGCCGCTCGGCGCAACGGTTTATGTCATGCCGCCCTACTGCGTCACGGCGGACGAACTCGATGGCGCCTACGCGGCGATCTCCGACGCCATCAGCGAGGTGACGGCATGAGCGGCGTCACGCTCGCAGGCTTCGGCCACTACGTGCCGCAGCGCTGCGTTTTAAATTCCGAAATCGAGACCCGGCTCGGTCTTTCTGCTGGTTGGATTTTGCGGCGCACCGGCATCGAAGCCCGGCGCTACGTCAGTGATGATGAAGCGTTGTCAGACATCGCGGTGAAGGCTGGCGACATGGCGCTGGACGATGCCGGGATAGACAAACGCGATGTCGGCTTGCTGCTGCTGGCGACATCGACGCCGGATCACTTGTTGCCGCCGTCGGCACCCCTCGTCGCCCATCGCCTCGGGTTATCCGACGCCGGTGCCATCGATATGGCGGGCGCGTGCGGCGGGTTTATCTACGCCCTGACGCTGGCCGACAGTTACGCGCGGGCGCATCAGACAACGGTGCTTGTGATCGCAGCCAACATTCTATCGCGGCGGATCAACCCGTTCGACCGCGCCAGCAGCGTGCTGTTCGGCGACGCGGCGGGTGCTGTAGTGGTTGTGCCGACACAGCGCGCCGATGCGGGCATCGCGGCTGTGAAACTTGCGTCCCGTGGCTCGAATTACGGTCTCATTCAAATTCCGGGCGGCGGCAGTCGCAAGCCGTTCGCGACACTCACCGATGTCGGCGAAACTCTCATGGTTATTTCGAATGGCCAAGCTGTCTATGCCGAAGCCGTGCAGATGATGACCACATGCGCCGTTAGTGCGCTCAAACAGTCAGGATTGACGGCGACGGATGTCACCTCCTTCATTCCGCACCAAGCCAACGCGCGAATGATGAAAACCGTGGCCCATCAATTGGCCATTCCAATCGACCGCATGCTGTCGACAATTGCGCCCTTCGCCAACAGTTCCGCAGCGACGATCCCGCTCACGCTCTCGGTCGCAAACCAGGCCCAGCGATTTGCGAGCGGCAGCACTCTGTTGATGACCGCGGCCGGCGCCGGACTGACCGGCGGAGCCGTCATTTTCAGGACATAAACGCGCGTCGCCGCATAAGTGGGCGACGTTGTGTAAGCTTATGTTTTCATATGATTATTTTTGAAAGCGCGGGTTTGGTTGAAAAACTTCTAGGCGTCGGAACCTTTTGCCGCGCGAAGCGTTGCGCTAGCGTTGGGCGATGCTGCATCACCGTCCGCGCGCGTTAACCGATGCGTGCAACCGATGTGGCGGACCCGGGGGAAGCACCGGTTTGCGACTTAAACCGGCAAGGACATGACGCCATGGGCATCAGTGATGACACAGGGAAGCCGACACATATGAATTCTGCAAATGCTCAGCGCGAAATTCCTGGTTTGCCAAATGAGCTGCAAGGTCAAATCGGCAAAAAGCTGCGCGAGGCGTACACCGAGTTGGTCACCGAGCCGGTCCCCGACAGGTTTGTGCAATTGCTTCAGCAATTAAAAAATAAAGAACAGCAAGGGGGAGACGCGTGACGACACCCCCATCCACCTCGCCGCCACCGCAGCCAGATCTTGAGACGTTGCTCATTCGCTCGGTGCCCAATTTGCGAGCCTTCGCCAACTCCCTTTGCGGTGATCCTACGCGAGCTGACGACCTCGTGCAGGACACGCTCGTTAAGGCTTGGACGAATTTGCCGAAATTCGAGGTCGGGACGAATTTGCGAGCCTGGCTTTTCACGATTTTACGCAACACGTACTTTTCGAACCTTCGCAAGCGTCGTCGCGAAGTTGAAGATGCAGACGGTGCAATGGCGGAACGTCTGTCAGTGCTGCCTGAGCAGCTCGGGCATATGGATGTCGTTGATTTCAAGAAGGCCTTTGCCCAACTGACTGACGATCAAAAGGAAGTTCTGCTTTTGGTCGGAGCGGAAGGATTTTCGTACGAAGAAGCAGCTGAAATAACCGGCTGCGCCATCGGGACGGTCAAAAGCCGTGTCAATCGGGCGAGGTCAGCACTTAGCCGGATTCTGAAAATGGATGACGGCGACGAGTTCGGCTCCGACGCGACACTTGTCAGCTTGGTGTCGTCCAGCGGACGCGCGGCCGCATCTTGAAAATAAGCGGCCAGAGCCGGTGCATTTTGCATCGTCCCGCGATAAGCGTTGGGCAGTCGACTGGCCGGCGCCGGAATTAATCGAGAGCAATGAGGTTTATCATGTCTGTCGCTGAAGTTATTGGCCCACATCTCCCGTATTTGCGACGTTACGCACGGTCGCTGACCGGAAGCCAAGCGTCCGGCGATAATTATGTCGTTGCAGTGCTTGAAGCCTTGATTGCCGACCCGGCAAGTTTCGAAACCAACTTACCGCCGCGCGTTGCCGTCTACCGAGTTTTCACGAAAGTTTGGAACTCCGTCTCGGTAAATCACGGCACAGACGGTGGTGGAGATGATATCGAGAAATCGACATCCGAGCGCCGACTGGAAGCGATCACGCCGGCGCCACGTCAGGCATTTCTGCTGGTGTCCGTGGAAGGGTTTACGCCATCGGAGACAGCGCAAATTCTCGACGTCGCGCCTGCCCACGTGACGGAATTGCTGCAATTGGCCGGGTCGGAAATCGCGCAGCAACTTGCCGCGAATATTTTGATCATCGAAGACGAGCCGCTGATTGCCATGGATCTCGAGGCGCTGGTGGTCGACATTGGCCATCGCGTTCAAGGTATAGCGCGCACGCACAAAGAAGCCGTCGCTGAAGTTGCGAAAAACCCGCCAACGCTCGTCCTCGCCGACATTCATCTGGCGGATGGAAGTTCAGGCCTGGACGCTGTGAATGAAATTTTGAGTACGCTGACGGTGCCCGTGATCTTCATTACGGCATTTCCCGAGCGGCTGTTGACGGGCGACAAGCCTGAGCCGGTGTTCTTGGTGTCGAAACCATTCGATCCTGCTGTCGTCAAAGCCCTGATCAGCCAAGCCCTATTCTTCGATATGCGATCAGAGAAAACAGGGCAGCGCGCCGCCTGATTGTTGTCGATTTCCATAATATCACCCGTAAAAAAAAATTGGAGAAGCGCTGCTTTAGCGCTTCTCCTTTTTTACTTTAAATTCCCTGTGGCAACTCGTCGATATCACGGCGTTGCGGCTGGGGCCGGCGTCGGTGTAACCGTGCCCGTCTGCTTATCCGTGTCGCTCGACATCGCCTTTTTTGCTTTTTCGACAGCCACGCCGGCGTCATCCTTCATTTGCTGCATCGTCGTCTTTTCAGTCCAAACATAGTTGGGAGCCGACGTCAGACTGTCTTTGGTCGCCGCCACCATAGCAATCGGCTTACCGTCCTTGTTGTTGACCATCTTCACTTCGCCGAATGGCACGCCGACATTCTTTTCGCCGATCCCGAGAAAGCCACCGACGCCGATGACAGCGGTCGTCACCGCGCCCGCTGAATCAAGAACGAGATAGTTGATGTCGCCGAGGTTTTCGCCTTGGGTATTTTCAACCTTAAGGCCGATGAGGCTCGCGGTACTCTGCTCACCCGCCGACTGTGTGGGGACGAACGTGAGCGCATATGCTGGAAGCGCCGAACCGATCGCGCCGCCAAGAGCAGCGACGATAGCGAGCGCCGACAAATTGTTTCGATAGCTGATCATTGCCGTAGTCTCCTTTACCGATTGCTTCGGATTAATGGTTTCAACGGTGCCTTGGTTCCGATGCGCGACAAAAATCGGTTGAGCGAGGCACCCAGGGCTTCGTGTCCGATAAAGCAAAAAGCCGGGCACTACTGCCCGGCTTCAGCACCGTTCTAGGTGTTTGCTTGTCTTGACAGTTGCTGCACCAGCTACGCTCGTCGCACGAGCCCAGCGATCAGTGAGACGACGAACAGAACGATCGCGACCCAGAACAGAATTCGCGCGCCTTCCATTGCCGTTCCGGCAACACCGCCGAAACCTAGAAACGCGGCCGCGAGCGCGACGACGAGAAATACGACCGCATAGTGAAGTAGGTTGCCCATGTGTGATCTCCGGAATTTGACCTTGTGGAATTTCAACGCTGCAACGGGGATCGTGTTCCGGTTGACCTAGCAAAAATTCGTCGGCGGCAAAAATTCGTCGGCGGCAAAATTTCGGCACAAAAAAGAAAAGCGGACCCGATGGCTCGGATCCGCTTTGCGGTCTCGGTCGATCTCTTAGATAACGCCGAAAACATTCAACAGTATGAGGACCGGGATAGGAATTCCGATCATCCAAAGCAGTATATTACGCATCTCATCATCCTCGCGCGTGAGCGTTTGTGCACATCAACCCAAACACGGCTCGGAAAGTTCCACGGCGGCAAAAAAACGCCCACACATCCGGGGCAGATGCGTGGGCGCAGGCATGTCGTGGACGCGAAACCCCGGGGGGAGGGGTGGAGGGAAGCGCGCGTCTACAAATTAATAACGAGGATGGCGCCAGTTGGTTCCCTGAGCGCGGTGTAGAGACATTCACTGATAGCTCGGCGCACCATCATTTCAGATGAGTGGGCGTAGCGAAGCGAGATCGCCCTCATAACACGCGAGTTCACGCAGCGCCGCCTCGTCAACCAATTCGAATGTCCCATCTTTCCACCGGCACCACTTGCGCGCCAATAGAGCTTTTAGTGTTTTATTGGTGTGCACGAGTGACAGGCCGAGCGAATCCGCGAGATGCTGCTGCGTAAATGGAAACACCACCTTGTTTCCGGTCGCCAGCCCGACGGCTTGCGCTCTGTAAAAAAGGTGCAGCAGCACGAATGCCATTTTTTCTTGCGCCGAGCGTCGGCCGACAGACAAAAGTTGCTCGTCCAAAAGTCGTTCCGAGCGCGCCGCGATCCAGGTGAGGTCGTAGGCGAGACCTGGAAACTTCTCATAGAGCGACCAGATCTTATCGCGCGGAAAAACGCACAACACGGTTTTGGTCAGCGTTTCCACCGAGTGCTGCATTTCATTGAACATTGACGTTTGCAGGCCGAGAAAATCCCCAGGCAGCGCGAAATTCAAAATTTGCCGGCGTCCATCCGGCAGTGTTTTATGGCGAAACGCCCATCCCGAAAGAATGGTATAGAGATGCGGGCTGCTATGGCCCTCCATCAGGATGGTCGCGCCTTCATCGGAAACGAATTCGCCGGTTTTGAACCACTCGACAAATTCGAGCTCGGCCGGCTGAAACTCGCGAAACGTCTTTAACGCGCGCAGCGGGCACTTAAGGCACGGGGTTTGACGCGTCGCGATTTTGTTGGCAGCCGGAGCGGTCGACGACTTGGTCTTCGATGGTGAGCGCATACTTCGCTCTAGCGCGCTTTGCTCAGGCCGTCGATAGCGCACACATGCTGCCTTCAAAATTGCGTATGCGACATCGTCTAACTGTCGCGACCGTCTCCGCCACCGACTTTCCAATGCCTATTCAACCGTTATTTCGCCAATTCGTTCCGCCGCGTTGCTTCGGATCGCTGCTCGTCGGGGCTGTTAACCACACGGGAAATTGGTCACCCGGCATGTGAAATGACATGGCGGGTTCAATCAGAGTGCGATACGCCTCAATGTGAGCGGCAACTCCTTAACGGGTGGGGACGGACGACATTGCAACCCGGCACGGCGCGAACCATTTTGATATGGGCGGTGATTACGATCGCATCGGGGTTAAGTGCAATCCTCGGCTGGTGGTGGTCAACGTCGACCGCGCAACTGGTCACGCACACGGTGCAGGTTCAAAATAAGCTCGGCGATTTGGTCATCGCAGCTCAAGACGTTGAGTCTGGCCAACGTGGGTATTTTCTAACCAACGACAAGAGTTATCTGGAACGCTACAACTCCGGAAAAGCCGCGCTTTTGGTCATCCATTCCGATATCCTGCGCAGCGTCGCCGACAATCCCAAGCAGACGGAGTTGATGTCGTCAATCCGTCCGCTGTTGGAGCAGCGCCTCGCGACCTCGGATGCGTCGATCGCATTATTTGACGCGGGCAACATTCCCGATGCCATTGCCGTCGTCAAAAGCGGGCGCGGCAAAACTTTTATGGATGACATTCGCGCCAAAATTACCGACGCGCGCCAAACCGAAGCGGAATACTACGCCGAGCGGGAAACAGCGTTTCAACGCCAGCGCTATGGATTGTTGATGGCGTTGGTCGGCATGCTGTTTGCTTCAGCCACGCTGGCCATGGTTTCCGTATCTCGCGAACGCGAACGACGAGAAACAATCGAAGCTGCCGCGCGCTTGCTGAAGACATCCAATCAAGAACTCGAAAAACGTGTCGCCGCACGCACGGCGGAAATCGAAATTGAAAAGTCGCGGGCTGAAACTGAGCGCGAGCGTGCTGAAGGTTTATTGCGCGACGTCACGCACCGGGTCGGCAACTCCTTGGCCTTGGTCGTAGGGTTCATCAATCTCCATATCCGCCATGCCACCAATCCCCAGTCGATCGAAATTCTCACAGGGGCACGGTCGCGCATTCACGCCATCGCCAGTGCGCAGCGACGGCTCAATGTGGCCAACGATCTCGAACTCGTGCGCATCGACACGCTGGTCGAGCAGGTTCTATCGGACTTATCGTCAGCCACCATCGGCGACACCGAAATCAATGTCGATATTCCGCCATTGCTGGTCGCAGCGCAGTTTGCCACGTCCCTGTGCGTCCTGATCCAGGAGTTCGTCATGAACTCGGTGAAGCACGCGTTTCCGGAGGGCCGCGCCGGAAAAATCACGGTCTCGTTGCGGCAGGCCGAAGATCGCGGCGGCGTATTGGAAATCAGCGACAACGGCCGAGGGATGACCAACTTGGCGGACGACGCTGACGCCTCATCCGAAACGGCGCAAAATGCTGAAGGACTTGGCGCGAAGATCGCAACTCTGCTGTCGCGGCAGTTCGGTGGCACGATCAGTTACGGTCCGGCTTCGTCCGATCCGCAGTGGCCTGGAACACGTGTTCACGTCGCGTTGCCGGAATTCGAATTGGTGAAATCGGCTGCGGCTGCGTGAAGCGACAACGACAGCCTTCCGGCTGAGCTTAGATCAATTCGGTCTGCGCTGGCTGGATCAATCCCGCAAGCGGCGGGTGCACGTCTCAGGCGGCTTGCGCTGCCGCGTGACCGGCCGCCACATTGCGCAGCGGGCACATCAGCGTCCAGCGCACACCCTGCTCCGAAAATACGACGCTCGACGCCGCACCCAAACTACGACCGGCGAGATTTTCAACCACGGACAAACCATAGCCACGCACGGGCTGAGTCACGGTCTTCGGCCCGCCGGTTTCGGTCCACGTGATGGTCAAATCGTCGGTCTCCGACACGCACCACACGACATTGACAAGGCCGGTTGCCGTCGCCAGAGCCCCATGTTCGACGGCGTTCAGGGTCAATTCCGTGAAGGCCATGCCGAGCGTCTGTGCCGCCTCGGGCGACAATTTGACGGCCGGGCCCGCGAGGTGGACGCGCGTAGACCGATCATGCGCGACGGCCTTTGCCTCGGCAGAGATCAAGTCGACGAGCCGAACGGCCGACCAGCTGGCATCGACGATTAGATCTTGCGACGCTGACAGCCCGGCAATGCGTAATGAAAACTCTCGCAAATGCGCTTGAACATCGGCCGCGCCGCGCGCCGTCAACCTCGCCATAGCCAAAATGAGCGCCAGCATGTTTTTCGATCGATGAGAAACTTCCCGCAACAACGCGCCCGTATGTTCGCTGCGGGTTTTGTCGTTGGTGATGTCATACATCACGCCAATGATACGCTGACGGCCGTCAGATTCTTGGATAAACGACGCCCGCACGGCAACCCAGCACAACGAACCGTCGGCGCGGAACAATCGAAATTCTTTGGCAAATCTCGGATTGGCACCGGAGACGGCGTTGACGGACGCCTCAACGAGATCTCGGTCGTCTGGATAAGTCCGCAGCAGAAAATCACGGCCTGTTGGTTGCTTTTGCGTTTCGACCATGCCGAGCAGCGCGTACTGGGCGGAATCCCAGACCATGTCATCGGTCGTGATATCCCACTCCCAAATCCCCATACCGCCGACTTCGAGCGCCATCTTGAGACGGCTATCGACTTCGTAGAGAGCACTCTTGCGCCGTGACAGTTCTTCGACGGTTTTCAGCAGCGTGCCGGTCAGCTCGGAGATTTCGCGGATCGAGGTCGATATGACCGCCTGCGGCCGGTCCATGGCGAGATTACGGGCGTTGTCTGAGACGTCTTTGACGGCTTTCGAGATAATTCCGGCGAGATACGAGGCAATGCCGATGGCCAGCATCGCCAGAACTGCTGCAATACCGAGGAACCGGTTCCAGCTTTGTTGCATGCCGCGATCGATGACCGACACGGGTGCCGCCACGCTCACCCGCCACCCTGGAAGTCCTGCATGCGTATAGGCTTGCAGGGTCGGAACATCCTTAAGATTCCGAGTGCGAATAAAGCCGGTTGTCGCGATTGATTTGGACTGTGTCTCGGCAGAACGCGTTTTGCCGAGCACTGATTTGAGATCAATCGAGCGGGCAAAAATCACAAAATTCTTGTCGGACATGCTGGCGATCCATGGCGACTCATCGCCACTGTAAAGAGCTCGGCTCAAAAAATCGCTGCTGACGCGGGCCTGCAAAACGACCTTCTTGCCGCCTGCGGTTTTGGCACCGAGCCAGATGCTCATGCCGGCAACACCATCCCTGAGGTCGCTGTCAAAACTAGAGAATTGCGCTGAGTTGCTGTTCATCGCCGTTGAGGCAGCCACACGATCGACGTCTCGGACTGGCGCAACCGCTTTGCCAAAGACATCCGTCCCGAGGCCAACGAAGTTTTCATCCCGCAAAACAACATCGATGCCAACGCCGCTGAACGTCGCTTGCGTCTGCGCATTGAACTGCGCGACGTCAGCCTGCTCCAAAGCCGGAGACGTCGAAAGCGCTTTGAGCGCCGACACGATGCCAAAGACGACGCTATCGACCGAGAGCGCGAGTGTGTCGACGCGGGCCATCGCTTCGCGCTCAATTTTCTCCTGCTGTTGTTCGGTGTTGCGGGCGAGTAACCATGCCGTTACCGACAAGGCGGGAACGATAACGGCCATCATCATCGCAATCAGATGCCATGACATCGGCCAAGGCAGGCGGAAGCTGGCATTTGCCGGGACCATTAGGCGTGCCCGCCGGCGTCGATGCCGCCGTCCGGAGATTGGCTTTGACTTGCAATGAACAGCATCGACCTTCAAATCATTCCGTTAAGACTGCTCAAACGAATGTTTACGCGGTCCATCGAACACGCGTCAGGACTAACCGATCTGACGTGTCGCTTGGTGCCGTTTTTCAGTGTCAATTCCCCTGACATGCCGAAACGCCGACAGACGTCTGCGGTTCCCGATCCGAAGAATAAAAAATGCCGGGCATCGAAATCGGGTCACCAGTTGCGCCGGCGCGCGAGGTAAACTGGTGAAGATAATGGAACTGGAACGACCGCGCGCCCGGCCGGCTCAACGCAGGAGAGTCGGGCGCGCGAACAGAAATGGTGGAGGTGAGATCACTGAGATCGAACCGTAACCAACGCGCGCAGGGTTGGCGTCGCGGCTGCGCGCGAACAGAAATGGTGGAGCCGAGGGGAATCGAACCCCTGACCTCTGCAGTGCGATTGCAGCGCTCTCCCATCTGAGCTACGGCCCCTGTTCCCGCGTTTCGTTGGCGAATTTAGATTTTCCCGCCGCACGCTGTCAACGAACAGGTCGATCCCAGTCCAGCACTTTGGCGGCAATGCCGGCACGTCCACGAGCGCAGCCGCAGGTCGTTGGAGTGGCGACGGTGTCCACAGTCGATGATCCGGCAGGCTGGCAACCAAGTCTTGCAGGGTTCGGCGTGGCAGGGCTACATGGCCCCGGACAAATCGGCTTTTTCGGCGTAACAGCCATAAATTCTGAACAGGCGGCGCATGCTGGAACTTCTCGGATTCATCAGTTACCTCATCACGCTTTACACCTACGTTATCATCGCCAATGTCATCCTCAGCTGGCTGATGGCCTTTGGCGTGATCAACGCCTACAACCCGATCATCCGGTCACTGTGGCAAGGCATCAATGCGGTGACCGAGCCGCTCCTGCAGCCGATCCGCAACATGCTGCCCAACATGGGCGGCATCGACATTTCGCCGATCGTGCTGTTGCTCGCCTGCTATTTTGTGCAGAGCGTCGTTTTAACGAACATCGCGAAGGTCGTCGTGTGATCTCGGCAGCACGGCGGATGGCCCGGCGGCACGGCGCCGCGTGCCCGATTGTGCACTTTCGTTTCACCCCAAAATCCTGCAAACAGGGCGCCATCGGCCGGCACCAGACTGCCGCCGGTTCGTGCAGCTTGGGACAGGCTCAAAATCACACCTGAGATCGTTGCGGGTCGACGGTGACCACATCGGACAGCTCTTGCAGCAAAAAACGGCACGACGCCGCGTATTACGCAAACAATCTCTAGCGGCCGGCCCCGGTCGCTCAACGTTCAAAAAACAATCAGGAGGAACGACGCCGATGTCCGCAGCTCAGATCATCGACGGCAAGAAAATCGCCGCCGACGTGCGCGCCGAAGTCGCCGCCGAGGTCGCACGTTTGGTCAAAGAGCACGGCATCAAGCCCGGCCTCGCGGTCGTGCTCGTCGGCGAGGACGCGGCCAGCAAGGTGTACGTCAAGAACAAAGCCGAGCAGACGGTCGCCTGCGGCATGAACTCGTGGGAGCACCGCTTACCGGCCGAGACCAGCGAAGCCGATTTGCTGGCGATGGTCGACAAGCTGAACAACGACCCGGCCTGTCACGGCATACTCGTTCAGCTGCCGCTCCCCAAGCACATCAATTCCGAGAAGGTGCTGAACGCCATTAACCCGGACAAGGATGTCGACGGCTTCCATCCCGTCAACGTCGGCCGATTGTGGGTTGGCGAGCGGGCGCTGGTGCCGTGCACGCCGACGGGGTCGGTCATTCTCGCCAAATCCGTCAAGCCGAACTTGAGCGGCATGGACGCCGTCGTCATCGGCCGCTCGAACATTGTCGGCAAGCCGGTGGCAGCCCTGCTCCTGCGCGAGAACTGCACGGTGACGATTGCGCATTCGCGCACGAAGAACATCGAAGATATCGTCAAATGCGCCGACCTGGTGATTGCCGCCGTTGGCATTCCCGAAATGGTCAAGGGTAGCTGGATCCGTCCGGGAGCGACGGTGATCGATGTCGGCATCAATCGCGTGCCCGGCGAAAACGGCAAGACGAAGCTCGTCGGCGATGTGGCGTATGATGAGTGTGCGGCGGTGGCGGGCGCCATCACGCCGGTGCCGGGCGGCGTTGGCCCGATGACGATTGCGTGCCTGTTGCGCAATGCCGCACAAGCGGCCGCGATGCAGGCGGGCGTGAAAAGCGCGTTTGCGTGAGCGCATCGCTGAAATCATAGGTATTGCGGGCTAAAGTTACAGGCCGGGTGCGAACGTACCCGGCCATTTTTTTGTTTAAGCTGCCCGGCTTTGGCGAAGAGTTTCGGCGCGGTAGCCGAGCGCTTCGGCGATATGGATGCGGCCAACACGCTCGACGGCATCGAGATCGGCGAGGGTGCGGGCGACGCGCAGCGTTCGATGGAAGCCGCGGGCCGAAAGCGCCAGGGCTTCAGCGGCTTGCCGCAGCAGGGCTTGGCCGGCTTCGTCCGGCATGGCGGTTTGCTCAAGCAATTGACCAGAGCAGGCGGCATTGGTGCGAACGCCGTGGGCGCCAAGACGCGCATAGCGATCGCGCTGGAGCTGACGGGCGGCGGCAACGCGGGCGCGGACCTCGGCGCTGCCTTCGCGCGCGGCGGGCAAAACGAGATCGGCAGCGGAGACGGCCGGGACTTCAATCTGCAAATCGATGCGATCCAAGAACGGACCGGAGATGCGGCCCTGATAGTCGTCGGCGCAGCGCGCGCCGCGCTTACACGTGACGCCGGATGTCGAGCCGCCGCATTTGCACGGGTTCATGGCTGCGACGAGCTGAATGCGTGACGGGTAGGCAATGCGGTGGTTGGCGCGCGCGATGACGGTTTCGCCGGCTTCAAGCGGCTGGCGCAGGGCGTCGAGCACGTTTGGCTGGAACTCGGGTAGTTCGTCGAGAAACAGCACGCCGAGGTGAGCCAGCGAAACCTCACCCGGTTTCGGCCGCGTGCCGCCACCGACGAGCGCTGCCATGCTGGCCGAGTGATGGGGGCTGCGGAACGGCCGCTCGATCGCCAACTTGCCGCCCATCAGTTCGCCAGCCAGCGAGTGCACCATCGAGACTTCGAGAATTTCTTCTGGCGCGAGCGGCGGCAGGATCGACGGCAGGCGCGACGCCAGCATGGTTTTGCCGGATCCGGGCGGACCGATGAACAGCAGATTGTGCCCACCGGCAGCGGCGATTTCGAGAACGCGTTTGGCGGTTTCCTGACCGCGGATATCGGCGAGGTCAAGTTGAATGCCGTCGCTGCGGGCGATGTTGGGCTTTGGTCGCGCGAGCGTTTGCAATCCTTTGAAGTGATTGACCAGCGACAGCAGGTGCGGGGCGGCGAGGATGTTGATGTGCTCGCCCGCCCACGCCGCTTCGGGGCCGCACGCCGCCGGACAGATCAAGCCCTTGTCGATGGCGTTGGCACCGATGGCGGCCGGCAGTGCGCCGGGCACGGACCGGATCGAGCCGTCGAGCGCCAATTCACCGATGGCCGCGTATCCGGCGATGGCATCGGGCGCGATCGCCTCCATGGCCGACATCATGGCAAGCGCAATGGCGAGATCGAAGTGGCTGCCTTCCTTCGGCAGGTCAGCGGGCGCGAGGTTGACGGTGATGTGCTTGAACGGCAGGCCGAGGCCGACGGCGTGGAGTGCGTTGCGGACCCGCTCGCGGCTTTCAGCGACGGCTTTGTCGGGCAGGCCGACGATGGCGAAGGCGGGTGCGCCCGGCGTGATGCGGACCTGGACTTCGACGGCGCGGGCATCGATGCCGACAAACGCGAGCGTGGAAATTTGACCGTACATGGTGCCCCTCAGACCCTGCGGAGAGGCTAGCGGGGAGCAAGCGGGCAGTCAAGAACAACGTGGGAACGGCGAGTCAAGTGCGATTCGTGCCTTGAAATCGTTGGGCTCGCCATTCGCAGCGGCAATCCCGAGGCTCTGTACGCGCCGGCGCAAGCGCTGCGAAGATGCGCCCGGTTAAAGGTGCGTGTGCCAGTGTTGGGTATTTGAATGAGTGCTAAGGTCTGATGCCATCGTCCAAGACCGACGAAGCAATTGAAGACTTCGACTAAAGAGTTCGAAGTACGCCAAAGGCACCAGGAGCAAGAAGCAAGCTGGTCAGCCCTCGAATCGAACCTTAACCTGACGTAAAGTCGGACAAAAATTCTTCTTGACAACAAATCGAATCGTCCCTTGACGGGCATGCCCGAATCGCTATATTAGCAGTGTTGTCAGCACTCACCGCTACAATATCCGGTGGTGCTTGGCCTACTGGAATTAGGGGTCGCACCTTCGGGTCGCGACCCTTTTACTTTGGGGGTGGCTACGATGCTGAGCATCGCTGTGTTCGTTGACGCAGGCTACCTCTTCGCACAGGGATCGAACGCACTCGGCGGCTCAAACGTCCCACGTTCACAAATGAAATTAGATGCTTCTGCTGTCGTTTCAGAACTGGTGACGATCGCCAACAGCAGGGGCGCCGGATGTCGGCTCCTGCGAATTTACTGGTACGATGGCACAGCTGCCGGACGACTTTCATTAGACCAGTCTGCGCTGGCCAACACCGACAACGTAAAGCTTCGACTTGGGCAAATAAACAGCGCCGGTCAACAGAAGGGCGTTGACTCCCTAATCGTGACGGATCTGATCGAACTAGCTCGCAATCACGCGATCAGCGATGCCCTTCTGCTATCAGGTGACGAAGACGTTAGGGTAGGTGTTCATATCGCTCAAAGTTTTGGAGTTCGCGTCCACCTTCTAGGAATAAAAGGAAAGCATCACTCCCAATCGGTATCAATGCTGCAAGAGGCCGACACAACCTCGCTTTGGGCTCTCACCGATATAGAGCCATCAAGACCGCGACGACGACAATTGCGACCCTAACAAATGTGCCCGTCGCTACACCCGCACCAAGACAAAGTTTCGAGCAATTGGCGACCGACCTAGCAAGCCGACTTGACGACGATCAGTTGAACAATTTCGCGGAGTACAGAAAGCACAACCGGGGCGTTCCGTCAGAATTTGACGGGAGGCTCATTGCGAGAGCTCGCGAGCTGGTCGGTCGTGACTTGGACCAAAACGAGAAGAGGAACATACGTGCTCGCTTTGTGGACGCGGTAAAGGGTCGTAAGCCAACTATTTTCTGACCGAAGCATACAAGTACGACAAAGATAAAAAGCCAGAATTGACCAAGGAAGAGCGGTTCCGACTGTTTCAGGAAACCGCTGCCGGCGATAGATTGATCGCGGCAGAGACGCGCGGATCGGCACCGGGGCCAGAACTATTCAGAACGATCTCGCTGCACAGCGCGGATGCGGCCATGGGCACTGCTAGATTAGCACGTCACGAATCGACTTGCTCCGCCCTGGCATATGCCTCAGCCCTTCGTCATCAGCAGCGACAAGCCAACCAGCGCGCTATTGATGAATTGAATTTCGACGACCTGTTTGTTGGCGCGGACGAGGATGTCCATGTTGGCCGTGAGGTCGCCACCTTTGACGACGATGCGCAAGCCGTTTGGCTTGACCGCGCCCGTCAGGTCGCCTTCGAGATTGCGCGTGGTTTCCTTCCACCGGCCCGACAGGACGCCGGCTGCATTTTCAATCTGACTTTGCACCTCGATGCTGCCGCCGGCAGTGGCGCAGCGGATGTTTTGTTTCAATTCGTCTTTGCCGTCGGTGAGGAAATACGTGGCTCGGCATTTGACGGTTTCTGGCGGGCTATCTTTCAGGCCGAGGCGACCCTCACCGGTCCAACGTCCGGCGAGGGCGGCGAATGGTGACGCCTGTTGCGCGCCGAGTGGAACGGGTGACGTGGCGACGCCCGCAAAAATCATCGTGAAAATGAAAAGTCGTGCGGCGCGCTGAGACATTGTTAGGACCATTATGCTGCGGCTCTCTTGGCTTCAATCGCGTCCCAGATCATCGCGGCGATGTCATTGCCACCGAATGCCTTGACCTGACGGATGCCGGTTGGCGAGGTGACGTTGATCTCGGTCAGATAGGGACCGATGACGTCGATACCGGTGAACAGCAACCCGCGCTTCTTCAATTCAGGCTTGAGGCGGGCGCAGATTTCGCGGTCGCGATCGGTAAGCTCGACGGCGGCGGCGGTCCCGCCGACGTGCAGGTTTGACCGGGTTTCGCCGGCTTGTGGAATTCGATTGATGGCGCCGGCGATTTCGCCGTCGATGAGGATGATGCGCTTGTCGCCGTCTTTCACTTCGGCGCGATACTCCTGCACCATGAACGGTTCGCGAAACACGGTTTGAAACAGTTCGACGAGCGACGACGCGTTGCCATCGTCGGGCTTCAAGCGGAACACGGCGGCTCCGCCATTGCCGTACAGTGGTTTGACGATGATGTCTTTGTATCGGGCGCGAAACGCCAGCACATCGTCGAGCGAGCGGGTGACAAGCGTCGGCGGCATCAGATCGAGAAAGTCGAGCACGAACAATTTTTCAGGCGCGTTACGCACATGCATCGGATCGTTGACGACCAGCGTCTTCGGGTGGATGCGCTCAAGCAGGTGCGTCGTTGTGATATATCCCATGTCGAAAGGCGGGTCTTGGCGCAGCAAGATGCAATCGCGTTGGCCAAGGTCTTCGATGCGCGGCTTCGAGACGGCGAAGTGATCGCCGTACTGATCCCGGACGGTCACCGTAGCGCCGCGCGCCAGCAGCTTATCGCCGTGGAGGGCTAAGTCGTTCGGCGTATAATAGAACATGTCATGCCCGCGCCGCTGCGCTTCGAGCAGAATCGCGAAGGTACTATCGCCGCGAATGTCGATGCGCTCGATGGGGTCCATTTGCACGGCGATGCGAAGAGGCATGGGTGGGTCTGGTCTCGTGGTTCATGGGACGACGACGCTCATAGCACGGACGCGGGGATGCGTCAGCGGGCACGTCTCGGGTCCGGTATTGCGCCTTTGGCGAGTCTTACGCTGGATCCCCGGCCGGCACTCGCGACGCTCATTTGGCCGAGGATGACGGTGGGTTAGCCGTTGCGCAAAAGTCCGCCACGGGCGTCATCCTCGAACGCGGGAGCGCAAGCGATAGCGTTCGGGGATCCAGCGGAACATGCGTCGAAGACACAGAGTAGATCGCGCCGTTGGCGAGTCTTATGCTGGATCCCCAAACCGCGATGCGGTCGAAGGACCGCGCACGGTTTGAGGATGACGGCGGGTGAGAGTCTGCGCCGATGACGCGCGTGGTGAGGCAACGATGATCAGAAAAAATTGTAGGGGTCGATGTCGAGGGTGACGCGGACGTCGCTTTTGAGTTTGGGAATGTCGGTTTCCCAGGCGCGCAAATAGCCCTGCATATCGGCATCACGCGGCGCTTTGACGAGCAATCGCCAGCGATAGCGTCCGCGAACCACCGCAATCGGCGCTTCGGCAGGACCCAGCACTTTGATTTTTTCCGATGGCGGCGCGAGGCGGGCGATGTCGCGGGCGGTGCGTTCGGCCAGCGCCTTATCGCGGGCTGAAATGATGACGGCGGCGAGACGTCCATAGGGTGGCAGCACACCGGTTTGCCGGGTTTTGATTTCGTAATTTAGGAAGGCTTCGCGATCACCGGCGACGATGGCTGCCATCACCGGATGCTCGGGCATGTGGGTTTGCACGAGGCCGCGACCGACGGCCAGCGCGCGGCCGGCGCGGCCAGTCACCTGATGCAGTAATTGGAAGGTGCGTTCGCCAGCGCGCGGATCAGCGCCGTGGGCGAGACCGAGATCGCCATCGACGACGCCGACGAGAGCGAGATCTGGGAAGTGGTGACCCTTGGCGACGATCTGCGTGCCGATGATGATATCGATTTCGTGGGCCTCGATGCGGTGAATCATGGCGCGCATATCAAGGAGGCTCGGAATGAGGTCGGACGACAGCAGCGCGATGCGGGCTGAAGGAAAGCGCTCGGCGACTTCTTCAGCAACCCGCTCGACGCCCGGTCCGCAGGCGACGAGACCGCCGGGTGCCGCGCACTTGGGGCACTTCTCCGGCAGCGATAGCGAAAAGCCGCAGTGATGGCAATCGAGCCGCTTCTTGAAGCGGTGTTCGACCAGCCAAGCGGTACACTGCGGACATTCGATGCGATGACCGCAGCTCCGGCACAACGTCAATGGCGCATAGCCGCGACGGTTGAGAAACAGCAGCGATTGCTGGCCGTTTTGCAGCGTCTCAGTCATGGCGGCGACGAGGCGGGGGGCCAACCATTTGCCGGGCTCCGGGCTTTCGCGGCGAAGATCGATCGCCGACACGTCCGGCATGTCGACGCCGGTGTAACGGCCGGGTAGCACGATATGGCGATAGCGGCCCTGCTGGGCGTTGACGTGGCTTTCAATCGATGGCGTGGCGGACGCGAGCACGACTGGAAACTTGCCGAGGTTGCCACGCACGACACACATATCGCGGCCTTGATAGTGGACGCGATCATCCTGCTTGTAGCCTTGATCGTGCTCTTCATCGACGACGATCAGGCCAAGTTCGGGATAGGGCAGAAACAATGCCGAACGCGCGCCGACGACGCAGCGAACATCGCCGCGCGCCACGCCTTTCCAGATACGCCCGCGTTCTGTTGGGCTGAGTGCTGAATGCCACTCGACGGGCTTGACACCGAAGCGGCGCTCGAAGCGGTCGAGAAACTGCGAGGTCAGCGCGATTTCGGGGAGCATGATGAGGGCTTGCCGCCCCGCCGCGATCGCGCGGCCGACGGCTTCAAAATAGACTTCGGTTTTTCCCGATCCGGTGACGCCATCGAGCAGCGTGACGGAAAAATTATCGGCATCGACGGCGCTGACGAGACCCATGACGGCCTGGGCCTGGTCATCGGTGAAGCCGGTTGCCGTGTGCGAGGGATCGGGGCGCGGGAAACCTCGCTCGGGGATCGCGACATCGACGAGACTGCCGGCGAGCACGAGGCCATCGATCACGCCGGTCGAGCAACCGGCAAGTTGGGCGAGTTCGGATTTGGAGCGGATCAGCCCGTCGGCTGCGAAGTGCAGAGCACGGGCGCGGGCGGGTGACATTTTGCCGGGCGGCGGGGCGCCGTCCACGAGGCGGACGCCGAAGCGCGGCTTTGTCGCGTCGAAGGCGCTGTCGGCGCTCATCAGCATGCGGGCGACCATGCCAAGCGGCGCCAGCGTGTACCTCGCCACCCACTCGGCAAAGCGCAGAGAGATGAGCGGCAGCGGCGGCGCGTCGATCACGCTGGTCAACGCTTTCAGCTTTTTGCGATCAAGCGGTTTTTGCTCGCCCTGCGGGCCGTCCCAGACAATGCCGATGCGGCTTTGCGGGCCAAATGGCACCAGAACGAAGTGACCGGGCCCAATGCTGGATCCCTCGGGTACGAGGTAATCATAGGTCTGGCCGAGCGCGACCGGCATCAACACGGGCACGGTTGCGCCACCCGCCGAGGCAGGGCTTTCAGCGCCGTTTCCCAAGATGTCGAGCAGACTTTCCAAAGCAGGGGCCGCCAGATTAGAAGCTATGTCATCGAATCGTCATTGCAGCGTAGGCGCGCAACCAGGGCGTGCTAAAGGCAGGCGATTGCGGCCCGGCGTTCGAGAACCGAAGTTGGGACTTACAGGACGCTTTCAGGAGACCTCAATGAAATTCTTCGTCGATACCGCAGACGTAGCCGAGATCAAGGAATTGGCGGCGACGGGCCTGCTCGACGGGGTGACGACGAACCCGACGCTGATTGCCAAAGCGGGTCGCGATTTCAAAGAGATCATCGCCGAGATTTGCGCGCTGGTGCCGGGGCCTGTATCGGCGGAAGTGGCCGCGACCGATTACGAGGGCATGATGATGGAGGGCCGCGTGCTCGCCAAGATCGCCAACAACGTGACGATCAAAGTGCCGCTGACGATGGACGGATTGAAGGCCTGTAAGGCGTTCACCAGCGACGGCACGATGGTGAACGTGACGCTGTGCTTTTCCGCCAATCAAGCGCTGCTGGCGGCGAAGGCCGGCGCGACGTTCGTATCGCCGTTCATCGGCCGGCTCGATGACATCGGCTTGAACGGCATGGATGTGATCCGCGAGATCAGAACCATCTACGACAACTATCCCGATCTCACGACGGATATTCTGGCAGCGTCGATCCGCACCGTGGGGCACGTCAGGGAAGCAGCACTGATCGGCGCCGACGTGGCGACGATCCCGCCGTCGATCTTGAAGGCGCTGGTCAAGCATCCGCTGACCGATGCCGGGCTCGCGACATTCGTCGCCGATTGGAAGAAAACCGGCCAGAAAATCGTCTGACAGCGGCGCGCCCCGGCGTTAACCGAAGTTTATTTTCGCGAAGTTATCCCCGCCTGCGCCGGCCATGGCAAACTGTGAAAACTGCGAGCAATGATGCGCGCAGCTCGACGAGAAACGGCCTGACGCAGTGACGCTTGCATCGATTTCGGCCCAGTTGATTGCCCGCTTTGTCGAGATTGTCGGCGCGGCAAACGCCTTGCTGCGGCCGGAGGATCAAGCGGGATATTTGCGCGAGTGGCGCGATCTCTACGTCGGCAAAACCGCTGTCGTTCTGCGTCCTGGATCAACGGACGAAGTGGCGAAGATTTTAGCGCTGGCCAATGCAGAGCGCGTCGGCATCGTGCCGCAAGCCGGAAACACCGGGCTTGTCGGTGGCCAGATCCCGTCGGCCGACGGCAGCCAGATCGTCGTGTCGGTCGAGCGATTGAACCGTGTGCGCGACGTCGATGCGGCGGGCGGCACGATGATCGTTGAGGCTGGGGTTACGCTAGCCGACGTTCAAGCGGCAGCCGATCACGCGGGCCGATTATTTCCGTTGAGTCTGGCGTCTGAAGGCAGTGCCCGCATCGGCGGCGTCGTGGCGACGAATGCCGGCGGCACGGCTGTGCTCGCCTACGGCAACGCCCGGCATTTGACCCTTGGGTTGGAAGCGGTGCTGGCCGATGGCCGCGTCTGGCATGGCCTGCGCCGTCTGAAAAAGGATAACACCGGATATGATTTGCGCGACTTGCTGATTGGCTCGGAAGGGACGCTCGGCATCATCACGGCGGTGGCTTTGAAACTCGTTCCCAAACCGGCGCAACAGGCGACGGCGATCGTCGCACTCGACACGCCTGAGAAGGTTTTGAATTTTTTCCGGCATGCGGAAGCATTGGCGGGCGGTGCGCTGACGACATTTGAATTCTGGGGAGCCGGCATTCACGACTTTGCGCTGCGCTTCATGCCGGGCACACGCGATCCATTCACCGGCAGCCATCCTTGGTATGCCTTGATCGAACTCTCCAGCGGCTACGCTGATAGTCGCGTCGACGCAGACCTGCACGCGATGCTGCTCAGTGCCAGCGAGGCCGGGATGATCCGCGATGCGGCGGTTGCGCAATCGCTACAACAACGGCGAGACTTTTGGGCGCTGCGCGAAGGATTTTCAGAAGCGCAGAAGGGTGCGGGCGGCAGTATCAAGCACGATATTTCAGTGCCGGTCGGGCGTATCCCTGAGTTCATGTCGCGCGCGGCAGAACTCGTCGAGCGCATCTGTCCTGGCGCGCGACCGGTTCCGTTCGGGCATTTCGGCGACGGCAATGTTCACTACAACGTCTGCCAACCGGCCGGCATGGGCAAGGCAGATTACCTGGCGCAGTGGGACACGATGACATCAGCCGTGCACGACTTGGTTGCGGCGATGGACGGATCAATCTCGGCGGAGCATGGCATTGGCCAGATGAAGCGCGAGGACCTGCTGCGAAGCAAATCCAGCGTCGAACTCGACATGATGCGGGCGATCAAGACCGCGCTCGATCCGAACGGCATTTTGAACCCCGGCAAACTGCTGTAAGCGTATCGTTAACGCTTCGTTAACGCGGCGCATTTGATCGTGCGCGTGAGGGCTGAGACCATCGGCTGATCGAGGACACGACGGCTGTGAGCGAAACCATCGATGACATCCTGGCGGGCGACGCGGAGCTTGCTCTCGGCTCTGACCTTCGCGATGCGATCGACGGTTGGCTGGCGCATCTGGCGGCAGAGCGCGGACAAAGTGCGGCGACACTCACGGCGTACACGCGCGACCTGCGGCAGTTTCTCGGATTTCTGAAACGCCACAACGGACATCCGCCGTGCCTTGGTGATCTCGATCGATTGGATGCGAAAACGTTGCGGGCGTTTTTGGCGAGCCGGCGCAAATCGGGGGTAGTGTCGCGGTCACTGGCGCGATCGCTGTCGGCGCTGCGCATGTTCTTTCGCTGGATGGAACGCGAAGAGACGCTGAAAAATCGCGCGGTAAATCAAATTACATCGCCGAAAATTCCCCATTCGGTGCCAAAGCCACTGACGGTCGAGAACGCGGCTGCGGTGACGGCTCGCGACACGAGCAACCGTGACGACTGGATCGCGGCCCGCGATCGCGCCGTGATGCTGCTGCTCTATGGCTGCGGATTGCGGATCAGCGAAGCACTCTCGCTGACCCTGAAGTCGGCGCCGCTCGATGGCCGCGACGTGATGCATATCGCGGGAAAAGGCGGTAAGGAGCGCATGGTTCCGGCACTGGCCATCGTCTCGGACGCGCTCGCTGACTATGTGCGGCTGTGCCCGTATCCGCTGAGCGGCGACGGGCCATTCTTTCTTGGTGCTCGTGGCGGGCCGCTGTCGCCGCGCCTGATCCAGCTCGCCATGGCAGCACTGCGCCACGACCTAGGCCTGCCCGACACCGCGACGCCGCACGCGCTGCGCCATTCATTTGCGACACATTTACTGTCGGCGGGGGCCGATTTACGGCAAATTCAGGAGCTTCTGGGACACGCCTCGCTCTCGACAACCCAGCTCTATACGGAAGTGGACCGGGACAGGCTGTTGTCCGTTTATGATTCTGCGCACCCGCGCGCCGCCGCACGCTGAGTGTCGCATAAGCCGGTGGCGGGATCCGTCGTTGAAGGACCAGGATGCTGAGACTTTTCTCAAAGGTGGCAGTGGCCGCCGTCGCGATGCTGATCATCGTGTCGGCATCGCACGTGCCGCGCGCGACTGAGGCCGGCGCGAAGGCGGCGACGGCCGCACAGTGTCAGGGCCACGACATGCTGGTCGAACTCGCGGCCAAGGCACCCGACGTGCATCGCCGCGTTGTCGAAGAAGGCCGCGCACTCGGCAACACCGATGCCGTGCTGTGGAAGATCGAGAAGGCAGGAGTATCAACGTCGTACTTGTTCGGCACGATGCATCTGAGCGATCCGCGCCTGACGACGCTATCGACCGGTGTCAAAGAGGCCATCCGGCAAACCAAAACGCTGGCACTCGAAGTTGCCGATCTCTCCGACAGCGCGATGGCGACGGCGATGAGCAAGGCCGCCGATCTCATCACCTACAAAGACGGACAAACGCTGCAAAACAAGCTGACGCCTGAAGAATATGCGACGGTTCAGGCCATCGTTCAGAAATCGGGGATGCCGGGGGAGTTTGCCGGCATGTTCAAGCCGTGGCTGGTCAACATGCTGCTGGCGCTGTCTGATTGCGAGCGCAAAAAAATGGCGGCTGGTGCGCAGGTTTTGGATATGCGGGTGGCTGAAGAAGCGCAGAACAACGGCGCGAAAGTCATCGGCCTCGAAAGCATCGATCAGCAGCTCGGCGCACTGGCGAAAGTGCCGGATGATCAGCAAATCCAAATGCTGAAGGTGGGTCTGAAATACGCGGACCGCGCCGACGACATGATGGAGACGCTGGTCCAGCTTTACATCAAACGCCAGCTTGGGGCGGCGATGCCGTTCCAGATTGCATTGGCAGCGGAGCAGGGCGTACCGGCAAGCGCCTTCGACGGCTTCAAGACATCGCTCCTCGTCGACCGCAACGCCAAGATGCGGGACGCGGCGACGGTGCTGCTTGATCAGGGTCCAGTTTTCATTGCCGTTGGCGCGCTGCACTTGCCGGGGCCGACGGGTTTGGTGTCGCTGCTGCGTGACGCGGGCTTCACAGTCACGCCTATCGAATAGAAAGCTGGACGGCGACGCCGATCCTCACAAGCGTGTGGCGACGGAATATCCGACGACGGCGGCGGCGCCCGTCAGCAGCGATCCCCAGGCCATATCGGCAAGCGCCAGCCCGAGCGGCCAATCCCGCAAGGTTGCGAGGTTTGTCAGATCGTAGGTGGCGTAAGCGAAGAAACCGAAGGCAACGCCGAGGAAAGCGGCGCGCTGCCAGTCGCCGGATTCGACCGCCGGATTAACGGCAAAGAAGAACACGCCAGCGATGTAGACGAGATAGAACACGATCGCGGCTGGTATATTGAACCCATCGCCCATGAGGTGGCCGATGCCGCTGCGGTAAAAATCCTTCGCGATGACGCCCAGCCAGACCAGGTCGACGGCAAAGAAGAACACGACCGTCGCGAGGTAGGGGATGAGCAGTTTCATGGCGGCGGTCTCCGGCTAACTGGTGCGATGAGCGGGTTGGTCGATTGCGCGAAACGCCATGACCCTGCGACTTTCAACGCGCGCCGGCCGACTTTGGTTCGCGGCGCCGCCGCCCGGTGGGGGTGTCATGGCACATGCCGTCGTCACATATGGATCGCCCGCTTGCCGACACTGAGCGCGGCTTCCTTGACAGCCTCGGTCAGCGTCGGATGGGCGTGGCAGGTGCGGGCGAGGTCTTCGGCAGAACCGCCGAACTCCATGATGACGGCGGCTTCGGCGATCATTTCGCCGGCGTGCGGGCCAATGATATGGACGCCGAGAATGCGATCGGTCGCAGCATCGGCGAGGATTTTGACGAAGCCGTCCGTGGTGCGGTTGACTTTGGCGCGGCCATTGGCGCTGAAGGGGAACTTGCCGACCGTGAAGGCGACGCCGGCGGTTTTCAGCTCGTCTTCCGACTTGCCGACCGTCGCCACTTCGGGCGCCGTGTAGATGACGTTGGGGATGACATCGTAGTTGACGTGACCGGCTTGCCCCGCCAGCACCTCGGCGACGGCGATGCCCTCGTCTTCGGCTTTGTGCGCCAGCATCGGTCCGGCGATCACATCGCCGATGGCGAAAATGCCGGACACGTTGGTTTGGTAATGACCGTCGACGAGGATGCGCTTTTTGGCGTCGAGGGCAATCCCGGCTTCGGCGAGGCCAAGACCGTCGGTGTAGGGCGTGCGGCCAACAGCGACGAGGACGACGTCGGCGGTGATGGTTTCAGACGGGCCGCCTGACGCCGGTTCGACGTGGGCGACGATGCCCGTTCCGGTGTTCGCAAGATCGACGCTGGTGACCTTGCTGCCAAGGCGGAAAGCGATGCCTTGTTTTTCCAAGATGCGCTGGAACGAGCGGGCGACGTCGGCGTCCATGCCGGGCAGGATGCGATCGAGATATTCGATGACGAGAACTTCGGCGCCGAGCCGCCGCCACACCGAGCCGAGCTCAAGGCCGATGACGCCGGCGCCGATGACCAGAAGTTTGGCCGGAACCTGCGGAAGGTCGAGCGCGCCGGTGGATGAGACGATGCGCTTTTCGTCGATGGCGATACCCGGCAGGCGCGCGACATCGGACCCGGTGGCGATGACGATCGACTTGGCGGTGAGTATTTGGGTTTCGCCGTTGTCGGCGGTGACCGCGACCTGGCCATTGCCAGCGATGCGCCCGCTGCCGTGGAAGCTGGCGACCTTGTTTTTCTTCAGTAAAAACGCCACGCCATCGACGTTGCCTTTAACGCCATCGCGCTTGAAGGCCTGCATTTTTGTGAGATCGAGCTTCGGCGCGACCTCGATGCCCATGGTCGCGAAGTGGTGGCTGGCGTCGTCGAAAGCCTCAGAAGCGTGCAGCAGCGCTTTCGACGGGATGCAGCCGACGTTGAGGCAGGTGCCGCCATGGCTGGATCGTTTCTCGACGACAGCGACGCTGAGGCCCAACTGCGCTGCGCGAATGGCGCAAACATATCCGCCCGGGCCGGTGCCGATGACGATGAGATCATATGAGTCAGACATGAGCGCTAGAGTTCCAAAATAAACCGCTGCGGGTCTTCAAGGCACTCCTTAACGCGCACCAGGAAGGTCACGGCCTCCTTGCCGTCAACGACGCGGTGATCATAGGACAGCGCCAGATACATCATCGGCCGGACGACGATCTGCCCGCTCCGCACGACGGGGCGCTCCTCGATGCGGTGCATGCCGAGAATACCGGATTGCGGGGCGTTGAGGATCGGTGTCGACATCATCGAGCCGTAGACACCGCCGTTCGAGATCGTGAAGGTGCCGCCCTGCATGTCTTCGATGGTGAGTTTGCCGTCGCGGGCACGGCGGCCATATTCGGTGATCTTCTGTTCGATTTCAGCGAGGCTCAGTCGATCGGCGTCACGCACGACCGGCACGACGAGGCCTTTGTCGGTGCCGACGGCGACACCGACATGATAGTAATTTTTGTAGATCAGTTCGTCGCCGTCGATCTCGGCATTGACGGCGGGAATGTCGCGTAGAGCTTGGATACAGGCTTTGACGAACAAGCCCATGAAGCCAAGCTTGACGCCGTGGCGCTTCTCGAAAATGTCTTTGTATTGCGAGCGCAGCGCCATCACCGCGCTCATGTCGACATCGTTGAAGGTGGTCAACATGGCGGCGGTGTTTTGCGCGTCCTTGAGACGACGGGCGATGGTCTGGCGCAACCTCGTCATCTTGACGCGCTCTTCGCGCGAAGCGTCCGTGCTGGCCGATGGCAACCGCAAGTCCTTCATGGTTTGCGGGACAGCGGGTGACTGGACGGCGACCGAGTTTGATCGCTGCTGCGACGGCTGCACGAGTTCGAGCGGGGCGGCTGGCGGCGGCGATGCGGCCGGTCGCGCTGCTGCCGTGACATCCTCCTTCAAGACTTGCCCGCGCCTGCCTGAGCCGTCGACGTCGGACGCTTGCAGGCCGGCCTCAGTGAGCGCTTTACGGGCGGCGGGGCTTGGCGGCATTTGCGCCGGAGAGTCGGAAGCGGCTGGCGCAGTGGCCGCCTGCGGGGCGGCGGGCGGGGCCGCAGGAACCGGAGCCGGGGAAGACGGCGCGACAGGCACTGGCGATGCCACTGGCACTGGCGATGCCGCCGCCGCTGGCGCTGGCGCTGCGACGGTCGCGCCTCCTTGGAAGGCCCCCAAAAGCGAGCCGACGGCGACGGTTGTGCCGGACTTGACGAGAATTTCGCCCATCACACCCGACGACGGCGCCGGCACTTCGACGGTCACCTTGTCGGTTTCAAGCTCGACGAGCGGTTCATCGGCGACGATCGCCTCGCCGGCCTTTTTGAACCATTTGCCAACCGTCGCCTCGGTGACGCTTTCGCCAAGTGTCGGAACGCGGATCTCAATCGACATCGGTATCCTCAAGTCTCAGGTTAAAGGCCGAGCGCGTCGGCAACCAACGCCGTTTGCTCTTTGATGTGCTGCGAGAGAAGGCCGGTCGCGGTTGATGCCGAGGCGGCGCGCCCGGCGTAGCGCGGACGACGATGAATATAGCCGAGGTGTGTCAGAACCCATTCAATATTCGAATCCATGAATGTCCAAGCGCCCATATTCTTTGGCTCTTCCTGACACCAGACGATCTCAGCGAACTTGAAGCGGCCAAGCTCCTGGATGAGGGCGCGGGCCGGGAATGGATACATCTGTTCAACGCGCAGAAGGTAAACGTCGGTCAAGTTGTGGGCGTCACGGGCGTCCAACAGGTCGTAATAAACTTTACCGGAGCAAACGACGACCCGCTTGATCTCGCGATCGAGTTTGAGTTTGAGTTCAGATGAGCCGAGTTGCGCATCGTCCCACAACAGCCGGTGGAACGAGGAATTGGGACCGAAATCTTCGATAGGCGAGACCACGCGCTTGTGGCGCAGCAGGGACTTCGGCGTCATCAAGATCAGTGGTTTACGGAATTTGCGGTGCAATTGCCGGCGCAGAATGTGAAAATAGTTGGCTGGCGTCGTGCAATTAGCGACCTGCCAATTGTCTTCGGCCGACAATTGCAGGAACCGTTCAAGGCGGGCCGACGAATGTTCCGGGCCCTGACCCTCGTAGCCATGCGGCAACAGGCAGACCAGCCCGGAGAGCCGCAGCCATTTGCGTTCACCCGACGACAGAAACTGGTCGAAAATGACCTGCGCGCCGTTGGCGAAATCACCGAACTGCGCTTCCCACACCGTTAAGGCGTTCGGCTCGGCGAGCGAATAACCGTATTCGAAGCCGAGCACGGCTTCTTCCGACAGCATCGAGTTGATGACTTCAAACGGCGCTTGGCTGGGCGCAATGTGCTTCAACGGCGCATAGCGGCGATCGGTGTCTTGATCGATCAAGACCGAATGGCGCTGCGAGAAGGTGCCGCGCTCCACGTCCTGGCCGGAGAGCCGAACCCTGAAACCATCGGTCAAGATGGTCGCGAAAGCCAAGTGCTCGGCCATCGACCAGTCGATGCCCTTGCCGCTCTCGGTCATTTCGCGGCGGCGCTCAAGCAGCTTGGTGATGGTTTTATGGGCTGCAAATTCGGTCGGCACGCTGGTGATGCGGCGGCCGATATCTTTGAGCGTCTCGATCGGCACGCTGGTGTTGCCGCGCCAGTCATCGCTTTCGGGCCGGGCAAGGCCGGACCAACGGCCATCAAGCCAATCGGCCTTGTTCGGTTTGTAGGCATCCGACTCAGCGAATTCGGCATCGAGATTGGCACGCACCTCGACCCGCATGGCGTCAACTTCGGCGACGGTCACGACGCCTTCTGAAATGAGAAATGTCGAATACTTTTCAGTGACGCCGGGATGTGCCTTGATGCGTTTGTACATCGCCGGCTGCGTGAACATCGGCTCGTCGGCTTCGTTGTGGCCGTAGCGGCGATAGCAGAACATGTCGATAACGACGGGTTTCTGAAATCGCTGGCGGAACTCGGTGGCAATCTTGGCGACATGGACGACGGCTTCCGGATCATCGCCGTTGACGTGAAAAATCGGAGCTTCGATCATCAGGGCAACATCGGAACAATAGGGTGACGAGCGCGAATAGTGCGGGCTCGTCGTGAAGCCGATCTGATTGTTGATGACGAAATGGATCGAGCCGCCCGTTCGATGGCCGCGCAGGCCGGAGAGGCCGAAGCATTCAGCGACAACCCCTTGGCCCGCGAACGCCGCATCACCGTGAATGAGCAGCGGCAAAATCGGTGTCCGCTCGCCGGCGGCGCAGCCGTGCTGATCCTGCTTGGCGCGGACTTTTCCGAGCACGACAGGATCGACGATTTCGAGATGCGACGGGTTTGCGGTGAGTGACAAGTGGACGGTGTTGCCGTCGAACATTCGGTCGGACGAGGCGCCGAGGTGGTATTTCACGTCGCCCGAGCCTTCGACATCGTCCGGCTTGAATGACCCGCCTTTGAATTCCTTGAAAATCGCCCGAAACGGCTTCGACATGACGCTGGCGAGCACGTTCAAGCGGCCGCGATGCGCCATGCCGAGCACGATTTCACGCACGCCCAAATGTCCGCCGCGTTTGATGATCTGCTCAAGCGCCGGGATCATGGCTTCGCCGCCGTCGAGGCCGAAGCGCTTGGTGCCGGTATATTTGATGTCGCAGAATTTCTCGAAGGTTTCAGCTTCGATCAGTTTGCGCAGGATCGCCTTGCGGCCTTCAACAGTGAAATGGATATCTTTTTCTGGACCCTCGATGCGTTCTTGAATCCAGCCCTTTTGCGCCGGGTCGGTGATGTGGGTAAACTGCACGCCGATATGACGGCAGTAGGTGCGGCGCAGGATCGCCAGGATCTGGCGCATGGTCGCCGTTTCCAAGCCCATAACGCGATCGATGAAAATCGGATTATCTAGATCGGCTTCGGTAAAGCCGTAGGTTTCAGGCAGCAATTCACGGTGGACGCGACGATCGGCAAGGCCAAGCGGATCGAGGTCGGCGGCCAAGTGGCCGATGACGCGGTAGGCACGAATGAGCATCAACGCGCGAATGGAATCGCGCGTGGCGCGGATCGACGCGGCTGGCGAGAACTCAGCACCCGTTTGCTGGGCATGACGTTCGAGCTTGCCGCGAATGGTTCGCTCCACTTCGCCGTAGTCACCCGTCAGCGCGCCAACCAGGTCTTTATCGACGGGGCCGTCGCTGAGGAGTGTGGCGAGGGGCTGTGCCCAGGCCGGGCCGCCGTTGCTCGACGTATCGCCTGAATTGGGATCTTCCTTCAAACTCTCGAAGAAGTGCCGCCACTCGTCGCTCACCGCGCCAGGATTGCGCTCATATTCCGATTGCATGTCCTCGATGTACGGCGCATTGGCGGCGTTCAAAAAAGAGGTGCGAAGAAACGCTTCATTCGGCGCGTGACGCGTCATGTTCGTTGCTCTCCATGCGGCGTGACCACGACCTCGGCCAACACCTTAGATGTCAGATACGGCGACGCGCGGATGCGAGACTTACGCGCGGCGACACGGAAATTCCGTCTACAAAACATCCAGCAATGTCGTGGCGCCGTGTTACGCGCGCAAGACATCCACCAGTGTCCGGCCAAGCGCGGCCGGGCTTGGCGAAATAGCTATTCCGGCAGCTTTCATGGCGGCGAGCTTGTCTTCGGCCTTGCCCTTGCCGCCTGAAATGATGGCGCCGGCATGACCCATTCGGCGGCCCGGCGGCGCTGTGACACCGGCGATAAAGCCGGCCATCGGTTTCTTGCGGCCCTTGGCGGCTTCACGCCGCAAAAACTCGGCGGCTTCCTCTTCGGCCGAACCGCCGATTTCACCGATCATGATGATCGACTGGGTGTCGGGATCGGAGAGAAAAAGGTCAAGCACATCGATGAACTCCGTGCCCTTTACAGGATCGCCGCCAATGCCGACGGCGGTGGTCTGGCCGAGGCCGACGTCGGTCGTTTGCTTGACGGCTTCATAGGTCAGCGTGCCCGAGCGCGAAACAATCCCGACTGAGCCTTTCATGAAAATGTTGCCCGGCATAATGCCGATTTTGCATTGTCCCGGCGTCAGAAGTCCGGGGCAGTTGGGTCCAAGCAAGCGCGATTTCGAGCCAATGAGCGCTCGCTTGACGCGGACCATATCGAGCACCGGAATGCCTTCGGTGATGCAGACGATGAGCGGCACGTCGGCATCGATGGCTTCGAGAATGGCGTCGGCGGCAAACGGCGGCGGCACGTAGATGGCAGACGCGGTGGCGCCGGTCTTTGCGACGGCTTCGGACACGCTGTCGAACAGCGGCACATCGGCGAGTTCAGCATCGGGGTGCGTCGAGCCGCCTTTGCCCGGCGTCACGCCGCCGACGATGTGCGTGCCATAGGCCTTGGCCTGCTTGGTGTGGAATGTTCCCTGACTGCCGGTGATGCCCTGGCAGATGACCTTGGTTGTTTTGTCGATGAGAATGGACATTCGTTCCCCGTGCGCCCGGCTTTTTATTAATCGGTAATGTCGCGCATTTTTTGCGGTGCAGCAAGGGCGACAAAGGCTGAACAGCCACGCAATAGCGCAGCTGGTGCTGGCTAAGATTGCACACTTACGGCTCGCGGACGCGCCTAAATACGATGAAAGCTGCTGCTATACCCAGGATGCCACCGACGGCTGAAACCAAGCCGCCGACAACGACGAAATTTCCGAGCACGGAATTGTAAAAATGCTCCGGCGGAAGCGTTCCATGGCGGGTTTCGAGGTAGGCTGAATAGGCGAAAGTGCCGCCGGCCAGGCAGCCGATCAAAAGCAGTGCCGCGCAGCCTAACGCGGCAGGCCGGCCCCTCGTGCGCACGATCGCTGCGAGAAGTCCGAAGACCGATCCACTGAGCAGCGCCACGACACCAAGAGTGATCCAGACCATCAGCCGACAGCCTTTAGGTTACGCCGCCTTGCGGACCTCATCGGTGATCTTTTTGGCGGCATCGCCGAGGTCGTCGGCGGCGATGACCTTGAGACCGGACTCGTTGAGGATTTTTTTGCCGAGTTCGACGTTCGTGCCTTCGAGGCGGACGACGAGCGGCACCTTCAAATCCATCTCGCGGGCCGCTGCAATCACGCCCTCTGCGATGATATCGCAGCGCATGATGCCGCCGAAAATGTTGACCAGAATGCCTTTGACGTTCGGATCGGCGAGAATGATCTTGAACGCCTCGCGGACTTTTTCTTTCGATGCGCCACCGCCGACATCAAGGAAGTTGGCGGGCTCGGCGCCATAGAGTTTGATGATGTCCATCGTCGCCATGGCCAGGCCGGCGCCATTGACGAGGCAGCCGATGGTGCCATCCAGTTTGATGAACGCCAGATCGTGCTTGGAAGCTTCGATCTCTGTCGGGTCTTCTTCGCCAAGATCGCGATAGGCGACGATTTCGGGATGGCGATAGAGCGCGTTGCTGTCGAAATCCATTTTGCCGTCAAGGCAAACCAGCTTGCCATCCTTGGTAACGATCAGCGGATTGATTTCAAGCAGGCTCATGTCCTTGTCGACGAACATTTTGTAGATGTTTTCAACGAGCTTGCCGCAGGCTTTGACCTGTTCGCCCTTGAGGCCAAGGGCAAAGGCGATGTTGCGGCCATGGAACGGTTCAAAGCCCGTGGCCGGGTCGATCGACAGCGTGTGAATGCGTTCGGGCGTGTTGTGGGCGACGTCCTCGATGTTCATGCCGCCGTCTTGGCTGGCGATAAAGGCCACGCGCGAAGTTTCGCGATCAACGAGGGCCGAGAGATAAAGTTCGCGTTCGATTTGCGAGCCGTCCTCGACGTAGAGCCGGCTGACGACGCGACCGGCGTCGCCCGTCTGCACGGTGACCAGCGTGTTGCCGAGCATTTCCTTGGCGAACGTGCGCACTTCGTCGATCGATTTCGCCAGCCGCACGCCGCCTTTGTCACCGGCGGAGGCCTCTTTGAATTTGCCTTTGCCGCGTCCGCCGGCATGCACCTGTGCCTTCACGACGTAGACGGGGCCTGGGAGCTTACCGGCAGCGGCGACGGCTTCGTCGACGGTGAATGCCGGATAACCGACCGGCGTTGGAATGGCGTACTGGCGATAGAGCTCTTTGGCCTGATATTCGTGAATGTTCATCGGATTTCCCGTCGCTCAGTTGCTGCGACCGGCGACGGTCGCTCTAAGATTTTCGTTATCCTCGAACATGGTCGCGAGACTGCGCGGGCTCGGCCGAGGAGAACGGCGTCGTTGTTTATGCCAAAGCTGGCTGGATGGTCTTGCAGGCGTCGATAAGGCTGGAGACGGACGCGATCGATTTATCGAACATGACCTTTTCGTTGGCATCGAGGGACAGCTCGATGATCTTTTCGACGCCGCCCGCGCCGATGACGACCGGGACGCCGACGTAAATGTTGCTTTGGCCGTACTGGCCGGTGAGATGAGCCGCGCACGGCAGCATGCGCTTTTTGTCTTTGAGGTAGCTGTCGGCCATGGCGATGGCTGAAGCGGCTGGGGCGTAAAATGCCGAGCCGGTGCCGAGCAGGGCGACGATTTCGCCGCCACCGCCGCGCGTGCGCTTGATCATGGCGTCGAGCGCGTCCTGCGTGAACATGCCAAGCTTGACGCAATCGGGAAGCGGCACGCCGCCGATGGTCGAATAGCGCACCATCGGCACCATATCGTCGCCGTGGCCGCCGAGCGTCATGGCGCGCACATCTTCGATCGACACGCCCGCTGCATCAGCGAGGAAGTGCGAAAAGCGGGCGCTGTCGAGCACGCCGGCCATGCCAACGACTTTCTCAGGCGGCAGGCCTGAAAATTTCTGCAGCGCCCAGACCATGGCGTCGAGCGGGTTGGTGATGCAGATCACGAACGCATTCGGCGCGTGCTGTTCGATGGCGGCGCCGACCTGCTCCATGACCTTGAGATTGATGCCGAGCAGGTCATCGCGGCTCATCCCGGGCTTGCGCGGCACACCCGCCGTGACGATGCACACATCAGCGCCGGCGATTGCCGCATAGCCTTCCGGACCGGTGCCGCTGAGCTTGGCGTTGAAGCCTTCGACCGCGGCGGTTTGCGCCAGATCGAGCGCCTTACCCTTGGCGACGCCCTCCATGATGTCGGTGAGCACGATATCGCCGAGTTCCTTCAAGCCCGCCAGCAGCGCCAGTGTGCCGCCGATCTGGCCAGACCCGATCAGTGCAATCTTCGTGCGCGCCATGCGTGTGGTCTCCTCGTCGATGATGGGGAAGGGCTAAAAGGGGCGGGACGTCTCAGTGCTGCATAAAGAAACCTGGGCCGACGTCAAACGCAAGCGACGAGCGTGCGACGAAGGCCGGGTGAGCCAAAGTCAGTCGGTCACGTGCGGCTGCGGCCGCCCGAATGCCCGGCGAGATAGGCTTTCGAGCGCATTTCGGTCAGCCGTGAGGCCGTGCGTTCGAACAAATCAGCGCCGTGGCCGCTCCGATAAAGATCGTGCGGTTCCGCGTCAGCAGATACAATAAGGCAGATGCGGTTATCGTAGAAGGTATCGACGAGATTGATAAAGCGGCGGGCTGTGTCGCGGCGATCCGATGTCAGAATCGGGATGTCATCGATGATGACGGTATGGAAGGCGCGGGCGATATGCAGATAGTCGTTGGCGCCGAGCGCCGTATCGCACAGCGCGTCGAAGGAAAATCGCGCGACCCCCATCGATGTCATCGGCGCGACGAGCGAGCGGCCTTTGACATCGAGCGTCATCGATCGGCCGGGATGACGGCCCGTTAGGCGATCCCAATGGGCATCGAGAGCGTGGCGGGCGGCGACGTCGGCGGGCGTGAAATACAGTTGCGCACCCGACACCTTGTCGAGCCGGAAATCCTTTTCAGCCGCCAGTTCGACGATCATCATGTGATTGGCGATCAGATCGATGAAAGGCTCGAAGAGCTGGCGATTTAGGCCGTTTTTGTAAAGTTGCGCCGGGTGCGCGTTCGACGTCGCGACGACGACCGTGCCAGCGGAAAAGAGGGCGGAAAACAACCGGCCGAGGATCATGGCGTCGGCAATATCCGTGACGTGCAATTCGTCGAAGCACAGCAGGCGGGCATCGTCGGCCAGGGCTGCGGCGACGTGTGGGATGGGATCGCCGGGGACGTCATCGCGCGCTTGGCCGATGCGGTCATGCACATCGGCCATGAATTCATGGAAATGGGCACGGCGCTTTCGCGCAATCGCCGCCTCGTCGAAAAACAAGTCCATAAGCATGGTTTTGCCGCGACCAACGCCGCCGTGGATATAGAGGCCCTTGGGTGGCGGTGCCGGCTTCGAAAACAGCCATGTAAAGCCGCCGCGCACGCGCTCGCCTTCCATCAACCGATGCAAGAGCGTGTCAAGCTGCTGGGCGACACGGCGCTGCGCGGCGTCAGGCTCGATCACAGCCAACGCCAAGCGCTCGTCGTAGCGATCCAAGACGGGGTGGGACGTGGTCAACTCAGTCATTTCAGGGTTGGGACAGGTTTCTCAAATTAGCGACGGGCTGCGCGGCCGGTGGCACGTTGGCGCCGACGGCTGTGTGGGGCCTATGTCGCCCATGCGCGACCGAATGTCACCAGGGAGCTGGCCCGGCACGGAAAAGCAAGGAACACAGGGGATGCAATCACGATGATGCAGATCAGCGTTGCATTCGCCAAGGCTAGCGCTTCTCACCAACGTCGTTTTGTCGGCCTATGTAAAGCGCATGGAACAATTCGAATTCGTGAACCGATCACCTGGCGGCCAAACCGAGGCGCATCTCGGCGGGGTCGTTCGCAAAGTTCTGCCGAGTGAATTGCATCTGGTGCGCGATCACTTGCAACGCCTCGACGCCGACGCGCGTCAGCGGCGTTTTTCACACAATGTCACTGATGCCTTTATCGACAGCTACACCGCAAAGCTCGGCAATATCGGCAATATGACGTTTGCCTATTTTATCGAAGGCCGTGTGACAGCGGTCGCTGAATTGAAGCGGACGCGGATCGGATGGGGCCACGTGGCGGAAGCCGCGTTTTCAGTTGAACGGGATTTCGCCAACAAGGGCTTAGCCACATTGCTGATGGGCCGCGTCATTCGTTCGGCGCGCAACCGTGGAATTCGCCAATTGCAGCTCTATTGCATGGCGGACAATGCCAAGATGCAAGCCATCGCCCTGCACTATCACGCCGACTTGCGTTTTGAAGACGGCGCAGTGATTGCCGATATTGTGCCAAAGCATTTCGATTATCTTTCCCTTGTCGCCGAAGCTTTTGAAGATCGATTTGCTATCGCCCATGCGGTGATTGAAATGCAAAATCGAATTGTCCGGTCGCTGAAAGCGTAATTTCGATTCAATCGCCAAGCGACAACGGTGCGCGATTCGCTATTCGAACCGTCAGCGACGGCGATTTACGGCTCAAATCCAACCACCAAATCACCGCCAATTCCAATACGTCGGCCAAAAAACAGAAAAATTGCGACATTCGCGCAACAGAAATAGCCAATTGACTGGGAAATTGCTTGCGATTTCAACTTCTCAGTCAACAAAGCGCGCGAATTTGCTCATGTTTGAGTTGTTCGAGCTGATTCGAACTCTAGAGGGAGACTAAAACCTATGGCTAAAGCAGTGAAGAAGGTCGCAGCAAAGCGCAAGAAGCCGGCCGCCAAGAAGGCAGTCGCAAAGAAGACGGTTCGCAAGCCGGCCGCCAAGAAGACCATGAAGAAGAAGGCCGCCTAATTCGCCTTTTGCTCCGCACGCCTGGCCCAGACTGGGCATTTGGGCATTTGGCAGTGGAGCATTGGTTTAGGCCGTCTGGCGCTTTATCGGCGCCAATTTTAAAAAGGCTGATGGTCGCGATTAGCACCATCAGCCTTTTTTATTTATCCCATTTGAAACGTGTTTTGACCAACAGATCGCGTGCGTTCGACGAGCAGCCGGCCTATTCGGGTAGATGCGTCACGGCCTCGACATTATGACCGTCAGGGTCGATCACAAAGGCGCCGAAGTAATTCTCGTGATAATGCGGGCGCAATCCCGGCGGGCCGTTATCGCGGCTGCCTGCAGCCAGGGCGGCCTTGTAGAACGCGGCCACCTCATCGCGATCTTTGGCGGCAAAGGCGATGTGAAGACTGCCCGTCAGCGCCGCACCGGTGCCGATCCAGAACTGGGGGCGGGTGCCACGGCCAAATCCGGCATAGCCGTCGTCGCTGCCATCGATGGACAGCGACATTTCCTTGAGCAGGACGATACCGAGCGGAGCGAGAGCTTGGCTGTAGAATGTTTTCGACCGCATATAGTCGGAAACGGGAAATCCGACGTGATCCAAAATATCAAGCATGGCCAATGACTCTTATAAACGGCTTGCGATGCGCTCCGCGCGCGCGGGATTTAAACGCGGCGCTCGACCATCAGCTTTTTCAGTTCGGCGATCGCCTTCGCCGGCGACAGACCCTTCGGACAGGCTTTCGCACAATTCATGATCGTATGGCAGCGATAGAGCCGGAAAGGATCTTCGAGATTGTCGAGCCGTTCGCCAGTCGCCTCGTCGCGGCTATCGATCACCCAGCGATAGGCTTGCAGCAAGATGGCCGGACCTAAATAGCGATCTGAGTTCCACCAATAGCTCGGGCACGACGCTGAGCAGCAGGCGCACAGGATGCACTCATAGAGGCCGTCAAGCTTTTCGCGGTCTTCACGCGACTGCTTCCACTCGTTGGGTGGCGTTGCCGTATCGGTTTTGAGCCACGGCTCGATCGAGCGATGCTGGGCATAAAAGTTGGTCATGTCCGGCACCAGGTCTTTGATGACCTCCATGTGCGGCAGCGGATAAATTTTTACAGCGCCGTCGACGTCGTCGAGGCCCTTGAGGCAGGCCAGCGTGTTGGTGCCATCGATGTTCATGGCGCAGGAGCCGCAAATTCCTTCGCGGCAGGAGCGGCGGAAGGTCAGCGTCGGATCGATCTCGTTTTTGATCTTCATGAGCGCGTCGAGCACCATCGGCCCACACTGCTTCTGGTCGATGTGGTAGGTGTCGATGCGCGGGTTTTGCCCGTCATCCGGCGTCCAGCGGTAGACGCGGACTTGTTTCCAGCTGCCATCGCCGACCGGCCGGTTCCAGGTCTTGCCCTCTTTGACCTTCGAGTTTTTCGGCAGAGTGAGCTGGACCATGATTGTCTCGTGCACCGGTTGAGCGAAAATTTCGAAGTTCTACAGAAGCTTGACGCGCCGCCCGTGTCAACGCCGACAGCGGCTCTACGATGCGGTGCTTTGGCACTTTCAAGGCGATTTTTGGTGGCGTTTGAGTTCGCGCACCAGCAGAACCAGAGCGTCCGCCACCTCACTGCCAGCCTTTACAGCGAGACGCAGTGGAGCGCGGGTTTGGATCACTTGGTTTAAACGCTCCTGCTGTTCACCAAAGCCGAAGAACACGTCTTCAGGTGCATCGATGTCGCCGTCTTCGATGGCAGTCATCACGTCGAAAGCGTTTTGGGCGGCGAGCACGAGCATCGAGGCGATGTCGTTCATCAGCTGTAGATATTGCCGTTGTGCATCAGCCCGGATGCGCTTGCCGTGGACGCCAAATTTGAGCGGCGCGGAGGCCTGCGCGCCTTCGCCCCCAAACACTTTCGGGTGGCGCTTAAACCGCTTGAAAATTTCAGCAAGCCCGAGACAGCAGGTTTCGAGGTCGCGCAGCGCGGCACTGGTCTTGCGCTTGCTGCGGCTGCGAGCCGCCGACTTCTCTTGTCCCGACCAGTTTATGGCCGCGATCGATGACACGGCGCCAAGGGCTGCGAGAGCGGGCAGCACCGCCGCGAAGGGGTCCGGCGGCATCCGGGTGTCGGCGTCGTCGTCGTCGGACGTGTCGGCGGCGGTCACGCGGTCACTTCCAGTTGCATCGGGATGTCGGATCAGAAAAATGCCAGACGCGCGGACGCGACCGTCGATCGACAATACGACATTTCCTGAGACGGGAGAAAGGCTCGCCTGAAATGCTCAACCTGATTGGCGCGGGCGCAAGGCACGACGTTTCGCTCGCAGCCCTGAAAAGCCAGCATATATGCCCAAACCCGGCGCCGCCTCAATACACGCGGGCTTTGGGCTCGATGTATTTGACTTCGTTGGTGAGGGTGCGGGTGTGGACGGGACGATCGTCGAGTTTGACGCTATGAGTCGCGTCGTCAGCCCAGGCGAGCGTGTGCTTCATCCAGACGGCATCATCGCGCTTTGGAAAGTCTTCACGCGCATGGGCGCCACGGCTTTCCGTGCGGGCTTCGGCGCCGACGACCGTCACCGCTGCCTGCGAAATCAGATTGTCGAACTCAAGCGTTTCGATCAAATCGGAATTCCAAACCAGTGACCGATCTGTGACGCGAATGTCGCCGACGTCTTTCCAGATTTTCGAGATTTTCTCGACGCCTTCTTTCAGCACTGGGCCATCACGGAAGACGGCACAATTCGACTGCATGACCTTTTGCATTCTGAGCCGCAGCGCCGACGTCGGCGTGCCGCCGTTGGCGTGGCGATACTTGTCGAGGCGCGCCAAGGCGATGTCAGTCGCATCTTTGGGCAGATCCGGTTGGGCCGATTTGGATTCGATCGTGCCGGCGCAGCGCAGACCGGCGGCGCGGCCGAACACGACGAGGTCGATCAACGAATTCGAACCGAGCCGATTGGCGCCATGGACCGACACACAGGCGGCTTCGCCGATGGCCATCAGCCCCGGCACGATGTGATCGGGATCGCCGTTTTTCTTGGTCAGGACCTCGCCATGATAGTTGGTCGGGATGCCACCCATATTGTAGTGCACCGTCGGCAAGACCGGGATCGGCTGGCGGCGCAGATCAACGCCGGCGAAGACTTTGGCGTTTTCAGTGATGCCCGGCAGGCGCTCGGCCAGAATTTTCGGATCGAGATGATCGAGGTGCAGATAGATATGGTCCGACTCGGCGCCGACGCCGCGGCCTTCGCGGATTTCAATGGTCATCGAGCGTGAGACGACATCGCGCGAGGCGAGATCCTTGGCGTGCGGTGCATAGCGCTCCATGAAGCGCTCGCCCTTGGAGTTGGTCAGATAGCCGCCTTCGCCGCGCGCGCCTTCGGTGATCAAAACCCCGGCGCCGTAGATGCCCGTTGGATGAAATTGGACGAATTCCATGTCTTGCAACGGCAGACCGGCGCGCAGCACCATGGCGTTACCGTCGCCGGTGCAGGTATGCGCCGACGTGCACGAGAAGTAAGCCCGGCCGTAGCCGCCGGTTGCTAAGATCGTGCGCTTGGCGCGGAAGCGATGGATGGAGCCGTCCTCAAGGCACATGGCAATGACGCCACGGCACGCACCATCTTGATCCATGATCAGATCGAGGGCGAAATACTCGATGAAAAATTCAGCCGAGTGGCGGAGCGACTGGCCATACAGCGTGTGCAGCATGGCGTGGCCGGTGCGGTCAGCGGCGGCGCAGGTGCGTTGCGCGGGCGGGCCCTCGCCGTAGTCGGTGGTCATGCCGCCGAACGGACGCTGATAGATTTTGCCGTCCTCGGTGCGCGAAAACGGCACGCCGTAGTGCTCTAACTCATAAACGGCATCGGGCGCATTGCGGCAGAGATATTCAATCGAATCCTGGTCGCCGAGCCAGTCAGACCCTTTGACGGTGTCGTACATATGCCAACGCCAATTGTCCGGCCCCATGTTGCCCAGCGCGGCGGCGACACCCCCCTGCGCGGCCACGGTATGCGAGCGCGTCGGGAAGACCTTGCTGATGCAAGCGGTGCGCAATCCAGCTTCGGCGCAGCCCAGCGTGGCACGCAGGCCAGCCCCGCCGGCGCCGACGACGACGACGTCATAAGTGTGCTCGGTTATCGTATAGGCCTTACCGTTGATCGCCGGCGTCGCTGACGCGCCGTTCGAGCTCCCATTGGCTTTCCCGTTGGCGTGGCCGTTCGATTGCCCGTTCATTGACGCCATTTGGGTCAGCCTCCGAAGCTCAATTTCAAGATTGCATAAACGCTGGTCAGCGCGATGGCGGCCGCAAAAAACGTGTTCAGCATCAGCAGCACGATTTTGCTGCCGTCCTTGTGGACATAGTCTTCGATGATCGTCTGCATCCCAAGCCGCATGTGCACCGTTCCAGACACGATCAGCGCCAGCAAGCCAAGCGCGATCACCGGGTTCGCGAGCTTGGCTTTCACCGTCGCATGGTCTGCGCCGACAAGCGAGGCAATGAGCCAGACAAGAAACAGACCGAGCACCAAGTTGGCGACGGCGGTAACCCGCTGCTTCCAGAAATGGTCAGCGCCCTCTTTGGCCGAGCCAAGCTGCCGTGCTGTCTTCAACGGAGTTCGCATCGCCATAGATCAAAAGCCTCCACGCGCGAATGCGACGCCGAGCCAGATTAGCCCGGTAATGATGAGCGACAGCGCGCCACTCCCCCACGACAGTTGGTCGACGGTGCGTAAATCGTAGCCATAGCCGAGATCCCAGATGAAATGCCGAACACCGCCGAGCATGTGGTGGAATAGCGCCCAGGTATAGCCGATCAAAACCGCCTGGCCGTACCAGGGCGAAAACCAGCTCGACACATAGTCGAAGTATGCCGGCCCCGTCGCCGCCGCGATCAGCCACCACGCCAGCAGCAGTGTGCCGAAATAGAGCGCGGCGCCCGTGAGCCGATGCAATATCGACATCACCATGTTGATCAGCGGCGTGTAGATTTGCAGGTGGGGTGACAGCGGCCGCTGGGGGCGCGCGACCGGCTTGCTGCTGGCGTCGGCCATCGAGCTTCCTTTGTGGATGTGATGTCAGAGTTTTAACTGGTCGAACGGGCGGCGGCAATTCGCCAATTGCCACACAGAGCCGGGCGGCGGCCGTGAGCGCGTCTGAGATTTCGCCGGGGCATCGCGCTGTGGGTTACGTCAGAGAATTGATAATCGCTCGCCCGAGCTGGTCACCGCTTTCAAAGGCATGCTCCGCAAGGCGGCCATGACACCAGTCGCCAGCGACTCCGGCGTGATGCTCGCTCGAATACATGTACGTTTCTCCCAGCGACTGATCGACAAGCCCATGGCGCCACAGATGCGCGGTCATGCGCGTCGGGCGTACTGGGGGTAGCGCGAGCAGATGGCTGACCTCGCTCCACAACTCATCTGCGACCGCTTCCGGCTCGGCGTCTTCCGTTTTCCGGCTCCAAGCTGGCGACGCATGAATCACCAGACTATCGCCGTTCGAAACGCGTCCTGGCTTGGTGTTGTTGCGAGCGATCCAGCGGATCACCTCCGACATGTCGGAATAGACGTCCTGATCAGGCAGGAGCTTTTCGTCCAGCCGCACCACCATCGACCAGCACGGCGACATGCGGACCCGCGAGAGCGGCTGAATCAGCTCGTCAATGCGGCCAAGCAGCAATTGGGCTTCAGGTGCGGGAACCGCCACCGCAACGGCATGAAAAGGCCCCATCGAGGTTTCGTCCTCGAACCACACGTGCCAGGCCTTGTCGCGGCGATCGAGGGTGTGCACCTTGCGGCCGGTGTGCACGCGCACGCTTTCAGCCAGCGGACGAACGATGCTCGACATGCCGGGCGTACCGACGATCCACGGCTGCATCTGCCCGGCCCCTTCCCGGCCATTCAGCGACGCGCGCGGGTGCCAGCGGGCGGCATATCCCAGTCCGACCATTTCATCGAGATAGGTTTTAAAGGCGGTGGTCCGCCCGGTCACGTACTGCGCCCCGTGGTCAAAGGTTTCGGTGCCAAGCCGGGTCGTGGCGATGCGGCCGCCGATGGTGCGTTCGCGCTCGAACACTTCAACGAAAAAGCCAGCACGCCGCATCGTCCGGGCACATGACAAGCCCGCCAATCCTGCGCCGATCACTGCCGTTCGCTTCGTCAAAATAGCCGCGCCACGTTGTCAGATGCGGCAGCGCATCAGTTGCGCTGGCAAGCACCCTCATGCCCACACCTACCCCGGTATGGTTAGCGAATCGGTAACACAGTTCGCTGGTCGATGGAGGCACAGGAACGCGAAAGCGTGGAAAACCGGCGGAATATCGACTATTTCGCTGTGATCTTGCCGCACGCCATGCGATCGCCCGAGTTGCCTTCGGGCTCGCTCAAATGGTCGTCAGCCGCAGCGAACAGGACGAGCGACGCCCCATCTGCATCGAACAATCCATCTTCGGTTTCTTTGCTGAGCGAGAGAAGCGGGCTGAGGATTTCAGCTTTCAACGTGCCGTCGGCCGCGGCGTAGACATTGGGCAAATCGCCAGCCATAGGGCCATCGTCGTTGAGAAAGCCGTGCTTGGCGCCCAGGGGATTGTAGATCGCGCCGGCCGAGGTGAAATCGGCCTCGCAGGTGCCCGTCTCATGGACGTGCACCGCGTGAGCGCCTGGTGGCAAGCCAGTGAGATCGAGCCGGATCAGAACGCCGGCCGCCGCATCGGTGAAGGTAGCCGTGCCGATATCCTTGCCGTCTTTCAACTTGAGCGCCGCCGTCGCCGCTTCGCTTCCGGCGAACCCAGGCGAGACAGCACTTGCCAGCGAGACCACCAAAACGGCGAACATCATGCGACGGCGGCGGGGATGGCTGGTCGAAAAGGTCATGCGAGGTCCGATCGATGCGATGTCGAAAAAGATGTCGCGGCGCGCGGCACTATATCGACACTGCGGTGGCTTGCCAGCCGTCGTTTAACCTCAGCGCGGCAGCACCAGCCACGTATCGAGGTCGAGCACAACGCCGTCGGCGTAATCGCCGGCCGGAGTTTTCAGCGGCAGCTCGGCACAATCCATGTTTTTGACGCCGACCATGCGAACGCGCAGGGCGCCGACATCGTTGCGGCCGGGAATGTCCGACTTCTCCAGAATTTCCGACCAGGCGTAGATCGTGTCCCCCGCAAACGTCGGGGCGACGTGGCGGCCGCCGTTGATGGCGGCAAGATGGAAGGCGTTGCCGAGGCCGTTGTACGATAATGCCCGCACCAGCGAGATGACCACACCGCCATAGACGATACGCTTGCCGAAGCGGCCTTTGGATTCGGTGTGCAAATTGAAATGCACTTTGGCTGTGTTCTGATAGAGCCGGGTCGCCGTTTGATGCTCGGCTTCTTCCAGCGTCATGCCATCGACGTGGTCGATCTTTTCGCCAACGGCATAATCGCCCCACCGATGCGGCGATCCGGACAAGGCGAGATCATAGTTTGAAACCGTGAGCGGCGGCACGGCGACGGCGAGGTCGGCGGAATCGACCCGCTCGGGAAGTTTCGGTACGATGGCTTCGGGAGCGGGCGAAGCTTTGTCGCGTTTGCGCACCATCACCCAGCGGCAATATTCAAGTACAACGTCGCCGTCCTGATTGCGGCCGGTTGAGCGCACGTAGACCGTGCCGGTTTCGCGATTGCTGTTTTCCTTGAGGCCAATGACTTCCGACACCGAACTCAACGTGTCGCCCGGATAGACCGGCTTGAGAAACCGGCCGTTGGCATAGCCCAAGTTGGCAATGGCATTGAGCGAGATTTCCGGTGTCGTTTTGCCGAACACGACGTGAAACGTCAGCATGTCATCGAGCGGCGCGCGAGGATAGCCGATGCCCTTGGCGAACACATCGGACGACTGAACGGCAAAGCGCGACCCATAGAGAGCGGTGTAGAGCGCCACGTCGCCGTCGGTCACCGTGCGCGGTGTCGGATGAATGATGATCTGGCCGAAGCGGAAGTCTTCGAAGAAGTTTCCGGCATTGGTCTTCGTCCCGGTCATCGTGACTGCCTCTGACGTGTTGAACATGGCGTGAAAGCTGGCGCGGGCGGACCGTCATCCGTGATGTGTTGAACGCCGTGCCGATGGATGAGCCTATTTCCCGGTGTCACGGCGGCTTCGCAACTGTTTTTACGGTGATGAGGTCGCGGTCAACGGCCGCACAACGGGCGTCGATTGGTCAGACGGTGTCTAAAACCACGGCTCTTCGGCACGTGAGCGCGCATTGATGGCGTTGGCGATGGCCGCCACCCGCCGGGCCATCACAAGATGCAGCCGCTCAACCATTTTGCCGTCGACCGTGATGACGCCCTTGCGCGCGTTTTCCGGTTCCTCGAAAGCCTTGATGATTTTGAACGCCCACGCCACTTCCTCGTCGGTTGGCGAAAACACGCTATTGCACGGCTGAACCTGGGACGGGTGAATGAGCGTCTTGCCATCCATGCCAAGGGTTCGGCCATGCTCGCATTCGGCGCGAAAGCCTAGGTCATCCTTGAAATCATTGTAGACGCCGTCGATGACGTCGAGGCCGTAGGCGCGGGCGGCGACGAGTGTCATGGCCAGCCACGGCACAACCGCGAAACGCTGGTTGCTGGACCGGGCGCGGCTCTCCTTCAGCAGATCATTGGTGCCGAGCACGAAGCACGACAGGCGGTTTTCGGGATCGGGCCCGCAGGCGGCAATCTCTCGCGCGTTGATAATGCCGAGAGGAGTTTCGATCATCGCCCACAGCCGAATGTTTGGGGCCGCATCGACGGCCTTTAAAACCTTGGCCGTGCCCGTGATATCGCCCGGCTGCGATACCTTCGGCACGAGAATGGCGTCGGGTGCGGCGCCGACCGCCGCATGCAGATCAGACATTCCCCACGGCGTCTCGATCGGGTTGACGCGCAGAATGATTTCGCGGCTGCCGTAGCCGCCTTCACGAATGGCGTCGAGTGCGCCGGCGCGTGCTGCTTCTTTGTTGGTGGGCGCGACGGAATCTTCCAGGTCGATGATGATTGAGTCCGCTGGCAAGCCGCGGGCTTTGTCCAACGCGCGCGGATTGTCGCCGGGGATGTAAAGCACGCTGCGGCGGGGTCGCATGGCCATCAGTGTCTAACTCCGTGTCGAATGGTGCAACGCACACTACTCACGGAGCGGTAATTTTCCAGCACGTCTTTTTGGCTATCCGCCATTGCCGGAGCACCTGTGCCATCGCGGTCGGTGTGGCGTATCGGGCTGCGCCGCCGTAGATAGCGGATAGATCAATGGGAGTGGAACTGCACGTGACGAAAGTTCTGGCTGTGTCATCGTTTGTCGCCAACGGCAGCGTCGGCCTGCGCGCGGCGATGGCAGCGATGACCGCATCGCGGGTCGACCTGATCGCTGTGCCGACGGTGATTTTGTCGAACCATCCGGGCCACACGACGTTTGCCGGTGCCGCGACGCCAGTGCCGCAACTCTCCGACATGCTGACGGCGCTCGAGGCCAATAGCGCCTTAAACGCGATCGATGGTGTACTCATCGGTTATCTGCCGAGCCCGGCGCATGTGGCGCTGGC
>FSSH01000305.1_pt3 | contig 94820 bp, 86 predicted proteins | sample 1166101 | NCBI WGS metagenome assembly FSSH01 (sample SAMEA32972668, study PRJEB13176) | freshwater metagenome | biome: Drinking water system; feature: Biomass in drinking water that filtered by 0.45 um membrane; material: drinking water | place: USA | collected 2012-12-20 | depth 0 m | reverse complement strand
CGATTCAGCCTGCCCATGCTGCCGGATGCGTCCAAGGATTTCACGCCCATGATCGTGGCTCTCTCGATCATCGCGATCGTGTACGGCGCCTATATGGCGCTGGCCCAGGCGGATCTGAAGAAACTCATCGCCTACTCCAGCGTGAGCCACATGGGCTTTGTGACGCTCGGCCTCTTCATGTTCAATCAGCAAGGCATCGAAGGCGCCGTGATGCAGATGGTCAACCACGGCATCACCACCGGCGGCCTCTTCCTCTGCGTGGGCGTGATCTATGAACGGACTCATAGCCGGCAGATTGCCGACAATGTCGGGCTGACGAAACCGATGCCGCAGTATGCGACGCTGCTGGTGATTTTCTCCCTCTCTTCGCTGGGCCTCCCCGGCACCAACAGTTTTGTGGGTGAGTTCCTAATCCTGGTCGGCACGTTCCTCTGGAGCAAGATCGCGGCGGCCCTCGCCTCGATCGGAATCATTCTGGCCGCGGCCTACATGCTCTGGATGGTCCAGCGGGTCGCGTTCGGCGTCCCGTCACCTCATCAGTTACCCAAGCTGACCGATCTGAATCGCCGCGAGATGGCGACGCTGATTCCGCTGGTCGTCCTGGTCTTCTGGATCGGCTTGTTTCCAAATCCGATTCTGAGCCGTATGCACGCCTCGGTCTCCAATGTCGTCGCCCGCGCTACGCACGGACCGCAAGAGTCTCCGACCTCAACCGGTCAGATCACCCCAGTCATCGAGCCGGTTCCGGCCGCACAAACCGTCCAGTCGACGGAGGCGCCACGTCCATGATGCTCTCGGCTCAGGATCTGTTCGCCATTCTGCCGGAATTGCTGGTCGTCTTCGCCGCTTGCGCGGTCCTGGCGTTGGACCCGATCACGCCGTCATCCAAGAAGGATGGCCTGGCCTGGCTCAGCCTGGGCACGATGGCCATTTGCATGGGATTGACCGCCGCGCGTTTCGGCTCGCCGACGACGGCGTTCGGCGGGCTCGTGGTGATCGACAATTACTCCTGCTTCTGGAAGCTGCTCCTCTATTTCGTGACCGGACTGACGATTCTGCTGTCCTTCCCGTACCTGAAAGAGGAACGCATCTATCTCGGCGAGTACTACGGATTCATTCTCCTCGCCCTCTCCGGCATGATGGTCATGGTCTCCGGCGCCGATCTGCTGACCATCTACCTCGGCACCGAACTCATGTCTCTCTCCCTCTATGTCATGGCCGGCCTCAAGCGGGGAGAGGCGAAGTCGCTCGAAGCCTCGGCCAAGTACTTTGTGCTCGGGGCCTTTTCATCCGGCATTCTGCTCTACGGAATTTCGCTGCTGTACGGCTCGGCCGGCAGCACGCAACTCCCGGCCATCGCCGCCGCGATCGCCGGACGGAGCCTGGACGATCCCTTGCTCCTCTTCGCCACGATCCTCATCGCCGTAGGGTTCAGCTTCAAGCTGGCCGTCGTGCCCTTCCATATGTGGACGCCGGACGTGTACCAGGGCGCCCCGACCTCCGTCACGGCTTTTATGGCGGTGGCCTCGAAAGCCGCCAGCTTCGGCGCCTTCATGCGGGTCTTCGTCGAAGGACTCGGCGGCGTGCGGGCCAACTGGTCGTTGATGTTCCTGCTGCTCTGCATTGGAACCCTGATCCTGGGCAACATCGTCGCGCTCGTGCAAACGAACGTGAAACGCATGCTCGCCTATTCGAGCATTGCCCACGCAGGCTATGCCCTGATCGGCGTCGTGGCCGCCGGCCGCCTGGCTCCGGCGGAAGCCTCATCCGCCGTTTCAAGCGTCATGCTCTACATTGCCCTATACGCCTTCATGACCTTCGGCGCCTTTGCCATCATTGCGATGTTGCGGAAGGGCGGCCTGGAGGGCGATGAGATCGAAGATTTCAGCGGCCTGGCAAAACGCCACCCGTTCGCCGCGCTCCTCATGATGGTCTTCATGGTTTCACTGGCCGGCATCCCGCCGACGGCCGGCTTCATCGGTAAATTCTATGTCTTCATGTCCGCCGTACAGGCAGGACTCACTTGGCTGGCGGTACTGGCCCTGGTCTTTGCGGCAATCTCTGCCTACTTCTACCTACGGCTGGTGATGGTGATGTACATGCGGGAACCGGAAGCGGTCACCGCACTATCGCCCAGGTTCGTCTCGTCCCCGGCCCTCTCCATTGTGCTGGCCTGTGCCATCGCAGGTGTGGTGTTCTTCGGATTCTATCCCGATCCGATTGTGAACCTGGCTACCCAAGCCGCCCTCACGTTGAAATAGCGTACCTAGGAGGAACGATAAACAGGTGTTCGCCCTCTCAGAATATGATTAATGATGGGAGTGGCGGCAGGTAGATCCTTGAGAAGGGAGCACGGGTGAAATCCAGGCGACAGCGGTGGAAATTCTTGGAACTCGAAGTCTATTTGAAACTGGATGTTGCGCTCTTTTGAGAAAGACCTAAGCCCTTCATTGATTTCTTCTTCAAGCCAACCTAGATGAATTCTCTTCTTATCATAGTATTCAGTCGGGGCCAGAACCTGGAGACAAATACGATTTGCATCAAGCAGTGACTTCTTGCCGACGGTATATCCCAAATCTTTTGCGTACAGCCGTGAAAACATGTAGACGATGCCATACTGTAATATCTCCATTGCAGCAAACAGTGCCGTACCAGCCTCTTTCCCCATCTTTAGTTCAATCAACTCATAGCCGTTACTCTCGGATCGATGGGCCAGGTCGATAGCTCGCCGCCTATCCCCGCTGCGTGTTAGTCCTGAAGCTATAGGAACCTGGTTCACCCAGTCATTGTTTGTTGTCTGAACAATCAATCTCTCCAAGCACACTTCCTGGCCTTTCCCCCTTGGATTTCTTCCTGGAGTGCGCAATTGTTTTTCCCAACGCCAATTCTGGTCGCCCGTTGATTGTTTCCGATGCCAGTTGCATTTGACTCGGTCCAGAATCTTCTCGATTAGCGCTTTCCCATCAAAATTCTTTGGCGGCTGTTTTGATAACGACAAACTAGTCGTCGTATGCCCGTATTTTTCTCCCTTTTGGAGACCTAGCGACTGGTTAATCCTGGAGGCGGCCCCCCTTAGAATGCTTGAGTCAGCCACTTGTCACCTCCCACCATTGGCCATCTTGTTTCATTTCGACATTGTCGAAGTACTCTTTGAAGCGTTTCGTCTCAAAGGAGTGAATGGGAACTAACATCTTTGGGCCAATAGCCTTGGCATATCGCTGCAAATCCTGGGGGGAGGCGTGACCAGATGTGTGGCAATGGACGAGAGGAATGTCGTGTTTCGCTAGCCATTCAAGAAACGGCCGTTGCTTCTCTTGCTTTAAGTATCCCCGCCAGAGGGAATAGATAAGTCTGGCCCCATTCAAACATCCAGCTCTTTCCACATCTCGACTCATAGATGGACGAAACAACATGACAGAACGAGACGCCTCGTAAGCTAGGTCTTCTGGATAGATGCGAACGGAACTGTAGGATTTAGTGAGTTCATACTGCCCATTCTTCTTGACCTGTTGCTTTTGTGAGTCAGGAAGAAACACCCTCACTCCGTCCCAAGTTCCTTGCGGAAGATTTGGATTGCCGGTCTCACGCAGAATCTCCGCTGTATACATATCCATGATGAGCTGCCGACCTGACCTTTTGGCAGCCTTGTAGATGGTAACAAGCCGATCAATATTCTGCCCTGAAGTCCACACCAGCGCCATCCCTTTGGTCTTACGGATATGCTCGACAAAATCCTGTTCGAGTTCTTGCTCGGTCTGAAACGGAGCCGCTGAGCCTGAGCGTCCGATCGTCGTCCCTTCCATGAGCAACACATCCACATCCGACGGAGGATATTTCAAGAATCGTTCAAAGCTTGCTGATTTCCGACCATGTCCTCGGAAATCACCGGAATAAAACAAACGATGTCTTCCAGATTCGATAAGCAGGGAATACGCATCGTAGGCGGAGTGATCGTTCAGGTACGGAGTAATTGCAAATGGGCCAATATCAAGCCTCTTGCCGTGCGCAAGATGTAAGACATGTTTGAACACGGCCCCGGTCGGTGTAAACAGAGCGGATGCCTTGAGGATTCGTTCTGCGGCCGCTCCCACAATCATCTGAATTTCAGGCGGAAGATAACGGGATAACCCGTAATGATCTTGGTGCGGATGCGAGAGTACCACTGCCAACAGAGAATCATCGGGCTTGCGAAACCCCTTCACCTTCGGAAGATGTCGTTTCGAACTCTCAGCATCCAGGGGGAGACCGACATCCAAGACGATACGTTTCCCGCCGGACTCAATCTCGATGCAGGTCCCGCCGACCTCCTGCGTTCCCCGATGAATGCAGACCTTCATTCTCCCTCGACGCTCAAGTGCTTAACGATTCTGGGAATAAGCCAAGCTGCAACTACTCCGGCATTATGGGCGCATGCGAAGTTTTGCGCGTACGGCCTTGATCCAACTTCCATGTTAAAGCATCCAATACGGTCGGTGATACCCGAAACAAACATGAATGGGGCTCCAGACTGAAGTCGAATAATCCCATGCGTGGTTTCGAGCGATCCAATCGGGACTTTTTCTTTGCGTCTGACATTCATGTCATTGAATTTATGAAGCGCTTCATCATCCGCCCACGCATAGTCATCATAGTTCGTAATGTTTGTGACCCCGACCGCCGTGTAGTTAGCCGCAGCAGCCATGATCAACTTTCGCGAGGGATTAACCGGTGGGACAATGAAGCGCGTTTCGACTTCGGCCCGTAGCGTGTGATCGAAGACTTTTGCCTGCTGGCTAAAGACTGACACTTCGCTTGGAGCAAATAGTTTTCCCGTCATTGCACTACTCCAGTGCGAGGGATCAGGCGGTTTTTGATTATGATATGGGTCGTGTATAAAAACGTTGCTCCCCGCGAAGACGCACCCGTTATAACTTGTCTCGCCGGGATATGCGCCTGTGCCAAGAGCCATGACAAAGTCAGGATTTTCTGTGGGGTGCTTCCTAAATCCCTTGCGCATAATTATTTTTGGCAACACCCGTACTTTTTCCTTGGTGCTGGATGATGACATCGAGGGATTCATCGCATCCTGGATACACCAGACTTCGACTCGGACTTCTGAAACAGGCCTTCTGCTGTTTCTTCCGCTACCCTGAAAGCGAAACACCGCACGAGGTGTTGGATTTTTCCAATCGTGGTTTGGCGGGAGAGGATGATTGAGGGCGATGGGCCACGGGAAATTATCAGGACACGCTTTGCTTTGCAGCAACACATTCATTAATGCATCGGCTTCCCAGTTCTTGTTCGCAATTATCAGAATCCGTTTATTCGCCATAGAATCTCCTGGCCTCAGAAAAGATAGCAATTGACGACAACAGGATACCTCTTAGACATTCACCTAGCCAGCATTCGGTGTCTTAGATCCAGAAAACCCTCCCTTATGGGTGCATACAAATACCCCTTGGACTCACCGTGCGTGCCGGCCCAAATTCGTGCGTATCTTCGTCTCACGTGATACCCTTGCACTATCTGTGATTGGCCTCTCGGCTCCGCGTTTCAAAGGAGTCCCGTTTCAAGTGGAACTATTCCGGTTTATTCTCGATCTGCTCAAAGCCTTTCAGCGCCACGGCTGCGCCAGCCTGGCAGCCTCTTTGGCGTTTTTCTCACTCCTCTCCCTCTTTCCCCTCGTGTTTCTACTGCTCTACGGCATCAGCTTTCTCGTGAGCCAAGATGTGATCGGCGAGCAGTTCCTCTTGAGCTTTCTGAAAGGCTTTCTCCCGTCGCTGGGTGAGCGCCTGGCTGAAGAGCTGCATCGCATCAGCGTGCTGGAAAGCGTGCGGTGGGCCGTCTTTCTGTCGTTCGCCTGGTTCGGAGCCCTGGTGTTTTACGAATTGGACTACGCGCTGAATGTCGTCTTCGAAAGCACCTGGAAACGTCATCCCCTGATCTCGACGGCGATTTCAGTCGCCTCACTGGGTGCCACCGGACTGCTTCTGATCATTTCCTATGTGGCGACACAGATTATCAATTTCCTGACCAGCTACGTTCCTCAGCTGTGGGGACTGGATCTGGTGGCGCTGGCCGCGCATGATTTTCTGCTGACCTACACCATCCCCTTCGGCCTGGCCTTTTTGACCGTCACCGGTTTGTACCGGTTCGTCCCGCGCCGGCCCCCGCAATGGCGGGAAGCCATGATCGGCGGCATCACGTTCGGCCTGCTGTGGGTGGCGGCCAAACTGCTGTTCGTCACCTATAGCGGCTATGCCACGGTCTATGTGCGGCTGTACGGTTCACTCCTGGAGATCGTCCTCATGCTGCTGTGGGTCTACTACTCGGCCGTCCTGCTGCTTTTCGGCGCGGTCGTGGCCCACAAACTCCAGCAGCATGCCCAGGCCACTCCCCCTCCAACGGCTCCACCCGCGGCTGCCTAGTCACTGCCAAATCCAGCGGGATGCTCAAAAAGTTTGTCCAGCAAGGCCGCAGCGAGTGAAGGTCCGAGGCGTACCCTCAGGGGTACGTTGAGGGTCTGAACGATGCGAGAACGCCGCTGGCGGACTTTTTCAGCATCCCGCCAATGCAACTTCCGGCCTTTTCCTAGGCGATCCCTTCCTTCCTCGATACAATGGCTTCCGGCCATAAAAGGGAGCGGCATGTCGGACGACTTCGGCAAAGAACTGTTAATGCTGGGCGGGACCATCGCGGGCTTTGTAGCAGCGCTGCTCACGGTCCTCGAAAAGCTCCTCGACTTTCAGACCCGTATGCACGGCAAGAAAGAGGCGAAGGGATCGTCCCGGCCTGAGCGAGCCGTGCCAGAATCGCCCTCCACCATCGACTTCTTCTCTTCCAAACCCCTGCGCGGATCGTCCTATCTCCTCTTGTATGAAACCAGTGTGATCGTCGCCGCCGGCGTCTTGTTGAACTATGTCGGCCTCACGCTCAGCCGCCATATGGAAAGCATTCTCTTCCTGGATATGACCGGCACGGCCCTGGTCGCATTTCTCTTGGGCCCTTGGTGGGGCGCGATCGTCGCGCTGCTCTCGAACTCCGTCGTGAACTGGCTGCTGTATCCGGAAGCCGGCGCCGATGTCGTGATCTTCCCCTGGTCGCTCGTGAATATGACCGGCGCACTCTTCTGGGGCGTCATGGCGAGACAACCTGGTTTCCAAAAGTATGTGCGGACGGCCAAGAGCTCCGCCCTGGCCCATAGCTGGTTTCTGTTGAGTTTCGGGCTCGTCGGGGCAGTGGTCATGAGCATCCCCGGCACACTCGTGCAGGCAGCCCTGAATGAACGCACCGTCTTCGCGTTGAATCCTGAGGTGGCGGAAGCACTCAGCGCGCGCGTGATCCAGTGGGAAACCGTCGTGCGAGGTTCCATTGAGACGATGCTTGGCGTGCAATGGGGAGAGAGCATCAGCTGGTATGTAGTGAACTGGTTCCAGAACATTGTCCGGTACATTCCGGACAAGACCATGAGCGCGGCCATCGCGCTCGTGGTGCTGAAGTACGGCTATCCGTTGTTTGAGCAGGAATTGATCCATGGCGGCCCTGAAAAAGAACCGCCCGGCGATGAGCGTGTGCTGCCGTTGGTCCTCGGCCTGCTCTATGCGCCGTCCTATGCGACGCTTATCAGCAGCGAGAGCTATGCCGGCATGCAGTTCTGGCCGCTTTGGTCGCTGCCCTGGCTCTTTATTGTGATGGGCTACTTCAAGCTGCGCTATTGGGGGGCGACGGATGAGATGTTGCACGAAGCCCGCCTCGAACGCGCGGAGCGCTATGCCCGCGCGCTGAAGCCGATCGGGAAGGAACCGTCCTATGAATTCTGCCGACGACTGACCTTCGTGACGCTCGTCGCCAGCCTTATCTTTGCCCTGTGCCTGCCCATCCTTTTAATGGACTTCTATCGCGTCACCTTCAAATTCTTCTGCGTGGTCTACGGCTTTCTGCTCGTCGTTCACCTCATCCGCGTCGCCATCGCCCAGAATATTTCCGTGGCAAGATCGGAGTGAGCGGTGACGCGTCGTCCGTATCGCGTCACACGCAAGAGTGGCGTTACACTTTGTGCAGCTGTAGGTAATGCACGATCGCTGAATGGGTGACGAGCCCGATGACCTGGCCCTCTTGCACGACGACCAAGCGATCCAGTCCTTCCTGACTCATCCGCTGCATCGCCTCCAACACCGGCACATTCGGTTCAATCGTCAAACCGGGCGACGTCGGACGCATGATCTGTCCAATCTGCTTCCACGCCCAGAGCGGTTGGGCTACGGCTTGGATGTCCGTCACGGTGACGAGGCCGACCAACTCCCCGTTTGAAACGACGGGAAAGCCTCCGTACCCATGCGGGACAAAAAACTGGTTCACGGCGTCTTCGACCGTGCACGCCGGTGGAATCACCACGACGGTCCGTACCATGAGATCGTGAACGGGAACGGCTGCCAATGACTGGCGCAAGCGGGCCTGCCGACGACTGGCCAGCGCGGTCGCGAAGAGGAACGTGGCCACGAGGATGATCCAGCTGCCGTCGGAAGCCATCGATCCCGGCAGATCCCCGCTGAGCGCGGCGATGACGACCATCACGCCGGCCAATCCGAATAAGATGCCGAATACCAGCCCGACCCACGAGGCCTGGACGGTCGCCCGATAAAAATCTTTCCCCCAGGCCCAGAGTCCAGCGCGCAACACCCGGCCACCATCCAACGGGAATCCTGGAATCAAATTGAACAGACCGAGTTGGAGATTCACAAACCCCACCAGGCTGCCGAGCATCATCAATCCTCGCCATCCTGTAGCCTCGCCGGCCAATCCGGCCAACTCCACCGCTCCCAGGCACAGCAGCCCGATCGCCACACTCACGGCCGGACCGGCAATGGCAATGAGGAATTCCGCTCGCGGGTGCGGCGGCTCCTCCCGCATGTGCGCGACGCCGCCGAAGATGAAGAGGGTGATCTGGCTGATCGCGATCCGATAGGTCAACGCGACGTAGGCATGGCCCAACTCATGGAGCAGGACGGACCCGAACAACAGCACGGCCGCGACGGCCCCCATGGCCCAGTAGCGCTCTTCGGACAATCCGGGTAGATTGGCCGGCAAATATCCCGAGGCCAGGCTGGAGGTCACCAGGGAAAAGACGAGAAACCAGGACGCATGGACGCGTATGGGAATGCCCAGCGCACGACCGATCTCCCAGGAACCCAGTTGCATACTTGCACCGTAACAGCGAACGGCGCGCGCGGTCAATTTATCTTCACTCGGCTTGAGGTATACTTGTGGCCATGTTACCAAAGGCGTTCCCGTGGATACTGAGCGCGCTGCTCATTGGAAGTCTGGAAGCACTTTCGTCTCCCGACTCGATGGCTCAGGTCATCAAATCAGGCCCGCCCTCCTGCCCGGGGATCGCGCTGACGTTCGATCTCTGTCCCGTAAAAAAGAGCCCGGGCTATGATCAGGCGCTGGTGGACTACTTGATCCAGCACCAGATCCCCGCCACCTTCTTCATGTCAGGCAAATGGATTGCGAAACACGACGCCGAGGTGGAACACCTCTTGGGAATCCAGTTCTTTGAAATCGGCACCCACGGCGAAGTGCATGCGCATCTGCCCATGCACAATGCGGAGGAGCAGCAGAAAGAAATTCACGCCCCGGTGCGGCTCCTGAGCGAGCACTATGCCCATGACACCACGCTGTTTCGCCCACCCTACGGCGAATATAATGACACCACCATCGATGTCGTGAAACTCCTCGGCCTGCGTTTCATTCAATGGAGCATCGAATCAGGCGATCCTGATCCGAGCCTGACGGCGGACCAGATCCTGACCCGCATCGAGAAGCGCGCCAAGCCCGGCAGCATCGTCGTGCTGCATGCCAACGGCAAGGGCAAACAGACGAGAGCGGTGATCGAACGGCTGACGACCGACGTGCTCCCGCGAAAATCGTTGAAGCCCATGACCGTGAGCGAGTTGTTGGCCTGCAAACAGCGCAACCCATGAGTACACCCCACATCAGATCCATGCAGGCTGCCGACCGCGAGGCCGTGGTGCAACTCCTGGCGGACTCCGACCCCTGGAAGACTCTGGGCTATACCAGCACCGACTGGAACCGGATTTTTGCTCCGATCCCCCAAGGGCGAGACGCGATTGTTGCCTTGGTGACTGACAAAATCGCGGGCGTGGCGCTGATCCGGGAAAAATTCTTGCTGGGCGATTATCTGGAGCTGCTCGGAGTGGCTCCATGGGCGAGACAATCCGGCGTCGGCGGGGCGCTCCTGGCCCATGTGGAGCACTCGGTCTTCGCGAGAACCAAGAACCTGTTTGCCTGCGTATCCGATTTCAACGCGCCGGCGAGGGCCTTCTACAAGAAACACGGCTTTCAGGAAATCGGTCCCATGCCGGATTTTTTGATTCCCGGCAGCGCCGAAATGCTGCTGCGAAAAACGGCCGGACCAGCAAGAAAGGGCGGATAACCCAAATGAAGGTAACCAAGCTCCTCCACACCAGAATGCGCGTCAGTGACATGGAGCAGACGATCGCCTTCTACCGCGAGGTGCTGGGCCTTGAAGTCATCGAGCGCAAAACCTCGCCGCGCGGATCACACCTCGCCTTCTTGAAAGTGCCCAACAGCGACGAATTGATCGAACTCACCAGCTTCCCCCCGAGCGGGCCCGTGAAGGTGCAGGAAGATCTGGTCCATCTCGCCTTTCAGGTCGAGAGCCTCGACGAGACCATTGCGGCTCTGACTGCCAAGGGCGTCAAAATCACGGACGGCCCGACCCAGACATCGTCCGGCAGCCGCTTTCTCTTCATCGACGCCCCCGATGGCTACGAGATCGAGCTCATCGAACGGCCCCAGGGAGTGAAGATCGTCTAAATTTCGTGAGGCGGCGTTCGTCGCTCGAGAAGAAGGCATGCCAGAATTCAGATCAGTATTCGTCCTTTCCCCATTGACGATTCTGGCCCAGCCACAGTATTGTTCCCCCCGCTTCACGCTTCACGAACGACGAGAGACCAAAGGAGCCTCTGCATGAAGAACGGATTTTTTCGCGGTCACGGCCTCGGCAACGACTACATCGTGATGGACCCCAAGGAACTGACCTTCAAACTCACACCCAAGAACATCAAAGCGGTCTGCGATCGCAACTGGGGATTGGGCAGCGACGGCATCCTGGCGCTCGTCCCGAGCAGGAAAGCCGATTTCGGCCTGCGCATTTACAACCCGGACGGCAGCGAAGCGGAGAAGTCCGGCAACGGCCTGCGCATTTTCGCCCGTTATCTGCATGCGACAGGGAAAACGAAGAAGAAACATTTTACCGTCGAAACCAAAGGCGGCCTCGTCACAATCGATTTACATGTGGATCGCCATGGCGACGCCAGTGCCGTCACGGTCGAGATGGGGCAGGCCACGTTCAAGCCGGCGGCCCTTCCCTGCACCATGGCCGTCGCTGAATTGATTCAGCAGCCGATCGACGCGGCCGGGCGTACGTTGTCCTTCATGGGCGTGAGCGTCGGGAACCCCCATTGCGTAGTCTTCAAGCAGGCGGGAGAATCCTGGTCGCGCGAAGATCTCCTCAAGCTCGGCCCGGTTCTGGAGAACCACGCGCTCTTCCCAAAACGAACAAATGTCCAATTAGCGATCCCGACCGGCCCCAAAGAAATCTTCATCTTGATCTGGGAGCGCGGCGCCGGAGAGACGCAAGCCTCCGGATCCTCTTCCTGTGCCGCCGCCAGCGCGGCGGTCAGATTGGGACTGGTGAAGAGTCCGGTCACGGTCAAGATGCCGGGCGGCACGTTGAATATCGAAGTGGCGAAGGACTTTTCGCTCACGATGAAGGGGCCGGTGGCCGAAGTCGCACGGGGCACGCTGAGCCCATCGTTCCTCCGCACGCTGCGCTGAGCACGCGGTTAGCAATCAGCCGTCAGCGCTCAGCTTTGGAATCTCAAGCCGAGTTGCCCGCCTCATCTACCCACCGTAGTATGATGAGGCAAAGGTCCAATCAGATCGACACTGAAGCTGACAGCTGAAAGCTGACCGCTCTATGCCTGCTGCGACTGATCTCCAGTCTAAACTCGATCACCTGCCAGAGCATCCGGGCGTGTACCTCTTTCGAGACGCGTCCGGTGAGTTGCTCTATGTCGGCAAAGCCGCCTCGCTGGCCGACCGCGTCCGGTCCTACTTTCAGCGCGGCGCCGACCATTCTCCCAAAACGACCTTGCTCGTCGGCCAGATTGCCGATCTCGAAACCATCGTCACCCGCTCGGAGCTGGAAGCCCTCATCCTCGAAAGCAATCTCATCAAGCGCCACCGGCCGCGCTTCAACGTCGTGCTGCGCGACGACAAGCAGTACCCCTACCTCCGTCTGCCGATCAAAGACCGTTTCCCAAGGCTCTCCATTGTCCGGCGAGTTCAAAAAGACGGCGCCCTCTACTACGGCCCCTATACGCCGGCCGGCGCGCTCCGCGAGACCCTGAAGGTCATTAAGAAATCGTTCCCGCTCGCCACCTGCACCATCGAGATCGACGGAACCGCGGAACGGGCCTGTCTGGAATTCGAGATCAAGCGCTGCATGGCACCCTGTACGGGAAACCAATCGCAGGAGGACTATCTCAAGATCGTCGGTCAGGTGCGCCAGTTCCTGGAAGGCCGCGACCATGAACTGCTGGACGATCTTCGCTCGCAGATGGAAGCGGCCGCGGAACGGGAGGAGTTTGAAGAAGCGGCTCGGTTGCGCGATCGACTCTTCAAGATCGAACGCACGCTGGAGAAGCAACGCATCACGCAAACGGCGGCGACCGACCAGGATGTGATCGGCCTGGCGCGACAAGGCACCGCGGTTGATCTGCAGTTGCTGTTTGTCCGAGGCGGCCTGCTCATCGGACGGAAGGATTTCTTCTGGCCGCAATCGGCCGATGTCAGCGATGAAGATCTGGTCCGGTCCGCCATTGAGCAGTTTTACAACAAGGACGGTCAGCCGCCCAAAGAATTGCTCGTACCTACCGCGCTCGCCGACGCGGAACTCATCGAGCAATGGCTGAGCGATAAACGAGGCTCAGGCGTGAAGGTCCTCGCCCCGGAACGGGGGACGAAGCACCAATTGGTCCTGCTGGCCGAAGAAAATGCGGCGGCTTCGGCGGCCAACCATCTGCGGGATGAAGCGCTCGACCGGCAGGCCGTTGAAGACTTGAAGCGGCTGCTGCATCTGGAGAAAGCGCCCCGGCGCATTGAGGGATTCGATATCTCCAATACGATGGGCAATCAGTCCGTCGCCTCCATGGTCGTGTGGGAAAACGGCCATATGAAGAAGTCGGATTATCGTCGGTTTAAAATCCAGACGGTCATCGGCGCCAACGATTTTGCAAGCATGCAGGAAGTGGTGGCCCGGCGGTATGGAGACTCGGAACAGCTCGCCAGACCGGACCTGATCCTGATCGACGGGGGCTTAGGCCAACTGGCCGCCGCCATGGAAGGGCTGAAGCAGGTGGGTCATCACGATCAAACCATCATGGGTCTGGCCAAGGCCCGCGGCGAAAAAGACGAGCGGATCTTTCTCCCCGGCCGCAAGAATCCTATTCTGCTCAGGCCGAATGCCCCTGCCACTCACCTCGTCCAACGTATCCGGGACGAAGCCCACCGGTTTGCGATCGCCTATCATCGCAAGCTCCGCGGCAAAGCCTTCACCGCGTCCAAGCTGGATCAGATCATCGGCGTCGGCGAAATTACCCGCACCAAGCTGCTCAAGGAATTCGGGAGTGTGGAGGGGATCGCTCAGGCCACGGATGCCGCCCTTCATGCAGCGGGATTGGCTGAAGAGACCATCGCGAAGCTCCGTTCCGCTTTGCCATAGACACGAAGCCCCGTCCCCGGGGCCTGCACTAGTAAGGGATCCTGTACTCGGGACGCGAATGGCCCTACCCCGATAGATCGAACTGGATTTCATCCTTTCCATTGTGCTTAACTAGAGCCGTCTGGTCCTTTGAACTCCCCCTTCGTGGTCATGATGGTATGAGGACTCAACGGCCTTATATCCACCCCCAAGTCCTACAGCAAGGGGGCAAGATACTCCCCGGCATGCGTCGTTATCGTGTCTCCTCGATGCCCCCGTTCTCCACCCCACCAGTTGGTGGAGAGAGAACAGCTGGCAGAGCATAAAGGTGGTGCAGTGATTTTTCGCGGCCCGGAAAGCCTTCAGTATCCCTCTCGAAAAGAATTTCAGCATCTGGCTGAAATCATGTATCAGGTCCGGGGGGTACAAACGAGAGCTGATCTCCCGCAACTGACATCAGCAATGAGCTCGTTGATTCCCTATCAATTTTCAGCTTGTGGCGCCTATGCTCTTCAGCACAAGGCCTTTCAGATTTCCCACACAAATTACAATGCCGAGCTGCACGAGCTATATCTCTCCCAAGGATATACGGCCGACCCTGCCATTCAGCTCTTGCAATCGAGTCCCACAAGCCTGGTTTCGAGCGAGGACTCCCCTGAGCTTGTCATTCCAAGAGAAGTGACAAGCCTCAAGCTCGATTTTGGGATTAAGACCTGTCTGTCGATCGGAGTTCGCGGAGTACTCGGTCAATGCACATGGTTCGTGTATAGCAATTTTGACCGCAAGCTACTCTGGAAGTTGCGCACGATGATGCAAATCCTCGCGCCGCATTTTCATCTCGCATATATGCGGGCTACGACGTGGAATGATGGAATTCATCCCCAAGCGACCAGGGTGGAGTTAACGGCCCGCGAAACGGAAATCATGCGGTGGGTGGCGGAAGGCAAAACAAACTGGGAGATTTCGATCATCCTGCACGTGAGCTTGAATACCGTTAAATTTCATTTAAAGAACGTGTACCAAAAACTTGGCGGTGTGGAAAACCGCTGGGCTGCTATTGCTCAATGGCAACGCCAATCAGGTGAGATACTTTTCCCTCCCTCTCACGACCCGAACCAGCGCTAAACTGCCGCTCTCCTTCTCGCTCCCTCTGACTGCTTCTAGCCTCGTGAGACTGACAACCCATCAGCCAGGACCGTTCCCCCTTATTCATTTATAGTACCGAACCGAGCCTCCTCCACACGCCACTAGAGTCCATCTCCGACTTCAAATCCGATTTGCATCACCTACTCAACCGGGTAGGTCCAATCATCTTTCATCTCCCCTACACTTCCGAAAAACCAAGGAGGCACCCATGGCCACAGCCGAATGCCAGATAGCTAAATCCGTAGCAGTACATACTCTGCTCGAGCTTCTTCAGCAGCGCAAAACGCGTCGATTTGGTTGCGGGATGGAACTACCCGGAGGCCCGCTACGTTATCGAAGTACGATGCCTCCAATCCCCTTGTGCCACGAGGAAATTCACCATCTCTTATACGCCGGAGTCGGGGAAACAGGACGGCATCTCGCCGACATGCAGTACGCCCGCCGGCCGGGGCGGGAAGACGGACAAGGCATGGCGATCATGAACTTTCAGGGCAGGACCGTGGCCAGCGCCTGCGCCGCCAATACGACCAAGCTATTCATGACAGATGACGACGGCGTGTATTTTGCCGCTGGCGTGACCCATCCGGAAAGCGGTATTCCACCTGAGCTGATTACGTTACAGCAGCAGCGAATGGAAATTCCTCGCCGGGCGCCATACATGCTGTCATTCAACCAGTGGTACACCAACCGTCCAGGCACCTTGTATGTCGTTCCGGTGACCGAAGTCGCACGCGTGTACCTCAATCTCTTGCTAGTTCTGCTCAGCGAAGAGTTCGGCTACTTCATCGTCGACACTGACAATGGGAACGCAGGATGCGGACTTGATCGATTCAGGCAGAGCCGAGGCGGACACCTCCACGACGATCCTGCTTCGAACCGTGTCATGACCTTACGAGATCTCGATGCTGCAATCAGCGATACGGCGCTTCAAGAGCAAGGATTAGTCTGCCAGAACCTGTTCCTCATGTCTCAGGCAATCGGCTTGGGTGGGGGCATCCAAAGCGTAGGCAGCGGTCGGCATCTCTTAGGGCTTGAACCGCACATCTATTCAGGCCTCGGCTTCACCTTTGAAGCCTCGCCTATTGCAGGCGTTCGATCAAACCCAGTCGGGCTGGCAGGCGTGTGGGAAGGTCCTTGCCCCCCGTTTTCCACATCAATCGAAGATGCCGTACTGAGCCTCGTGGAGTCGAAGTTCGGCATTGGGGGCCTCTACTCCGATCCAGCCAATGCGCCATGGAAGACGGCTGCTGGGCAGGCTGCCCCGCAAATTGCCCCTCACGAGCAAAGAACCATCGAAGCCGTCATTCAGTTTTGCAACTATGTCTCCCGCACCTACGGGCGCTTCCCTGCGCATGTAGATGCGTTCAAGACCGTCATCGCCTTTCAGGCCCACCATATCGACACAGGGTTCTACGATAAGTTCTATCCGAATGAATCGGTTCCTCAAGCACACCGGGAACATTTCACGGCCTGGCACCAAAGCCATCTTGAAGAACACGCTGGCTTGTCCTCCATGCACGAGGAGGTGCTCTCATGAGAAACCAACGACGCGTGGTCATCACAGGGTTAGGGGTCGTGTCCCCTCTAGGCTGCGATCTTGAACTGTTTTGGCACCTCTTAAGCCGGGGAGAAACCGGCATTAAGCCTATCACTAGTTTCGACACCTCTCCTTTCGGTGCCTCACTGGCCGGAGAGATTACCGACTTCGATCCAACCGACTTTATTCATCCCAAGAAAGCACGCCGCATGGGCCGTGTCTCACAATTTGCCGTGGCTTCTGCATTGATGGCGACACGCAACGCTGCCTTGGACCTGGAGCAAGAAGACAGAGAACGAGTCGGCGTCTGCTTCGGCACATCAGTCGGTGGCTTAAAGGAAGCGTTTGAAGCGCACGATTCCATGCTGGCCAAGCAATACAGACATACGAATCCCTTTACGATGACCACGACATTCCCCAACGCCGTGTCGGCGGAAGTCTCCATCGCCTTGGGCACACATGGGGAATGTGAAACCTACTCTATCGGCTGTTCCTCCACGGCAAATGCCATCGGCCGTGCGTATGACCTGATTCGTTCACATGACGTGGACATTGTCGTGGCCGGCGGAGCCGAAGCCCCGCTCCATCCCACCATTTTCTCTGCAATGGATGCAGGACGTACGCTGGCTCCAGACCAAGGCGGAACGATTCGCGATCTCCCCCGGCCATTTGACCAAACTCGATGCGGGATCGTTCTCGGAGAGGGTGCGGGCTGCTTCATTCTTGAAGAGCAGGAACATGCAGAGCGGCGAGGGGCGCCAATCTATGCCGAACTAGAGGGATGGTCTTTTACCACCGATGCCCACTCTATGGCCCGCCCAGAAGAGACCGGCAAAGAGCATCGTCGCGCCATCGAACGCGCGGTCGCTTCCGCCCATTGGTTTCCCGAAGAAGTGGACTACATCAATGCCTGCGGGCTTGGCACAGTGGAATTGGATCTGATCGAAACCATCGCCATCAAGAAGGCGATGGGATCTTCGGCGTATCGAATTCCTGTCAGCTCGTTCAAATCGGCGCTCGGCCATGCGTTTGCCGCAAGCGGAGCGTTTCAGCTAATCGGGACAGTTCTGGCCCTGCAACATCAATTCATTCCCCCCACACTGCATCTCACACACCCGGATCCACAATGTGATCTCGACTATGTAACAGGGTTGGGGCGATCGAAGACCCTTCAGCGGGCGTTGGTCAATAGTTTTGGATTTGGCGGGAAAAACATTGTCATCGCTGTCTCACGAGTCGATGTTCCGGCATTGCGCGACACGATATTGGCGTCAGAGTCAGGCTCAACGTACCACGAGCGTCTGGTCGCTCCGGCACTGGCTCATTCACGGCAGGCCGGGTTGATCCAATGACCCATGCTCCCAAGCTTGTACAGAAGCAGGCTTGATTCAAGACCACTCTTACCGAGAGGACTACACGATGACTACGTTACCCATAGCACATGCAGACCGGCTATCGAGCCCGGAAGTCATTGCGAACCCCTATCCGTACTACCGCGAACTCCGAGACCATTCACCTCTCAATTACATCTTTCTGCCAGCTGGAACAGTGGCAGGAATTGAAGAGCCCATTCGTGCCTGGGCACTCATGAAGTACCAAGACGTATACGGCGCCCTAAGAGACCATGACACCTTCGCTTCCGGACGAAATCCACTGGCCGGGAAAATCGCGCCAAAACTCGCGTTAATTCAGGACGATCCTCCCCGACACACCCGTTTTCGTCGGCTGGTCAATAGAACCTTTACCCAGAAGCGCATCGACGAACTCACACCCTGGATTCAAGCCGTCACTATGGAGCTCCTGGATGAAATGGGGTCGGGTGAAATCGACGTGATCCCGTCATTCGCCATTCCACTCCCCGTAAAGGTTATTGCTAGGTTGTTGGGAATTCCCGGAGAAGATTATTTCACGCTGAAGCGGTGGAGCGATGCCTTCCTGGCTTTTAGCTCGATGGCTCCGGAAGACCGTGCCGTAAGCAATAAAGAAATGGCGTCCTATTTCGGCCGCATGGCAGTGGCACGACGAAAGCACGGAGCAGAGGACCTCATCACCGCCCTAGTGGAAGCAGAAGTCGATGGAGAGTCCCTCGACGATGCGGAAATCCTTGGCTTCTGCATGCTCCTGCTCATCGCAGGGAATGAAACCACGACCAATCTTCTTGGCAACATGCTGGGGATCCTTGCGGATCGGCCGGAGCTGTGGAAACAACTCCGAGAAGACCGAAGCCTGGTCGATGCCGTCATTGACGAAACGCTGCGCTTCGAGAGCCCCATTCAACGCCTTCCCCGGAACACCACAAGAGACACTGAACTCTCCGGCATCAAGCTGCCTGCGGGCTCAACAATATCTGTGTATTACGGTGCCGCCAATCGCGACCCCTTGGAATTTCCCCATCCCGACGAGTTCCGGCTGGACCGCGGGCTGCACAATCACGTCGCGTTCGGAGCGGGAATCCATTACTGCCTCGGCGCCCCTCTCGCCCGCGCCGAAGCATCCATTGCACTCAACACACTGCTCGACCGATTCCCGCGCCTCGAGCGAGGAAGCGCACCGGCTGTCCGACAGTCTACGAGCTTGGTGGTGTTCGGCTACCAGCAATTGCCCCTTATTTTCAGCGCCGCGAATTAGGACCACCTGTAACTGTTTGATTCACAGAAACGAGAGGCCTCATGAAACACCAACCGGCATTCTCACATACATGCACTCAAGCCCTTGTGACCGACGTTTTTGGCGAACTATCACGAGAAGAACTGCTGATAGCCTTATCTCTGATGCACCAGATTCTTGAGGCGGACAGGGAAGGGGACATGGCGCGAATTATGACCGCGCTGTCCGAGCTGCGCCGCAAGGCTACCGGCACCAAGCTTAAACGGCGCAAGACTCCGAACGAAAACCATGTGATTGAAACGACATCACGGCGGGGAAAGTATTCTCCCCGTTTGGTGCGCTACCTCTTTTCCTGCCTTACGAAAATTCAAACCAGACTCGACGCTGAACCAAACCGTCCTCACGTTCCCGGCAACACCTGCCACCTGTCTCCCAGGGAACTCACCGTCTTACTGTGGATGAAAGAAGGAAAAACCAATTGGGAGATCGCCAAAATCTTGGGGCTCAGTGAACGGACCGTTCGTTTTCACGTCGGCGGCATCTTCGAGAAGCTGGACGTCACGTCCCGCACCCAAGCAGTGGCCCGGGCATTGGGAGCAGGACTTATCGCCTCCTGACGCGACGGCCTTGTTGAACCGGCGTTCGACCTTCCCATTTAGATCTTCCCGGTCAGCCGTCGCCACACCCTGGCGTATGCGCCAGGTGACGGGGCCCCTCCCACACCTACTATGATGACAACTACTTATTCACCGCTCCTGCAGCGTAGCGGAGCCACCATGGCACTCATCTCTTGCGAGGATTGTAAAAATGGAGAAGGACTCCAAAGGGCTGCGTCTCATTCATGGTTCGGATAAAAGAAGACCCGACATGGAACAGCCATCCCCCGTGTCTAGCTCTCTTATGAATCCGGCCATGCGCCAGACGCCGCGCTCATCCGGCGACCTGATTATGTCGCTGCGCGCAACAGAAGCACGATTGAGCAGCCTCTTAGAGGATCGGAGCCGCATCAGCCGAGACCTTCACGACTCAGTTCTGCAGTCGCTCTATGCTATCGGGCTGAGCTTGGAGACCTCCCACCGCACCACCACTTCTCCGCAACCAGGGGCCGATCGCGCGTACAGCCATGCCGTGGATCAGCTCAATCGCTTGATTCACGAAGTGCGCGGCATCATCAAGGGGCTTGCGGATGGATCGGTGCAGGACATGGATCTGCCTGAGGAACTCAGGCAGTTGGCCGGCAGTTACGAGCAACTCGGCAGCATCACCATTACGCTCTGCCTGCAGCCGTCGGCACTCGATGTACTGACTCGCGAGGAAGAGCAGGAAATTCTGAACATTGTGCGAGAGGCCTTGAGCAATTGCATCCGCCATGCGCAGGCGACGCACGCCGAGGTGTCGATCAGGACGCACGGCAATCGAGTGCGCATCAGTATTTGCGACGACGGGAAGGGATTTGTCGAAACCGGCCCGCACCCCAAGGGATATGGCGTGATGAATATGGAAGCGCGGGCCAAGAAACTCGGCGGCAGTTTGGTGCTCCGCTCGAAGCCCGGTCAGGGCACGCGCATTACCGCGGAATTTTTACTGGAACCGATTTTAGCGCCTGTATGAAATCTGCACGCACCACGCTCCTCATCGTCGATGACCATGAAGTCGTCCGGCAGGGTCTCCGGACACTCCTGAACCTTGAGCCGGATTTCCGTGTCATCGGTGAAGCGGCATCGGTCGCGGATGCCGTCACACGGACCGCACATCTCAGACCAAGTGTCGTGCTGCTCGACGTGAAGTTGCCCGACGGGTCCGGAATCGCTGCCTGTCGCCAGATCCTCGCGGCGACACCGGCGACCCGCGTCTTGATGCTGACCAGCTTTTCCGAGGACGCCATGGTGGTCGAGGCCGTTCAGGGCGGTGCCCACGGCTACGCCCTCAAGGATGTCCGAACCACGGACCTGATTCAGGCCATTCGCACCGTCGCCAGCGGCCAGGGCTATCTGGATCCGCGCGTCGCCCAGCAGACCTTGCATTGGATCCGTGACCGATCCCACGCCGCCGTCGGCCATTCCCAGGATCGCCTCACACGCCTCTCCCCTCAAGAGCGCGCCATTCTGCCTCTGCTTGCCGAAGGCAAGACCAACAAAGAAATTGCGGCGGACCTTCGCTTAAGCGACAAGACCATCAAGAATTACCTCGCGAATATCTTCGATAAACTCCAAGTACGCCGGCGCACCGAAGCCGTGAGCTGGTATATCCGAACGACTCGGGGAACATCGCCCGACTCCCGGTTCTAGATCTTGAGCATTCCGCTGCTTTAACTCCCGCACCCTCTAGAAATTCAAGGGTCTCAGGCCCTATGCTAGTCACTCCGCCCTGGCCGCCGCAGGGATTAAATAGAATCACCCCGCGGACTGACCAGCGAACTAAGGCACGACGCGACATGCAACACCCCCCTCCGTCTTCATCGTCTGAGAACGCGACGCGACCCAGCGAGGGCATCACGTCTGAACAAGCCGCGCTGTCGACCGCCTCTCGTGCCGCAGAAGCGGCACAAATCGGCACTTGGGAGTGGCGGCTCGCTACCGGACAAGTCGAGTGGTCTCCACAGGCGGATACCATTTTTGGACTCGCGCCAGGCGCGTTTGCGGGCACGTACGAATGCTTCTTGAGCCTCGTGCATCCATCGGATCGTGCACAGTTACAGGCGGCGCTTCAGACCGCAATCGAAAGCTGCCAGGCCTACCACCTCGACCACCGAATTATTACCCCGGACGGAGTCACCCGATGGGTCTCCTGTCGAGGCCGCGCGGTGCTGAACGCAGACGGCCGCGTCGCAGGCATGGCCGGCACGACCGAAGATATCACCCGACGAAAGGAAGCCGAGCTGGCCCTTCTTGATCTCCAAGAGACTCTGGAACACCGTGTCCAGGAACGCACCGCCGGCCTCGAACGGGCCGTGCAGGACCTTCGGGAAGAGATCGAACGGCGGCAACAGACTGAGGCCGCGCTGAAAGCCAGCGAACAACGGTATCACGCCCTGTACGAACACAACCCGACGATGTACTTCACCCTGAGGCCTGACGGCACGGTCCTCTCTGTCAACCGCTTCGGGGCAGAAGAATTGGGCTATCGCGTGAACGAATTAGTCGGGCAATCGGTACTCGCCGTCTTCCAAGCCGCGGATCACCACACCGTACTGGGACAACTGCGCATCTGCTCACAGAGCCCTGGTCGAACCTTCGACTGGGAAATCCAGAAGGTGCGGAAAAATGGCCAGTTTCTCTGGGTCAAGGAACGGGCGCGGTCCATCACCGGGCCTGACGGATGTCCGATCATTCTCGTCGTCTGTGAAGACATCACGGAACAGCGAGAGGCCGAAGCCGCACGCACCCGCAGCGAAGAACGCCTTCGGTCGTTCCTCAATGAGCTCGACGACCTGGCATTCGAATTGGACGAGCACGGTATCTATCTGAACGTGTGGACGCGTAACGACGACCTGCTCCTGCTCCCGAAGCAGGAGATTGTGGGCAAAACGCTCGAAGAGATACATGGCCCTGAAGCTGGGAACTATTACCGCACAGTTCTTCACCGAGTCCTTGCCTCGGGAACACCGGAGTCGGTCGAGTACGCGCTCCATTTGAAAGGCCACCTGCGACACTTCTCCGCGGTTCTCAGCCGGATTCCGGCCGGTGTTGCCCATTCGCCTACGGTCGCGGCGATCATTCGTGAGACCACGCGACAGAAGCTGGCCGAGGAATCGGAACGGGAACTCAACCTGGCGCTGTCGAATGCCATGCCTGGAATTGCCCGACTCACGACCGACGGCCACTACCTGACCGTAAACAACTACTACGCCTCGGCACTGGGCTACGACCCGAACGAATTGATCGGCCAATCCTGGACACCGACCGTTCATCCCGACGATCTCCCGCTGGTCACCCAGGCCTTCGTCCAACTCCGGACACACGGCAAGGGTGAATGTGAAGCCCGCGGTGTCCGAAAAGACCGCAGCACCTTTTTCAAACAGGTTTTGATGGTCCGGATCGATGACACGAACGGCGCAATGATCGGCCACCACTGCTTCATGCGGGACATCACCGATCGCAAGCAGGCCGAGTTGGCTCTCCGTGACAGCGAGCAGGCGATCAGGGCTCTTCAGGAGGCCGCCTCGGCTCCGGGCCTCACGCTCGATCAGCGGATCCATTCAGTCCTGGAATTGGGATGCCGCCGGTTTCAGCTTCCCGTTGGACTGATGACGAAAGCCGAGGGAGATCAGCTTATCATCACGCATGCCTCGGACCCCGACCGACGCTTTGCTCCCGGCCTCCACGTTTCGCTGTGCGAGACGTACTGCGGCACCACGCTTAAGGACACTCGCCCCGTGGCCATCGAACACGCCGGGCAGTCACGCTGGCGGACACACCCCGGCTATGAGATGCTGGGGATGGAGTCATACCTCGGGACAAGGCTCGTCGGAGAGCAGCACGTCTTCGGGACGATCTGCTTTCTCGGGAAATCGCCACGATCCACGCCCTTCACTCCCGCCGAAATAGATTTTCTCCTCCTGATGGCCCGCTGGGTGAGCGGCGAATTGGACAGGCAAACATCCGAACTGGCGCTTCGCCTCAGCGAACAACGCTTCGAGATTGCCTTCCGGTCGAGCCCTCATCCGGTACTCATCACCGAATTAGCCACCGGCCGGTGCATCGAAGTCAATGACACCGCGTTGCGGCTCTTCGGATTCGAGCGTCACGAGACGGTCGGGCATACGACCCTCGCCATTGAATTATGGCCGAAGCCGGAGGACCGGACGAGATTCGTCACGCAACTCCTGGAAACAGGCACTCTCCGGGGAGTCGAATTCACCTTCCAAACCAAAGACCGTCGTTTGCGGCACTGTCTGGTCGCAAGTGAATTGATCGAGCTCAACGGCACCAGATGCATTCTCACCGTCGGGACTGATGTCACGGAGAAGAAAGAAGCCGAAGCCGCGTTGCGGGAGAGCGAGGAGCGGTGGCAGCGCTTCGTCGCCGACGCTCCGGTGGGGCTCGTTGTCGTCAGTGCCGACAAACACATCCTGAGCGCCAACAAAGCCTTTTGCGCACTTACGGGCTACTCCGAACAGGAAGTCATCAGCCATACCTACGCGCTCTATACCCATCCCGACGACCTGTCCGACAATCTGCGCTTGACCGACGAGTTTTTTGCAGGGCAGCGGCAGGCCTACACATACGAGAAACGCTATATCCGAAAGAACGGCGAAATTATCTGGGTCTCCATACGCGCCAGCGGTCTCTCCGTCCATGGCTCTGCGACACCGCTGCTGCTCGCCGTCGTGGAAAACATCACCGACCGCAAGCAGGCCTTGGCCGACCGGGAACGGATCAGCCAGGACCTGCACGACAACCTGCTCCAATCCCTCTACGCCGTCGGCATGCAGCTCGAAGCAGGAAAACTGCTCGCGGGAAAAGCGCCGCGCAAATCCAAACAGCATGTGACCCAGGCCATCCGGCAGTTGAATCATCTCGTGTTGGAAGTCCGCCAGTTCATCACCGACCTGACCCGCCGCACGGCGCCGACACTGGATTTCACGGTGGCCCTGAGCCAGCTGGCCGCCTCCTGCTCATCGGAAACTCGGACCGCGCCCTCGCTGGACCTCGATCCAACCGCCCTGACCGGCATCACCCCCGTGATCGGCGAGCAGTTGTTGAGTATTGCGCGGGAAGCCTTAAGCAACAGTATCCGCCATGCCGGCGCGACGCACCGTACCGTCAGCCTCATGAAGACCGACCGCTCCATCCGGCTGCGAATCGCCGATGACGGCAAAGGCTTTGACCCCGGCCGCAAACGCCGCCGCGGCCACGGGCTGGCCAATATGGCCGCGCGGGCCCGGACCATCGGCGCACAGTTCACGCTCGACAGTGCGCCGGGGTGCGGTACCTCGATCACGATCGACGTCCCTACAGGAGACCCCCATGCCTGCTAAAACGAAATCTTCGCCCATTCGTTTGCTGATCGTCGACGACCACGAGGTGGTTCGCATCGGGCTCGGCGCCGTGCTGAATCTGACGCCCGGCATGAAAGTGGTCGGTCAAGCCCGGAGTAAGGCCGATGCCGTCGCCCAATGCCGTCGCACGAAGGCGGATGTCGTGCTGCTCGATATCCGACTGCCGGACGGCAGCGGGATCGATGCCGCCCGCGAGATTCTGTCGGGACATCCCAACATCCGCATCCTGTTCCTGACCAGCTTCGCGGACGAACACACGGTCCTTGAAGCGATCTTGTCCGGCGCCCAGGGCTATGTGCTGAAAGACATCGCCTCGACCGCGCTGATCCGCGCCATCAAGACCGTCGCCGCCGGACAACCCTTAATCGATCCGCGCCTGGCCACCCAAACACTCTCGTGGATGAAGCACCTGCCCGCAGGCCAGCCCTCCGCCAAACGATCACTGCTCTCTCCCCAGGAACAACGCATCCTGCCCCACGTCGCCGCGGGCCTTACGAACAAAGAGATCGCGCAACGCCTCGATCTGAGTGAAAAGACCGTGAAAAATTATCTGGCGAACATCTACTCCAAACTCCAAATCGGGCGGCGGTCTCAGGTCGCTGCCATGTACGCCGGGAGTTTTAAAGGCTCCATCCCTCCCCAGGCCTTCAAGCCTTCGTAAACAACGCGACCTGCCGGCGCAGGCCGGACTTAAGATTGTTCGAGAGACACCGATACAGGGGAGTCCAGGCCTGACAAATTCTCCAGCGCGTCCTTCCCTGCGATCCTTCCCAGCCCGTACGGCGGTTGCCGCATCAAGTTTCTCCTCTGGCGACCCGAAAAAGATGTGGATCTCCGCAGCACGACGTCTGCTTCCTCTCTGAGGGCGCCATGTTCGATGTTTCCAAATTTCGGCTCCAGGACATGACCGCCTGCAGTGCGGCCTTGCGGCAGCTTGGCGCGGGTGCGTCGTCCATTGACATCGCGGCAGACCGGATTACCCGATACCTCTACGCCACCCTGACGACCGGAGCAGATGAAGATCCGGCCTGCGTCCTCGTGCGGCTGTTCAAGACGCACCCCTACGAACGGCTCAGCCCCGAACTACAAGCGTTGGCCGATGTCCGCCTTGGAGACAAACCAGCCAATCCCGGCATGAAGTGCCTCACCCTCCTCGCCAGCACGGGGACCGTCGAAGGCTGGAACCACCCGGCGCAATCCAGCCGTTTCCGTGTCATCCCGCTGGACGGACCGAACACCCTGGCCAATCTGCCGATGTTCTCCCAACTCTTTGCCCAATTTCACATCGATCTGCCGTTTCTCGAACAGGCCGGCTCCTCCCTCCTGATGGATCAGTACGCCACCGCCTTCAACGCCTTCCATGTCCCGCAGGCGCTCGGCAGCCCCTACGTGCCAGGACAAACCGACTTCGTCGTGCCGTTCGGCATTCAATCCGTTTTCGGCTTCGGAGGGTTGCTCTCCACCGGCGAGATGTTCGCCGTCATTCTGTTTGCGAAAGTTCCCGTCACGAGAGAGACCGCCGACCTCTGTAAAGCATTCGCCCTCTCAACCAAACTGGCCTTGGCGCCATTTGAGCACAACCGGCTATTCGTTCCCCAAACAGTAACCGCCTCGCCGGTCGATCAGGCATTGGCAACAAACCAGCTCGCCTCCTTGCAGGACCGTGTCGCGACCCTTGAATCGATTCTGGCCGTCCAGGAGCATGCGGTCGAAGTCCAATCCGAGAAGCTTGAGGCGGCTCTGGCAGAGGCGGTCAGGCAGGGACAGAAGTTGCAGAAGCAGAGTGTGCGCTTTGAAGCCCTGTCGGCCACGTCGCCCGTCGGCATCTTTGAAACCGATGCCGATGGAGCCTGCCTCTATACCAATGCCGCCTGGCAGGCCATCGCCGGCGTCACGCTCGCAGATACGCTGGGCGACGGATGGAGCCGAGCCATTTCCGAAGAAGACCGGCGCCACGTCTTTGCAGCCTGGAATCACGCCGCGAACGCCGGCGAAGACTTTTCGCTCGAGTTCCGGCTGCAGCGATCTGACGGTATGATCCGCTGGGTCCATGCCCGATCCCGTCCGCTGAAGAATCACGCAGGCGTCGTGACCGGCCACGTTGACACCACGGAGGATATCACCGCACGAAAGCAGGCCCATGAAACTCTTCAGAAGAGCGAAGAGCGGTACCGCCGATACTTCGAACTGGGCCTGGTGGGCATGGCCGTCACCTCGCCGGGAAAAGGCTGGATTCAAGTCAACGACCGCCTGTGTCAAATCTTCGGGCATTCGCCTGACGAACTCGCCACCAAAACCTGGACCGAGTTGACTCATCCCGATGACGTCGCTCAGGATCTTGCCCAATTCAATCGCGTGCTCGCCGGGGACATCGACAACTACACCTTGGACAAGCGCTTTATCCATCGAGAAGGCCGGATCATCTATGCCACCATCTCTGCCAGCGCCGTCCGCCGGGAGGACGGATCCGTCGATCACTTCGTGGCCCTCGTTCAAGACATCACCGCACGGCATGAGGCCGAGGAGCGCCTGAAAGAGAGCGAGCGGCGGCTCCAACAGCAAATCGACGAGATGCCGATCGGCCATATCGTGTGGGATCGCGACTTCGGGATCACATCATGGAATCCCGCTGCCGAACGGATCTTTGGATACACCTCGAGCGAGGCCATCGGACGCCACGCGTCGTTTCTCATCCCTGAGGAATTCCGTTCCCATGTCGATGACGTCTGGCAGCGACTGATCGACGGAGACAAAACCGCCCATAGCACCAACGACAACCTTACCAAGGACGGACGCCGCATCGCATGCCAATGGGTCAACACACCGCTGCGAAACGCCGGGGGCCAGGTCGTCGGAGCCTTCTCCATGGTCCAGGATGTGACGGAACAGAAAATGACGCAGGACGCGCTCCGGCAAAGCGAAGCCAGACTCCTGGCCCTCACCGATACCGTTCCGGTACTGATCTGGATTGCAGACACGACCAAGTCCTGCGTCTGGTTCAACAAAGGCTGGCTCGACTTTTCCGGTCGCACTCTGGAGCAGGAGTACGGAAACGGCTGGGCTGATGGCGTGCACCCGGATGATTACCAGCGCTGTCTAGACACGTATGTGGCTGCCTTCGGTCGCCGTGAGCCCTTCGAAATGGAATACCGTCTGAAGCGCCATGACGGCCACTACCGCTGGCTGCTTGACCGGGGCCGCCCGCAATATGATGCCGGGGGCATTTTCACCGGCTACATCGGTGGATGCATCGATATCCAGGAGGCGAAAACTTCGGCGGAGACGCTGCGTATGATGGAAGAGCGCTGGACCTATGCCTTTGATGGCAGTGGCGACGGCGTCTGGGATTGGGACACTCAAACCAACCACGTCTTCTTCTCGAATCGATGGAAGGAGATGCTGGGATACGCCGAGGATGAGATCGGCTCCACGCTTGAGGAATGGTCCTCCCGCGTCCACCCTGACGACCTCGCAAGCGCGATGGCCGATGTCCAACGACACTTCCGCGGCGAAACCTCCGCCTACGCGAACGAACACCGGTTGCGGTGCAAAGACGGTTCGTACAAGTGGATCCTCGACCGGGGCAAAGTCATCTCCCGAGCGCCGGACGGTTCCCCACTCCGTGTCGTCGGCACGCATACTGATATCACCGATCGTAAGCGGACTGAGGATTGTCTGCACCGGGCATTGGCCATTCAGGAGCCGCTGATCAGCCATGCCGGCTATGCGATTATCGCAACGGACCCGTCCGGGCTCATCACGCGGTTCAATCCCGCGGCCGAACGGCTGCTCGGGTATTCGGCCGAAGAAATGATCGGGAAGCAGACCCCCGCGCTCTTCCATGAGCACGCTGAAGTAGTAGCTCGGGCCGCCGAATTCGGGACGGAACTCGGAATCACGATTGCGCCAGGATTCGAGGTCTTCGTCGAAAAAGCCCGCCGGGATCTTCCCAATCAACACGAATGGACATACATCAGAAAGGACGGCCATCGCATCCCCGTCATGTTGTCGGTGACCGCGCTCCGTGACTCCTCCGGTACGATCACGGGCTATATCGCGATGGCCCTGGATCTCACCGATCGTAACACCGCCGACGCGCAGTTTCAGACCGTGATGGAAGCCATGCCCACCGGCATTATCCTGGTCGATGACGCCGGCCACATCACGATGGTCAACCAGCACGTCGGACGGATGTTCGGCTATGAACCCGTCGAACTGCTCGGACAGCCCGTTGAAGTCCTTTTGCCCGAACGATTCAGGGCCGCGCACCCAACTCATGTGCGCACGTTCTTCCGGTCTCCCACGGCGCGTGCCATGGGGGCAGGAAAGGACCTTTCCGGACTGCGCAAAGACGGAACCGAGTTCTTCCTGGAAATCGGCCTGGCCCCGATCCATACCCCTCAAGGGGTGCGCATCGTGGCCTCGATCGCCGACATCACGAAGCGCAAGCAGATGGAATCGACCCGATTCCGGCTGCAACAGGCTGTCAACCATGCACAAGACGGCATGGCTCTGCTCGACGAGGCCGGCGAATTTACCTACATGAACCCGGCGTACGCGACGATCTTCGGTTATGCGGTCGACGACCTGCTCGGCAAGCGCTGGACCCAACTCTATCCGGAAGAATGGGCTGCGATGATCGAGCAGATGCATCTCCCGATGCTGCACTCGGCAGGACAATGGCAAGGCGAGGTGGTGGGGAAACGAAAGTCCGGCGACGCCTTCCACGTCGACCTGGCACTGTCCCTGCTGGAAGAGCCTGGCACCGGGCGCCAGAGCATTCTCTCTACCTGCCGGGACATCTCCTATCGCAAACAGATGGAACTCGACCTGATCAATGCCAAGAACGCCGCCGAAGCCGGCATTCGTGCGAAATCCGAGTTCCTCGCCACCATGAGCCACGAAATCAGGACGCCGATGAACGGCGTCCTCGGCATGACGGACCTGCTGATCGACACGGCCCTCACGCCGGAACAACGGGAGTTTGTCCATACGCTCAAACATTCCGGCGAATCGCTCATGCGGATCATCAATGACATTCTGGACTTTTCAAAAATCGAAGCCGGGAAACTCACGATTGAAACCCTGCCGTTCGATTTGCGCATGACCATTGAGGATACGCTGGACCTGCTCGCTCCGACCGCGCAGGCGAAGCATCTTGAATTGGTGGGCTTGATCGATGCGCAGGCCCCCAATGCCGTGATCGGGGATCCGGGTCGCATTCGCCAGATCCTGACCAACCTGATCGGCAATGCCATCAAATTCACCGAAAGCGGGGAGGTGCTGGTCCAAGTCCTCAAAGCCGAGGAAAGTGCGGCGTCCGTTCTCTTGCGGTTCGAAATCGTCGATACCGGAGTGGGCCTGACCGAGGAAGCCAAGGCGAAACTCTTTCAATCCTTCACCCAGGCCGACAGCTCGACCGCCCGCAAATACGGCGGGACCGGGCTGGGCCTGGCCATCTGCAAGCGCCTGACGGAACTCATGGGCGGCCAGATCGGGATTCAGTCCTTTCCGGGATCAGGCACCTGCGTGTGGTTCACAATCCGTCTGCTCACCCAGACCGAGTCCACCGGACTCCCAGCACCCGCGCTCATCGACAACCTGAGCGGATTGCGTATTTGCCTGGTCGACGATAACGCGACGAATCGCAGTCTGCTCCAGTACCACGCCTGCGACTGGAAGATGAAGTATGACAGCGCAGAGGACGGCCCCTCGGCCCTGGCGCTGATCCGCCGAGCCGCGACGGAGGGAAAACCGTTCGACCTGGCCATTCTCGATATGCACATGCCCGGGATGGACGGCCTGGCGCTCGGACGCGCCATCAGAGACGATGCGAATCTCGACCACACGCGACTCGTACTGCTCACATCGTTGGGCCGGCGAGGCGACGCCAAGGTGGCCCATGCCTCTGGGTTTTCCGCCTATCTCACGAAGCCGGTACGAAAAAAGCACCTCTACGATTGTCTGCGTCTCGTGATGGGACAAGCACAGGCTACTCACGCCGATACCCCGGCCGCAGCCCCGGCGCCACCTCTCATTACACGCCACCAGGTAGCCGAAATGCACGCCCACGTCAGGCTGCTGGTGGTGGACGACAACCTCGTCAATCAGAAGGTCGCGGTAAAGATGCTGGAAAAGCTTGGCTATCGAGTCGATGTCGCGGGCAACGGAAACGAGGGACTCGCCGCCCTGAGCCGGCATGCCTACACCCTGGTGTTCATGGATTGTCAGATGCCTGAATTGGACGGGTTTGAAACGACGAGAATGATCCGCGCCCATGAGCAGCCGGGCACCCATCTCCCCATCATTGCCATGACGGCCAATGCCATGGAAGGCGATCGCGAGCACTGTCTGTCCTCAGGCATGGATGACTTTGTCAGCAAACCGGTCAAGAGTCAGGATCTCCACCGAGTACTGACTCAGTGGCTGTCCCCATCCGACAACCGAGCGGCGGCGTGATACTCCACCCACCAACCTCTGTTGTATTCATCGGGGCGGGAATGCCCCTTGCCGGGACCCTCGACGCATGGATGCACACACACTTGGCTGAACCTCTGAACGTGGCATCCGTGACCACCGTTCCCGATGCGCTGGTCTATCTCCAGTCGCACCGAGTCGATCTGATCCTTGTCGACGAAGCAACGGCACAGACCGAATTGCGCACGATCCATACTGCCTCGCCCGCCACGGCAATCATCGGGCTGGTCATGAAGATGGACCAATCCCTTCAGCTTCTCATGCTTCGGCAAGGCGTTCACGAGGTGCTCTGCCTGCTCCCGTCGACCGACGCCGATCACGCGCGCACCATTGAACGGGCCCTGGCCCGTGTGAATGGACGCACCGGGCTTCTTAAATCGGATGAACCGCGCCCCGACATCGCCGCCGCTCCGCCCCGGTTAATCCACGATCTGAACAATCTCCTGACATCTATCAACGGATTCGCCGATCTCTTGCTCGCTCAGCTCCCGACCGATAACCCGGCGCGCATGGGAGCCGAGCAAATTCGCCTGGCCGGGAGACGCGCCGCGACGCTGCTCAAGACTCACTCTCCGGCAGCGCCCGTGTCACCTTCTCCCTCGACACCCGCAACACAAGCCATCGCCGCCCGAGCTGCCTAGGGAACACTCTTCCGGACGACGCTGAACTTTCCTCGTCTGAATTGACAGGTCGTACGACGCACTTTAGGATACCCGCACACGTGGCCCCCAGCGGGCGCTTGAATAATTGAGGAGGCTTGATGTCCAGCGAGCATTCGTCCCCGTCCCACCAGCCGAAAGCAGCGAACCGAACCGCCGTGGCCCACATTGAACATGTCTTTGAAATCGTCGTCTTCGCCAGCCGCTGGATCCAAGCCCCCCTCTACGGAGGGCTCATTATCGCGGAACTGCTCTACGCGTATAAATTTCTGGTGGAACTGTGGGAAATGGTCCGGCACATCAATCAGCAGGAAGAAACCATCTTCATGTTGGGCGTGCTGGGATTGATCGACGTCACCATGGTCGCCAATCTGTTGACCATGGTCATCATCGGCGGCTACGCCACATTCGTCAGCAAGCTGGATCTGGAAGGGCATCCGGATCGCCCGGACTGGCTGACCCACATCGACCCCGGGACGATCAAAATCAAGCTGGCGGCCTCGTTGATCGGGATCTCCAGCATTCATCTTCTGAAATCCTTCGTTAATATTCACAATGAAAACTACGACGACATCAAGTGGAAGATCTTCATCCACATCACCTTCCTCGGCTCCGCCATCCTCCTAGCCTGGACGGACAAGATCATGCAGAGAGATAAAAAGCACTGATCCGATATCGAAACCCATACAGGGCTGTATTACTCCCGACCCATTGGTGAGGGCCCTGGTCGATCTGCACGGAACCGTACCGACGCAAACCTGACTTTCCGGTCTTTGCACCGGGACACATCAAGGAATGGCCCTTGCGGACCTCTTCGTCTCATCTGTGACCGTGCCCCATACTTACACTCTGCGATTGGAGACCCTCATGCGTCGGCTTGGTTTCGTCACACTTCTAACCCTTCCGCTTCTGACCAGCTGTACATCGTCGCTCATTGATCTGCGGGAGAATCTCGATGTGCATCGGTCCTCGTTTGAAGAAAAGCTCGCCGGCGACTCCGTGAAGGTGGAACGATTCAAGGCCTGTACTCAACAGGCCCACGATGGCAGCAGCCTGCCGCTCAATGTTGCAGCAGAGCCCCCTGCAACACGAACGGCCATGTCGCCCGTCATCATCGGTAGCAGACTCCGGACGCCTGTGCAGGCGTTGGTTGAACGGATTCTCGATCGAACCGGAAGCAACGCGGCATCCTTACGTGTCCTTTCCGATATGGCAGGCGATTTCGCTGACCCTTCTCGTCGTAAATTGGATCTGGACAAACTCCGCCTGCTCACCGACGCAATCCGCCACTGGCAGGCCCATCTCGATTTTGATGAAGACGCGTTGGCGCGAGACCCCTCGCTCTTTGCTCAACTCCTCCTCGCCTACAACCGGGCCTACTTCGGCGACGTGCGATATGCCATTACCCCCGACGCCGGCGCAGGAACGGTGCGCGGGATCGTCCAAGTCACCTCGCGAGGGTTTGTGGACCGCGGGGGAAACACCGTTCGGTTTCCCGGCCTCTCCGCCACCGCGCAGGTTGACGCGACCCATGCCGTTGAACCGACAACGACTCCCATCAACTCTCAGCGGGTCAGCGCCGACCTCACCCGCCTGTTTCTGGAAGCCTTCTTCGACGCCGCCTTCCGTGTTCCCGCCGTGCAACAGGCAACGGCCCTCCGTCTGCCGACGACGGCCTCCCCCTATCCGGCTTTCGATTTGTCTCACCCGCCCATTTCGCTTGAAGCTCTGGCCACCGTGACGCGGCAGGCGCTCAGGACTGAAGCTGTCGTCACCTCTCTGACAGGGAAAGCCGTGCGTGGCGGGAGTCTGTTCGGCACAAACAATGAAACCGTCGCCGCCACACTGGAAACGGCCGCGGGAGTTTTTGCAAAGAAACTCGTCGAGCACGAAGGCTTCTGCTATTTTCAAGTCATACAGCATCCCTAATCGCTCGACATCAGCGCATATGACGAACTGACGAGGACGCAATGACACGCACACTCTCACTCAGCCTGAGCCTGGGATGCCTTCTCGCTCTCAGCGGGTGTTTTGCCAAGATTCACCAGCTCCCCGCTCATACCGACCAGCACCAGCCGGTCTTTGCCCCGTTGCCCGATCGAGACACACTGGTCGGCCTCGCCGTATCGGGCGGCGGGAGCCGCGCCGCAACGTTCGCCGCCGCTACGCTGGAATCCCTTGCGAATGTCCGCTTCATTGAGGCCGGACAGGAACGCAGCGTCCTGGAAGCGGTCACCCATATGTCCAGCGTCTCGGGCGGGAGTCTGGCGACAGCCTACTACGCCGTGAAGAAACCGGCACAGACGGAACCGGTGTTTGCCGGCCAACAACTGTCTCCCGCGTATCAGCAGTTTTTCGCCCGCTTCAAAGAGGACATGCAGAAGAACTTTCAGATCCGAGCACTGGGGCGCCAGGTGCTGAACTTCCGGGTGGCCAACCCCACCAAGTTCGCGCATTCGTTCGCCGATGTCTGGGATGCCAACTTTTTCGACGAGATCACCTTTTCCGGATTATATGAGCGGACCCGCCGGGGGGATGCCCCGCAGATCATGCTGAACGGCACCATGTACAACTCAGGCCGCCGGCTCGTGCTGACGACGTTGGCCCCGGCGGACTTTGCCTACGATTTCACCGCGGAGTTGCGCGCCAAGCTGATCGCCAAAGGCCTCCAGTTCACCCCGGAAGGCAAGGCCAGCTTCGACCGCAGCGTGGATCGGGCCAAGAACCAGTTCCTCCCGTTAACAGTGGAAGACCTCGGCGGTGATCACCGCACGCTGCCGGTGTCGCTCGCCGTAGCCACCTCCGCCTCATTTCCACCGGTGGTCGGACCGGTGACCTATCAGACAGCGGGATCCTCATCGTATACCCACGTCGGCGACGGCGGCCTCTTCGATAATCTCGGCACGGAATCACTGACCACCCTTTTTCTGAACAAGTTGAATCCGGCTCACCCGCAAACACGACGCGGGCTGATCCTCGTCATCGACACCTCCTATCCCTTCGATGAGGGGGCGGCCGATCTCGGGAGGAGCGAGAAAGGGTTTGAAGTATTTATCGACGATCCTTCCCGGATTGTCGGCATCATGGAAGAACGGGCCAACGCCTATCAGGCAATGCTCTGGCACAGCCTCCGAACCGAAGGCGTCCTGCTCCCCGACTACAATCAGCTCAAACTCATCATCCTCCGGCATACCGACGCCGAGTGGGCTCAAGACGATCCGATCCCCGCCGGATGCCCTTCGGGGCTCACCCCGGAGGATGTGAAGCGGGTGATCCGGCAGATTCCAACCTTGTTTAAGATCGACGAGGACTGCCACGCGCCGCTGCTCTTTGCGGCAGCCAAGAAGGTCGTGCTGAAACAGCAGGGCCGGATTGTGAAATTCCTCGAACAATCCGCCACAATCCAATGAGTCAGCCGGAGGGTCTGCCGTGACATGGTCGTGGAAAACGGTGCAACGAATCCTCGCCGTCCTGCACCCTGCATGGTTCGCAGCACTGGTGATCCTCGGGACCAGCGTGACCTTCCAAGCGCCTCAAACGCTGGATGTCCTGGACGCCGTCGCGATTGAGCACGGCGCACTTTCTCCGCAACATGTCTCGCTCGCCATGTTCCTGCTGATCTTCGCGGTGAGCGGCTGGTATTTCCCGCGCGCCCTGCTGTCTGTGAAATACTGGAACACCCCGGAACCCGAACATGACCGCGAGCACCAATGCTTTGAACGATGGCGCCGCTACGTGCCTCGTGGACTTGGGACCGCCCCCATTGCCTCCCTGTCCATCGCGTTCTTCCGAATCGGAAACCCCGGCTATGGACTCTTCTACCTGGCGCTGGCCGCGGCCTTTTTGGCAAGTGTCATCCTACGCCGGCGGCGGTTGCTGACTGAAAAGACCATTGTCGTGTCTGAGCCCGCACTCTCGACGGCCACGTTCAGAAGCCTGCTGGCACTGCTCGGCCTCTCCTTCATGATCTTCTGGGGTTTCGTTCTCTTCCCCATCGAGGCTCCCGCGCGCGTCGGATCGGCGGCAATCCTCGTGTATGCCGCCGCCGCCTGGATCGCGTTCGGATGCCTGGTCCTGATCCATCCCACATACCGCTACCGGCTGCCGTCGCTCTTTCTGGCCATGATCGCACTCTCCGGCCTGTTCGGCCTGTGGAACGACAACCACGCCATCCGACAAGCCGCCGCAGAATCAGCCCCCTGGATTCGGCAATCGATCGACGATCATCTCGACGCCTGGCTGGATGCCAGACAGAGACAATGGAACGCCTCAACCGGCGTCTACCCGGTCTATATTGCGTCCGCGGAAGGTGGTGGAATTCGCGCCGGCTATTGGACCGCTTCCGTACTGGGCAAACTGGAGGATGCCCATCCCGGCTTCGCCTGCCATCTCTTGGCCATCAGCGGAGTTTCGGGGGGAAGCCTGGGAGGGGGCGTATTCTCCGCCCTGATTGCCGACCGTATTCAGTCTAATGGCTACGAGTGTACGGAGGCCCCTCACACACCACGCGCGCCGCTTCTGCCCCTGATCAGGCAGATGCTCGGACACGACTTTCTCGCGCCGACACTGGCAGGCTTGTTCTTTCCCGATCTGGTTCAACGGCTGTCCCCGCTCTCCGGAGCCTGGGCCTTCCCTGACCGCGCCTCCTACCTTGAACGGTCTTGGGAACAGGCCTGGACTGAGACCACCGGGACCGATCGATTCCATGAAAGCTTCCGACGGCTCTGGGAAGGGGCACAGGCCCGCTATACGGTTCCATCACTCTTTTTGAACGCCACCTGGGTCGACTCCGGCGACCGCAGCATTGCCAGCAACATCGCACTCGATCCAGTCCGCTTTGCCCGCGCCGGCGATCTCGTCGCCTTTTCGTCTGTCCCCATCCCGACCAGCGCCGCCATCCATGCCAGCGCCCGATTCACCTATGTCAGCCCGCCGGGCACAGTTCAAGGAACAACAGGGGTGAGGCAGGTCGTCGACGGAGGGTACTTCGAAAACTCCGGCACCCTCACCGCCGGTGAAATCGCGCGCGCATTGGTCGCCGCGCGAGACCGTTACTGTATCCGGCAGCCTCAACCGGAAGCGGCCCGTTGCAGCACACCACCCATCGAACCGGTGATCCTCATCCTCAGCAACGACCCCAAGAATCCTAACAACGAATCGGCAAAGGGGAACCCTCCTCCATCGAGCGGCGGCCGTTTTCTCACGGAAACACTGGCTCCCTGGCAGACCCTCTTCAATACCCGCAGCGCGCGCGGCTACGTGTCGGAGCACGCGGTGACCAGGGAATTCAAGACGATACGATTCGCGTTGGGGGATTACAAACATGCGGACGTCCCGCTGGGATGGATGCTGTCGAAAGAAACGCAAACGCTGATCGACCGGCAGATCGACGAACGGCTGAAACAGCTGGATGAATTGGAGCACGCCGCGCACTGAGCAAACCGGTGCACGCAAACTGGATTACGCCTGCGCCGTTTCGTCGTGAGAAACCGTGGCATCGGACCGGGTCGCGGCCGCGCCCTGCGTCAACACACCAACCTGTTCCAGGAGGATCTCCGCCGAGAAGGGCTTGGCCAGAGCGGCCTCAGCGCCGAAGACCGTGGCCGCCCTCAGCGCATCGTATCCGAGGATCGGCCCTCCCGAGATCGCCAGCACCCTGGTTGCGCATTGCGCCTTCCGCAGTTCCAGAATGGTTTCAAGCCCTTCTTTCCCCTTCATGAAAATATCCAGCACCATCAGAGCCGGCGACCGTGTTTTGGCGATGGCCAGGCCTTGCACCCCGTCTTCCGCCTCAACTACACGATAACCCTCGCCCCGCAGAACTTCGCCGATCCACTCGCGGACAAGGTCATCGTCGTCCACGACGAGAATGAGGGGGGCCTCCCCGGTCGCACTCATGACCAATGCATCGCAAACTGTCGATCCCTCTGACGATCGCGCATATAGAGGGCCGCCGCATGGGATCGGCGTGTCACGCGCAACTTCGTGAACATGTTCGCCAGATAATTCTTCACGGTTTTTTCCGACAGCGACAGATGGGATCCGATTTCTTTATTGGTTTTTCCTTCGGCGACCAAGGGAAGAATGCGCCGCTCTTGAGGAGAGAGACTGTCGAGTCGCCGTTGCGGCGATTCCTCTCCCATCCCTCTCAGATCCTGCAGGACCGCTCCGACCAGCCGAGGATGAAGAAATGACGCGCCCGAGAGCACCGCTCGAATCGCATAGCGCCACACATCGGCGGGAGCATCTTTCATGATATACCCGTGTGCGCCGGCAGAAATCGCGGCGCGGACAACGAGAGGGTCGTCGTGGACGCTCATGATGAGGATCCTGAGGCCTGGCGCGGCCTCCAACATACGACGGCAGGCCCGGACTCCTGAACCATCCGGCAAATGCACATCCAGCAACGCTAGATCGGGCTTCAGACGCTCCGCCAGAGTGACCGCCTCGGAGACCGATGCCGCTTCCCCGATGATAGACACCTCGGGGACTGAAGTGAGCTGCTCCCTCAGCCCCAGACGCACGACAGGATGATCGTCTACAAGCACGATACGATACGAAGACCGGGAAGCCATCGTCACACCTCCTCAATAGGCAATACGACGAGCGACCGGCCTTCGCTCACTGCGTCATTATCGGCAACTTCCGTTTGGAAGCCTATCGGCTCAACTGGGATTCGCTTGTCAGCATTCATCCGACAACCGGGAACGCGACGACCGTACGCGCGTACGCGGCACAGGCGGCTGAGGGGAACGGGGCGGGGTTACTCGACTAATTTGGCGTCGATGGCGTAGCGAATCAGTTCTCCGGTGGTTTGACAGGAGAGCTTTTCCAATATTCTGGCCCGGTAGGTGCTGATGGTCTTCACGCTGAGCGTCAGGTCTTCGGCGATCACCGATACGGACTTGCCCTGTCCGAGCAACCGCAACACCTCTAACTCTCGATCAGACAGACGCGCGTGGAGGGGTCCTTCGGTCCCGCTTCCAAGCGCCTCGGCCATCTGCTCCGCCAACGCCGCCGTAATATACCGGCCGCCTTGCAAGACACGACGGACCGCCACGAGCAATTCAGACGGCGCACTTTGCTTGGTCAGATAGCCCGATGCGCCGGCTCTGATTGCCCGCATCGCGAATTCCTTCTCCGGATACAGGCTCAACATCAGCACCGGCAAATGCGGCTGAAGTAGTTTTGCCTCTTTCAAGACCTCCAACCCATGTTTATCCGGCAGGGCCACATCCAGGAGCAACAAATCCCAGGACTTCCGCCGAACAGCTTCCAGTGCGGCCTCTCCGCTACTGACTTCTTCAATCTCGGAACAGAGCTGTTCATGCATCAGCAAATCCCTCACGCCCCACCGCACCATCGGATGGTCGTCAACCAGGAGACAGTGGCACGCACCCATGGTCACGCTTTCTCCGGCGCCTGTCGGGCAATCGGAATCCACACGGTCACCGTACTGCCAGCGCCGGGTATCGAGCTGATATCCACTTGGCCGCCCAGAATCTCAGCCCGCTCTCGAACACCCCGGAGCCCCATTCCACTAATGGACTCGGCTTGCGGATCGAATCCCACACCGTCATCCAGCACTGTCAATATCCAGTGCCGTGAATCCGTCGTAAGGATGATCGACATCGTCATCGCCTGGCCATGGCGGACGGCATTCGTGGCCAATTCCTGGGCCATCCGATACAGTGCGGTTTCAACGGTCGTATCTGTCAGCGCCCCGAGTCCGTCCGCGTCGATAGAAACCGAGCAGGCCAAATCAGATTGGGATCGGATATCCGACACCATCGCCTCAAGAGCCTCTTTCAAACCCAATTCCTCCAGCACCGGGGGACGAAGCGCACGAACAATCCGCCGAAGCCTCGCAAATAATTCATCGGTGGTCTTCAGCGCCCGGCGCGTCCGCTCGTGGGCTCGCGTAACAGCGACCGCGCTCTTCTCGCTCAGGGCCTGCCGTGTCGCTTCCAGATCGAATTTGAGCCCTGTCAATAACTGTCCGACCTCGTCGTGCAATTCCCGTGAGAGCCGGCGACGTTCATTCGATTCTACCGCTACCAGCTCCCGTGACATGCTCTGAAGCCGTTGATAGGCCACTTCCAGTGAGGCATAGGCCCGCTTTGAAAGCGTGACGTCGATCATGGCCCCGATCATCCGGATCGCCTGCCCCGACGCATCGCGGACGATCTGCCCGCGATCATAGAAGTATCCGTACGAACCGTCCGCCAGACGGAAGCGATATTCTGCCGTGACCATCCTGGCGTCCGAGGCGAGCGCGCGATCCACCAACTCCAACACGCGGCCTCGATCGTCGGGATGCAACCGGTCCATCCAGGCGGTGATACTCGGCTCCGCATTGGGGTCGTAACCGAATTTTTCATGGGCATTGGGCGACCACCAATGCTCCTGGGTAACAAGGTCCCAGTCCCACAGAATATCGTTCGTGGCCTCGGCGACGAGCCGAAACCGTTCTTCACTGAATTTCAAGCGGTCTTCGGTGCGCTTCCGGTCAGAAATGTCGCGCACGATAGCGCAATTGTATTCTTTGCCTTCGTGAACCAGAAAGTTCACCGTCGTCTCGGTCCGGATGATCCTGCCATCTTTTTTCCGGTGATCGGCCTCAAACGAGAATGAGTGCCTGGCTTTCAAATCCTCCCAATGAGCGGGCCAAACTTCAGCCGGAAAGCTCGGATCGATGTCAGGGACCGTCATCGATAACAGTTCTTCACGGGCATACCCCAACATCATGCAGGCCGCATCGTTGACGTCGAGAATGCGTGCCTGCGCGTCGATCCAAAACACCGCATCCGCCGCGCGCTCGATGGAAAACCGGGTGAGCCGAAGCGCGGCTTGGGCTTGGGCTCGTTCGATGGCGAGGCACGCCAGATGTGACGCCCGATCGACGGGGAACAACTCACCGACGGAAGACCGCACAGTTCGGTAATACACCGCAAAGGTGCCCAACACCTTGCCGGCAGCCGACATGATCGGAGTCGACCAGCAGGCTCGAAGACCGTGGGGAAGCGCCAGGCTCCGAAAATCGGCCCACAAAGGATCGCGGCCGATGTCTTCGACGATGACTTGACGACCGGTAAAGGCCGCCGTGCCGCAGGAACCACGCATCGGACCGATGGTCATCCCGTTGATCGCCCGGGTATAGGCCTCAGGCAGGTTCGGAGCTGCGCCATGGCGCAGCCGCTGCCCTTCGTCATCCAGGAGCAGGACGGAACAGAGAGCGCCATCCGAGAGACCTTCGATCATCCGGCAGAGTGCCACCAGCACATCCGACAACGGCGTATCCGCTCCGATCATCTCCAGAATCTGCTTCTCGGCCGCCAGCATGCGCTCGGCCTGCTTCCGCTCCGTCATGTCCCGCCCGACCCCGGTAACGCCGACCACCCGGCCCTGCAGATCGGTGAACGGCGCCCCAGTCCAATGATACGGAATCGGGCGACCGTCTTTCGTCAAGAGATGCCCTTCCAACTCCGCATAGCCGGTTTCGAAGGCCTCGCGGATCGCCGCCGCCGTGCGCTCGGCCTCATCGAAGGGAACCATTTCCAACGCCGGTTTCCCCGATAGTTCGATGGGCGCATACCCGGTCACAGCTTCCAGCCGGAGATTCCACCTACTCAAACGTCCTTCCAGATCCAACGCAAAAATCACATCAGGAACAGTTTCCATGATGGTCTGGAGATTATGTAACGCTCTCGCTCGCTCCTCCTCGACCTGTCTCCGCCCGGTAATGTCCCGCACGAACGCGCAATGACATTCGCGACCTTGATAGCTCAAAAAGCTGACATTTACTTCGATCGGAATGAGCCGCCCGTCTTTGGCCTGATGAAAGCTCTCAAATGAGGCCGCACCGCGCCGCCGCGTCTCCTCCCAATAGACCGGCCAGGAATCGGCTGGGAAATGCGGGTTGATGTCGTGAACGGTCATCCGGCCAAACTCTTCCCTCGTATAGCCCAGCATGGCACAAGCCGCATCATTCACATCCAGCAGCTTCGCATCGGCACCCACCCAGTACATGGCATCCGTCGCACGATCGACCGTAAACTTGGTCAGCTGCAACGCCTCTTCAGCCTGCTTGCGTGCAGTGATGTCGGTATGCGACCCGAGCAATCGTATCCGGCGGCCATCGGCCTCCGTCACAAACGAGGCATGGGAATCGATCCAGCGGTAGGACCCGTCTTTGTGGCGCAACCGGAAATCCTGCCGGAATGCGCCGACAGGGTTGTCGCGATACCGTTGTGCGTACCCCATCGCTCGGTCGCGATCGTCCGGGTGCAGTAGGGCGGCCCAGGTTTCGAAGCTGTCCGACAGTTCCGACTCGCCATAACCAAGCTGGCTCTTCCACTCTTTGGAAAAGGAGACTGCTCCGCTTTCGGTGTTCCAGTCCCACAAGCCCGTGTTGGATGCCTGGAGAGCCTGCTGGAGCCGCTCCTGCGAGACTCGTAGCGCCCCTTCAGCCTGCTTGCGCTCGGTAATGTCCTGGACTGTGCCCACGGACCGCGCCGGTGTTCCGTCGGGCAAATAGTGGGTCACGCCCCGTTCGTGTACAACCTTGATCCGGCCATCCTGCATGAGCAGACGGTGCGTGATGCCATAGGGGGTCCGTTGTCCGATGGAATCGGAATACACCCGATGGACCATCTCGCGGTCATCGGGGTGAACGAGATTGAGAAATCCCTCGTAGGAAGCTTGAAAGGTGGCCTGATCGACCTCGAAAATTCGATAGATTTCGTCGGCCCAGAAAAGGACGTTCGTCCGCAAATCCAATTCCCAATCCCCGATCTGCGCAAGGCGCTGAGCCTCTCTCAATCGAGTTTCACTATGGCACAGTCGCTCCTTCACCTGGTCATAGGCCGCTTGAACCGCCGAATCATCCGGCGGCATCGAAACGGCCTTCCGCCCATTCCGCACTGCAAGTTGTGTCATGACCTGATTCGCGATGGTGTTCAGGCAGGCACGCTGCTCAGGCGTCAGCGAACGCGGCACCGCATCCATCACCGCCAGGCTGCCGATGGCATGTCCGTCGGGCGTGATCAGTGGCACACCGGCATAGAAACCGATGGACGGAGATTCGACGACCCACGGATGGTCGTCAAACCGCTCATCGGCATCGGCTTCTCCTACGATAAAGAGGTCCGTGCCTAGAATAGTATGCGCACAGAACGCGATCGATCGGGGAGATTCGGTAAAAGGCAGGCCCACCACGGACTTGAACCACTGGCGTGTGGCATCGACGAGAGAAATGACAGCCATCGGAGTTCGGCACACATAAGCCGCTAAGCGAGCCAGTTCGTCAAAGGCCGGTTCTGAAGGCGTATCAAGGATATGGCAGCGATGGAGGGCATCGAGCCGGGCGGACTCGCAGGAAGGGATCGGAGCAGCAACCATGGTCCGCCTTCCTTCTAAGAGAAGAAGTCCACTCTACAAGACTAAAGCCCCCTAGCACCATAGAGTCGAATTGCCCTATCGACTGAACCGAGTCAGCTACGCATCCGGATCAGTAGCGGCTAGGACCAGGCCTGTGTCGTCACGCCTTTTGCATCCCGCCATTGCGGGGTCCATGCAAGAGCGACGAGCTTCACCGCGATATTGGATTTGGCGGGCTTGATGGAAATGGTCTCGAGCTTTTCGTTCAACGGATCGGTCGCAGCGGCTAACGCGTCGCTCTCCGCTTTGAACTGTGCTTCGAGGTCCGCCAGTTGTTGCTGCAATGCCGCCACGTTTTCTTCGGCGTAACCGACATCCTGCGATTCTTTCATCACGCGGCCGGCACTCTTGATCGCCGTCGTCGCCCGTCCGATGTTCGTAGCGCTGATCGTCTTCCGCCCCAAGAACGCGCCAAGGATCGACGCGCCGACACTGATGGCGGCCTGTACCTGACTGGAACGGGACTCTGCCTGCTGCTTGGCCTTCATCTGTTCGGCCCGCCGAATGCGGTCTTGCAGCGTCGTAATCTTGGGGGCGTACTTCTGGCGCAACGACTCGGCCGCTTTGTCGCGCAGCTCGCGGCCGGACTGTTGGAGTCGTATACGAAAATCCCGTTCGGACTCGCCCGGCTTGGACACGTCTTTCGTGGTCGGACTCTTGAACAACTCGAGCTTCTGGGTCCTGAATAGCCAGCCGCCGAAATCTTTGTTCCAATCGACGTAGCTCTTGGCCTTACTGGCGCCGGCGGGGAGCGGAAGAAACTGGGCATCGCCCTCTGGAGACTGCTCCAAATCCGCGACGGCGAGGTCCGCGGCAGTGGCATGATCCCAGTCGACCGGCACTGCGCCGTCGGTCATGGGCGCCAACACCGTCACATCCTGCATCCGATCGATACCGCTCTTCGTATCGGAGAAACGGATCTGTGCCGACCCCAGCAACATCGGGGCATACAGAAGTTCGCTGCCCTCCGGTTTAGAACCCCGCAACGGCACAAATTGCTGCGGCACGTCCGGCGGAACAATCGGGCGTACTCCACCCTTAGCACTCGTCATCGACTTGGCCGCCGAACCTGCGGCAGTACCAGCAGGAGCGGCACGCTGCGGGTCCATCAGCTGCTTGATCTGCGTTCTCGTCAGAGGTCCGCGCAAGTAGGACAGGCACCAGCGGGTTTCAAATACGACCGGCTCATCCTCATGGACATTGTTCATCAGAAAAATGCGATTCCCCAGACCGGCAAGCGTCTGCTCCATGCGCCCCTTGTCGAATTTCTTTCCCACGCTGGACGACGCCCCTTCCAAACCTTCGAGCACCCGCGCCTTGTCGCGCTCCGTCTGCAACCGCCCGATGAACCAGGTGCCGGTATTGGACAATCCCTTGTAGTCGAGATCAACAGGGTTCTGCGTCGCCAGCACCACGCCCAGACCGAAGGCGCGCGCCTGCTTGAGCAGCGTCATCAGCGGCAGCTTGGACGGCGGATTCGCCACCGGCGGGAAGTAGCCGAAGATCTCATCCATATAGAGGAGCGCGCGCAAACTCGTCGTACCAGACTGCGTTCTCATCCACCCGACCATCTGACTCAATAACAGCGTCACGAAGAACATGCGTTCGGCGTCGTTCAGATGTGCGATGGAGAAAATCGCCAGACGCGGCTTTCCTGCGGGCGTGTAGAGGAGCAACTGAATATCGAGCGCTTCCCCTTCGAGCCAGGATTGGAAGCCGGGCGCTGCGAGCAGATTGTTCAGCTTCATCGCCAACGCGAACCGGTCCTTTGACGGGAAGAACGAATCCAGGTCCATCACGCCGATTTTTGTGACCGGCGGATCTTGAATGGCGTGGATCAGCGCGGCCAGATCCAGATCTTCCTCGTTCCTCCAGGTATGATCCAGAATCGTCGAGAGCAGAATGTGTTCGCGGCTCTGGATCGGATCGGCTTCGATCCCGAGCAAACCCAGGAGACTGGTCACGGTGGTGCTAATCCGTTCGCGAAAGAGTTCGGCATCCTCGCGCACGTCAGCGGCCGGCGCGGCAAAGGACTTCAGAATGGAGACCGGGAGCCCCGCGTTGCTCCCCGGCGTATAGATGGCGACATCAGCCGCATCGCGCAACCGCTGAATGCGCGCGCCGTCCTGCTGCCAACCGGCCAATCCTTTGGTCCAAAGCTCGGCCTGTGCTTTGGCGAAGTCGGCCGGCGACAATCCCTTCTTGCGCGCGTCGTCCTCATTGATCCAGGGCTGAAAGTCTTCGCCTCTGAGGCCGGGAAATGTGAGCATCAGATTGCCCAGGTCGCCCTTGGGGTCGATGATGATGGCAGGAATGTTATCGATGGCCGCTTCTTCGAGAAGCGAGAGACAGAGGCCGGTCTTTCCGCTGCCGGTCATGCCGACGCAGACCGCGTGAGTCACCAGATCTTTCGAATCATAGAGCAACCAGCCCGGCTTCGCTTGCTTGGCCGCCATGTCGTACGGGCGGCCGAGATAGAAGACACCGAGTTTTTCAAAGTCTTCGGCAGTGCTCGACGGTTTCGAGGTAGCAGCGGACTTGGTTGAGTCTTTCTTCTTGGTCGCCATGCGAATCCTCCCGGGCGAATGTGCGCGGTCATTCTAGTAATCAGTACGCCGCACTGCAAGCGGATGCCCTGACATTATTTCCCCTTGCGCGAACTCCCGATCCCTAGCAAGATGCCTCCTATGAAATTTCTCGAACTCATCCGGCTCACTCTACTTGCTACGGCCCTCCTCCTGTCGCTGCCTACTGCCGGCCATGCCGAACCCCCGGCCCAAAGCATCCACTGGGGAGCGATCGGCTATCCCGACCACGACCGCACACTGGCGCTCGGGCTCACCGTCGTCGACCGGTTCACAGAGTTCGACGGGGCCGGCAACCGCTACAACGACATCCGGGAAACGATGGGGTTCAATTTCTTCTCGCTCAGCTGGACGGAACGGCTGGAAACCTTGAAGGGGTGGAACGCCAATTTCACCGCCGGCGGAGGGCCGACGCGCGACGGATTCAGCCGCTTCCTGCAGAATGACGTGATTCACAAACTGCGCGGCTTCGATCCCGTTCCCGTGGGCAACAAACGGGAGACCGATGATTTTATGGTCAGCAGTTCACTCACACGCTGGATGAGCCTGTGGGGATCGGACGACGTATTCTTTGCTGGAGTGGGTGCCGCCGGCGGATCTCTCTACTACGAACCCTATGCCCAGGCCGGGTTCCGCCGACTCTCCCCGTTCGCCGCTGTGCCGTGGGTTTCCGACCATCTACGAATTTCCGCGATGGGCCGCGTGGGACGGCCGTTCGGCGGAGCGGCCTTTCGGGAAGTGGCCGCCACCTCCTGGATCGCCCAAGGCTCGGTCGGGATCGGCAACTATGCCGACTGGAGCTGCCCCTGTAGCACTCCTTGGGAAATCGAAATCGCGGCGACCATCGATTCGGGACTGTTCGTGGACCATAAGAAAGCGTCGCTGGAAGAGCGGTTTATCTCCGTCGCCGTCCGCTATGCCGCCGTAACCTTTGAAACCTGGAATGACTTGATCAATCAGAAAGACTACGGCCCGACCTTCGGCGCCCGCCTGACGTTCGATCTGCTGTATCTCTACGACCGCTGGTTCCTGAATTAACCCGCGCTACCATTCCTTGAAAATCAGAAAGACCGCTCCGATCATGAGGCCGAACCCGGCCAGATAGTTCCACTTCAGCGGCTCTTTCAGATACAGCACCGAAAAGATGCAGAACACCACGAGGGTGATGACTTCCTGAATGGTTTTCAATTGTGCTGCGTTGAATTCATAGTGCCCGATCCGGTTAGCCGGAACCTGAAAACAATACTCAAAGAACGCAATCCCCCAACTCGCCACAATCACAATCCACAAAGGCGAATCCTTGTACTTCAAATGCCCGTACCAGGCGAAGGTCATAAAGATGTTGGAGATGGTCAGTAGGAGAATGGTGTGCATATATACCTTTTTTCTTCTTCCGGAGTGGAAGGGCGGAGCTTTCGGGAATCGTCATAGCGGGCGCGGCGGGATGATAGCCGAAAACATAGCGCGCTGCGACGGCATGCGATTCATATCGCGTTTTAGAGTCGCATGCGGTGAGTACGGAGCCAGGAGCACTATCCATCGCCTCATGGCGACTCCCGAAAGGTCTGCCCTTCCGCCCCGTATCCCTCTCACTTCCTAACAGGGACAGGCGCCGCCGGACGGCGGCGCCTGTCCCCTATAACCCTGCTTCTTTCAATACCTGGCCGGTATACGACCGCTTGGACTTGGCCACTTCGCGGGGTGGGCCTTCGACGACGATTTCGCCGCCGCGATCGCCGCCCTCTGGACCGAGGTCGATCACCCAGTCGGCGTTCTTGATGACGTCGAGATTGTGTTCGATCACGAGGACCGTATTGCCCGCTTCCACCAGCCGATCCAGCACATCGATCAGCCGCTGCACGTCGGCAAAATGCAGCCCGGTCGTCGGCTCGTCGAGAATGTACATCGTGCGTCCCGTCGGCCGTTTCGAGAGTTCGCGCGACAATTTGACCCGCTGGGCCTCGCCGCCGGAGAGCGTGGTCGCGGACTGGCCGAGCTTCACATAGTGCAATCCGACATCGTGCAGCGTTTCCAGCTTCCGCTTGATGAACGGAATGTGCTCGAAGAATTCCACCGCATCGTCGACCGTCATGTTCAACACATCGGCGATGCTCTTGCCCTTGTGCAAAATCTCCATCGTTTCGCGGTTGTACCGCTGGCCCTTGCAGACTTCGCAGGTCACATAGACATCGGGCAGAAAATGCATCTCGATCTTGATCAGCCCGTCGCCCTGGCAGGCTTCGCACCGCCCGCCTTTGACGTTGAAACTGTAACGCCCGGGCTTATACCCACGCACGCGCGACTCGGGCAGATTCGAATAGAGATCCCGGATGAAGCTGAACAGGCCGGTATAGGTCGCCGGGTTGGAGCGAGGCGTCCGGCCGATCGGCGATTGATCGATATCGATGACCTTATCGAGCGCATCCACGCCGCGCAGTTCCTTACAGCCGTCGATCTTGGGTTTCTTCTGATAGAGCATCTGCGAGAGCGAATGGAACAGAACTTCGAGCACGAGCGTGCTCTTGCCCGAACCGGAGACGCCGGTCACGCAGGTCAACATGCCCAGCGGAATCTTCGCCGTCACATTCTTGAGGTTGTGCTTCAGCGCGTTCACGACGGTGAGATAGCCCTTCGGCTTGCGGTCGCGTTGCGGCAGCGAGACGGTCTGAATACCGCGCAGATACTGGCCGGTGATGGAATCGGGATTACCCATCACCTCTTGCGGCGTCCCTTGCGCGATGACGTGACCGCCTTGCGTGCCGGCGCCCGGCCCCATGTCGAGCAGATGATCCGCTGCCATCATCGTTTCGGCGTCATGCTCCACCACCACGACCGTATTCCCGAGATCGCGCAGCCGTAACAATGTCTGCAAGAGGCGACGATTGTCGCGCTGGTGCAACCCGATCGACGGTTCGTCGAGAATGTAGAGCACGCCGACGAGGCCCGAGCCGATTTGCGTCGCCAGCCTGATTCGCTGCCCTTCGCCGCCGGACAAGGTCGCCGCGGCACGATCCAACGTAAGGTAGTCCAGACCGACATTCACCAGAAAACCCAGCCGCTCGCGAATCTCTTTCAGAATGCGATGCGCGATGACGAGCTCACGATCGGTAAACTTCAGCGAGACGAAAAACTCCGCCGCCGCCCGGATCGACAGACTCGTGACTTCGGCGATGGATTTCTTCTCCAGCTTAATCGCGAGGCTTTCCGGCTTGAGTCTGGCGCCGTGGCAGACCTCGCAGGCATCCAGCAACGTAAAGTCTTCTTCCTCCGGACAACCGGGGGTCATGGCGTAGCCGATACCGTCGCAGGCGGGACAGGCGCCGTGTGGGCTGTTGAAGGAAAAAATGCGCGGCTCGACTTCCGGGTAACTCACGCCGCACTTGATGCAGGCCAGTTTGTCGCTATAGAGCCGGGTCTTGCCGTTGTCGGTCAGGACCGCCACCAGTCCGCCGGTCAGTTTCAACGAGGTCTCGACCGAGTCGGCCAGGCGCCGCATCAGGGCGTCGCCCGCCTTCATCACGAGGCGATCGACGATGATTTCAATCGTGTGCTTCTTTTGTTTATCGAGGACGATGTCCTCGCCGAGATCGACGATCTCCCCGTTCACGCGAGCCCGTACATAGCCGGCCTTGCGCATTTCCAGCAGCTCTTTGCGATACTCTCCTTTGCGCCCCCGCACGATGGGAGCCAGAATCTGGAACTTACTGCCTTCCGGGAGTCCGGCAATGGCATCGACCATCTGCTGCACGGTCTGCGCGGCGATTTCTTCTCCGCACTGGAAACAGTAGGGCCGCCCGACCCGCGCAAACAACAATCGCAGATAGTCATAAATCTCCGTGACCGTCCCGACGGTAGAACGGGGATTGTGGCTGGTGCTCTTCTGCTCGATGGAAATCGCGGGCGACAAACCTTCGATCGAATCGACATCCGGCTTGCCCATCTGTTCCAGAAACTGCCGGGCGTAGGCCGACAGTGATTCGACGTACCGTCGCTGCCCTTCGGCGTAAATGGTGTCGAACGCGAGCGAGGACTTGCCCGATCCGCTCAAGCCGGTGATGACGACCAGCTTGTCGCGCGGAATCGTGACGTCGATATTTTTGAGGTTATGTTCGCGGGCGCCTTTTATGGTGATCGTATTGCTCATAGGCGCGGGATTATACCATGGCCGTCCTGTTGCCTTGACAAAGTCTGAAAGCAGGTGCTACCACGGCGGCATGGTACAAACGCGACAGTCCTCTGCTTCATCCGGCACCCAGGCCCCCGCGCAGGCGGTGTCGACCTGGTCCGGGCAGGCGCGCGAACAGGCCGTGCAGCGGATGTTCACCGCCATCGCGGGCGTCTACGACCTGAACAACACGCTGCTGAGCTTCGGACTCCATTACCGTTGGAAGAAAATCACCGCATCGTTCGTCCCGCAAGTCGAGCAGGGAACCGCCCTCGATGTAGGAGCCGGCACAGCCGACCTGGCCCTGTTGGTCGAGCCCCGCATGGGGACCAACGGCCGCGTGGTTGCGTCCGATCTCAATCACGCCATGCTTGCCGAGGGGCTTAAGAAGGTGGACGTCAAAGGTCGTACGGGCAAGATCGCCTGTCTGCAAGCTAATGCGGAACATCTCGGATTCACAGACAGCACATTCGATGCGGTGACAACCGGCTTCTGCATGCGCAATGTCGGAAACCTCCCGCAAGCGGTCGGTGAAATTCGCCGCGTGATGAAACCCGGCGGCACGTTTGTCTGCCTGGAGTTTTCCCGGCCGGTCTTCGGCTGGCTGCGGGCGCTCTATGATTGGTATTCGTTTAAATTGCTGCCCTGGATCGGAACGAAGGTCGCGCGGGATACCACCGGCGTGTATGAGTATCTCCCCGCCTCGATCCGTACGTTCCCCGATCAGGAGCGACTCTGCCAGGTCCTACGCGAGGCCGGCTTCCGCCAGGTGTCCTATAAGAACCTCACAGGCGGCATTGTGGCAATCCATGTGGCGGTGAAATAAGCCCATGAATTCCGTTCTCTACGTTTTTCTGCCCTGTAAGAAGGTCTACCCGATCGGGATCACCTATCTGGCGGACTTCATTCATCGCCGCCAGCCGGACGTGCGCCAGCAGATCCTCGACCTCTCGCTCTTTCCCGTGTCAGAACGCAGCCAGGCCCTCCGCGATGCGGCCACGGCCTTCAAGCCGGACCTGGTCTGTTTCTCCTGGCGGGACATTCAGATTTTTTCGCCGCACGAAGGCGATTCGTCGCTCGAGCATGCGTTCAACTTCTACTTTGCCAGCAATCCGCTCAAGCGCGTGGTGGCGTCGTTCGAAGGGGTGAAGCAGCTCTATCGCTACTACAGCCACATCTACAAAATTCTGTCGTATCCCTGGCTGATCCGGAAAGAGTTCTCAAAGGCGCAGATCATGATCGGGGGCGGGGCCTTTACGGCCTTTGCCGACCAGCTCATCGAGAAATTGCCGGAAGGGACGATCGGCCTGCTCGGCGAAGGGGAAGATGCGATCCTTAAAGTGATCGAAGGGCGTTCGATCGAAGACGAACGCTATATCATCAAAGAAGGCGGGAAAGTTCGGAAAGGCCAGCAGGGGTCACCGGCGCTGCTCGATGCCCTAACGGTCGATCTGCCCTACCTGACGTCGATTTTCCCTCAGCACCGCGAATTCATCGGCGAATCGATCGGGGTACAGACCAAACGGGGCTGTCCTTACGACTGTGCCTTCTGTCTCTATCCTTATATTGAAGGCAAGCGGGTCCGGTATCGGCCACCTTCGATGGTCGTGAAGGATATTTCCCAGCATTACCATCAATGGGGCGCGCGGCGGTTCTGGTTTACCGATGCGCAGTTCATCACCGGGAAAGAAGCCTATCCGCAATGCACGGAAATTCTGGAGCGGATTGTCAGTGAAAAGCTGGACATCGAATGGTCGGGCTATATCCGCACCTCCCTCATTACGCCTGAGCTCGCGAAGCTGATGGTGCGGTCGGGTGTGGGAGACCTGGAAGTAGCCATCACGTCCGGCTCTCAGGAGGTCCTGAACAACCTCCACATGGGGTTCAAGCTTGAGCGCCTCTATGATGGATGCCGCTACCTGGCCGAAGCCGGGTTCAAGGGCAAAGTCATTCTGAACTATTCGCTCAATTCTCCCAAAGAGACGGAAGAGACGCTCTTGCAAAGCGTGGAGTCCTACAAGATCGTGGCCTCGATCCTGGGAGAGGAGCGGGTATTCCCCCTGATGTTTTTCCTGGGAATCCAGCCGAATACCGATCTAGAACAGCGATTGCTTGAAGAAGGGTACCTGTCGGCTGGCTATAATCCTTTAATGCTGACCCCGACCAGCATCCGGAAGCTGCTCTATAACCCGGCCCCCCTCAATAGCTTCATTGCCAAAGCCTGCCTGAAAGCCTGGGAACGGAAGGAAGGCAGCCGCGACCCCCGGAAATGGACCGGCTCCCTCTCTCAAACAACTGCCGCCGACGCCACGGGTCAATCCGGTCAATACGCCGACAAGAGCCTGCTCAAGGGGATCGAAGGAAACTCAGGCCGGGACGCTCTGCTGTCGCTGGAAGAGATTCTCAAGTCGCGTAAGACGGCAGCTGCCGCGGTCACTACGCACTCCAATTCCCCGGCGACTCCGGCGTCCTAAGCCGAAAACTCTTCGATCCTGTATCCCCTGTCGCTCACCTTGCATTCCAGAACTGGCCAATGCTATCATCCGACCTCTTTTATGCCGGGGATCTCAGGCAACCGTTTGGTTTTTCTCACAATTATGACGGTTCTCCCCGACGAAAAGAGGCCTTGGAGGAGGCGTCTCAATGTATAAGACCATCTATATCCCGGTCGATAATTCCGACCATTCGAATACAGCGGTCGACGTGGGCGTCGAGTTCGCGAAAACCTTCGGCTCCAAGATTGTCGGCAGCCACGTCTACGCGGCGAAGATGCACGACAAGCGCTTCAAGCAAATGGAAGCGGGACTGCCTGAGGAATATCACGATGAAAAGGAACTGGACCGCCAGCGGCAGATCCACGATTCGCTGATCACGCGCGGACTTCAGATCATCACGGACTCCTACCTCGACTACGTCGACAAGAAGTGCAACGAGTCCAACCTCCCGATCGAGCGCAAATCCCTCGAAGGGCGCAATTGGAAGGTGCTCGTCGAAGATATCAATACGAACGCCTACGATCTGGTCATCATGGGCGCGCTGGGCGTCGGCGCCGTGAAAGACAGCGTGATCGGCAGCAATACCGAGCGCGTGATCCGCCGCATCCGCAACTCGGACATGTTCATCATCAAGAACACCGAACCGATGAATAACGGCAAGATCGTCGTGGCAGTAGACGGCAGCCCGTATTCGTTCGGCGGGTTGATGACAGGTCTGGCCCTCGGCAAGGCCTTCAACCGGCCGGTCGAAGTCATCTCCGCCTTCGATCCGTACTTCCATTACGCGGCCTTCCACAGCATCTCCGGCGTGTTGAACGAAGAAGCCGGCAAGGTCTTCCGGTTCAAGGAACAGGAAAAGCTGCACGAAGAAATTATCGACAGCGGCCTGGCCAAAATCTATCAGTCACACCTCGATGTGTCCCGTGAAATTGCCCAAGCCGAGAAGACCGACGTCAAAACGACCCTGCTCGACGGCAAAGCCTTTGAAAAAATCATTCAGTACGTCCGCAAGGATACACCCTGGCTGCTCATCGTCGGCCGCATCGGCGTCCATAGCGATGAAGACATGGATATCGGCAGCAACACGGAAAACCTCCTGCGCAGCGCCGCCTGTAACGTCCTGGTGTCCAATCGCAAGTACGTGCCGCCGATCGATACGCAGGCCGAATACACCATCGCCTGGACGGAAGAAGCCTTGCGGCGGATGGAAAAGATTCCGATCTTCGCTCGCGGCGTCGCCAAGACCGCGGTCCATCGTTATGCCATTGAAAAAGGCCACACGATCATCAGCAACACGGTTCTCGATATCGCCATCGGCCATATTCTTCCCAAAGGAGCCATGGATGCCATGCGCGCCCTCGGGGGCAGTCTGGATGCCGCCGGCATCGACCGGGACAAGATGCAGGCGGACGATTCGGTCGCCAAAGACCTCATGGGGAACACCCTGAGCGGCATGATGACCGGCATCGTCGAAGAAAAGCCGAAGAACTCGGCCGGGACCCAGGCCTACCTCGACCGCATGAGCCAGAATTACTTCGTCTGCGACGGCTGCGGCTACATCGGGAAGGGCGACTCGCCCGTGAAATGCCCGGTCTGCTCCGCCGACGGCGACAAGTTCAAGCTGGTCGACAAGCAGATTTTCGAAGCGGCGGCCAAGGCCGAAGGCGAGTTGGAAACCGATCTGGCGTACGACGACGTTCCGATGCAATGGACCAAGGACGCCAAGGAAGCGATCCGCGCGGTTCCAGCCGGCTTCCAACGCCGACGCGCCAAAGCCAGAATCGAAAAGAGCGCCAGAAAGCTCGGCATGACGACGATTACGCTGGAATATGCCGCCCCCACGATCAAGGAAGCGGCGGACGAAGATTATCAGCCCATTTTCGCCAACAAGGGCACCGGCACCGCGCCGGCGGCCGAAGAAAAGCTGGCGACCGTCGCCAATGGCTCGAACGGCGAGCATACGAACGGGAACGGCGCCGCCAAAGCCGCGGAAACTTCTCCCTTTACCTGGAGCGCCGACGCTCAGGCCAGGCTGGAGCGGGCTCCGGAAGGCTTCATGCGCGATTGCACCAAGGCGTTGATTGAGAAGCATGCGGAAAAGATCGGAGCCACCCTCATTACGGCCGAAGTGGCCAACGAAGGCATCGAACAGGCCAAGGGCTACATGGCCGACGCCATGAAGACGGGCAATCTGAAAGATATGATTGCCAATCTCACCGGCTCGAAGTCCGGGGCGAACTGATGGGTAAATCGCTCCCGATGCTGAGCCTCCCCTCGTTACAGGGAGCGCTCGGGTCGCTTCAACAGCAGATCACGCAATTCATGACGCCCGGGCCGAAAGGCGAGGGCGTGCATGACGGCCGGACCGTCGACGACTTCAAGCCTTATCTCGTCGCGCTCAACCTGACGAAGCGCTGTAATCTGAAATGCGACCATTGCTACCTCGACGCCACGACCAAATCGGCCGGCGGCGACGATGAACTCTCCACGGACGAGTGCTACAAACTCATCGATCAAATTGCCGAAGTTAACAAGGGCTGTCTCCTGGTCATCACCGGAGGAGAGCCGCTGGTGCGGCCGGATATTCTGGACATTGCCAGGCATGCCGTGAAACTCGGCTTCATGGTGGTCTTCGGGACCAACGGCATGCTCATCAACGACCAGATGGCCAAGGCCCTGGTCGAGATCGGCGTCATGGGGGTCGGGATCAGCATCGATTCTCTCGATGCCGCCAAGCACAATTCTTTCCGGGGCGTCCCTGGCGCCTGGGAAGCCGCCGTCGCCGGGATCGAAGCTAGCAAACGGAACGGCCTTCAATTCCAAGTCCATTTCAGCGCGCAGCCGATGAACTATCAGGAGCTGCCGGCGGTCATCGAATGGTCGCATCAACTCGGTGCGCGAGTCCTCAATGTGTTCTTCATGGTCTGTACGGGCCGTGGCGAAGAACTCACGGACATCACGCCGGCGCAGTACGAGGAAGTGCTGGGCTACCTGGTCAATTGCCAGGACAACTACAAGGGTATGCTGGTCCGCGCCCGTTGCGCCCCCCACTTCAAGCGCTTGGCCTATGAGAAGGATCCGAATTCTCCCATCACGAAAGCCACCGGCTACATGGGCGGCGGTTGTCTCGCCGGCACCAACTACGCACGCGTGACGCCGAACGGTGAATTAACGCCCTGTCCCTATATGCCGCTCTCTGCCGGTAATATCCGCGAGAATAGCTTCGTCGATCTGTGGGAAAAGTCGGATGTGTTCAATTCTTTCCGCTACCCGCAGCTCAAGGGAAAATGCGGCGACTGCGAATATACCGATATTTGCGGTGGCTGCCGTGCCCGTCCGTACGTGGATCACGGAGACTGGCTGGATGAAGATGAGTGGTGTCTCTACACACCTAAGGGCGGAGAAAAGATTAAAGTCGCCTTCAATGTTCCCGAAGAATCTGTAATCCCATGGGACGAGGCATCCGAGCTACGCCTCAGCCGCATCCCCTATTTTCTCCGCGCGATGGTCAAGAAGGGCGTCGAGAAGCACGCCCGCGAGAATAGCGTCCCACTGATCACCATCGAGCTGATGGAAGAACTCAGAAAAAAGCGATTCGGCAACGACGCGCCGGTCTTCAATTTCGACATGAAGGGTAAGGAGTGAGGTTCTAGCGCCGGCGATCCCTCGCCACGCTGCCTCATGAATGCTCTATGGACGCCCTCCAAAGCATCGTCACCGATCTGAACACCCTGATTCCGATCATCAATCACTGGTTCCATCTGCTATCGGCCATCATTTGGATCGGAGGGCTGGCGTTTCTTGTCCTGGCCGTGACCCCGGGCCTGAAGAAAGCCGTGGCCAAAGAGCAGATCAAGCCCATCAGCGATGTGTTTTATCAGCACTATAGGAAAATAGCCGGAATCCTGTTAGTGGTGCTCCTGTTCACCGGCGGGATCAATCTGCACTACGTCAATCAGATCATGACGTCGCAGACCCAGCTGGGGATCCAGCACAATGCCAAGTACTTGACCGTTTTCTTCATCAAGCTTGGATTGGTCCTCTGTCTCATGACCCTGTTTCTCTATACCGTCATCTTCAAGTCAGATGATGAAGCAGAGGAGGATGAGGATTATGAAGTCATTCCCTATCAGCGCGCGGCGCTCTGGATGGGATTTTTTATCGTCCTCTGTGCTGCGGCAATGAAACATCTGCACTTATAAACATTTCCTACGCCCTCTCGCTCGCACCCTGTATCAAAGCAGATAGCCCTCGTACCGGTTCAGATACATCGATCTGATCCAGATTTTCTCCTTCGCTCAGTGTTATCGCCGCCTCAATTCTGCACCGTAAAAAATCAACGTCTTAGAACTCATTCGCTCGGATGAGTGACGTGACCCGCCTGGTACGCCCATTGCTGTGCACACTAGTGTGTACCTGTTCTCTCATATACCCATTCGATGAATAAATCTTCTGTATTGCTATGACGACTTTTTCGTTCATCTCTCCATTCGATCGGATATGGCATGGCGCGACGCTGCCAGTTACGCACCTTGTCTCTGAGGGTTCCCCTCTGCAGGGTGATGCTGTTTTTGGATTGTGCCCATCCAGAAGCACGCTGGTGCCTTCGTCCATGGCCATGAGCGCCGTGCCTCCGAAAGGAGGCACGGCCTATCGCAACCATTGCGTTGCACAGACTCACGGATACTTCTTATGCACCGCCTTCAATATGAAAGGGCTGCCATGTTGATGACTAATCCCCCAGCAGAGTCGATCATGGAAAATACCCCGAGACCTGAACAGGCTCGAGCTCAGGACGATCCACAAAAGGTTTCTTCACATCACAGGCCGACCACCAGACTGACGATCACACTTCCAATGCAGCTGGTCAATCAATTGCGGGATGCCGCCTACTGGACACCCCACACCACGCTGGCCTGGCTCGTAGAAGATTCCCTTCGTGCGGCGCTCACGACGATGGAACTCGCAAACCGTGGCCCATTCCCTCCTCGCGAGCAGGAATTGAAAGCTGGACGCCCTCGCGGAGCACGAGGGGCTGGACGAACCCAAATGCTCCCGATACGGCAACCGGTGTCCAGAAAACAGAACGGAGAGGCAGCCATATCGCCGAAGCAATGGCCCGCATCGTCGGGACAAAATAGAGTGAGGGGGAAGTCCGTCATACCCAACGCAGAAGGACACGTGAGCGGCTAAGCAGCTCTACTGTTCCACTGCCCCGGGGCGGATTCGTCGAGCGGGATATTAGGAGGTGCGTTGACCGGAGGACGCCCGTTTGAACACGGCCTTCAATCCGAAATAGGCGAACGAGTCTTTCAGGTTTGAGTACAGACGATGAAACCGGCCCATTTCAGGATTCGTGACATACTCCATCGTCAGCGCCACTCGCTCCTCCCCCTCCGCCAGAGGGGTCACCGCATGCCAGAGTTTATCGCCGTTGAAGATCACCATGTCCCCGGGCTCGGTGATGAGTTCCAGGTGCTGCGTCTCCTTCGCCGGATCATCCTTAAACAGGTCACACACCAGCTTGCAGTGCGATGACCGGTCGACCATTCCCATCAAGATCGTATAGCGCGCGCCCTTGTAGTAGGACGTATCGTAATGAAAGCCGATATGGTCCCCCGGCTCCGTGTAGTAGTAGAGCGCACAGGAATGCGGATCGTCGTCCGGGCATAACAGCAGATTCGCATGAACCAACCGGTTGAGAAAGCTGCGATAGGCGGTCGACCGGTAGAGGTCGAGGAACAAGGGCGCCTGCTCCTGCACCGTATAGTAGCTGACGCTGCCGCCCTTCTTGTGGCCGGGGATATAGTTGCGGTTGATGCGCGGCTTGAGCCCTTCCACCTGCGGCACAAATGCTGATTCGACAAACGACCGCGGAAGAAATTGCTTGATGACAAGAAACTCGTTCTGCTCCCAGTAGGTCTTGTGCAACCGGTCGAAATCGAGCGCCGCAACGGCCCGGTCGACGGCTTCCGTCACTGACTGTGCGCTGGTCGATTGCATGTCTTCGCCCTCTCCCTCCCGTCTCACTCTCGCGACGACCTCAACTCGCCTGACAGAAGCCGGCTAATTCAATACCGGCGCCTTGACCACCTCGACATCGGCCGGTGCCTTGAAGTCGAAGACCTCTTCCCCCAGTCCGAGATTCGGTTTTAACGAAGAAAACTCGAACGTGGCCACATTCCCGCTGATCTCATGGAGCCACACGGTACGAATAAAATAGGTCTTCGGAAAGACCTCTACGACGATCTGCTGCACATGCCGCGAGGGATCTGTCTCACGCCCCTTCGGCACCAGACTCAGAAGGCGAAGCCCGCCCGCACCGCGCTCTTTCTTTCCGGTCGCCGGAGAAATTTCAAACGACTCCTCCAGCTTTGCCGCACCCTGGAGCAGTTCCAACGGAGCCTGCGACGCCGCCATGTGCGTCAGCTTCCCGATGAGCACCTGTTTATGCTCCGGCACATACACTTTGACGTCATCGTGATTGACGTAAATTTGCTCATTCGCCGGATCGAGATAGTCCCACCGCAGCCGTCCCGGCTTCTTGATATACACCTTGCCCGAAGACGTCACCGGCCGCTCGAATCCTTCGATTCTGGTCTTTTGTGTAAAATCCGCCTGAAGGTCTTTCGTTTTCTCATAACGGGCCTGCAACTGCCTCACGACCTCGTGCACTTCCTGCATGGCCTTCTCATCGGGTACGTCATCGGCGCTCCAAACCGCCCACACCGGAAGACAGACCGTCATCCCAACAAACATCAAGACTTTCCATACACTCATGCTTCAGTAGCTCCCACCGGGCCACGGCGGCCCAACACTTCCCGGCGCCCGTCCCGGCCCGCCGCGCCAACGATCCCATCCGCTTCCATTTGCTCAATCATCCTGGCAGCGCGGGGATAGCCGACGCGCAACCGCCGCTGAATCAACGACGCGGAGGCCTGACCGGTCGAGAGAACCAAATCTTTCGCCTGCTCGTAGACTTCGTCTTTGGCTTCCTCTTCCGCCGCGTCTTCCTGCTTCAATGATTGCAGCTCGGGATCGTATTTGGGCAGCGCCTGCTTCTTCACAAAGTCCACGACCCGCCGCACATCGTCATCGGAGACGAAGGATCCGTGCAGCCGGGCCAGCCGCCCTGTCCCTGACGCCAGATACAGCATGTCGCCGCGACCCAGCAACGCTTCGGCGCCGTTCGCGTCCAGAATCGTTCGCGAGTCGGTCTTCGACGAAACCTGGAAGGCGATTCGGGCAGGGAAGTTCGCCTTGATCAAGCCCGTCAACACATCCACCGACGGCCGCTGCGTCGCCAGCACAAGATGGATGCCGGACGCCCTGGCCATCTGAGCCAACCGGGCGATCTTATCCTCAACATCCTTCGGCGCCACCATCATCAAATCGGCCAACTCATCGATCATCACGACAATATACGGCAGCGGCTCGGGCGGCGTCGGGCGATCCCGCGGACCGGGGGCGACCTCTGGATCCGTCGATTCGCCGGCGGAGAGACGCTGCTCTTCGGTCAGAAACTGGATCGGCAATTCAGGCTGATTCGCCGCCGCCGTCTCTTCCGCAAACACCTCATGCAACCCGGCTACCTTGCGATTGTACGCGTCGATATTCCGGACGCCGGCTTCCGACAGCAACTTGTACCGCCGTTCCATCTCGGCGACCACCCATCCCAACCCGCGCGCCGCCGATTTCGCATCGGTGATGACAGGCCGCAGCAAGTGGGGGATGCCGTCATACGACGAAAACTCCAACATCTTCGGATCGATCAGGAGCAGCTTGACCTCGCTTGGCCGCGCGGAAAACAGAATGCTCAACAACATCGTATTGAGGCCAACGCTCTTACCGGCCCCGGTCGCGCCGGCCACCAGCAGATGCGGCATCGTCTTGAGATCCGCGATCGCCGGAGCGCCGAAGATATCCTTGCCCAGTGCCAGCGTGAGCTTCGAGCGGGCCTTCGTGAAGGTCTCGCTCATCACCACTTCTTTCATCGACACCGTTTCGCGAGCCATGTTCGGCACTTCGATCCCGACCACCGACTTCCCCGGGATCGGCGCGACAATACGCAAGCTAATGGCCTTCAGCCCCAGAGCCAGATCGTCCGCCAGATTCACAATTCTCGCGACCTTGGTTCCCGGCGACGGCTCGAACTCATACATCGTCACGACCGGCCCGGGCCGCACTTCCGTCACCTTGCCGATGATGCCAAAACTCGCCAAGGCGCGCATGAGCACATCCGACTGCGCTTTCAACTCCTCGTCCGACATGCGCGTAATCGGACCGGTCGGATCGCTCAGCAACTCATCCGGATCGGGAAGTTCATAATCCCCGGCATCGACCTGCGCTGAAACCGCTTCCACTTCCGGTTCGTTCACTTCGGCAGGAGCGGGAAAGGACGCGATTGGCGGCTGAATCACCGGCCACTCCGTCACCGAGGTTGGTTCATGTTCTTGGATCGCTGAAGCCTCTGCAATCTCTTCTACCTCAGGCTGTGAACTTTCTTTCGCCACTCGGGTTCGCTGCCGTCGATTACTGGACTCTACCGGCGGTTCAATCGCTGGTTCCGGCATCAATGCCGCAAGTTTCTCTCTCCAGGCCGCCCAGCGTTCCGGGAAACCCTGAACCAATTCGGTCAGTGACAGCGGGGTCGTGAACAAGAGCGAGACTAAGAAGCTGGCCAGAATCACAATGTGGGCACCCGTGCTGGCAAACCAGGACTTGAGTCCATCTGCCAGAACCTGTCCGAAGACTCCGCCCGCCATCCCGCGATGGACGAAACCGCTGCTCAACGTGGGCACGGCAGTGGCTTCGAGATGCAGAAAGGCGCTCAGGAACAAGACCGCTCCGAGCGAACTGACAGCCGTGCGCAACCGGATACTGACGGGACTTTGAGAAAAGCAGCGCAAACCGAGTTTGCCGAGCAACGGAGGAAACAGGTACGCCGCCCCGCCGATCAGGAAAAAGAATCCCCCCGCGAGGACCGCCCCGAAGGAACCGATCAAATTGCGTGGAGGAGCCGTAGCCGGAGCGCCGGACGCCACCGTCTCGGCTTCACCCGGCACAAATGACAGCAAGCTCAACAGCGTGAGCAAGCTCAGCGCGATCAAGATCACGCCGATGACTTCACGCTGGATATGGGAAGGAGGAGCGGGAGCGCGGCGGGCTTCTCCCCGCTTCGCCGACGTAGTAGCACCCATGTCGCGGATGCTAACACAGGGGGGAAATCGTTTCAAACAACGACGGCAAGGCAAGACCAACCCTGACGTATCCGGACGCCTCAGATTTACGCCGGGGAGAGCATGCAGCGCGTGAGCTGAATGAGTTGCTCAAGCGAGAGCACTTCTGCTCTGACGGACGGAGAGAGAGTCAGCCGCTCAAATGCTCCGGCAATGCGCATTTGGTCATAGCCTTCATCCTTGAGCGAGTTTACCAGCGTCTTCCGCCGGTGGGCGAAGGCAGCTTTCACGAACGACGCAAACTTCGGCTCTTCTTCAGGGCTGAGTTCCCGCCGCGCTCTCGTCCGCAACAACACCACGGCGGATCCGACTTCCGGCCTGGGCCGAAAACACTGGGCGGAGACGCGGAACGCTTTGGTGATCTCGGCAGCGTACTGCGCCATGACAGACAAGACGCCATAGTCGGAACTCCCGGGCTTGGCGACTAACCGGTCGGCCACTTCATTCTGCAGCATGAGTACCAGACGGGGGAATCGATCGCGCTGATCCAGCAATCTGAACAACAACGGCGTCGAGATATAATACGGCAAATTGGCGACCACGATTGTCCCGACGGGCAGAGTCTCCACGGGATAGACCAATGCGTCATCAAGCACGAGCGTCAGGTTGGGAAACTCCGCTTGCCGTTCAGCGAGATAGGCATGGAGTCGCGGATCGATCTCTACGGCCGTGACCAGGCCGGCAGTTTTGCACAACACCTCAGTCAGAACACCACGGCCTGGGCCGATCTCGAGGACCTGGCTGTCCGAGGAAATTTCCGCCAGCGCGACAATTTTGCGCACGATGTTGGGATCGATGAGAAAGTTCTGACCGAGCCGTTTGATCGCGGCGGGAGGATCGGCAGGAGAATTCTCGGGAGAATCAGAATGTTCCACGCCTCACGCACCGGGAGCAGGACGCGGGGTTGCCGCCAACCGCTTAGCCAGCGCCGCCAGCGGTGCGCGATAGCCGTCGATCAAATCGGTGAACTCTTCGACCAGATCATTGGTAAACGACGGGCCCGGTTGAATCGCAGCAAACTTCTGCCCCTCGGCCGGCCCCACCGCCTCGGTAAGAAGCGTGACCGTGCGGGCTTTCCACTTCGCCACCCGCTCGTCACCAGCCACCGTGTTCAAATCTTCGAGCGTTTGCTTGGCCAGCGCGTCCAGTTCTTTGATCTGCTGTTGGATGACTGCGAGGCCCTTGGGTACTTCCTGCGACATATCGGTGGGATCCTTCCTATTTCACGCGCGCCGTCGCACGACTCTGGGCAATCCTGGCGGCCAGCGTGATCGCTTCCAACAGGCTGCCGGGATCAGCCACGCCTTTCCCGACAATATCGAACGCCGTGCCGTGATCGACGGAGGTACGGATGATGGGAAGTCCGACCGTCAGATTCACGCAGGTCCCGAACGCCACGAGCTTCAACGGGATTAGGCCCTGGTCATGATACATCGCCACGATGCCGTCATACTGCCCCTTCACCGCTTTGCCGAACAGCGTATCGGCCGGCTGCGGGTCGCTGGCCAGAATGCCCTGCGCTTGCGCGGCACGGGCAGCAGGCAGAATCACCCGGGCTTCTTCATTGCCGAAGAGCCCATGTTCACCGGCATGGGGGTTCAACGCAGCGACTCCGATCCTGGGCTTCTTGATGCCATAGAGCTTGGTGAGCGCTTGATGGGCGAGGCGAATCGCCTTTTCGATCTTCGCCTGGGTCAGGAGCTTGGACAAGTCCTTGATTGCGACGTGCGTCGTGACGAACATGATGCGGAGCGGCCCACCGACGATCATCATGCCGGACTCTCTGGCGCTGGTCAGATCGGCCAGCAATTCGGTGTGCCCCGGGTAGTGACAGCCCGCCATGTTAATCGCTTCTTTATTGATCGGCGCCGTGACGATGCCGTCGATGCAGCCGATTTCCGCCAGATGCACGGCCTTTTTGATGAACTCGACAGAGGCCGCGCCGGTTTCCGCCGCCGCAATGCCTAATGCAAATTTCTTCAGTGGCTTCTCCATCGGATCCAGCACCGCCACCGTATTCCCCTTCAGTGGAACAGGATCGTGGCCATGGAGCGGCACCACATTCAGCTTGAGCCGTAACTTCTTGACCGTCCGCTCCATGACCGGCACAGACCCGATGACCAGCGGCAAACAGAGGCGCTGCACCTCTCGGCCCGCCAGCGCTTTGGCGATCACCTCCGGTCCGATCCCGGCGGGATCGCCCATCGTGATCCCGAGAAGGGGCAATGACGCTCGCGTGCTGACTGGACGTTTAGAAGGCATAGAGATACACCGTATACCCCACATACAGGATGGCGCCGGCGCCCAGCAACAAGGGTTGCCATCGGCCGCCGACGAGAATTTGAAGCAGGCAGAGGCCTGCTGCGACCACGGCCAACACCATCGTGAGCATCGCCGAAGGCGCCAGGGCCCATTCGGTTCCGATCAACCCCACTGAAACAGGAAAGGTCCCTTGGAACACCATGGCCCCGGTCACATTCCCGATTGCCAGACGATCTTTCTTCCGATAGAGCCAGAGAAAGCTATTCGACATTTCCGGCAACTCCGTCGCCAAAGGGGCGATCAACAACGCCAGGATCAGCGGGGAAATGGCAAATGTCGCAGCCACGGTTTCCGCGGCGGTCACAAATAAATGTGCTCCCGCGATCAACCCGCCGAGACCTGCCACAGCCTGCAGCCCGATCATCATATACGATGGCGTCGTAGCCTGCTTGGCAAAGAGCAGCGGCTCCAGCGAGCCGTCGCCGCCCTCTTCGTCTTCGGCGCTGAATTTGATCTTCATGTAGTAGACATAGAGACTCATGAGCCCGACGGCGGCTGCGACATGAACCGCATGGGATGGAATAAACACACAGCCCAGCGCGACGGCGTACCCGATCGTGAAGAACGTCAGATCCGTCCTGACCTCGCCGTAGTTCAAATGGAACTGCGCCGACCGCTTGCCGGCGCGGGCGAACAGGATCAGCAGCAAGGCGAGAATCGGCAACACCAGCGTGCTGAGCATGAAGGGAGCCCCGAGAATCGCGCCCAAACCGACTTCCGCTTCCTGCTGGCTCTTCCCGAAAAAGATCGCGATAACAGGAATCGATGTCTCCGGCAGCGTGGTTCCGATCGCCGCGAAGATACTGCCCACCGCGCCTTCGGAGATTCCGAGCCGCTTCCCCAACCACTCGATGGCATTGGTGAATAAGCCGCATCCACCCAACGTGACGGCCACCGACACAAGAAACAGCGCCACGTAGAAGAGCAGGGTCACGAACGTGCCCCCATCTTTCCCTTCCGCAGCGCCACCCGAGAGTACGCGACGCGCGCCTCATCCATGACATCTTTCAACGGGCGTCCGGTCCGAACCGCAATCTTCTGGCAATCGACATATTCCGGCGCCGCTTTTTCCCACCCGGCTCCGACCTCACCGATTTTCATCCGCACCGATCCGCCTGCTACTTTGATCGTGACAAACCGCCGCGGGAGTACCTGCCGGTCGAGCTCCTGAATCCGGACACCCAGCGCGGTGGTTTCCTGCAACACCACTTCCATCACCGCATCGGTATGTTCGCGCGGCGCGAGACAATTCAGGATGACGCCGGGCCGGCTGCGTTTCATAATGACAGGGATCAAGGCCACATCGAGCGCTCCGACGGCAAACAACTGCGCCATCACATATTCGTAGGCTTGGGGATTGAGATCGTCGAGATTCGTTTCGATCTGCACTACTCGATCGGTCGGCCGCCCGCTTGACGCGGTCTCATCGGCCAGAAAGACCCGGAGCGCATTAGGCCACCCCTCAGGATCAGCGTCTCCGGCACCATACCCGACTTGTGCGGACTCGAGCACAGGCATCGACCCGAACGAAGCCGCCAACGTACGCAGCAGCGCCATCCCAGTCGGCGTCGCCAGCTCACAGCGCGGCCCTTCAGAATAGATGGGAATGCCCTTCGCAAGCGCGGCGACTGCCGGTCCAGGAACCGGAAGCAACCCGTGAGCCGTTCGAATCGTCCCGGCTCCGACATTCACCGCCGAAGCCGTGACCGTCGTGACCCCGAGCAGATGACAGCCCAACACTCCCCCGACAACATCGATAAACGAATCGATGACGCCGACTTCATGAAAATGGACATCGTGCGTGGCGACTCGATGGGCCAGCCCTTCGGCTGCCGCAAGATGGTCGAACACCGTCCGGCTCTGCTCTTTCACAACCCCCGGCAACGTGCTGGCGGCCAGAATCTTTTGAATACGGGAAAGCGTGAGCGGACGATCGAATCCGCGTTGAATCGCAACCGTGATCTTGGTCGCATGCAATGCGCCACGATGCACTTGCCGTTGTTCAAGACGATATCCGGTCAACTTGAGTCGTTTGAGTTCGGTGCGCAGCGTGGCCAGCGGGAGCCCGACATCGACCAGGGCGCCGAGCACCATGTCGCCGCTCACGCCCGAGAAACAATCGAAATGCAACCGTCGTCCCACTCCCGCTCCTTATCGACACATCGTAACAAGCGGCACATCTTACCCAAGGCGCCGCACAACGGCAATCGCTACATTCGGGTGCCGCAGCAGGATGCTCAAAAAGACCGTTCAGCAAGTCCGCCGCAAGCGAAGAGATGCGTCGTGCGTTCCGGTATCTCGAGCTTCCGCGCGACGCGACCTGCCCGTGCGAAACGTTTCTGCAAAGGCGGGCGGTCTTTTCGAGCACCCTGGCGGTCTTTCATTGACAGCCCCCAGAGCCTATGTTATCCCCCGTATATGATAAACAACTGTTCTGAGTCCACCGCCTTCCCCTCACACACTTCCGACAGCACACAACCAGCCTTGCGAGACCGCCGGGCACTAGAACGCGCAGGGCGCTTCGCGACGACGGGCCTGATGCTGAGCTGCATCGTCGGCCTCGTCATGCTGGCTCCCCTTGACGGCTTTGCCAAAACAAAGCCTCCGCGTGTCCCGCGCCCGGAACCGGAACTCAAAATTCTGGACTTACGCATCGCGCCGACGCCCTATGAGGCAGGCAACGGGGCCTTGGAATTCTCCGTGAACGTCCAGCTCCCGAAAGAGCTGAACGGCGCAACCGTCCTTGAAGTTTCCTCCCTGATCAGTTCCCCCTCGAAAACATCGTTGCGCTTTCTCACGCATCGCCAGGCACTTCAGCCGCAATCAACCAAGCCCGGCGAAGCGCGAACGACGCTCCCGATTCGCCTATCCTGGGATGGGAAAGATCATCGGAAGCAACTGGCTGGGCCGGGGGCCTATGCGTACGAAGTCCGCATTAAGTTGCTGGCGAACGGTGAGAAGGGACTGCGCACCATGATGGTGGCCTGGCCTAAACGCGGGGAACTGACCGTCAAGTAGCTGCCGGCAGACGAGGGGAGTTGCCCATCAGATTGATGCGATGGGCGAGACACCCCGCCCCGAATCCGTTATCGATATTCATGACTCCGACACCGGCCGCGCAGGAATTCAGCATCGTGAGCAACGCGGCCAGGCCTCCGAAGCTTGCGCCGTATCCCCGGCTCGTTGGCACCGCCACGACAGGACAGTCGACCAACCCTCCAACCACGCTTGGCAACACGCCATCCATCCCAGCCACCACGATTGCCACGCGCGCTTCAAAGAGCCGATCCTTCCGGCCTAACAATCGATGCAGCCCCGCGACGCCCACGTCGTACAGCGTTTCGACATGACTGCCCATCACCTCCGCCGTCACTCGCGCCTCTTCTGCCACCGGCACATCGGCTGTCCCGGCGGTCAGGACCAGAATATGTCCGGCCCGACGGGCAGGCTTGCTGTCAATCGCCACAATACGCGCATCGGCATGATAGCGGGCCCGGCGATCGAGCTTCAGGATGGCCTTAGCAACGGCTGGTTCGGCACGGGTCGCCAAAAACGGCCCGCCCTTCTTGATCAGCGCGCGGGCAATGGCGACCGACTGCTTCGCCGTCTTGCCTTCGCACAACAGCACTTCAGGAAAGCCCTGACGGAGCGACCGATGATGATCCAGCGAGGCAAAGCCAAGATTTTCGAACGGCAGGCTGCGCAACCGCCGGACCGCCAGGGCGACGGTCACCCGACCGGTTCGTACATCCGTTAACAGCTGTTCAATCCCCTCCGGACTCATATCCGCCCTTTCTCCGGCTTCGCATCCCGCTCCATCAGATCGCTCACCGCCTTCCGGCAGGACTTTCCTTCGAACAGCACAGCATTGATCTCCTGCGTGATCGGCATGTCGACCTGATGCCGTCGCGCGAGACCCAGCGCCGCCCGAGCCGTGCGGACCCCTTCCGCCACGGCCTGCATCCCACCCAAAATAGCATCGAGGGATTCGCCCTGGCCCAATCGCACCCCAACCGTATGGTTCCGGCTGAGCGAACCGGTGCAGGTCAATACCAGATCGCCGACACCGGAGAGCCCATATAATGTCCGCGGATCTGCCCCCATGGCCACGCCCAACCGCACGATCTCCGCAAGCCCGCGGGTAATCAGAGCCGCGCGCGCATTGTGACCCAGGTCTAACCCGTCGACCACTCCGGCGGCCAGCGCCATGACATTCTTCAGCGCCCCACCGAGTTGCAATCCGATGAGATCGGTATCGGCATAGACCCGCAAGGCCGGTGTCATCAAGGCAGTCTGAAACCGTGCCACGAGCTGCCCGTCCCGCCCGGCCAGACAAACCGCCGTCGGCTTCCCGGCGCTGAGTTCACTGGCAAAACTCGGCCCGGAGAGCGCCATCAGATATTGCTCCATGGATTCCGGGAGCACCTCATCCATGATCTGCGTCATCAGCTTGGAGCTGTCTTCCTCCACTCCTTTGGTCGCACTAATGAGCGGAATCGGACGCGACAGGCAGGAAGCCAGATTGCGCAACACCTGTCGCGTCACATGGGACGGGACCACAAACAAAATGCCGTCACGCTGCGCGATCGCCTCTGCCAAAGACGTAGTCGCGGTCAGCGTCCGGGGAAGCGGAATACCGGGAAGAAAGACTCGATTCTCCTGTGTTGCATTGATGGAATCGACCACCTCACGCTCAAAGGCCCAGAGGCGAATCTCCAGCCCCTTCTCGGCCAGGTGTTTGGCCAGAGCGGTCCCCCACGCACCGGCTCCAATGACCCCGAGTGATCTGATCTCCTGCATTCCGGATCGATCCTATAGTGAAAATGGAAGCCGCGGCGGCCCGCTCAACCAAACGGCGCGGATTATAGGAAGCCCCTGGCTAGGAGTCAACGAAATGGAACGACGCTCTCAGAACTGTCAAGCAGGAGCGGTGGAAGCGTTAGACCTCCGAAAGACGATGGCACATGCCTTGCTCCTTCTGTGGACGAATTCGAGAAATCCCTTCGCGGGAGACCCCTAGAGACATAGGATAGAACACGAGTAGACGTAGCCGGAGGAAGCCCATGACGCAACGAATGTATACGAAACGCACCTTTGGAGGAGCCCTCTTGGCGGGCCTCTTGTCCTTTCTTATCGCCACGCCCTACGCGTATCCTGAGGCCTACATCGGGGGACAGATCGGAACTGCCCTCAAAGGAAACAGCCTCAGTAGAGTTGACCTCACTGACTTCTCCCCCTTGGGATCAATGTCAGGCCGCGACCTCGCAGGCTCTCCTCTGTTAGGCGGAAAGGTTGGCTACTACTTCCCAAGAGCTCGTTGGTTCGGCATCGAATTCGAAGCTAACTATAGAACTCCCCACATAGAACAACAGCAGACGAGAATCTCGATTCCAGCCTCTGCGGTCCTGAAAGATTTCGGACCAGTCGCCGGAGGAGAAGCTACTGGAACTTTAACCGGTGATCACTTTCGCGTGGTCACAATAGCCCCCCTCAATCTGATGTTCCGATACCATAAAACCAGACTCCAGCCCTATCTCGGGATCGGCCCAGGAATATTCCTGGCAAAAGTGACTACGACACAGCCTGGATTTGAAGGCTCCCAGAGCTCCACCCAGCTAGGCTTGAATGCTAAGGCAGGAGCAGAATATTTCTTTACGAAACACCTTACGGCGTTTACTGAGATCAAATACAACTATGCAAGACTCAACTTTGAAGCCAACAATAATGGTGGCTTTGGATTCAGAGCTACCTACAACCCGCTTTTTCTTTCCTTCGGAGTCAGCTACCACTTCTAAACAGTCGCCGCGCTGCCATGAACCGGCAGCGCGGCACATACCTTCGGCACACACATCCGATACTTTATCCTACTCCTGTAAATACTTTGCCCCGCGGGTTTACGCAGAACTCCGATTCGCCGTAGTATGCAGGGTATGCAGACTTGTCCAAGTTGTCACCAGTCGCTGCCGGAGATCAATCGCTTCTGCACCCAGTGCGGACAACGGCTCGCGGCGACCGCATCATCTTCGCCGGTCCAGTCCCAGGCCCCGACCCCTCCGCCGACAACCCCGGAGCAATTAAACCTGAATGTGCTCTATGGCATGGTGGGCACGTTGATCCTCGCCGTGCTGCTCCCCCCATGGGAAACCCCGCCGACTCAGCCTCCGGAATTCCTCGGTTTTCACAGCGTCCTCTCCCCGCCGACCCCCGAAGCGATCATCAGCCGCATGTTACTCACCATCGAGCTGACTACCGTGACGATTGCGGGCCTCTACGCCGCTTTCTATTTTCGGCGACGACCGTGAGTCAGACGACAAGTGATATGTGTGACTCATCGAATGGACCTGCGAGTCATCAGGCTGCTCAAAATGTCCCGACAACTAGGCCGCAGGCGAGTGAGAACCGGAAGCGTAACCGTCTCACCCGCCCACCCCTCGCTGCTAGCGCAGCTTCTCCCCGGTGGGGTACGTTGAGGATTGTCACGAGACGAGAACGACGCTTGGGAACTGGCGCGTCTCGGCGCGCCTGGGTTGGGCGGGTGAGAACGTAGGCATTTTCAGCAATCCGGAGAATCTTAATCCAGAGCCAGCGTCAAGCACTTGGCCGACCCGCCGGACTTCATAAATTCGTCCAGCGGCAGAGAGTGCGTTCGATATCCACGGGACTGGAGCTGCCGTTCCGTCTCGGGACATCCGGCGGGCAACACCACATGTTTCCCTACGCACACCGCGTTGCACGCAAATCTCAGCGCTTCGCTTTCAGGGACAACCAGTCGAGCCCCTTCGGGAACCCGCTCTATGATGACCTCCTGTCCATCCGTATCGAACGCAGCCGGGAAATAGAGCAGCTCGCCACCAGACAGGGGACAGAAGCATGTATCGAGATGGTAAAAGCGGCCATCGACAAGCTCGAGGGGAATAATCTCACGCGTGAATACGTCACTAAGCAGCGGGAACACCCGTATATCCGATCGCTGGCGATAGCCTCCGAACCAGCAATCGGAAAACCCCAATAAGTCTCCGGCGCCCTCGAAGAAGAACTCGGACTCCAGTGTCACCACGTCATAGCCGGCACTGCGAAACCAATCCTCAAAATAGGCTTCCTCCCGTTGGCGTTCGGGATAGCGAAACCGGCTGACAACCGCCCGTCGACCGACAACCACACCGGCATTGGCGGTAAACACCAAGTCCGGCAGCCCCGGCACCGGACGCATCCGCTCCAGCACGGCTCCAACTTCCCGCTCAAGAACATGCATGAGACTGTGCCACTGCGTGACCGCACTGACATGATCGACCCGGTTTGAACGCCGCATCCAGGGATTGATCTCATACTCGATGGCGAAATAGTCCGGAGGACAGACCAACAGCCGGCTCATAGGGACCTCCCCAGCTGCCTGGCCAGTTCGTTGAGAAAGGAGGCCGCATCCATTACCAGCCCAACGGCCTGAAAACTGCCCCGATCGGCCAGCTTCGTGGGAACCGACGCATTGATGTCGACACAGACGGTCGGCGCGGCGGCTGGCAGCAAATTACCGGTAGCCACCGCGTGCAGCGTAGAGGCGACCAATAGCGCCAGTCCAACTCCCGGAATCGCCTCCCGCATGGCCGCTTGTGCTTGCATGGAATCGGTGATGACACCGGGCAATGGGCCATCGTCTCTGATCGTGCCGGCCATCACCACGTGAACCCCGGCCCTGATGCAGGCCGCCATGATCCCGCGCTTGATCACGCCGGATTCGACAGCGCCCCGAATGCTGCCGATCGCTCGAATCCGGTTGATGGTTCGCAGATGATGCGCATGCCCGTGCGGAACCGCATGCCCGACAGTCAACGCGTAGCCTAACGAGGTTCCGTAGAGATCGGCTTCCATATCGTGCGCCGCCAAGGCATTGCCGCAGAACAACACGTGGATGAATCCCTCCTCGATCAACCAGGTCAGCGCATCCCGCCCGCCGGCATGAATGATCGCGGGCCCTCCGGCCAGCAGGACCTTGGCCTGCCCGCTTCCCGCTCGCCGCTCGTCGCGAATCAGACGCATCCGCCGGGCTACATCGGCAATAACGTGGCTATGCGGACGTTCGGGAGAGACCGTGGACTCCATGAAGGCAAAGACATCGCGCTCGCGAGGCCGCTGCATCGGAATGACGCGCACGCCGGCCTGCCCGGTGACGATCAGGTTTCCCTTGCGGACATCGGCCATCGGCACAGTCCGGGCAGTCATACGCTGCTGATCCACCACAATGCCCAGGTCCATCTCAACCCGTTGGACCTCGAGCCATGTCCCGTTCAGGCGCACTTCGGTCGGCAAATGGGTGGTGGAATAAAATTCGTCGGGGAATACGCCGTCGGCTGGGGCCGGCTGCAGGATGCAGTCGGAGTCGCGCTCGACCACGGCGCCGTGCGGTTGAATCGCGCGCAGGATATGGTTCAGCGTGGCGAGCGTCGGCGCCCGTACGATAATCCGCGCATGGGACTGGTCCTCCCGGGTGCGGCCGATCTCGACCTGATCGAGATCAAACGAGCCCCCCATCATCAGAATCAGATCCAGAACCTTCGCCAGGATCAGTGAATCGATAATGTGGCCACGCAGGACGATCGTCTCTTGAACCGTCGTCATCCAACGCTCCCCGCTGCTATGTCCTGATTCTACCACCCCCCAGACCGGAATCGGCAGGAGAGCCGGAAGAGTTCAAGGAAGGATCGACCTGGGTCGCTCAAAGGCCGGCGGTCGGCTTCATAACCTCCCGCAACACACTCGTCGCGTAAGCACCGGGGGGTAGCGCAAACGTGAGAGTGAGAGCCGTCCCGTCGAGCGCCCACTCCAATTCAGCCAGCGGAACACGCAGGGCCCGCCGCTCACCGCGAAAACCACAGTCTTTGGCTGCCGCAACCAACGCCTCCTGCGTCGTGCCGGCCTCAGCCACGACCGCTTGTTCGATCACCCCGGGCTCATCTTCGGCCCAGGACACGCGTGAGCCGAATAAGATGCCTGTCGGACTGATCTCGAAACAGTCGGCGCGAATCTGCTCTTTCTCCGCATCCTCGACTAAAAAGCAGGCGCCGTTCTGCGACTTCATCGCCCAATCGCCGACGAATACTCGATCGATCCGATCGATGCGTCGGCCCAGGATGCGATTGAACAAATAGGATTGGTAGCTGTTCAGGTACCACATCCGCTTGGTCCGGCTCATCTTGTCGCGCCGACGGGCGTCATTCAACAGCGCCGCGCCGACTTCATGGTTGTCGCCATGCTTCCCTTGCCGCTGCGGACCGAAGTAATTCGGGACCCCGCGGCGGGTGAGTTCGGCGAGAACGGCCGGCACCGATTCTGCCGCGTGCGCCGCCACGTCACGAATCACCAGGCGAAACCGGTTCCCCGCATGATGGCCGGTCCGCAGACGATTGCGGTGCCGTCCCAGCACCTCCACCTTTAACACCTGTTCATCGATCGCCAGCCGGGAGATCCGGTCTTGATCGACACCCTGGACCGAGACCATTTGGGTCGTCACCGCGCGCGCATCTTTCAATCCGGCGACCCCGATCGCCTGCGCTTTCACACCCAACACCGACGAAAAGTTCTTCACCAGATCCGGCGTCGACAATCCGCGCTTGGTCACGCTCAGATACAAATGCTCGCCGTCTCCGCACGGGAGATACAACGGACGCTCTTCGACTTGAAAATCCTCGTGAGTCGCACGCATCACCCCGCCGATGCCGGGGATTGAGGAGGTAAGATACGGCTCGGCTTGTGTATTCACTCTTCACCATCCGATGGTTGCGTCATGGATAATTCTCGACACTTGCTTCGGGGAAGACCAGGGCCCATGGTATATTGAATTATGTTGAAGCACGTTCAGCCAAGCCCGCCCGATCATACCGGAAACGTCTCGGCGATGCCGCTGCTCATCGCGGTCGCCTGCACATGCTTGGCAGGTTTGTTTCCCCTTTCCGTCTCAGCCGAATCTGATCGGCCGGGAAAACAATCCGACGTCTTCCGCCAATTCACGCAACATATTCAACGGCAAATCGAGCTGGACAAAACGGCCTTCGCGCAAGCCAGCGGCTGCACCAACTGGTTCTATCATCAAGACAAACAGCCCTCGGCGCCCCCGCTCGCCCAGCCCATCCGCTTGGATCTAGTTCTCCAGCCTCCGAGTAAGGAGGAATGTCTGCGAGCCTATCCGCGCGGGCTAGACTCCGTCCGCCAGGACTTTCACCGCACGCAAACATCACTATCCGTCAGCCTGACGTTCTATGAGTACGCCCTCGTGGGCGATCGCAATGACGATGGCCGCTACAGCCTGGAGGAGCTCCAGGATATTTTCCCGGCCTTGGCCCTCACGTTCGATTCCAGCCGCTCTCCCGGCGCCCAGGCCGCTTCACTGGCCGGGCGCTTCGACGACTGGTATCGCCTGCGAAATCTGGAACACCTGATGACCGGCATGGCCCAACTCTACGAAAAAGGCTATCGGGTCTCACCGGCCGACCGGGCCGAACTTGACCGAGTCACCAAATGAGGGTTAGCCATTCGTGGCCCGATCGTGCCCGGGCGTTTGTCGGCACCTGCCTGAGTGAACCCTTCTATCGCCTCTTCAGCCTGTTTCCACAGTGCGAAATCGGCTTGTCGGAACATACCGTCACCCGCCTGACCTTTCCCCATCGGGTGCTGGCCGGCCACCGGGCCGTTCATCTGAGCGATCTCCATCTCGACCGCCACCAACCCCGCCACGATCTGATCGCCGACGAAGTCAAAGGATTGGAGCCGGACTGGATTTTTATTACCGGCGACCTGCTGAATGTCCCGGAGGGCCTGCCTCACCTGTTTCGATTTCTCGCGCAACTGCGCACCATCGCTCCGGTCTATGTCACGCTGGGCAATCATGACCACTACAGCGGGGTTCCCGTCGAACAGTTCCGCCACTGGGCGGAGCGGCATCAGATCACGCTGCTCATCAACGAGTCGGCGACGATCCACACGAATGGCGGCGAACTGGCCCTCGTCGGGGTGGATGATCCGTCGCTGCACCGGGCCGATCTCCGGTGTTTACCGGCTCAAGCACAACATCGGTTTACGCTGCTGCTCGCGCACGCCCCGAACATTCTCGATCAAATGGAACCGCATCATCACGCGAACCTGATTTTGTGCGGACACAGCCACGGGGGTCAGTGGAGGATTCCAGGGATTCCGACTATTTGGCTACCGCCCGGGTGCAATGGCCGGATTGCCGGACACCACGAAAAGCGCGGTCATCGGCTGTATATCAATCGCGGACTCGGCTGGTCGTTTATCCCACTGCGGTGGAATTGCCGGCCGGAGATCGCCCTGATCGAGTGGACCGTCGAATCTGCCGCTCCGGCAATTATGGCAGCGTAAGCCGTTCCAACGCTTCCTTCGCGCGACTACGCGTGGTCTGATCCCAATCTTCCTTCATCACTTCTTCAAGTTTGGCCCGGGCCTCGGAGGCGCGCAGGCGGCCCAATCCCAAGGCCGCGCAGGACCGGACATAGGCATGATCGTCTTCGAGCGCAGCGAGTAACAACGGAACGATCGAACGGTCCTGCAGTACCCCCAAGTGACTGGCGGCCATCCCGCGAATGCGATGTTGCTTCTCCCCGACCGCGCGGCGCAACGTGTTCACCCAGAGTTCTTTGAGCGCCGGCGCCACCGCTTCAAGCCCGTTCACCCGATACCCGTTCACTTCCGCCAGGGCGAATGACAGCTCAAGTTTCTTGTCGCGAACGGTTTCCCGCTGAAAGGCCGCGAGCAAGCGATCCCGTTTCCGAGCTTGCTGCACGCGCCGACGGATCTTCTTGATGACCACCATCACCAGCACGCCGATGCCGAGCACCGCAGCGGCCAGCGGAATGGCCTGGTCGATCACGTATTCCTGCGATTCCAGCGACAGCCTCTTCCACACCCACACCGAGGTAATGACGATCCCCAGCAGAATGACAATGGCGCTCAGATTGGCCTGGCCCTGGTCAGCGCGTCGCAACATGGGAGCGGATCATACGGGCGCATCCCTCGCGCCGTCAATGAAGGATCCCCGTGCCCTGCCCGCAAACAATTATGGCAAACCGTGGTCCCTTGACCCCATGCCCGCGGCAGAATATGCTCCGTCCATGGAACTCCCCGACCTGAAAGACGACCCGCATCTCAAGTTGGTCAGACCCCTGGTGGAAGCCTACCAGGCGTTCTGGCTCGCCGATAACCGCCATATCCGTTCATTGAAGCTGACGCCGTCCCAATTCGACGTCATTGCGACGTTGGGAGATACGGAAGGCATGACCTGCTCTGAATTATCCGCCAGAACGCTTGTGACGAAGGGGACACTCACGGGCGTCCTCGACCGGCTGGCGGCCAAGGGATTGATTCGCCGCGAATCCGTCGACAGCGATCGCCGCCAAATCAGGATTCAACTCACCGAAAAGGGCGACACGGTATTCCGCAAGACATACGCGGCTCACATCACATTTCTGAAACCGTATTTTGAGCGGGCCTTGAGCCCGCAAGAGGTTGATGACGCACGGCGGCTGCTGCTCCGCCTTCGTGACAGCTTCAAGCAAGGAACGACTGAGATATGCGGCTGACCATCCTCGGCTCTGGCACGAATGTTCACCCGACCAGAGCCGCCGCCGGCTATCTGGTGCGCACCGACCAGACCATGTTGTTGGACTTCGGTCCCAGAACCCTCTCCAATCTCATGAACACAGGCACCGATCGCCATCACATCACCCACATCCTCTTCTCACATTTTCACGCCGACCACTTTTCCGATTTCATCACCTTCTACTTTGACGCGGTCATCTATACCAAACATGGCGGCGGGTGGCGCCCCGACCTCACCCTGATCGGCCCGCGCGGGGCGAAAGCCCTGTTCCGCAGCATCATGGCCACCTTCCCCAGCTTTGCAGATCCGCCGTTCCGGGTCCATCTGAAAGAAGTGACGGACCGAGCCTTTTGGATCGGTGAGACGCTCATTACTCCCCGCCGGGTCGTGCATGTTCCGGATCTGAATAGCGTGGGGTATCGGATCGAGCATAAGAACAAGACGCTCGTCTACTCAGGCGATGCGCAATACTGCGACAGCTTGGTCCGCCTCTGCCGGGAAGCCGACGTGGCCGTGCTGGACTGCTCGTTCCCAGCCACGAAGCCGGGGCCGGTGCACATGCATGCGGGGGAATGCGGCCAGGTGGCGGAGGAGGCCGGCGTGGATCGCCTGGTGCTGTCGCATTTCTATCCGCCCGCGGATCGGGCCGACGTGAAAGCTCAGGCAGCAGAGAATTTTCGCGGGACGGTGCTGAAGGGGAAAGATCTGCTGACGATTCGCCTCTGAGGGGAGCAGGCTGAGATAAAAGAAACCAGCCGGACTACAAGCCCTCTTCGCGGGGCTCCCCGCCAAGAATTTCGATCAACGTCGTGAACCGCGCCGTTTTCACCGGCTCATCCATCTTCGAATAAATAGCCAGCAGATTCTTCACCATGCGGGAGAGGATGCCGCGAACCTGACTATGTTGCAGATACTTATCGTCGAAGCCATAGCCGGCTTCCGTTAAGAACCGGGCGCAATTCTTTTCCGTCAACAGCGCGCCGCCGTTGAAACAATCGATGAAAATCTTGTAGCGATCCGACTCGTACTTCACCAGGAAATGGCCCGGCATCCCGATGCCATGGAGCGGAAGACCCAGCCGCTGCCCGATAAGGAGATACACCACCGACAAGCTGATGGGAATCCCCACCCGCCGATCGATCACACGATTCAGATAGCTGTTCTCGACTTCGTAATAGTTCTTGGTATTGCCCTTGAAGCCCTGTTCGGTGAACACGTAGCGATTCAGCGCATTGACCGTTTCTTCACCGGACGCGCGCGGCCCAATCCGTTCCCGGACTTCTTGCGCCATCGTATCCAACAGCCGTCCATACTCCGCCGTATCGAGCAGCGGATAGGTATAGCGGGCAATGAGAAACGCCCCCTGTTCCAGATTCATGGTCTCGTCAGGACCTGCGGCCATCGCCCGCATTTCGTCCTCGAGCTTACCCCAACGAATCTCTTCCAGAATCGCCGCGATGCGATCCGCCATCTCCGGCTGCTCGATCTCGGCTTCCTGAAGCAGCGGCACCGCCGACGGGCCGATGTCGATCAGCTTGTCGCTGATGGTCTCGACAATGCGCGCATCCTCATCGGACAACAGCCTGATAAGGGCGCGTATTTGACTCTCTGGAATCACCATGGGGGTACTCACGCGGGTCACAGCCAACTAGCCCATCGCCCGGCGGAATGCTTTGGCGCCGCCATACAAACACAATGCATCAAAAACAAGCATCACGACGACTGCCATCCCCACATGCGGTAGCGCATCGTTCCAATTGGTCAGGATCAGCGGCCGCACGGCGTCGATTGCCCAGGTCATGGGATTGAATTGCGCCAGGACACTCATCCAGGTCGGCATGGCCGTCAGCGGCACCAGCGCCGAGCTGAGGAAAATCATCGGCAGCGACAGGAATCCGAGGACGGAGAAGAAGTCGCCGTGGCTCTTCACCGAAAAGGCCATCGCCATCGAGATCGCCGTCAGCCCCACACCGAACAACATGCCGATCAAGAGGATCGTGGCCACGCCGAGCAAGCCCGTGGCCGGATGCACGCCGAAGAGAAACGCGATGCCGAGGATCACCAACACTTGCAGAGACGTAATCGTCATCACGAAGATAAACCGGCTCAGAATGACCGAGCTCCGGTGAATCGGAGCGGACATCAACCGTTCAAGAAAGCCGTTTTCCTTGTCGAACAACAGATCGACGCCGCCGGCCAGCCCGTTATTCAGCACCGTCATCACGACCACACCGGCCGCGAGGAAGCTGATGTAATTGGGCGCCTGGGTCACCTGCACGTCCGCGGCCCGTTGAAACAGATTGCCGAAAAAGATCAGCCAGAACAGCATCGGCTGCACCAGCGTGAAGAGCATGCTGAATTTTTCCCGGCTCAGGCGGCGAACCCACCGCATCGTCAGAGCCCCGATTTCCTGCCAATAGTGCGCCATGTATCTCCCTACGTTGTTTCTTCCGCCGGCGCCGCGTCGCGTAACGAGCGACCCGTATGGGCGATAAAGACATCGTCCAACCGGGGACGGTGATAGTCAATAAAATCAAGGCGGCAGTCCAACTTGTTCGCCGCCTCTAAGATGGCCGGAAGGGCTTTTTCAGCGGACTCCACGCGAATATCCAGCCCGGTGGCTGTCGTATTCACGGTGCGAATGGCGGGCTGCCCCTTGAGAGCGGAAGCCAGGGCACCAAGCCGCGCGGTTTCCTTGATCGTAAGCGACACGATGTCGCCACCGAGCGCCACTTTCAGTTCGGCCGGCGAACCGATCGTCTTGACCTTGCCGCAATCGATGATGGCGAGACGGTCGCACAATTGATCCGCTTCATCGAGGTAGTTGGTCGTCATGACCACCGTCATGCCACGGGCCTTGAGCATCCGGATATAGTCCCAGATCCGCAGCCGGCTCTGCACATCCAACCCCAACGTCGGCTCGTCCAAAAAGAGGATCTTCGGATTCGGCAACAGGCCGCAGGCGATGTCGAGCTTCCGCTTCATGCCGCCCGAATAGGTCTTGGCCGGCCGGTCCGCATGCTCTTCGAGTTCGACCAGTTTGAGCAATTCGGCAATCCGCTTCGTGGCTTCTTCTTTCGTCAGATGGTAGAGCGCCCCGAGCAATTCAAGATGCTCGCGCCCGGTGAGGAATCGATCGATGGCCCGCTCCTGCGGCACATAGCCAAACAGGGTCCGCACCAGATCCGCTTCGCGCACCGTATCGTGCCCGAGCACCGAGGCGGTGCCGGAGGTTGGATGCAGCAGGGTAATGAGCGTGCGCAGCGTCGTGCTCTTGCCGGCGCCGTTGGGCCCCAGCAGGCCGAAGATTTCGCCTGCATACACCTGAAACGACAGATCGTCGACCGCTTTATGGCCGTCGTAGGTCTTGCACAGCCGATTCACATCAATCGCAATTGTCCGGTCCATTACCCCCAACCCTTCGCGCCTTGTTGATCATGCACCATGAACTGGATCAGGTCGCTCAGACGACGCGCCCGCTGGTGGAGACCTTCGGCTTCTATGAGAAATTGTTTTTCCAATGGTGTGCAGTCCAAATACGTCGAGAGCGTATTGACGAGGACTTCGTCTTTCACATCGTCGCGGAACAGTCCTTCCCACGTCGCCGCATCTTCGCGCGCGCGCAGATATTTCTCCAACACCTTCATCAGGGCCTGGCGCACTTCCGGGGCCAGCGACGGCTCGACGGCCGCCTTCTTCAGGGCCACCCTGGCCTCCCGATAGGGCTTCTCAAAAAACTCTTCTTGAATTTCGTACCGCTCCAACCCCTGGAGCAGGATATTCGACCGACCGTCCGGCAATGCCTCCACACTGAGAAGACGCCCCACACAGCCGATCGGATAGATCGCGGGATGACCGTAGTAGTCCTCCTCCCAGCCCTCCTTCAGCAGCGCCATAGCCACGCACTGTCCGCCCGCCGCGGCGTCTGCCACCATCTGGCGGTAGCGCGGCTCGAAAATATGGAGCGGCAGATAGGTCTTCGGGAAAAAGACCACGTTGGGCAACGCAAACACCGGAACACGTTCCGGGATGATGAACGGGACGGCGTTGTCGTAGGGATCGCTCGTGGGTTGGTCGCGTTCGCGATCAATTTGCATGGCTCACGATAGCCGAGAGTTGTGAAAATTGTCAACGCCGAGCGCCTGCACGACCGCCCCGCAACACATTGCAAATCACCTCACCAATACAGGCGATTTGTGCATATGAATCCACGCGTGCTATAAGCCGGTGGCCGAAATAATCATCCGGGCATGGTGTGCAATGACATCGTTTGCTGCTCGTCTCGTGATTGGACTGGCGTGGGTCCTGGCTGCCAGCGGATCGGTGGCACCGGCGGCCGATCCCGCCGACGCCTCCTTTCGCCTGGCGCAGGAGGGCTATCAGTACGAGTTCCCGCGCGATCACGGATCGCACGATTCCTTCCGCACCGAATGGTGGTACTACACCGGACATCTGGAAACCGCCGAGGGGCGGCGATTCGGCTTTGAGCTGACCTTCTTTCGTCGCGGGATCGCGCCCGATCAAGTCGAGACGCGCCCCTCCCGCTGGTCGGTGGATCAGCTTTATCTGGCCCACCTGGCGATCACCGATGTCACAGGCCAACGCTTTCACTTTCGCGACCGCATCAGCCGCGCCGGCTTGGGCAAGGCCGGAGCCGATGCCACTCATCTGCACGTCTGGCTCGATCACTGGCGCGCAGAATCGTCCGGTGGAACCGGCGGCCAGCAGACACTCGACGCCAAGGCCGATGGCGTTGCGCTCTCGCTGACGCTCGATCCAGCCAAACCGCTGGTCGTGCATGGCGAGCGAGGCATCAGCAAAAAAGGAGCGGCGGTTGGACAGGCCTCGCACTACTATTCATTCACCAACCTTGCAACGGCCGGGACTCTGACCATCGGCACCGAGACCTACCGCGTCACCGGCACCAGTTGGATGGATCATGAATTCGGCTCGGCGGATCTGAGTCCGGACCTCGCCGGGTGGGATTGGTTCAGCATCCAACTCACCGACAAGCGTGAACTCATGGTCTATCGCCTCCGTCATACCGACGGTTCATCGGACGCAGCCTCCAGCGGGACACTTGTTTTTCCTGACGGCCGCACCCAGCACCTGTCGGCCTCCGACATCCAATTGACCCCGCTCGATACCTGGACCAGCCCAACGAGCAAGGCCACCTATCCCCATCGCTGGCAAGTCTCGATTCCATCTCTTGAGCTGTTGTTGAAACTGACCCCGCTCCTGGCCGATCAGGAACTCCGCACGACGCGCAGCACACAAGTCACCTATTGGGAAGGAGCAGTCTCGGTAGAAGGCGCTGAGCAAGGCCAAGCGATCAAGGGCCAGGGCTACGTCGAACTAACGGGGTATGCGGAGAGGATTAGGCAGAAGCTGTGACAAGTTGTTGAGTGCCATTGCGCTGGTCTGCATGACCAATGGATTCATACGATTCGCCACCTGCGTCTACCCGCCGACTTGGCGACGGCAGAAGTCGATCGCAACCACATCTTCCCCTTGCAGGATGGGGAGAAAAGCATTACTGTGGAATTGATTTGATTGATCGGCGAGGCAACCGCACAGGCGAACTCAGCCGGCACCAAGCAAGAGAGATCGCGTGATGATACGGACCAGCGCAGAAGTGCTCACGCTCCTTGAGAGAAACCGGGACACACTCAAGCGGCTCGGCGTCTGCCGACTGGGGATCTTCGGTTCCTGCGCTCGGGGAGAAACCACGCCAAACAGCGATCTGGATTTCGTCGTTGAATTCAGGGAAAAGTCGTTCGACGCCTATATGGACCTCAAGACCTTCCTGGAAGACCTCTTCGGATGCCGAGTCGATCTCGTATTGGCCAACACGATCAAGCCTCGCCTCCGCTCCACCATCCAACGCGAAACCGTCTATGCCCAGGGACTTTAGGGTCTACCTCGAAGATATTCTCTCCGCAATCCAGAAAGTGAAATCGTATACGAGCGGACTCTCACTTCAGGACTTTCTTCAAGACGACAAAACCTTCGATGCGGTTGTGCGAAATCTGGAAGTAATCGGAGAAGCCGCAAAGCACCCCCCCGAAGAAGCTCGAAAGCGCGCTCCCGGTATCGACTGGAAAAAGATCGCCGGGCTTCGAGATATCCTGATTCACGAATATTTTGGAATCGACGGCGAGATCGTGTGGGATGTCGTTCAGCACAAGCTACCGACGCTCGAAACAGCTGTGACCCTCATGCTGAACGAGGCACACTGACGGAGCTGGCTGGCTACGCGAGACAACCTATAGAACTAACCTATAATTTCGACCTGGACCAGCCCAACCAGCAAGGCTACCTATCCCAGCCGCTGGCAGGTCTCGATTCCGTCTCTTGAACTGTCGTTAAAACTGACCCCGCTCCTGGCCGACCAGGAATTGCGCACGACACGCAGCACCCAAGTCACCTATTGGGAAGGAGCAGTCGCAGTGGAGGGCACCGAGCGAGGCCAAGCGATCAAAGGCCAAGGCCATGTCGAATTGACGGGGTATGCGGGGCGGATTGAGAAGAAGCTGTAAATCGTGTGGCACATGCTCCTGCAATGGAGCGGAATGGATGAATCCTGTTGATCTCCTGTACTCACCTTTGCCTTCTGCGAACGCACCACTAAGCCATACATCCGAGGCAAATCGAAAGCAGCGCCAGCATACTTATCTTCGAAAAGGACGAGAGATCGCATGGCTTCGATGAAGCAGGACTGCTGTTGATCGCTGGTGGCAGGGGCGGGGCTACAGTGTAGCTGTCAGGCAGAAGCGGTCTTATATGGATTCTAGTTCTTTGAGGGTCTTCCCATTTTTGTTTCTCCACGCAGTGAGCCCATTTGCATGGCCTCCGTGTATCACGGCGGCGGCTGCGCTCGGGCTAGAAAACTCGATGTCCTTGGTGAATATAAGGTGGCCAGAATTCTCTTTAAGGGCACCCTGGTCCTTCAGTTGTTGCCGCATATTTATTGGCCATGGGTATTTCTGTGCAGAAGGACGTTCGGTTAAGACGGCTTGGGATCCAGCAACAACTACGATGCCGTTTGGGGTGAGATGACCGATGGCTTTGAGCCCCTTGATTTCGCAGGACAGTGTTTCAATTTTACGTTGACCCGCTATGGTAGCAGTTGTCGGGACCAAGACTTCGACGCCGAGCACAGGCAACAATTGGTGAATTTTCTCAAGGAAAATTTCCATATCCTCACGATCCGACTCGGGTAACTTTGAACCGCTGCCTTGGCTATTCCTTACCTCGGCACGGCCTGCCTTTTTGGCCTGTTCGATTAGTCGACCTTCGAGATAGCGAATATGTGCCTTTGTTAGATTTTCATCTTTACTGGTGAAGAACGAGACATGATTCCAGAAATCTTTGTCGAGGTGGCTCTTTACCCTGTCTCTAATGGACTCGGCCTCACCGATATAGACAGCATTCTTTCCTGTTTCTGGATCAATGCCAGTAAGAAAGTAGACCCCGGAATTTTGCGACTCTTCTCGGGCCAGTACGCTGTCAAATTCGCTTCTTGGACCTGCGACTGCTTTACCTGTCCAGTTAGATAATTCAGCCGTTCGGAGCCGCTTTGGATCTCCGTGAACAAGGAAAATTTTGATTGTCGCGCTTGGCGTGAATTAAATCCATCATCAGGTCTCTAGAAATACACACGCTTCAATGGCCTGCTAGGTAAACTAAAAAAGCTGTAGAATATCCCGTAATCTCTCGTGCCTATTCGTCGAACTCGGCCCAATATTCCTGCTTTGCGAGCTGATGTCAAACCTCGCTGCTCAAATAGACCGCCCCTCCGAGTTATTCCCTTTGTTATTACCTAGAGGCGTGGCTTGGGCGATCTCCCACTGCGCGCATGAACCGAGCACCGCCCTTAATGTAATACTTCGATCAATCTTGCGTGCGCGGGGCGCGAGCAAGGGAGATTGCCCGGGCCACGCCTCCCTCTCCCACCCTTCCTACGCTGCACAATCTACTGCCCCCACTTCCAGCGAGGTGGCTGGCTGAGTTTCAACTGCGCGCGTCGAACGAGGCCCTTCTGAGGGCGCGCGTTCCGCGAGCATAGAAACTTGCCAGACGCCTCGCCCCCCCTTCTTCTTGACTCAACAACAACGCCTATGATTAGGTCCACCCCTGTTATGTTGATTCGCACTGTCTTCAGATTGGCGTCGTTCGCCCTCCTCCTCTTCTCTCTCGGCTGCGAGAAAGAGAGCGAGTCGATTGTCTCCATCGCGCTGCACCCGACCAACACTCAAATCCTGTATGTCGCCACGAACGATGCGGTCTACAAGTCCCGCGATGCCGGGGCATCGTGGGAGCGCTTTCCAAGTTTCAGCGCGCGCCGCGTGACCACCATCGCGATTGACCCGCAGTTCCCGGCCACGATCTACGCCGGCACCATGGCCGATGCCGTCTACAAAAGCCCGGACGGCGGGCAACATTGGCTCCCCCATAACGTCGGGCTCAAGGAACACGTCTCCTTCATCAATCAGTTCGTGTTCGACTCCACCAACAACGAGCAAATCTACATCGCCACGACGGTCGGCGCCTTCTCCACGAAAGACGGCGGGCGCGAGTGGGAAGAGCGAATGGCGGGGATGAAAGAAGTGCACATCGTCGTGTCGATCGCGATCCACCCGACGAACCCGCGCATTCTCTATGCAGGCACCACCGGCGGCGTCTATCGATCGGAGGACGGCGCGGCCTCATGGAAGAAGATCAATACCGGACTCATTCCCGAGACGGAACTGATGGGGGCGATGGCGCTAGGCGTGAATGCGATTGCCATTGATCCGGTCACACCGAACGTCGTGTATGCCGGAACGACGAAAGGTTTGTTTCGCACCGCCAACAGCGGCAATTCATGGGAGCGGATCGGGGAAGGGCTGAAAGACCCCTTTGTCAGCAGCCTGCTCATCGATCCTGCGCGACCGGCACAGCTCTATATCGGGGGACCGGGCGGCGTCTGGAAAAGCACTGACAGCGGGAAAACCTGGCAGGCGATGAATGCGGGGCTCACGTCCTTGAACATCCGTTCGCTGGCCATGAGCCCCAAGAATCCGCAGGACCTCTTCGTCGGCACCAACGGCAGCGGCCTCTACCACTCCACCGACGGCGGCACGAGCTGGACGCCCATGCCGCTGAAAGCCGCCGCCGTCCGAAACTAGTTCTTCGTATCTCCTCGTTCGTCTCTCGCGTGCGAACAACGCTTCACGAGAGACGCTTCACCGCCTGTCCTAGTACCCCGTCTTCGCTCCTGCGCTGCCATGCTGATACTTGCTGCTGTAGGACAGCATCTGGTCGGAAAGGCCCTTCCACTCCTCAGCCGTCATCAGATCCTTCATCTTGAACCGCAGTCCGAGAATCTTCGTGGACGTCTTCATACGCTGATTGTTCGCCTCATCCATCACCTTGGTAAACTCTTCGGGCGTCGCCGCGTAGTTCGCGCTCAGCGCATAGAGCTGGCGATGGGCGGCCCGCTCCTGCTCACGACCCGCCTTCAGCTCGGTGACGATCTCCCCGACGATGGCCTTCACTTGCGTGGCCTTGGCCGGATCCTTCACTGTCCGGTCGATCAAGCCCGCCATGTCCTGCTGGCCCTTCTGCCAATAGGCGTCGCCCTTGCCTGACTCCATCATCCCGTGATGATGATGGGAAGAACAGCCGCCCAACGCCAACATCCCGACCATTGACAACACCATCCAACGCATCTTGATCATCTTACCTACCTCCTGTGATAGCCAATGCACGAATACTTCCCGCAGGACTTGTGACTCGAAACCATCATACCGTATCATCCGAACTACGACTATGCCTAACCCAGCTGTTCCATCACAGGATCCCCTGCAGAGCTTGCGCGAGGAGTTCCGGTCGCATCTGGAAACGTTCTACGCACAGCTCAAACTTGCGCCACCCTATGAAAGTGTGGAAAAAGCGATCCGGACGCTGACTACTGCCGTGCACGCGCTGCCCAAAGATGAGCAGGCCCGGATTGCCGCCGACCCCGCGTTGCAATGGCAACAATTCCGGCAGGCCTTTGAAACCTCCGGCCTCGTGAAAAAGCATCGCGGCATCATTGCCGGTCTCGCACGCCATCGTTCGGCGCTGGACCTGCCTCCCGAATTCGACCACTTTTTAGGATTGTTCAACGCGTAGCGACCGGCCGGTCACGACTTCTTCGAACTCCTGCTGCAGCACCGCGAGCCGGCTGTTCTCCATGCGATAGGCCATCACCACCGTCACCAGGCCGGAAAAGATAAAGAACAGGCCCAGGGTAAGAATCCCTCCGGCCATCACAACTCCGCTGGAACTGGCCAAGCCCCCTTCCACCGCATAGCTGATGATCGTGGCCAACGTCCCGACCGTGACAATGAGAAACCAGGCGCCGGTAAGGATGGCCGAGGCCCAGGGCGTGCGTTTCGTCATCGCCAGCACGACCGCCTCGCCGTCGGCCCGGAGATCGATCGTGGCCTTCATCGGCCAGATCCAAAGAAACGCCCAGAGGGTCGGATAGCGGGGGCGGAGGAGCAGACGATTGCTCTCGATGAACAACCGGGCCACCCCGTGCCGCATCGGCAGAAGCCCCAGGGTATCGAAGCGGGCATGGATCTGCGCGAGACTCATTGTGTCCAGCCGCGTCGCTCCACGCCCGACCTGACAGCCGTAACGGCTCGCTTCGGCGGAGAGGGTGCGGAAGTACCAGCGGTCGCCGACGAGCAAGCCGAGGAACAGCGCCCCGGCAAATAATCCTGCAAGCATCATGGCGCGTACCTATCCCATAGGCGCGCCGCGCGAATCAAGACGCCACTGCCGGACCGTCTTCCGTCCTGCTTGCTAGGGCTGATTGCCTCAGAAGAATCAGTTGACTCACCATCATGACTTGGCTACAGTAGCGCCGTTTGCAATTCAGGCGGGCCTCTCGCGTCTCACACGGGTTCCCCGCCTTTTGTTTTTCCCCAGATGTTTGGGTTCCACGCCAACCTACTTCAGTAGGCACGGCCACTCCCAAGTCATGCGGGATTCGGAGGACTCATGGATTTGAAGAAAGTGGAGCGGGTCTACACGTCGTATGCCGGCGTGTACGATCAGATCTTCGGCAAAGTCTTTCACGAAGGACGCGAATCGGCGATCCGCAATCTCAACGTGCAACCGAATGAGCAAATTCTGGAAGTCGGCGTGGGCACCGGGCTCGCCCTTCCGATGTACCCCCGTCATTGCAAGATCACCGGCATCGACCTTTCCGAAGGTATGCTGGGGAAGGCAAAGGAACGGGCTGAGATGCATCGCTTGACGCACGTGCAGCTCCACCGCATGGATGCCGGGGCCATGGAGTTCGCCGACAATAGTTTCGATACCGTCGTCGCGGCCTACGTCGTCACCGCCGTGCCGGACCACCGCAAAGTCGTCAATGAAATGATCCGCGTCTGCCGACCGGGCGGCCGCATCATCATGCTCAACCACTTCAGCAACGGCAACAAGATCATCGCGGCAATGGAGAAAGTCATCTCCCCGCTCACGAAGCATCTGGGATGGCGCACGGACCTCTCTCTGCATACCGTCCTGGAAGGCACGTCGTTGCAGGTCGCGCGCAAGCAGAACGTGAATCCGCTGCGATTCTGGGCCTTGGTGGAATGTGTGAACGGAAAGAACGGGCAGGTCGTGAAAAACGGGAACGCGGTCCATTCAAACGGCAATGACCATGCGACCGAGCACCGCACCAGCACCAACGGCCACTTCGCCAACGGGCACTCGCACTAAGCCGGCACTCGACGCAGGCCCTTACTGCCCGGCGTCACCTCGAGATCGCCACGACTCCCACTCCCGTCCAGGAATAATCGTGGTTCCCACCAGACAGCTTCCCGCATAGCGCTGGGTAATGCGATCAGCCAGCAACGTCAGCACCCGGCTCACCTGCCGATCCGGCGTGCCGATCGCACGGAGCACGACGCCGAATCCTTCGCCATCCTGCGCCCCATAGACCAGCACACGCACGGCATTTCCGCGCGGCCCCTTGCCGTCGCCGACCGGGGTCAGGTCCCCTTCCCATCGCGCCAGCGCCTCGCTCGCGCGGCGTTTTTTCGAGATGACCCAAGAACAAGGAGCGCCCGCCTCTTCGAGTTCCATGAGAAACCACGAGATGGCCGGAGCCTCCCCGGAATGCCCCTGGAACGTCCAGCGAGCCAACTCCGGGAGCACCTGCTCCGCAAGAATCGGCGTGGCAATCTCTTCGAGCTGCGCGTCCTCACAGACCGCATAAAGCTCGCCCTGCGGATCGAACCAGAACCGCAGACGGCCGTTGCTGCGTTCCGCTTGAATCACGCTCAGCGCCGACGAGTCGCTCCCCTCCTGCTCGAAGATCGAAAAATCCGTCACCCCGTTCATCACCAGCTTTGCCACCCGCACCATCCCCCGCAGCTGATAGCGGATCGTCATCGACACCGTGGTGTCGGCCAGCACATCACGCCCGGACTCTTCGTCGAACAGCCGGCGCTTGGCCATTTGTATGTCCGTGACATAGCCCGAACGGAACCCGCCCGTATGGGCCATCAGCCACCGGAGATCTTCGACCGTCTTAATTGCGTGTTGCATAAGCATGGATTGTAACCTAGCCCTATCTACAACGGCTACCAGGCTGCTAGGGGCGCCGCCACCAGGACACAACCGGGGCCACCCGTCGGCGGCGCAATGTGACTCGCACCTCACAGGAACTCTCGCACCTCAGTCCCGCCTTCTGACAAAGACCGGCGGCCACGTCGGCTTCTTCCCGACCCTGATTGACCATCACGAACACACCGGACGGATTCAGATTCATCGCGATTCGCGCGAACAAGGCCTGCGGCGCCAAAAACGCCAGCGGCATCCGCCACGCCAGTACCGGCACAGGGGTCACAAAGGGATACCAGGCCACGATCGTATCGGCCGGCTGCGCATACTGCGCATAGTCGGCGATCACAAAGTCGGTCTGCGGCAGATTGCGCACATACCCTTGCGCATAGTCGTGACGGCTGTAGCCGTTGTAATAAATGCGATGGCCTTCCACTTCGACCCCGGTCAGGGCCGATGGAAGGAAAAAGGCGTGGAGCGCCCGGGCATACCAGAAATTGGATGCACCCACGTCATGCACCACACCGCCGACCGGCCGGGGTTGTCCCCAGGCGGCCCACGCCTGATCGAGAATATCGAGGTAATCGTAACTCTTCAGTGTCGTGAGCGCAGCGCAATGCTGTTCAAAGCGGACATCGAACTGTCGCCGCAACAGGGCAATCCGCGCCTGTTGGCTCCCGCTGAGATGCGTCAGCTGGCCCACAGGCCGTTCGCAATAGAGCCCGCGCGACCATTCCAATCCTTCGCCAAGCCAGTACCAGAAGGCGTGATAGCTGGAGCGAATCCGTTGCGGCAGCGAATAGCGTGGCGCGAACGTGACTACAGCCGGCAGCGTCCCTTCCGTCTCCTGTACCGGGCAATCGATTTCGGCAATCATGTACTACTTTTCGGCGATTTAGGGTGAAAGCTGAAGAGTGGAAGCAGAATTTACCTTGAGCCGGAACAGCAGCGGAGGCTCCCGTCTCCCTTGGCTATTTGGAAGCCAGCGCCTTGACCGCGCTTTTAGGTTTATGAGACTTACTGTCTGCATGCGAGCCGTTTGCCTCCAACATGTGCCCTTCGAAGGGCCCGGGGTGTTCGCCACGGCGCTGACAAATCGCGGCGTGAGTCTCGAGCAATACCTCGTCCCTCAAGACGGGCTACCGAAGGATGCCGGCGATCTGCTCATTGTGATGGGCGGGCCGATGTCGGTGAACGATTCCGATCCATGGATCGCAGAGGAAACGGCTTTCATTCGATTAGTCCTACTTTCCGGAACTCCTGTCATCGGCGTCTGCCTCGGTAGCCAGTTGATGGCCAAGGCATTAGGTGCCGCCGTACGTCCTGGCCAGGCCCTGGAGATCGGCATGACGCCAGTGAATCTCACTCCAGAGGCCAAGCAGGACCCGGTCTTCACAACGCTGCCTGATTCGTTCGACGTCTTTGAATGGCACGGTGAGATCTTCGATTTGCCCCAGGGCTGCTTTCCGCTGGCCGGTTCAACCATTGCGCCGCTGCAGGCCTTCCGCTATAGCGCCAAGGCCTATGGGCTGCTGTTTCACTTGGAGATGGAGCAGGCCGGGATCGATGCGCTCTGCCGGGAATGCGCGCCGGATCTTATAAAGGCTTATCTCACTGCGCCGGATGTGAAAGCTGCGGCGATCCCGCATCTCCCCACCCTGCACCGGTTCGCCGACCGGCTGATCGGGCATCTACTTGCTCCCGGGCGTTGATTGCCGACACTGCTCTGAAGTACTCTAACCGACCGTATTGGTATGGCCATCAGATATTGGCTAAGCGCTGATTGCTGACGGCTGAATGCGATCCCCACAAAAGGAGTTGGAGTCAACATGGCTGGTTTCCCCATCGAAGTCGCAACCCGTATTAAAACCTTGCCCCCTTATCTCTTTGCCGCCATCGACAAGATGAAGCAGGCGGCGATTGCCAAGGGCGTGGATATCATCAACCTCGGCATAGGCGATCCGGATTTACCCACGCCCGCGCCGATCATCGAGAGCCTGGCGCAAGCCGCCAAGAACCCGAAGCACCATCAGTATCCCTCGTATGAAGGCATGCTGTCGTTCCGCACGGCGGTAGCTGACTGGTACAAGCGCCGGTTCAACGTCACGCTGAACCCGGCCGACGAAGTGCTGACTCTGATCGGTTCGAAGGAAGGCATCGGCCATATCCATCTGGCGTTTGTCGATCCGGGCGATATCGTGCTGGTCCCCAGCCCCGGCTACCCGGTCTATCCTGTCGGCACGAGCTTCTGCGGCGGGGTCTCGCACATCATGCCGCTCACGAAGGCCAACGGGTTCCTGCCAGATCTGAATGCAATTCCGAAAGACGTCGCCAAAAAAGCCAAGCTGATGTGGCTGAACTCGCCGAATAATCCCACTTCGGTCATCATGACGAAGGACTACTTCAAGCGGGTCGTCGAGTTCGCGCAGGAGAATCAGGTCATCGTCTGCCACGATGCGGCCTACTCGGAGATTTTCTACGACGGCAAGCGCCCCGCCAGCTTCCTCGAAGTGGACGGCGCCAAGGACGTCGGCGTGGAATTCCATTCGCTCTCCAAGACCTACAACATGACCGGCTGGCGCATTGGGTTCGCCGTCGGCAACAAGGACGTGTTGGCCGGCCTGGGTAAGGTGAAGAGCCAGCTGGACTCCGGCGTGTTCGAGGCAGTGCAGGCTGCCGGCATCACGGCATTGGGGCTGGATGACTCGGTGACGGACGGACTGCGCAAGATTTATCAGGAACGGCGCGATACGCTGGTGCCGGGCCTGAAGAAGCTCGGACTCGAGGTGGATTCTCCGCCTGCCGCCTTCTATATCTGGGTGACGGTCCCGAAGGGTTATTCTTCCGCCTCATTCACCGCGCATCTGCTTGAAAAGGCCGGCATCGTCACGACGCCGGGCAACGGATTCGGTGCACCGGGCGAGGGCTACATCCGTATGACCGTCTGCACGACCAAGGAACGACTGGCAGAAGCGGTGGAACGGATCAAGAAGGCGGGATTCTAACAGGATGTCGCGCGTGAAGCGTGAAGCGTCATTCGCAAAATACTCTCTCGTGTTTTCGTTTCACGCTTCACGAGAGACGCTTCACGAGAGACACCCATGAGAGAAACGGTTTACATCGGGTTCGGATCAAATGTGGGCGATCGTCTGGATTTCTGTGATCGGGCGGTCACCCTCTTGAGCCTGCTTCCGCATTCGCAGGTCACCGGCATTTCGCTCCTCTACGAAACCGAACCCGTGCTCGACCATGCGCAACCGGGAGAGACTTGGTTTCTCAACGGGGTCGTGCAGCTCGACACCGACATCACGCCCCGCAGCTTGCTCACGATCCTACGCGAGATCGAGCGCTCGTTGGGACGCGATGAGGAGAACCGCTCGGGCCCTCGCACGATCGATCTGGATATTCTGTTTTACGGCACCAGAGTCATCCACGAAGCGGATCTTGTCGTGCCGCATCCCCGGCTGCACGACCGGCGGTTTGTCCTGATGCCCTTGAACGAACTCGATCCGCTCTTGGTCCATCCCTCGCTTGAGCGCACCGCCACGCAATTGCTCGCAGAGGTCAAAGACCAGTCGGAGGTCCGCCTGCTCTTCCCCCAGCCGTCCACGCGCTACGGCTCCCGTCCGTCCTGCAGCCCCCGGCAGGACTTATGAACATCCTTCGAACGCCCAAGGCCATGACCGCCTGGAGCCGGCGGCTCCACCGTGAAGGGGTCACGATCGGATTCGTTCCGACGATGGGGGCATTGCACGACGGCCATCGCGCCCTCATCCGCGCTGCCCGGCTGCAATGCGATGCGCTCGTCGTGAGCATTTTCGTGAACCCGACTCAATTCGCCCCGACAGAAGATCTCGCCAAATACCCGCGGCCGATCGCAAACGACCGTGCGCTCTGTCGTGCGGAAGGAGTCGATATCTGCTTCGAGCCCCCCGTCAAGGCGATGTATCCGGAGGGATTTGAAACGGTCGTCACGGCCCCCGGAATCGCGCAGCGCTGGGAAGGCGAGATCCGCCCGCATCACTTTGCCGGCGTCGCCACAGTCGTCACGAAGCTCTTCGGGATGGTCCGGCCGGATGTCGCCGTCTTCGGGCAAAAAGATTTTCAGCAGGCGGCCCTGGTTCGACGCGTGATCGAGGACCTCAGCCTGGGAATCACGCTGATTGTCCATCCGACCGTACGGGAGCAGGATGGACTGGCGATGAGTTCACGGAATGTGTATTTGTCCGCGTCTGATCGCGCACTGGCCCCCATACTCTATAAGAGTTTGCAGGCCGGGGCGGCGGCAATCAAAGACGGAATAACCTTGGGCCGGAAGATTCAGGCAATGATGACCCAGATTCTGCGCCGGGAGCCTACTGCAGCGGTCGACTACCTCGCCGTGTGCAATCCGGACACCCTCACACCGCTCAAATCCGTAAGCGATCGAGCGGTCCTGCTGGGAGCAATCCGTATCGGGAGTGTGAGGCTCATCGACAATCTACTCGTGAAGAGACCGGCAACACGGGGGCGGCGCTAGGACCACACCCGGTACAATACGGTCAGGAGTAGGTATTCGGTTGTCCGCCCTGGCCGACGAGCAGCCCGAGCACGACTTGACTCAGACGGCGCTGCTCATCCGGATGGAGCTCCAAGAACTGTATCCCTACTGATTCAGACCTGACTGAAGAGACCATCGCCGTTTCGATTCTGATTTCCTCGCCTTCGATGCTCGACTTTAAGATCAGCTCGACAAACGCCCCCTTGGCCAATCCCCCCGCCAGGATCGCGCACCCCCCCATTGAAATATCAGTAATGCGATTGGTAAAGGGCAACTGCTTGCTGTCGATTACTTGGGCGTCCATCGCCGTTGCGAGGCGTTTGAACTGGCGACGATCAAATTCCTGCGTGCTTTGGCGAGCGCTCAGATAGAAGGCGCGGAAACGATTGGTACAGAGCTGGCAGCGAAACGGAAACATACGGATATGGTTGAGGGCTTTCTCAACCATCCCCTCATTTGAGGTCACCCGAACGAACGTCGTTCCGCAACTTGGACAGTGCAGCGATTTCATGCGCCTCGCAGCATCTCCTCAACATCTCCGAGCGGCCTCTGCGTTTCTTCGGGAGCACTCATTTGCATCGCCAACAAGGGTTCAATCTTAGCCGG
>FSSH01002076.1_pt1 | contig 94920 bp, 76 predicted proteins | sample 1166101 | NCBI WGS metagenome assembly FSSH01 (sample SAMEA32972668, study PRJEB13176) | freshwater metagenome | biome: Drinking water system; feature: Biomass in drinking water that filtered by 0.45 um membrane; material: drinking water | place: USA | collected 2012-12-20 | depth 0 m | reverse complement strand
TCACCTACTTCAAGATCATCGGCTGGGGCTGGATGTACCTGTCGACGGTGCTCGACGACTTCTCGCGCTATATCATTGCCTGGAAACTGTGCACCATCATGCTGGCTGAGGATGTGGCTGACACGCTGGACCTTGCCCTCAAGGCCTCCGGATGTGACCGAGCCACGATGCTGCACAAGTCAAGGCTACTCAGCGATAGCCGACCGTTCGCGATTGATCCGGAGGATCAATCGCAGGGAGGCCCCAGCTACATCGCGGGTGTACTGGCCGAAGACATCGAGGCCCGGAAAATGAGCCAAGTATGAGGGGTCCTATGCCATCCGCATACCCAGAGCAAGATCGAGCGCTGGCATCAGACCGTGAAGAACCGAATCCTGCTGGAGAACTACTTCCTGCCCAGCGACCTCGAGGCCCAGATCAGGGCCTCCGTCGAGCATTACAACCACCAGCGCTGTCACGAGAGCCTGAAAAACGTAATCCCCGCCGACGCCTACTTCGGCAGGGCACCAGCCGTCATCAGACAGCGCAAAAGGATCAAACGCCGGACCATGGAGTATCGGCGCTTGCAACACAGCAAGCTGGCCGCCTAACATCAATCCCCCGACCAGGCCCGCACTCCGCTAATTTACCCAGCAATCTTCGCCAAATGTTCTGCCGACCGACAGTCGATGGGCGACGCATGTCGAAGCGCGCCAAGCCTTATTCGGCTATATCGAAAGATACTACATTCGGCACCGCGTGAAATTGGCCCTTGGGTCTCTCACCCCCGAACAGGCCTATCAACTTATGACGTGCTAACCCAAATTGTCGACGCAATCAGGGAAAGATCAGGCGACTATGTCACGGATACTGGAGACCTGCCGCTCGCAAATTATGTTGACTTGCCGCACTAAGCTCCCGAGAAATAGCTGAAGCTGAGGATCCGAGGCGGGGTGACCTTCTCGCTCGGACTAATCGTTCAAAAGGGGGCGTAAGGATGGCGGTATCACGCAAAGCCGTGATTGCTTCGATGCAGAAACTTGGCCGCAATGCCACGAAGGACGTTGATGCCACGCCGGGCGTTGCGCCTGACCTCAGAGTCGATTTTGCCAACCGTGAGCAGCTGATCGAATCTTCGCAGCGCGCGGCGCTGTCCGATCATAGGTTCATGACGCACGTTAGGGCCGCTGACCAGATGCGCGACGAAGGTAACTGGATTGCGGCGGAGGCAGGTTATGCCGCTGCCTTGTCGTTCTATCCTTACGAGCGATCGTACTGGGTTCAGCTTGCTCACATGGCCAAAGAGCAAGACAATTTCATACGAGCGGAAATCTCTTATCGCACGGCATGCGCGCTCGGGGCCCGGCCGCAAGACGTGGTGGAGCACCTGCGATTCGTGATGGTCCGCCAAAACGCTGACGAGGGCAAGTTTCCAATCCGCTTCTATCGACCCGGGCGGGCCGCGCAGCAGCCTCCCGCGCAGCCGGATGTGGCTCTGCTCGCCAAGCTGGCGTGGCTTGTCGGCGGCATGGACGACCAGGACATGGTAGGGCTGCTGCGCGGCAACGCCAACTGTGACGCGCTGCTTGCGACGATGATCCGCGATTCGCGCTTCGAGCGCGCGAATCGCGATTGGATAGAACTTGTCCGGGAAGGCGAACTGTGACCAGATTTCTAAAAGACGAAATGGCCCCGTCGGTCTCGATCGTCATCAATACGCTCAATCGGGCGACACTGCTGGGGGATGCCATTAGTGGCGTGTTCCAGCTGGATTACCCAACATTTGAACTGATTGTCGTAAATGGTCCGTCTACTGATAACTCCGAAGAAGTCCTTGAAGGCTGGCATGGCAAGATCAAGCACTTGCGCTGCAGTGAGGCTAACCTTTCGATTTCGCGCAATGTGGGGATCGCGGCCGCTGCGGGGGATATTGTGGCATTCCTCGATGACGATGCGGTGCCGCACCCGCGTTGGCTGCGTTATCTGACGCGCCATTATGCCGACCCGTCGATCGGGGGAGTAGGCGGCTTCACGGTCGATAACACAGGGGTGCGCTGGCAGGTCCGCAAGACGATATGCGACCGCTTCGGTAATGCGGTTTTGGTCGAAGATTTCTTCGACGAGCGCAGCCTCAATTTTCCGGGAACGCCTTACTATCCCAGCTTGTTGGGGACAAACTCAAGTTTTCGCCTCGCCGCCTTGCAGGAAATAGGCGGATTTGATCACACCTTTGCTTACTTGCTCGATGAAACTGACGTGTGCCTGCGGTTGGTCGATGCTGGTTGGCATGTGGTCTACGAGCCGGCAGCGATGATCTTCCACCAGTTCGCCGAGAGTCACACTCGCTCTGCCAATCGCAAGCCGCGCACTCTTTACCCTTCGGTCGTGAGCAAGACCTACTTCACCAATCGTCACGGCCAAGTCGAAGGTTTGAGCAGCATTGCGAAAACTATCGAGGATTATCGAGACGAATTGTTCAGGGCCAATGCTTGGCTGGAGGACCATGGTGACATTTCGCACCAACATCGGCTCAGTCTCGACGAAGACGTCGAACAGGGAACCCAGGCAGGCTTGAAAGCCAGCTACCGAGCCCTTGTTGAGGGCAAGGAGCGGGGCGATCTCTCTGTGACCAGCAAGCCCGGGGAGTTCCTGCCCGTACAGGAGCCCGCTCGGCTCCGCGTGGCACTCGTGTCGCAGGGCCTCCCGCCGGAAAATGACGCTGGAATTGCCCGCTGGACGAGCCTGCTCGCTGCTGGGTTGCGTAACATGGGGCTTGATGTGCATGTCATCACGCGGGCCAAAGATGAGCCAGCGCGAAGTTATCAAAATGGCATCTGGTATCATGAGGTCGCGCGGGACGCCGCGGGTGCGGATTTAATCTCTGCGAAGTACCATGTACCGGCCAGCGGTGTTGCCGACTGGATGAGCGCAATCTCTCGTGAAATCGACTTCCTAAAGACATTCGGGCTCGATCTCGTCTCTTTTCCGATCTGGGATCTCGAAGCATTGCCGGTGCTCGATGATCCGGACGTCGCAAGCGTAATAAGCCTTCACACCACTTATGCCCTTGCCCGCCCGTACAAGCCGGAATGGACCACCAGAATCGCCTATGGCCGCGGCTTCGTGGACAAGATGATTGCGGCCGAGGCCAAGGCGCTGGGGTTTGCACCTGCAATTCTGGCCAACAGCAACGCCGTGGTCCGTGAAATCGATGAGGCATACGGGCTGCAAATTTCCGACCGTTGCCGCCTTGTTCAGCACGGAACACCGGATATTCTCACTGAAGCTGGCCTTACCGTCGCAGAAAAGATTGCTCGGAAGCGCTCGAACAAAAAGCTCCGCGTGCTCTTCGCCGGTCGGTTCGAGCCGCGCAAAGGCTATGACCTTGCGCTGCGCATGGCGGCCGCGGTCGCAGGGAAGCAGGCGATTCATTTCGACTTTGCCGGATGCGAGCTCACAGAGTCGACGGTTCAGCGCGCGACGGCCCAAAGCGGCGTCGATCCGGGAAGCCTGCGCAATGCCGTATTTCATGGCGACGTGGATCGGGCACGGCTCGATCAGCTGTTTGTGCAAAGCGATGTCGTCATCATGCCCAGCCGGTTCGAGTCCTTCGGCCTGGTCGCAATCGAAGCCATGGCCGCCGGGTCTCCCGTGCTGGCCCTGTCGATCGGCGGCCTCGCCGAGGTGGTTGAAGATGGCATTTCCGGGCACCTTTTCCAAAGCGAAAACGAATTCGTCGAAGCTGGGGCCGACACGTTGATGCGCCTCGCGGAAAACCCGATCGAACTTGAACGGCTGACCAGCGGCGCGTACAGCCAGTTTCAGGAGCGGTTCAGCGTGCCTGAAATGGCCCGGTTGGTGGCCGAGTTTTTCGGTGAGGTCGTTGCGGCACGAAAGGAACGGACATGATCGATCGGCACTGGCTTCAATCGGTCATCTGCCTGGCTGGTGGCGACCTTTGCGGCAAGGACCTTGACCAGCTGTGCGAGGAGCTGAGCGAGCCGGAGGAAGTGCTCCCTTACCTGTTGCTGACGGCCGGATCTTTTTCTGGCTGGCAAACCTCGCAGATGGCCTTCCGCGGGGCTGCCAAGTCGGTCACGCGCCCGACGCAGATGCGCGTTGCACCCACATCAAGAGTGCTTTTGCCGGCACTGAGGCGGGGCCTCAGACAATCGATGGGCGCGATCGTGACGGGGGTGCCAGAAGCAGCTAGCGAACCGGAGACCGCACCAATTGACATCCGCTTGCGGGCCGCCGATGGAGACTTGGAAGACGCGCCGGTCAACATTCGCGTGCAGGCCGATGCTGACGATCCGAAGGTCGCACCGATCGACATCCGCTTGCGGGCTACTGAAGATATTGCGCGCTTTCGTTCGGCTGCAAGCGGGCCGAACGCGGAGCCGCAGTCATTCATTTCAAACGAGTAGCTTGGGTATGACGCTTTTTTCTCGGATGAGAAACGGTAGGGACGTTTCAGGATCGGCCGATGTCTCAAACCCCGATGAAGCGTATCCGCAGCTTATGCAGAAATTGCAGCAGATCGAGCAGAAGATCGACCATGTCTTCGCGCGGGTCGATGAAATGCGCCTGCTCGTCGGGCCCTTTGCGGTGACGCTGCCGGACGGATCGCTGCTCACCCAGACGATCCATGGGGTTAAGTTCTTCCTCGATCCGGACGACCTGATCATCACACCGCAAATGATCATCTATCGGCAATGAGAGGCCGATCTGTCGGCTCTGTTCCATCTTCTGTGCACCCCGGAAACGGTATTGGTCGACGTCGGGGCGAATATTGGATATTTCACTGTCCTTGGTGCGACCTTGATCGGCAATCGCAGCACTGGGCGGGTCTTCTCGTTTGAGCCTAATCCAAAGCTCGCTGCGCTTGCTCGGCGCAATTTGGAAATCAATTGGTCAATGGCGCCAATTACGTTCCATGAAGCGGCTGTTGCGGATTTCTCAGGCGAAGTCGTCTTGCATATTCCTCCCGGCCATGGTGCAAACGCCAGCCGATCGGCGCCGGTGGAATTTGATTGCGAAGAGCGGTGCGTTCCGGCTGTTAGGCTGGACGATATCCTCCCGTCCGAATTGGTGGTCGACCTGCTCAAGATTGACGTCGAAGGCCATGAGGCGGGAGTTTTGCGCGGCGCCCGCGAGGTGATCGCGCGCAGCCCCAATCTGCGGTTGATAATGGAATGGTCGCAAAGGCAGATGAAGCAGGCTGGCGTCAATACGGCTGAAATTGTAGAAATTCTGGATGGATTTACCCCGCATCGAATTGAAATCGGAAGCACGCCCTTGGCGCATCCGGAATCATTCGAATGGTTAATGGCGCAGGACTATGCCGACGTGCTTTTTGTCCGCATCTGAAAATCAGGCCCGCCAACCAGGGCCAAATCGATAAGGAGTAGGCCAATGGACGATTGTTCGGATTTTGGACTGCGGCAGGCCGACATGACGGCTCGCTGGTATGAAAACGTCAAGGCCGCTCATGGCGATGTCGATGCCTATATTCGCACCCGGTATGTGGCCTACATGGATCGCTAGCGGGAGGCCGGTCGGTTCATCGACGACAATTCAAAGGTCCTGGAAATTGGCGGTGGGAACACCTTTCCCGAATTGCTGAACTATTTCAAGTCACGCGGCCTGACCTACAGCTACCTGGATGTCGACCCTGCCGCGGTAAACGGTTCACGCCTTCTGGCCGAACAGGTTGGATTGACCAACGCAAGCTTTGCCCTTGGTTTCAACAACAACCTTGACTTCCCCGACGCCAGCTTCGATGCTATTTTCAGTTCGCATTGTATCGAACATTCAATGGATCTTTCGGCCACTTTCCGCGAGCTGAACCGCGTGCTCAAAGCGGGCGGGAACCTGCTGATGGCGGTGCCATTCGGCTGAGAGCCGAACCCGGAACACCCATATTTCTTTGGACCGGATGAATGGGTCAGCCTGGTCGAGGATGGTGGATTTCGCATTCGGGTGGCCCAAATCGGCAACGAGTATTCCGAAATCGGCGAGGATTATTTTATTGCAGCAACCAAGATTGCGGAACCGCAAACCCCCTCGCGTATTGATCCGCGTCACTTTTTGAAAGATGACTATAAATTCTTTGAACACACCGCGTCTGCGGTGATCTACAGCGGGGAATTCGATCAGCGATGGGACGCCGCGATCTCCGCATCGCCGGTCAGTAGCTTGGAAATTGCGCCGCCTGCCGGTGCCGTTGAGATCCTCCCGATCATGCATCGTCATTCCTGGTCGGGGATCGTGCGCTTGTCGCAGGGACTGAACACAAACGATTGCGACCTTTATTCTTGGTTTGCCTATGACATGCCGGTGCGGTTTGCGCTCGATGGGGAACGCAATGAACCGATGCATCTTGAGCTTGTCGGCAAGAGCGCGGCATCCCTTTGGTCGCAGTTTGTTTTCAAAGGCTTTTTCTGGCGTTGATGGAGCGGTTTGACTGCATCACGCGTCTCCATCTGACGAGCTAAGTTACTAGTCGTGATTTCTGATGCGCGGGGCAGCACCACGAGCCGGATAATCTTAGGCGATCAACTGAAACAACGAAAAGGGGCTGGCGGGCTTTGCTTCTAATTTGCGGCTCACACCTGCCCGATATGATCACCCCCCGAGGCACCCGCTGCATTGGCTCGCCTGCACCTTTAGGGGCTCATCGCATCGACCAGGGTCTTGACCTCCTGGCTGCGCCCTCGCGGCAGGATCAGGATGTTCTTGCCGTTGGCTACGACGATCAGATCCGACTTCCCGAAGATTGCAATGCGCGCGCCATCGGTACGCACCAGGCAATTAGCGGTATCAATCGCAATCACTTCGCCGCCGTTTTCCGATGTATGCACGTTACCCTGAGCATCGCGGTCGCTCAACTCGTGCAGCGCATCCCAGCTGCCGAGGTCGCTCCATCCCATACTGACCGGCACGACCGCGACCCGTTCCGCCTTTTCCATTACCGCATAGTCGATCGAGTCCGACGGCGAGGCCGCGAACGCATCGGCCTGTGGGTAAATACGCGAGCCGTAGCGCGTCGCCCCGTTCATTGCTTCGCGGGTTGCATTGAAAATCTTGGGAGCATGCATTTCAAGCGCGTCGAGATAGGCGCCCGCACGGAATAGAAAGATGCCCCCATTCCAGACATGGTCGCCGGCCTCCAGCATCGCTTCGGCCGCGCCTTTCGGCGGTTTTTCGACAAATGATGCGACGCGGTGGACACCGTCGCCGATCATCTCGCCGATGTGTATCCAGCCATAGCCTCTTTCAGGCGTAAGTGGATCGATCCCAAATGTAACTAACCAGCCCTGCTCGACCAAGGGCAGCGCGACCATAATCGCGGCATGAAAGGCGGCGACGTCAGCGACGACGTGATCAGATGGCATTACCAACAACGTTGCACACAATCCTCCACGGCCTGAGCTTGCTGCAATTGCAGCAAGCGCGATCGCAGGCGCTGTGTTGCGCGCAGCCGGTTCCAGGATAAGTGCCTCGGCACTCGCGGCGACATCGGCCAGCTGCGTCTCGATCATATCTGCATGTCGGGCACTGGCGACCACGATTGGAGCGCCAAAGCGTTCGCCTTGCACGCGCAGCGCGGTCAGCTGCAGCATTGTTTCGTCGCCGATGAAGGATAGCATCTGTTTTGGCATTTCGGCGCTCGACATCGGCCAAAGCCGACTACCCACTCCGCCTGAGAGAATAACAGGCGTGATTGGTACATTTTGCGACATCAGCGATCCCATTTTAGCTTGAGCAAACCTGGCCTGCCATTCGACCTGCTGGGCTGTACCCGGTTTTGTGGGCACCAGGTTAGGCTACATTAGCCTGCTTCTCCAAGTCTATGGGGCTGAGATACCTCATGTCGAGTGCCTAAGTGTCGGTTTGTTGAAGCGTCCGATATAATCGACGACGTTGGCCTGTGCCTGATAAGGCGAAAGGTATGTTTTCCGCCCCATCCGAACAGGCTTAAGTGATGAGAAGAAGCTCTCCATCGCTGCATTGTTCTGGACGTTACCGACCGACTCATCGACCAGCCAGCCACACGACGTGAGAACAGGGCGATCAACGCGAACCTCATATCGAGTCCTTCGCGAAGTAGTTCGTCGCTTCGGCGGGGAAATGATCTGCCGGATCATTCCCAAATCTGGTTCAGTTTAGGATGTCGCGCTCCGCCTTTATTCGGGCCCGCTCGCGGCTCGGCCGCTTAATCTCATGTTGCTCGGGTCCCAGGCTACCATCGTCGCGAAAGGTCGATCCCGGATCGCCTTCCGCCTTGCGGACTTACGTGCGCGGCCCGCTCGCGTGCACCTCCAGGTCGCGCGCCGTCTGCGCTGCGGAAACACCCTGCTCCAATGCCGCCTTCACTGCCTCGAGCCTGAACTCCCGGCTGAACTTCCGNNTCCGTCGTTGCATCATCACCCTACGGTTCCAATAACACCTCATCTTGGTGGCCACTAAACCGAGTGTAGCTCATACATCATTACCGCCAGCCGCATCACCTGGGACGAAGATTTGAAACAGCGGAAAAGTGAAGGGGGTTTTCCTCTCGCTTTGCGGCGCATTCGCGCCCGATATTAGCGTCTATTTGATAAGCAACGAGAGCGTAATTAAGAACTTTTTATGTCATGATTTGCCGACGCAGCCGATTTTGATTGTGGGCCGCAACTGCCTGGTCACGCCCCATCATAGTCAATGGCCGCAGCGGCCGAACCCGACATGATGAACCCGATGGGGCGTTCGGTTTCCTCTTGTAAGTGCGCGATCAGGCTGGCGGTGCGGGCGAGCAGCGAAATCCCTTTCAGTGCGGCGACGGGGAAACCGACATCAAGCATCACTGCCGGGATTGCGCCGTTGACGTTGATCGGCAGCGCGCGCCCCAGGGTGCCGGGCAGCGCATCGCGGATGGCGTAGAGCATGGCGATGTGCGGGCCGACAATGCCGTGGCGTTCGGCAAGATCGAGCAGCAGCAACGCGCGCGGATCACCGCCAGCATGCTGCGGGTGGCCAAAGCCCGGGATCGCCAGCTTGTCGGCGCGCAGGCGGCGGATACCCTCGCTCGCCACCGTGGCTGCGTCGTCCCCGCCACTGGTTTTGGCCACCAGATCGGCATAGAATCGCCCGGCTACCTCGGCGCTGCCGAGCACCACTGAACCGCAGCCGAGTAGCCCTGCTGCGACGGCGCCGTGAAAGGCCTCCGGGGCGGCGGCATAGGTCATCCGCGCTGCAACCACACTGGGCACCAGCCCATGTTCGGCGATCGCCGCCAAAACCGCATTGGCGAAGAAGCGCTGGACTTCGCTTGGCGCCTTGCCGGTGACCAGCAGCCAGAAATAGCTGGTAAAATCCATCTGGCCGATAATCTCGCCGCACAGATCATGGCCGCGCACGGTGATGCTCTCCGCGTCCGATGTGCAGATCGCCGAAAAGGGCGCATCCTGTTTGCCGATCCTCATTGTGCCTGGCCCTTTCCGGTCGATTGCAGCGCCTTTCCCGACGACTGCGCTAACTTCGATTTACGAAGTTGATTTCGTATATCGAAGTTTCTATGATTTTGTTGAGGGAGTAGTCAACATGGCCAAGCCGCTTGCCGATGTCACCGTCGTCGAAATGGGGACGTTCATTACCGGCCCCGCTGCTGGCATGTTGCTCGCCGATTTGGGCGCCGACGTGATCAAGGTCGAGCGGCCCGATGGCGGCGATCCGTTTCGCGCGTTCAATGGCGGTCTCTATAGTCCGCATTTCCAGACCTATAACCGTAACAAGCGATCGATCACGCTCGATACGCGCAGCCCCGATGATCTGGCAAGCTTCGATCGGCTGATCGAAACCGCCGATATCTTCATCCAGAATTTCCGCCCCGGCGTGGTGGAAAAACTCCATGTCGACCCGGCCCGGCTGCGCGCGATCAACCCGCGGCTGATCTATCTGTCGATCTCTGGCTTTGGCGCGACCGGCCCCGATCGCGACCGGCCCGCTTTTGATACTGTTGCGCAGGCCGCCAGTGGCTTCCTGCGGCTGCTGGTCAATCCGGCCAATCCGCGCGTGGTGGGGCCGGCGCTCGCAGATGCGATCACGGGTTTTTACGGCGCCTATGGCGTGCTCGCCGCGCTGCATGAACGCGAAACGACGGGCAAGGGGCGGTTGGTCGAGGTGTCGATGCTGGAGGCGATGGCGCATTTCAACCTCGACGATTTCACGCATTATTTCTCGGAAGGCGAGGTGATGGGCCCCTATAGCCGCCCCAATGTCTCGCAATCCTATGTCTTCCAGTGCAGCGATGGCGGCTGGATTGCGCTGCATATGTCGTCGCCCCCCAAATTCTGGGAAAACCTGGCTGAGGCGGTCGGTGAGCCCGGCATGCTCGCGCGCGCCGAATTCGCCAGCCGCACCGCGCGCATCGCCAATTACGAAAAAGTCGCCGCTTTCCTTGCGCCGATCTTCGCCACCCGCCCTCGCGCTGATTGGTGCGCGACGCTCGAACGGCTCGAGGTGCCGCATTCGCCCGTCTATTCGGCACCCGAGGTGATCGAGACCGAACAGGCGCGGCATCTGCAATTGTGCGTCGAAGACCCCGCTGGCCCGCACGGGACGTTTCGCACGATCCGTTCGCCGTTGAGCTTTGATGGCGAACGGATGATGACAGTCAGCGCGCCGCCGACACTGGGCCAGCATAATGATATGCTGGCCGGCCATGCCGAAAAGGCCGCGGCTGCGGAATGACGGCGGCGGTCGGCCGCGAAAGCCGCTATCTTGCCCTGCACCGGCGCGACCAGTAACGCGGGCCATGGCCACCCCCGGGAAACCGCCCAAGGACAGCGAATATCTCTCGACGCTTGAACGCGGCCTGCGGGTGTTGCGCGCCTTCGACGCAAGCCACCCGGAAATGCCATTGAGCGAGGTCGCGCAGTTGACCGAGCTGAGCCCCGCGGTCGCGCGACGCTGCCTCAATACGCTCGTCCAGCTCGGTTATGTTGCGCAATATGGCCGCAAGTTTCTGCTGCGTCCTGAAGTGCTGAGTTTTGGCAGTAGCTATTTGTCGTCGATGAATGTCGAACAGGTCGTGTTGCCGCCGCTGCAGCGGGTGCGCGACGATACCGGTGACAGTTCATCGATGGCGGTATTGTCGGGCGATGACATTCTCTATGTTGCGCATGTGTCGACCAATCGACGCATTCGGCTTGGCGCGACGGTCGGCACGCGCTTTCCGTTGCATGCGACGTCGCTTGGCAAGGTGTTGCTCGCCTTTCAAGAGGAAGCAGTGACCGCCGCCTATTTCGATCGCGCCACCCTCACGCGCTTTACTGAGCGAACGGTGACGACGCGCGCCACATTGGAGGAGCGACTGCGCAGCGCCCGCACCACTGGCTATGATTCCGCGTTGGACGAACTCGATTACGGCCTGGTCTCGGTGGCGGTGCCGGTCTTTGACGCCGAGCGTCGGATCGTTGCTGCGATCAACTGTTCGACATCGACCACGCGCATTTCTCAGGAGGAGCTGGTGCGGACCCGGCTGCCCCTCTTGCGCGAAGCAGCGGCCGAAATCGGCAGTGCGCTGCAACGTTGGCCCGCGCTCATCCATTCGCTCCACCAGAACTGAACACTGCATTTCGGTTGCGGTGGCTTGCGGATCGGCTGGCCATCGTCCCTGCCGCGCACCGCGCGTCAAAACTTCGCATATCGAACTTGACTTCGAATTACGAAATAACCTAACCTGTCCTGGGTAGATTCGGTGTCGTGACGCTTGGCGATAGCGCAAGGCATGCGCCGATATTGGGGGAGGATATCTGGTGAAAAAGGCTGCTCTTTGGACACGCGCCCTGTTGGCAGGATCGATCTCGGCATTGGCGATGGTCATCGCCACGCCTGCTCAAGCGCAGGATACACCGCCGGCGGCGGAAGCCGAAACCGATCCTAATGCAATCGTGGTGACAGCGCTGCGGCGTGATACCCGGCTGCAAGATACGCCTGCGGCGATCACCGCCTTTGATGCCAAGTCGATCGACGCGGCTGGCATCGACAAGCCTGCCGATTTTATCGGTCTGACGTCGAACGTTCAGCTGATCGAGACGCAGAATGTCGGCAACGCCTTTGTCATCATTCGCGGCATCACCCAGAACCGCAATTCCGAGCCATCGGTCGCCGTCGTCGTTGATGGCGTGCAGCAGGTCAACGCTGCGCAATTCAACCAGGAGCTGTTCGATATCGAGCAGATCGAAATCCTGAAGGGACCGCAGGGCGGCCTATATGGTCGCAACGCGATTGGCGGCGCGATTGTCATCACCACCAAGGACCCGACCGACCAGTTGGAAGGTCGCTTCATGGCCGGGATCGACAATGGCTTTGGCTATACGATCCGCGCCGGCTTGAGCGGGCCGCTTGCCGATACGCTTAAGTTCCGCGTGTCGGGATCGTGGCGCGATACCGATGGTTATATTCCCAATACCTTCCTTGGGCAGGATGCCGATCCGGTCAGGGATTTCTCGGTCCGCGCCAAGCTGTTGTGGCAGCCGACCGACAATTTCAGCGCCGATCTGCGCGGCTTCGTCTCGATCCTCAAAACCCAGGCATTTTATTATAACATCGTCACCGATGTGAACGACGTCAGCCTGCCGGTGCGCGTCAACAATGCCGGCATCGATAATCGCGACATTTATAATGTGTCGCTGAAGCTCGATTATCAGGCGGATTGGGGATCGATCCGGTCGGTCACCTCCTATGACAAGGTCAGCGAAATCCTGACCGGCGACGCGTTCGACTTTCTGCCAATTCCGGAATCCTTGCTGTTCCGCTTTTTCGGCTTCGATCTCAACCAGAGCCAGTTCTTGGATGTGAGGGCGATCAGCGAAGATTTGCGGATCTCTTCCCCCGATAATCAGCCGTTTGAATGGTCGCTGGGGACCTATCTTATCCACACCGATCGATTTATTTCGACCGGCAATCTGGTTGATACCGGCAATGGCGTCACCGCCGTTTTCCGGACGCCGAGCACCAACCCGCTGAACCCGCAGGCGACTTTTCTGTCCGATAGTCAGGACAATTTTGCCTGGGCAATTTATGGCGGGCTTGGCTATGAATTTTCCAAGCAATTGCGCATCGATGGATCGCTGCGATACGATCGCGACAATCGCAGCAATACCACGCTGACCCCGGCGGCCTTCATTCCGGTGGTCACCGGGTTCCCAGCTGGAATCCCCGGCCAAGTCCGCAACCGGTCCTTCTCTTCCTGGCAGCCCAAGGTCACGGTGACCTGGCAGCCAATGAAAAACCTGACGATCTATGGTGGGTATAGCCGTGGCTTCCGTTCCGGTGGCTTCAACCAGACCGGGGTTGGCGCGGTTGCAGCGGGTACCGGCGTGGTCGGCGTCGGCGACATCTACCAGGCCGAAATCGCCGATACCGTTGAAATCGGATTGAAGAGCAGCCTGTTCGACAATCTGATGACGTTCAACGCCAGCGCCTATACGACCAGTTCGCGCAACGGCTATTTCTTCGTCTTTCTGGCCGCGAACTCTACCCAGAATCTGGGCAATGTACCGAGCGCGAGACTGCGCGGATTTGAACTCGAAACCGCCATCCACCCAGCGCGCGGTCTTGATCTGAATGCCGGGCTCGGCGTGACCTATTCGGAAATCACCAGCTTCCCCGATCCAACGGTGATCGGCAATGAAGCGCCGTTCATCTCGCGCTACACCCTGAATGTCGGCGGGCAATATGAAACCCGCATCAACGGCGGTGACCTCAAGGTGCGGGGACGGATTGATTATCGCCGTATCGGCCGGACCTGGTTTGATGTGACCAATTCAACCTCGCGCAATCCGGTCGATCTGGTCAACACGCGCATATCGCTCGATGGCGGCCAATGGACGCTGTCAGCCTTTGCCGACAACCTGTTCGACAAGAGATACAATGCCGAATTCTCGCCGGGTGGTTTCGTCTTCAAGGCCCGCCCGCGGATCTATGGGCTTGAAGGAACCTTCAAATTCTGACTTTTTCGTTAGGTAGGAACTGACCATTGGCCCGCATCCTGATCCTGTATTACTCGGCCTATGGCCATATCGAAACCATGGCACGCGCGGTTGCGGCCGGTGTCGATGGGGTTGAGGGATGCGCGGCCGTGCTCAAGCGGGTGCCGGAAATTGTGCCGGACGCTCAGGCACGGGCGGCCGGTATGAAACTGGATCAGGCCGCGCCAATCGCGACCCCCGACGAGCTTGCCGATTATGACGCGATCATCTTTGGCACGCCGACGCGCTTTGGCAATATGGCCGCACAGATGCGCAATTTCCTCGATCAAACCGGGGGACTCTGGGCGCGGGGGGCGTTGATCGGCAAGGTCGGCAGCGTGTTTGCCAGCACCGCGAGCCAGCATGGCGGGCAGGAAACGACGATCACCTCGTTCCACACCACCCTGCTTCACCACGGCATGGTTGTCGTCGGGCTGCCGTACAGCTTTGCCGGGAACACGATCATGACCGAAGTCAGCGGCGGCACGCCTTATGGTGCGACGACGATTGCCGGGGGCGATGGCAGCCGCTCCCCCAGCGACAACGAGCTTGCGGGCGCGCGCTTCCAGGGCGAACATGTCGCGCGGATTGCCCAGAAACTGACGAGCTGACCGACCGCCCATCCGAACCGACAGGAGCAGATCATGAGCGCCCATTTGCCCAGCCGCTTGCACCACACCGCCTATGTCTCAAAGGATCTCGAGGCGACGCGCCATTTCTATGAAGACATTCTCGGCTTCCCGCTGACCGCGACATGGTGCGAACAAGAGGATCTGTTCGGCAAGGAACGCACCTATTGCCATTGCTTCTTCGGTTTGCCCGATGGCAGCGCGATGGCGTTTTTCTCGTTTGCCAATGCTGACGACCAGGCTGAATTCGGCCCCGATCTGCCGCCCAGCCCGTTCCGGCATTTGGCGCTCACCGTCGATGCGGCGGCACAGGCCGAACTCGAACGCCGGATTGCGGCTGCCGGGTTTGTGGAGCCGGCCACCTATGTCCTTGAACACGGCTATTGCCGGTCGGTCTATGTCACCGATCCCGACGGCATGATCATCGAATTCACGCGCGATGCCGACCATGCGCCGCAGATTAACGCGGTGCGGGCGCAGGATGCGCATAGCGAGCTCAAGCGCTGGCTTGCCGGGGACCACCGCCCCAATAACGATGTCCGGCATCTGGCCGAAGCCGCGCATTGATCTGAACTGGGCGCGCGCGATGCTGAAAGAAGCGGCTGCCGCGCGCGTCATCGATGTCGGCGACGGGACGCTCCATGTTGCGGCGGCGGGCAATGGCCGGGAGATCGTGATGTTGCACGGCTGGACACTCGATCATCGGAGCTGGGCGTTGCAGTACCCGCTTACCGACGCGATGCGGCTGGTGATGCCCGACCGGCGCGGCTTTGGACGATCGAGCGCCCCCGCCGATCTTGCGCTTGAATGGCGGGACATTGATTGTCTCGTCACACACGATCGCTTTGTTTTGGTCGGGCTATCGCAGGGCGCTTCGGTCGCGCTGGATTATGCCCGGCACCGGCCCGATCGACTGGCCGGATTGGTGCTGGTCGGCGCGCCGCTGCACGATGTTGTGCGCCATGATGACGCCGATGATGTGCTGCCCCGCAGCCGCTATGCCGCGATGATCGCGCACGGGCAGCTGGCGGCAATGAAGGCCGAATGGGCAGATCATTCGCTCACTCGCATAGCGCCTGACGCCCAGCCGCTGCTCGCGGCTATGCTCGACAGCTATGACGGACGCGATCTGCTTGCGCCACCGTCAGCGATCACGATCACCGACGCTGACATCGCTGGGTTGCCCATGCCGGTGCTGGCGATCGCCGGGGCGCAGGACACGCCGTGGCGCCGCCGGGTCGCGGCCTTTATCGGCGCGACTGCGCCCAATGGCCAGGCGGTAACGATCGAGGGGGCAGGGCATTTATGCAATCTCGACCAGCCCGCCCGGTTCAATGCGCTGCTCCAGGACTTTACCCGCTCCCTCTTCCACTAAAAGGCGAAAAACCGATGCTGCTGCCCACCTCGCTCGTTGGATCCTACACCCAGCCTGATTGGCTGATCGACAAGGTCAAGCTCGCCGGGCGCTTCCCGCCGCGCGTGCGCGCGACCGAGCTGTGGCGCGTGGCGCCCGAATGGCGCGAACAGGCGTTTGACGACGCGACGATCCTGGCGATCCGCGATCAGGAACGCGCGGGGCTCGACATCATCACTGATGGCGAGATGCGGCGGGAGAGCTATTCGAACCGCTTTGCGACCGCACTCGACGGCGTTGATCTCGACAATCCCGGCGTCGCGCTTGATCGCAGCGGCGAGCCCAATCCTGTGCCGCGCGTCACCGGCAAGATCCGCCGTCGCCATGCCGTTGAAACGCGCGACGTCGAATTCCTGCGCGCCAATACCGACCGGATGATCAAGATTACCGTCCCCGGCCCCTTCACCATGGCGCAGCAGGCACAGAACGACTTTTACGCCGACGAAGCCGAAATGGCGCATGACTATGCCGTCGCAGTCAATGCCGAGATCAAGGACTTGTTCGCGGCGGGCGCTGACATCGTCCAGATCGATGAGCCCTATATGCAGGCACGCCCGGCAAAGGCGCGCGAATTCGGGCTGGCGGCGCTGAAGACCGCGCTCGATGGCGTCACCGGCCGCACCGCGCTCCACATCTGCTTTGGCTATGCCGCGCTGATTCATGAGCGACCCGAGGGCTATAACTTCCTGCCCGAACTCGCCGACACCGATTTGTGCGACATTTCGATCGAAACCGCGCAGGCTAATCTTGACTGCAGTATCCTCGACAAGCTGACCGGCAAGACGATCATCCTGGGCGTGCTCGACCTTTCCACCCATGACATCGAAACGCCGGAAACGGTCGCCGCACGCATCCGTCGCGCGCTGCCGCATGTCGCGGCCGAACGGCTGGTGATCGCGCCTGACTGCGGGCTGAAATATCTGCCGCGCGAAGTCGCTTTCGGCAAGATGAAGGCGATGGCCAACGGCGCGGCGATCGTGCGGGCAGAGCTCGCATGAGCGCCGGGCGTTTCCGCACCACCCATGTCGGCAGCCTGCCGCGTCAGGATGATCTGATCGCGTTGATGTTCGCCAAGGAAGAAGGCCTGCCGCTCGAGCCCAGCGCGGTCACGGCGCAGATCGAGGCAGCGGTCGATTATGTCGTTACCAAACAGGCCGAAGCCGGCATCGACATCATCAACGATGGCGAGCAGTCGAAGCCGAGCTATGCCACCTATATCAAAGATCGGCTCAATGGCTTTGGCGGCCGCGGTAACAGCTATGTCTTCGCCGACGTCGAGGATTTCCCCGGCGTCAAGGAACGCATTTCGGGCGATGCGGGCCGAAAGCACCGCAAGACGCCTGCCTGTAACGCGCCCATCACCGTCAAGGACATGACGGCGGTTGAAGCCGATACCCGCACGCTGAACACCGCCATTGCCAAGCATGAAGGACGCCACGCGTTCATGAGCGCGGCATCGCCGGGGGTGACGGCGCTGTTCTTCGCCAATGATTATTACGACAGCGATGAGGCCTATTTGTTCGCGCTCGCCGAAGGGTTGCGCCATGAATATGAAGCGATCGCCGCCGCCGGGATCACGCTGCAAATCGATTGCCCCGATCTGGCGATGGGCCGCCACACCCAGTTTCGTGACCTGACGCTGTCGCAGTTTCGCGATCGGATGATGCTCAATATCGAAGCGCTCAACCGCGCCACCGCCAATATCTCGGAAAGCCAGCTGCGGATGCACATGTGCTGGGGCAATTATCCAGGGCCGCACCACTGCGACGTGCCGTTCAAGGATATCATCGACCTGGTCTGGCGCGCGCGACCACATGCAATTCAGTTCGAAGCGGCGAACCCGCGCCACGCGCATGAATTTGAGATGTTCAAGGACGTCGGCTTACCCGAAGGCAAGGTGCTGATCCCTGGCGTCGTCGAATGCCAGTCCAATTATATCGAACATCCCGAGCTGATCGCGCAGCGGATCGGCCGCTATGCCGATCTGGTCGGCAGGGAGAATGTGATGGCAGGCGTCGACTGCGGCTTTTCGGTGCATGTCGGATCGGGCGGGGTTGATCGCGACATCGTCTGGGCGAAAATGGCAGTGCTCGCTGAAGGCGCGCGGATTGCCTCGGCCAGATATTGGTAACAAATCACCAGTCAGGAAGGCGGGTTCTAGCGCAGCCGGAGGCCGATCCACAGCCGCCGCGGCGTACCGAGATCGATCGATCCGCCCTGGTTGCGGGTAACCACCGCCGCGTCGAACAGATTCTCTGCGCGGCCGACCAGGGCGAACCGCTTGCCCAGCGGGATTTCAGCGACCGCATCAAGGGTGGTGGCAGCGGGCAGGGCATCGGTTTGCAGATCATCCTCAAACTGCGCGCCTGTGTATCGGACGGTTGTCGACAGCCGGGGGCCGTGCGCCGGGGCCCAACCCAGCGTGGCGCTAAGCGCATGGGCAGCGCTTTGCGCGGGACGCACGCCATCAAGCCCCGCTGACAAGCCCGACGCCGATACCCGCGAGTCAGTAAAGGCATAGGAAGCGTCGAGCGACCATGCACCGTGCGCCGCGCGCGCCGTTACCTCCAGTCCGCGCGCAACAATGGCATCGACATTGCGGCGTTGGCGCAGATTAGGGGCAATCGTTACATTGGCAATCGCGCCTTCCAGCCGATTGTAAAAGCCCGTGACGCCGATGCTGATGCCGGGCGCGGGGGTGAGATCAATCCCGCCTTCAACGCCGCGCAACCGCTCCAGCCCCAGCGCTGCATTGGCCTGGGTTGTCACGGGGAAGACGACGAACGGGCGATAGAGTTCATTAAGGGTCGGCAGGCGGAAACCGGTATAGCCCGCCGCGCGCAAGGCGACGGCGTCGCTGGCGTGAAACAGCGCCCCGGCGCGACCGGTCACCTCGGTGCCTTGGCGATTGGTAAAGCGTTGATCGATGGTGGTCAGCCCCGCGGCAGTGCGTTCACGGAAATTGCCATCGCTGATCGCCCAGAAATCCCCACGCACACCGCCGGTCAGGACAAGGCGACCAAGGGTCCAATCATCCTCAGCGAACAGGCCGAGCGTGCGGGTCGTGCCCCCCGCGCTGCGCTGCGCCGTCACCAGGCCGGTCACCGCGCTATAGGCATCTTCAGCCAATTGCCCGTCGGCCACGCGAATATCCGCACCGATCCGCAACAGATGCGCCGTGCCGACCGGCGGGCGAAGGTCGATCTTGCCGCCAATCCCGGTGGCTGGCGTGGCGCGTTGATCAAGCGTCAGCCGAAAGCTGGTCGCACTGATCACCTTGTTCGTGAAATTGCGTGCCTGCAGATAGGCAAGCGCATCGACACCCCATGCGCCACGATGGACCAGGCGAATGCTGGCATCCTGACCCTCAGCGCTGCTATCCGCCCCGCGAAACCGCAAAGTGCGATTGTCACCGAAGACCAGCGCGCGAAACTGCACATCGGTTTGTGTGCCAAGCGGCGCGACGGCGCGCAGGCCGATCGACCAGTCGCGGTAACGCGCGCGAGCGGTGGCCGGCACGCGCTGGTTGGCTGGGGTCGTGAAATACCCGTCGCCGCGCTCAAACCGGCCCGACAGAGTCGCGAACCCACCGCCCAGATTGGGAGAGACGCTCGCCGTCACCTCTTGGGCATTGTCGCTGCCATAAAACAGGCTGCCAGCGACAGGTGGCAGATCGCGGCGTGCGGCGCTGATCATTTCGATCGTGCCCGCCACCGCGCCCGCACCAAACGCCCCCGCCCCGCCGCCGCGCGTCACGCGCACCGACGACAGGCGATCGCCGACCAGTGCGGTGAAGGGCACATGGCCGAAAAAGGGATCGGCAATCGGTACGCCGTCCAACAACACCAACGCCCGGCTCGATGCATTGCCGCCCAACGCACGCAGCGTCACCCCTTGTGCCGAAGGATTGGCGGATCGACTGTCCGACCGGCGGAATTGCTGAAACCCCGCCACGTCGCGCAACACATTTTCGACCCGGCCCGAAGCCTCACCGACCAGCCGATCGCGCCCAATCACCACCGATCCATAAGCCGGCGTGCCCGGCGGCGGTGAGAGGTCACTGCCGATGACGACGATGTCATCGGGAGTTGGGGGCGTGCCCAGCGGCGGCGCGCTCTGCGCAAAGGCGGCGGTGCTGCCGGCCATAAGGCACGAAACCGCGAGGAAAAGGCGAAGCGGCGCAGATGCGCCGGCTATCAGTATCCCGCCAAGCCTGCCACGGTGCGCTGACAATGCCCTCAAATGCCGTCGATTTGCGGCGGGGCCACGCGTAGTTGGGCTAATAGCGACTGAACCTCGGAATCGCCCTGCCAGCGCGCAGCAATCCGCGCGGTGATGCTCGGGGAGTACCAATGTTCGCCATGCACCTGCGCCACCTGCATCAGCTTAAGCAGTTCGGCGCGGTCGCCCATTGATGATGCCCAGAAGGCCGGCACTTCGCGAATGCGCCGCGTTCCAGCGGCTAGCTGGCGGCTTGCATCGTCGATCAGCACGCGGTGCGCGGTCTTCGGATCCCGCGCTATAGCGGCGTCCAGCTCGGCCGATAGTCGGACGGCCTCGGGCTCGCGGCGCATCCTCGCCATAGCGCGATATTCGCGTGCATAGCCGCGGATATCGCCCAGCCCCATGTAAACCCAGGCCAGGCAATTGCTGATCGTCGCGTCGGCAGGATAGCGCATTTTCAGCTCGGTCATCATGGTCTGGGCTAGCCGGTCGTTGCCAGCTTGCCACTGGGCGCAAGCATGCTCGACCGCAATCGCCTGCGAACCCGGCGCAAGCAAGCGTGCCCGTGTGTAATGACGCTCGGCCGCCTTCGCCGCCCCAAGGTCGGCCAGTATATTGGCGAACCAGAAGTGCGTCTGCGCATCATTGTCATCAAGCGCGAGCGCGCGCTTGAAAGCCTCGACTGCGGCGCGCGGTTCATTGTCCCACCAATAATCAATAAAGCCGTTCGCACGGTGCGCGCTCGCCAGATTGGGATCGAGACTTACTGCCTTTTGCGCTGCAATCCGGGCAATGCCGAACGCCTGCGCATCGCTGACAGCCCCATATTCGCGATAGATCAGCCAAGCCTCGGCCAGACCTGCGCGCGCTGGCGCGAAATCAGGCGCTTCGCCGATGATCTTCCCATAGAGGCGGATTGCTTCCCGAACATCTTCTGGCGTCCGTCGCGCCCAGACATCACGCGCGGCGATATATTTTGCCATCAACGCAGGCGATGTCCGGCTCGCGCTGCGCGGTGAAGCATAAAAAAAGGCAAGGGCAACAATCGTTAACCCGGCGAGTGCCAGCCACCCGCGGCCGACGCGGGCTGCACTGCGCAGGTTCCAGCCGCCGCCAATTGCGCCGGCGACGTTCGCGACATTAGCGTTTGTCTGCGCCAACTGGCCGCTTTCCGCATGTTGCGATCGCCAGGCTTCAAGCTCTCGTTCGATCGCGAAAACCGATTTCTGCTTTCCGCCGGGCACATAATGGACCGGCAGCCCACGTTCCTTCGCCCAGCGCGCGACCGTCGTTCGGTCTCGCCCGAAAAACGCAGCAATTGCTTTCCAACCATTCAGCCGCTTATCTGACCCGGTCGCCGAAGCTTGTGCCGTAACACCCGTCGTTGCCTCATATGTCACGCCTTCAAATCGCGGCACGTTCACCTCGTCAACCTTGCGCAGTCGTCCACTGCCCAGACCATCTATGTCACTGTTCTTAGCGATGTGCTTCGCCCAAAATGGAGCCTGATGACAACGCGCACCATGGCATGGCTTGCAGCCCTGGCCCCATCATCAGCTGCATTATCGTCCGTTCTCCCCCATCCAGTTTAGTCACGCTCCTCGTCCAGTTTGCCGAGAGCAGCGCCGAACCCGCGCTCTCCAGCCGTGTAGCAAATTGCGGCACCGCAATTTGCGCAGCCACACCGCACGACAAATCGCTGTAATGCCTCAATCATCCAATGTTACGCATTACGAAGAGAGTGATCTATGAAATTCGGTGCGCGCGCAAACATAGGCGCCCCAAAGCTCGCCATTGGCAGCTCTGGTTTCGCGGCACCCGCCGCAATGCCGTATATCTCGTGATCACAAAGGCGAAGGAGGAAACAGAGATCGGCTATCGCCTTTCCGCCGGTGGTCTGACTGCCTTACGAAAACGTAGACGCGCGACCAGAAGGGCGCCTTGATGATCGTTCCCGACAGCGATGCCACCGTCTTTACCGGGTCGATGACCAGCGCCACAGGCAAAGTCGATGGTCAGGTCGAAAAACCATCGACGGCACTGCGACAGCTTCCTCAATCAGCCGATTTGCGAGGCCGCAAGTTCGTCATTCGCTATTGGGACCATTTCGGGCCGAGTAGCTTGAAAGCCATTGCCGCGACCATTCAGGATGTGCGGCGGCAATCAGCTTCCAAATCGTTTATCGAGCCCTCACCGCTGTTCATTCAATATGGCGACCTGATCATTGCTGGGTTCGCGCCGCAACTAGCCAAGGCACGCTGGCCTTGTGGCGCGAACGCAGAAAGAGGACCCGCAGCCGGTTTACGCGACGGCAGCGCAGCACAGGCTAGGGGCGTTGGATCATCAGCGCTAAGGGGCGCTGCGGGGATAATTAAGGCGGCAAGCCCGATCGCCGCGAATGATGGGCCATCGGCAGGGGCGATTGATCTCGGGCTACAGGTGGGTCCGGTCACGCTATATCAGCTAAAGGCGAGCTTGGCTGAAGGGCAGCCCTTTTCCTTCTTGTTCCTGCCTTATGTCGATGCTGCAACCAAATTGCCGCCAACCAGCGGCAGCGAGACAATTGCCGGTAGTGACGGATGTGCCGAAGTATATGCAGCCACGGCGGTTGGTTATGATGATCAACAAGAGGCATTCCTTGTGGTGAAGCAGTCTGCCGACGCATTTCACAAAGACTGTGAGATCATGATGCTGTCTTATGCCTATTGGACGCACCCGGTCTTATCGCAGGACGTTTGGACAATTTGGAGGTCCAAGCCTCCAGTCTAAGCCTAAAGGGTCGGAAATGCGAGGATACGGCGTCTGCGACGTCGCCCATCGATCGAAAGGGTGCTGCCAGTCTTGTGCGAGCTCGTCTCTCGACGATGCAGATTGGGCTTTGGTCCGGACGCTCAGGAGGCAAGAGACCGCCACTCGGCCAGTGCGGTCGAGCGGCGTTCATTGAAGGTTTGGCGATCGACGATGTGGCGTTCAAGATTGACCCGAAGGGCGGCGAAGCCAACTGATTATGGACGTTGGCGTGGACCGAGGCGAATTTCTGTAGCGTCTTCATTCGCCTGAACCGTCGCATCGCGCGCGCTCGTCGTCGGAAGGGTAGGTGGCTGTTTCCCACCCGGTTGTTGGCCCATCGGCCTATCTCGCGACAATCGAGATTTCACAATTCGCGCATCGCGGCGGGAAAGGATTTGAGCCCGTCTGTGACGATGGCTTCAGCCTGGCCGTGGCGCCTTAGCGCGTTCTTCATGAAGGTGAGAGCGGCTGATTTGTCCCGCTTTTTCGTAACGTAGCTCTCGTAGGATCTCTTCTTCGTGATCGACCGCGTGCCACAGGTACACCATCACCACCAGGCGGATCACCTCGGGCGACGAGTTGAAACAGCGGAAAGGCCAGGGAGGTTTAGCTCTGAATTTGCGGCTCATCCGCGCCCGTTACCAGCTGCCCCATTCGTCTGATCGTGCCATTTCCAGAGATGATCTCCATTTATTAACCATATTCCTAATATCATACGGGGTGAGAGAGCGGAGATCTTCGATGTTGATGTCCCCGATCGTGGTTAGCCAGTTGGACTTGGCAGACGCAGCCCAGCCTAGCCCGACTACGACGCGGTTTTTAGAACCTGCGGTCCGCAAAGTTCTCATTGTGATCGGCTTGTTTGCACTGTTTGCGGCTTTGACGCTGCCGATGTTCCTTTCGACCGAAAGCCGCGATGTTAGGGTAAGCGACGGGCAGGTTGCGATTCCGCGTACGCTTCTCACCGAGCGGCCTGTGGTGCTCGAGGGCGAATGGTCAATCGAGCGGATTACGCAGGGCGGGGTGCAGAATCGCGCGCTGGTGAAGGTACCCGGTCCTTGGGAAGGGCTTCGCATGCCCAATGGAGACAAGCTTCGTGCGGGCGAAGCGATGCTCTACCGGCTGACGGTGCACGACGTGCCGGCAGGCGACTACAGGATGTTTTTGCCATCGATCTGGGGTGCGTCGCGGGTCTATGTTGATGGCCGGTTGCGCTCGTCGCGCGGGCGGATGGGGTTCTCCCCCACAACGTCGGTCTACGAATTGCGTCTCCACGATGTCAGCTTCTCCACTGAGGGCGGCGACGTACGACTGGCTATCGCCATCTCAACATACAACGATATCAAGAACGGAATACGTATTGCGCCCCTCGTGGGCACGGCAGCGGTAATGGATCAGTGGATCGGGCTTGCCTGGGCAAGAACCTTCTACATCAGCGTCACCTTTGTGTTGATTGGGCTGTTTGCGCTGATTGTGTTTTCCAATCGCCGGGTTGATCGATCCGCACTCTACCTCGCGCTTGGCGCGTTTGGCCTTTTGGGCGTCGAGGGCATCCATGGCCTGCAGAATTTACTGCTCGTGGCAGCGCCCCGACTGTCGCACGAAGTGCTCTACGCCTCGCTCATTTTTTGCACTTATGGGGGTATCATCGCTTGGGTGGCGTACGTCGAGGCGCTATTTCCCGATCGCAAGCGCAGGCACTTGTACTTGCTGCTCCAGGCCATCGTTGCCGTTTGCGGTACGGTCGTCACCGGACTCCTAGTGGTTGGCGGAACGCTGCTTTCCGCAAGGCTGAACTCTCTATTTTTGGCATGTATGGTGCTGACTTTTGTCTTTGTCTTCAGCCGGACCATCTGGGCGGTGCGCGAAGGACGGGACGGGGCGATCCTGCTGTTTCTCGGGCAAGTCGCGGTTGCAGTTTCAACGGGCCTCCAGGCGACCGTCAACCTCAACTTCATCTCACCCGGCCCGATCGCCCGGATCGATCTGACGGGATATGGACTAATGATCTTTGCCTTCACGCATCTCGTCATGCTTGCGCGACGCTGGTCGGTTGCGATCGTTTCTGCTGAAGCGCTCAACGAGGATCTCGGACGCCTGCTCGAGGTCAATTCTGCCGTCGCCAGCGAAAGCCACTTGGTCTCGCTGCTGGAGCGCATTGCCGGGGTTACCAGCCGCATTCTCGGCGCCGAGCGGACAAGCATCTTCATCCACGATCCTGAGCGAAGCGAACTCTGGTCACTCGTGGCAGAGGGCATGGAAGCGCGAGAGATACGTATTCCGGAGGATCGGGGAATTGCGGGTCACTCCTTCCAACTGGGACAGGCAGTGCACGTGAGTGATCCCTATCGCGATAGCCGCTTCAACCCCGCCGTTGACCGGGAAACCGGCTTCGTAACACGAAATTTGCTGTGTTCGCCGCTGGTCACGCGCGATGGGCGCAAGCTGGGCGTTCTTCAGGTTCTCAACAGTCGTCTTAACGAAGGCTTCAAGGAAAGTGACATTACCCGGCTCGCCGCCTTTTCAGCGCAGGCGGCTGTGGCGATCGACAACGCCAATCTCTTTGCCGCTGTGCTCGAATCGCGCAACTATAACGAGCGCATTCTTTCTTCGATGTCGAGTGGCGTCGTCACGCTACATGACGATGCCCGAAGGGCGCGGATAAATGATGCCGCCGCACGCATCCTGGGGGTCAGCAAGGACGATGCTGAAATGGCCGACGCGCGGGAGTTCGTAGGAAGCGCAAATCCATGGCTGGCCGAAGAGATCGCCCAGGTTGTCGCTGGCGAGGTTTCAAAGACCTTTCTGGACAGCGAACTCATGACCGTTAGTAACGGTACGATCTCGGCTAATTTATCGCTCGTTCCCCTGCGCGATGGCGACCGCGCGACTGGGGTGCTCATGATGATCGACGACATCAGCGCGAGCAAGCGTCTCGAAGGTACGATCCGGCGCTTCATGACGCAGGAGGTAATGGATCAGGTTCTCGCTCACGATGGTGACGCTCTGTTTGGCAGTGCCTGTCAGGCCAGCATCCTGTTCGCTGATGTGCGCGGCTTCACCACGATGGCCGAGGCACTCACGCCGCGAGAAACCGTGGAACTGCTCAATGAACTCTTTACCGAAATGTACGAGGCCGTTGCCAGTGCGAACGGCGTCCTCGACAAGTTTATGGGCGACGCCATTATGGCCGTCTACGGAGCGCCCTTGGCAAGCGATCAAGACGCCCTCAACGCTGTGACGAGTGCGATCGACATGCTGCGGATGCTCGATCTGATCAACGCCAGACGAGCCGACCGCGGCACGGCACCGGTGCGCATCGGCATTGGCATTTCGACCGGCGAGGTCGTGGCGGGGACAATCGGCAGTCCCAAAAGGATGGATTACACGGTGATTGGGGACAGCGTGAATTTGGCAGCACGCCTGCAGGAACTCACCAAAACTTATGGGGTCGAGTTGCTGTTGTGCGAAGACACAGCCGCGGCGATCAGCGGTCAGGTGGAAACGCGAGAGATCGATGTTATTCGGGTCCGCGGGCGCACGCGGCCAGCGAAGATCTTTGAGGCTGTGGCTCCCTCCCGTACTGCCGACATTGGGAGAAAGGCGTCAGTCGTTGCTTACCGCAAGGGGCGCACCCACCTGCTATCGCGCAATTGGCAAGGCGCGATTGCTGATTTTGAAGAAGCCGTAGCGCAGGACCCAAGCGACGTGCCGGCCAAAGTCATGCTCGACCGTGCACGCATGCTCGCGCAGCAGCCTCCGGACTCGAACTGGGACGGCGTATGGCAAAGCCCGGCCAAGACCACCGCGTAGTTGGATGGCTAGATTGCCCCGCTAACCAGATAGGAAAATGGCTGCCCCGTTGCTTTGACAGTGCGCTCGATTTGTCTGGGCTGTAGTTTGGTCGTCGGGTGCCGAGGCGACGATCGTGGGTCAGCGTTCGGCTTTTGCTCCTTCTGAATTGCCGCTCGATATTCGATTGCCCGGTCTCATACATTCTTTTTTGAAAACTCGAGTGAGCGCACGCGGGCCAAGTCGATATCGGATCGCCATTGCCGGTTGTCGACCCTGCTGACATTAGGATGCAGTCCGAACTACAAGACAGGTAGCGTTTACCAATGCGTCACATCCTCGCACTTTTGATCGCCATGTTCTCCGCGCAAGTCGCCGCGCAGACACAGCCTGTCCCTACACCAGCCGCTCAACCCGCAAAGCAATGGGCCAACACTCAGGGCAGCTACACCCTCAAAAACTTCAAGTTTCGGTCTGGTGAGACGCTGCCGGAACTGAAGCTCGGCTATACTACGCTCGGCACGCCGATTCGTGATCACACAGGACGCATCACCAACGCAGTCATGGGACTGCACGGTACCGGCGGTTCAGGCCGGTCGCTCCTCAATCCGGCATTTGCAGACGAGCTGTTTGGCCCCGGCGCGCCATTCGATCTTCGCACGACGTATGTGATCCTGCCTGACAATATCGGACATGGAAATTCATCGAAGCCCTCGGACGGACTGCGCATGCGGTTCCCGCATTATGATTATGACGACATGGTGGAGGCCCAGCGTCGCCTTCTTATCGAACATCTTGGCGTATCGCATCTGAAGCTGATTATCGGCACGTCGATGGGATGCATGCAGGCGTTTGTCTGGGGGACGACCCATCCGGGCTTCGCAGAGAGGCTTGCGCCTTTTGCCTGCAACACCCGGGAAATCGCAGGGCGGAACCGGATGTGGCGCAAAATGGTGATCGACGCGATCAAGGCTGATCCGCTTTGGGAAGGCGGCGATTACCAGACTCAGCCCGTTCAGGGATTGCGCACGGCGAATTACCTTTCGATTCTAGCGGGCGGTAATCCGGTTGCCATGCAAGCACGCTTTCCAACGCGTGAGCTGGCCGAGAAGGCGTTGGCCGATGGCATTGCCCAGCGGGGCAGCGGACAGGATGCGAATGACATCATCTACCAATATGAGTCGTCGCGATCCTATGATCCATACCCGCTGCTCGATCGTGTCACAGTTCCGGTGCTCTGGATCAACTCAGCCGATGACTTCATCAATCCGCCCGAGCTGGGCTTGGCGCAGGAGGATGTGAAACGCATGCCGCGAGCACGCTTTATCCTCATTCCCGCAAGCGCGGAGACAAAGGGGCACGGCACGCATACATGGGCCAAATTCTGGAAAGCCGAGCTTGTAAAGCTACTGGCCGAAGCGGCGAGTTAAGCGCTCACCGGATCGGGTAGTCAGTCACCTTGCGTGGATGACGTCCCGGCCGCTTTGGAGCGCATAGCTGTCATCCCTGCCATTCGTTTAGCTCGGGCTGAACGGCTGTTTAGCGCCCCAATTGTCGTCATTCGATGCAGCGCTTGGCGTTCCCAATATTTGCCATTCAATCAGGATCGCGGTCGGCACCTCCGAAGATCCGCAGCTAGGGACATAACGGTCATTCCCGACGCGGTCGCTGAATGACGGCATCAGGCAGAAGCGGATGATCCGCTTCTGATCAATTCTTATAAATGATACGGCCAAACACCATCAAGAGGAGCAGGCAATGTCATCGCAGACCAAACGGTCCTTCAAGGGTGCAGGACAAAGCCTGCTCACTGTCGTTTTCGCGACCGCGCTGGGACTTGGCTTTGCTAACCTCGCTGGGGCCAACAGCATCAATATGGGCGCATATTCGGCCGTTTTCGTTTGCGCGATGCTCGCTTTCGCGGTGAATTGGTCGGCTTTCATCCCGTCTGCTTTGGCGCAGAAAGACACCTATTACGACACTGTCGGCGCCCTGACATATCTGTCCGTGATTGGGGTCGCCGCGTCCAATGCCTGGCCGCTCGATACCAGAGCGATGGTCGTTGTAGCGATGGTCGGCATATGGACGATCCGGCTCGGAAGCTTCCTTTTCAGCCGTATTCATGCGTCCGGCGGTGCAGATCAGCGATTTGAAAAGATAAAGGTCAATCCGCCAAGGTTTCTGGTCGCCTGGACGCTGCAAGCCATATGGGTGATCTTCACGGCATCGGCAGCGCTGGTGATCATCACGTCGCGGCAAACCGCGCCTTTGGATGGCTTCTTCTGGGTAGGCGCTGCGCTCTGGGTGATCGGCTTTGCTTTCGAAGTGGTTGCAGACAGCCAGAAGCGGCAGTTCAAGAAAGACCCTGCAAATAAGGATAAGTTCATCGACACCGGGCTTTGGGCATGGTCGCAACACCCGAACTATTTTGGCGAGATTACGCTGTGGTTCGGCATTTTGGTGATGGCGATCCCGCTACTGTCGGGTTGGTCATGGTTGGCGGTCATATCGCCGATCTTCGTCTACCTGCTGTTGACCCGTGTGAGCGGCATCAATCTGCTGGATGGCATTGCGAAAGAGCGCTGGGGCGATGATCCCAGCTATCAAGCGTATCGAAAAAATACGCCGGTGCTCTTTCCGCGTCCGCCGAAAGGCTGAATGCGGACCGTGATTGGCGTGGGCGCCCTCCGACCTCGGCTCTGGCTGATCCCCATCGGCGGGACACAGTATCGCTCTCCACCGCCACGCCTCACAGCCCCTGCTGTCGCTCTGCTCGCCAGCAAAGTCGACTGGTCCTTGGGCGGGAGCGGAGGGTACTCACGTGTTCAAGCCTTCGACAAATTCGGGGCGGTTCGCTTCGCCGTCGCCGAACCGCATGTCATCAATGCGCTCAAATTCACCGTTGGAAGGCGCTGGCAGCAGTCCGACCAGCGGCCACTCGCTGAGTTGCCCAACCCTGACGCAGTACGGATCAGGCCATAATCAGGATGATTGATCTTGTCGGCGGAGCGGCGAGGGGCGACAAGTGCGGATGGCTGATCCTTCCCTCCTGACGGTGCGCGCGCTCGCCAAAAGCGTTCCCGGCCCGCGTACGTTGTTTCGCGGGCTAGACTTGGCGGTCGGTGCCGGAGAGATCGTTGCGATTACCGGCGAATCCGGCGTTGGCAAATCGACGTTGCTGAACATCCTTGCCGGGTTGGACGACGCCGATGCGGGCGAGGTGGCAATCGAAGGGATCGCGCTGGGCGGCCTAGACGAGACCGCGCGCACCCGGCTCCGGCGCGAACGGATCGGCTTCGTTTTCCAGGCTTTTCACATCCTGCCATACCTCACCCTGCAGCAGAACGTTGCGCTCCCGCTGGCGCTGGTCTCGCCCGACGCTGCGGCGGCGCAGGTCGAGGCGGCGGCGATGCTCGCTGCGGTCGGGCTCGGCGGGCGCGGCCAGGGCTATGCGCGCGACCTGTCGGGCGGCGAGTTGCAGCGCGTGGCAATCGCGCGGGCGCTCGTTCATCGCCCCGCGCTCATCCTCGCGGACGAGCCGACCGGCAATCTCGATCCCGAGACTGCGGCGCGCGTGCTCACCTTATTCGCCAGTGCTGCGCGCGAACGCGGCGCAGCGGCGGTGCTGGTCACGCATTCCGACGCGACAGCGGCGATCGCCGACCGCGTGTTGAGGCTGACGTCCGAGGGCCTGGTCGAGCGTGCGCGCTGAGCCTGGCCTATGGTCGGGACGGCTGGCGCTCGGCTGGCTGCTCGGCGGCGAGTGGCGCTTTCATCCGACGCGTTTCTTGGTCACAGCGATCGCGATAGCGGTGGGGGTCGCGCTCGGCTTTGCTGTGCATCTGGTCAACGGCTCGGCGCTCGCCTCGTTCGACAACGCGGTGCGCGGCGTGAATGGCACCGCCGACCTCAGCGTGAAGGCGACCAGCCGGCTAGGGTTTGACGAGCGCCTGTATCCGCGCGTGGCGCTCGCCAGTGGCGTCGCTGACGCAAGTCCTGTCGTTCAACTCCAGGCGCGGATCGGCGCGGCGCGCATGACGCTGCTTGGGCTCGACATCCTGCGTGCGGCGGCGGTGACCCCGACGCTGATCGGAGTCCGCTCGCAAGGGCCGGATGCGGGCGGCGCTGCGGTTTTCGACGAGGCGAGCGTGTTTCTGTCGCGCGCAGCACTCGAGCGGAGCGGCGCGAAGCTTGGAGCGGTGGTCACGATCGCCGCGAACGGGCGGTCGGTGCCAATGCGGATCGCGGGTACGCTCCCCGGTGTTGCCGACGGTAGCGCAGTCGCAGTGATGGACATCGCCGCTGCGCAGTGGCGGTTCGACCGGATCGGACGGCTCGATCGGATCGACGTGAAGGTGGCGGATCGCGCAGCGGCAGATGCCGCGCTCGCGAGCGTAATGCCCGGCGACGCGGTGATCTCGACCGCGCAGGCGCAGACCATGCAGGGCGATGCGCTGTCCCGAGCGTACCGGGTCAATCTCGACATGCTGGCGCTCGTCGCACTGCTGACCGGTGGATTTCTGGTCTATTCGGCGCAGTCGCTGTCGGTCGTCCGGCGGCAGAGGGCCTTCGCGCTGCTGCGCACGCTCGGCATGCCGCGCAGCGGGGTGATCGCCGCCGTCGTGGTCGAGGGCATGGCGATCGGCGTGATCGGATCGGGCCTTGGGCTGGCGGCGGGCTACGGGCTTGCCTGGGCTGCGTTGCACTGGCTGGGCGGTGACCTTGGCGCCGGCTATTTCCGCGGGGCGGGGGCAGGGTTGGTGTTCCAACCCTGGGCCGCAATCGGCTTCTTCGCGCTCGGCCTGCTCGCGGCGGTTGCCGGAAGCGCTGTACCGGCGCGACTGGCGGCGCGCGCGGCGCCTGCGGCAGCGCTGAAGAATGTTGGCGACGTGGTCGATCCGCGTCAGCGCGTGGCATGGTGGCCGGCGGCCGCTTTGCTGATCGCAGGGAGCGTGGTGTCGCTGCTGCCGCCCGTCGCGCACTTGCCGCTGTTCGGTTATGCCGGAATGGCGCTGTTGCTCGCCGGTGGCATAGCCGGGGTGCCGTGGTTTGCGCGGGCGCTGCTGAGACCGATCGCGCGTCGGGCGATCGGCACGGTCCCGGGTCAGCTCGCGATCCGGCATTTGCACGGCGCGCCGGGCGAGGCCGCCACCGCGCTGTGCGGCATCGTCGCGTCGACCGCGCTGATGATCGCGATGGCGACGATGGTGACGAGCTTCCGTGGCGCGGTCGATGACTGGCTCGGCCAGGTGCTCAGCGCCGATCTGTATATGCGCACCAATGCGGGCGCGAGCTTCGACCCCGCCACGCGCGCGCGGCTTGCCGCGACGCCCGGCGTCGCGCGGGTGGCCTTCGGACGACAGCTCCCGCTGACCATCGCCCCCGACCGTCCGCCGATCGCGCTCGTCGCCCGGCCGCAGCGCGGCGTGGAGGATCCGCAATTCGTGCTGATCGCGCGCGCGGACGTGGTGCCGACGGGCATCACGCCGATCTGGGTGTCGGAACCGGCGCAGCGGCTCTACCGCTGGAACCCCGGCGACGTCATCCGCTTGCCGATCGGTGGCGGCACGCGCTTCGCCGTGGCAGGCGTGTGGCGCGACTATGCGCGGCAGGGCGGCGCGGTGCTGATCGACGACGCCGACTATCAGCGTCTGACCGGCGACACCGGTCGTGACGAGGCATCGGCCACGCTCCTGCCCGGCAGCGATGCAGCGGCGGTGGTGCAGCGGCTGCGCGCGCGCGTCCCACCGGCGTTGGGGAGCCAGGTCGATATCACCCAGCCGGCGATATTGCGCCGCTTCGCCTTGACGCTGTTCGACCGCAGTTTCGCCGTGACCTATCTGCTTGAGGCGATCGCCATTCTTGTCGGGCTGGCCGGTGTCGCGGCGACCATGTCAGCGCAGACGCTGGCGCGGGAGCGCGAATTCGGGATGCTGCGCCATCTCGGTCTCATGCGCGGCCAACTCGGCGCGATGCTCGCGACCGAGGGGGCGATTGTCGGCCTGACCGGTGCGCTGGCCGGGATCGGACTTGGGCTGGTGCTGGCGCAAGTGCTGATCCATGTGATCAACCCGCAATCGTTCAACTGGACGATGGACACGCGCGTGCCCGTCGGGACCCTGCTGGCGGTGGCAGCGGCGCTGACCGGCGCGGCGGCGGTAACCGCCGTGCTGGCAGGTCGCCGCGCGACATCGCGCAGTGCAGTGCAATCGGTGCGGGAGGATTGGTGATGCGCGTGTCCCCGATCGTCGCGCTCATCGCCGCCGCGAGTCTGACCGCGTCCGCGCCGGCGCCCTATCCGGTGGTGAAGCCCGGCATCGTGCTACGCTTCCCGCGCGATCACGGCGCGCATCCACAGTTTCGCACCGAATGGTGGTACGTCACCGGCTGGCTTCGCACGGCGGACGGGGCCGATCTCGGGTTCCAGGTCACCTTTTTCCGCACCCGCCCACCAGTCGATCCGGCCAATCCGAGCCGCTTCGCCGCCGGGCAGGTGCTGTTCGCGCATGCCGCGCTGTCGGACCCGAAGATCGGGCGGTTGTTGCACGGCGAACGATCCGCGCGGGCGGGGTTTGGCTTGGCCGGTGCCGGAACCGCCGATGCCGACGTCACGATCCGCGACTGGCGGCTGCGGCGGAGCGCCAACGGGCATTGGGCGACGCAAGTGGCGGCACCCGACTTCGCGCTTGCGCTCACTTTCGCGCCGACCCAGCCGCCGCTGCCACAGGGCCAAGGCGGGTATAGCCGCAAGGGGCCGCAGCCCCAGGCAGCGAGCTATTATTATTCGATCCCGCACCTCAAGGTTTCGGGCCATGTGAAACGCAGTGATAGGTCGGTCGCGGTAACCGGCGAGGCGTGGCTCGATCGCGAATGGTCCTCCAATTTTCTTCAGGCCGATGCACAAGGGTGGGACTGGATCGGCCTCAACTTCGACGACGGCAGCGCGCTGACGGCCTTCCGCATCCGGCGCAAATCGGGCGGCACGCTGTGGGCGGGCGGGTCGTTGCGCCGCGCCGACGGCACCATAGTCGTGCTGGCGCCTAGCGACGTGGCGTTCCGCTCGTTGGCACGGTGGCGCAGTCCCGTGACCGGCGCGGTATATCCGGTGAAGCAGGAGCTTCGCGTGCGGTTGCCGGGTGGCGTGCACCGCTGGGTGCTAACCCCGCTGTTCTCAGCGCAGGAACTCGATGCGCGGCGCAGCGGTCTGCCGGTCTATTGGGAAGGCGCGGTGCGGACCACGGGTGGGCGCGGCTATCTTGAACTGACCGGCTATGACCGCGCGCTTAAGATGTGAAACCCGCTGCGTAAAGGATGCGGCGGCTTGCGCGCGGCGTAGTGCACGCCGATACAAAACCTTCCGATGCTCGGTGAACGAACGACCGACTTTCGGCAGCCGTCAAACCGGTGCTGTCAGTCTTGTGCGAACCCGTCTCTCGACGATGCAGATCGGGCTTTGCGTGAGACGCTCAGCTGGCGAGCGATTGCCACTCGGCCAGTGCGGCTGAGCGACGTTCTTTGAAGGTCTGGCGATCGACGATGTGGCGTTCAAGGTTGAAGTGATTGTGGACGTTGGCGTGGACTGAGGCGAATTTCTGCAGCGTCTTCATTTGCCTGAACCGGAGCATCGCGCGTTCCCTTCGTCGGAAGGGAAGATGACTGTTTTCGGCCCGGTTGTTGTCCCATCGGCCCATCTCGCGACGATCGAGATTTCCCAATTCGCGCATCGCGGCGGGGTAAGATTTGAGCCCGTCAGTAACGATGACCTCGGCCTGGCCGTGTCGCTTCAGCGCCTTCTTCATGAAGGCGAGTGCCGCTGATTTATCGCGCTTTTTGGTGACATAGCTCTCGAGGATTTCGCCTTCGTGATCGACTGCGCGCCAGAGGTAAACCATCTCGCCGTTCAGCTTTACGTACATCTCATCCAGGTGCCATTTCCAATGGCGAAACCCGCGCATCCGACTGATCCGTTGCCGCCGAATGTCACCAGCAAACATTGGCCCAAACCTGTTCCACCACATCCGCACGGTTTCATGACACAGGTCGATGCCGCGCTCGAACAACAAGTCCTCGACGTTCCGCAGCGACAGCGGAAAGCGCACATACATCATGACTACCAGCCGGATCACCTCGGGCGATGAGTTGAAACAGCGGAAAGGGGAGGCGGGTTTAGCTCTCGATTTGCGGCTCATTCGCGTCCGCTATCAGCACCAGCTGTCGACTGCCACATTGCTCTGACAGCGCCTTCAGCAGCGGCCCTGACGATCCCACAAGCAGACGCCGGTTCACCCGCCTCAGCACGGACGGTGAGCGCAGTCCCGATCCTAGCCTGATGTGATCACGTATCGCGCAGTCGGTGCTCCACCGCATCGCTAGGGACGAGCACTCCGTGTATGAGATCGATCAGATAGCTCGACGTGCGGCCCTCGACGAGTAACGCAATCCAAGGCGAGCGATCGCTTTCAATCAGCGCCACCCGATAAGGTTCGGGATCGTTCTCGAAAAGCTCCGCGGCCAGCGTCGCTGCGGCAAGCAGCGTGTCGGCATATCCGCCGGTTGCAAGCCCGGCGAATTCGTAGCGGTTCCCGATGGTGAGGCTGCCGGCAAGGACATTCCTGTCTTCGCCCACGAGAAGGATTGCCCAGCCCTTCGGCGTTATACGAGCAGTCGTCCTGAGGCTCTCCGGGTCACCGCGATATCGCGGGATTGGTTTCGCGATGTCGAGCGCCCCGCCAAGCAATGCCGATTTACCGTCTGCCACCCGCAACTGCAGGGCCGTAAGAACGCAATCGACTGCTTTTTTTGGCGCCGTTCGCAATGAGAGCGTCATGGCACGAAAGCTTGCGTGAAGTAGGTTTCGGTCCAGCCCCCCACATTTTGGTAGGAAGCCGTGATGGCATTCCATGGCAATTGGCTTGGCCCGAACAGGGAGTCCGCGATTAGGAGATCGTTCGTTCCGGGCACATAACCTATCACGATCGCGAAATGGCCGATGCCTCCCACACCGGGAAAGCCGCAACAGATCGGACGCTGAGCGTTGATCTGGGCGACCGCGATATTGAACGGTGCCGGTTTCGGATCGAAATCACCCGCCAGATTGTGCCTTAACGCGGTCCGCAGTGCGTAAGGCCTGTTTTTCGGATTTGCCTCGGTGTCCAGATCGGGCGGACAGCATTGAAAAAGCAAATTGTCGGTGGCGACCTGGCACGGCTGTCGCGGGTTTGGGTTCTGATAATAGAAGTCGATCGCCGACGTCACCGTCGCCCAGCACCAACGTGACAACTGCTGAGCACGCATAACCACCGGCAGGGGGTTTTGCGGGCCGAAGGTCTTCTCGAGTTTCCAGTCGGTAATTGCGGCGGGCACGACGCGCTCGCCGGTCGCCAGGAATGCCGGCAGACGGCTCACTCGCATTTGTCCGGCTGGGCGCGGCACCGTGCCAGCCGCTGTGTTTGCGCAATGAGATCGGCCTTTGCTTTCTGGTCAGCGGCGTCCGCTGCGATCGTGCTTCCCGGAAGCGCCAGTACGCCCGTCGCGGCGGCGATGGCGCCCGCCGTAGCGCTTTCCTTGGCGTATTGCACCGACGTGACCGCGCCAGCCTCGGAAAGGCTCACTGCGAACGTGCCTTTGCCGAACCATTTGCCCTTGGGGATGAGCAGGCCGTAGCTCTGATCATTAGGTGCCCGAAGAGGTACGACGAGCTGACCCGACCAGATAACATTGCCATCACTCTGCAGTTCGAGCGTTGCCGTTTCTACCGGTTGCAAGGGCAACCGGACATAGCCCTTGAGATCCTTTTGCGGCGACAGGTCGACGAGGTCGAGCGGCTTGCCGAAGGCCAACCGGAATTGCAGCTGCGGCAGCTTGTTGGTGGCATTGATCTCGTTCAGCATTGCAACCGTACCCGCCTCGAGATTGCCTCTCAGTTCGCGTGTCGGAGCGCCCGGATCGATCAGATCCAGCGTCTTGGTCCAGGTGATCGAAACCGGCTTGTCCTTTCCGTACTTCTTGACGGCGGCGCACTCCTTGGCGTCCTGGCCGGACGAACTGCCGGCACCGACAATCGACAGCGCCGCGCCGGCCAGGCCGACGATACTCTTCAAGATTGCCTCGCCCTGGCCACTGCTGACAGTGTTTACCGACTTGAGACGCCCGTCATTGTACCATGTGAACGTCGCGTCCGAATTAGAGCCGCCGGTGCGGGTCGCGCTGACCCGAGCGACAAGATCGTCGGCCTTCTCATCGGCGCTGTATTCGGTGGTGACGATCGGCGTCGACAGGACCACGACCAAGCTCTTGCCATCGGCCGTGCAGTCGATGCTCTCGACGACAGTGATGCTTACCTTGCCCTTGGCTTGGCGATATTTGTAGTCGGCCATCGGGATTGTCACGCATCCGCCAAGCAAAGCGGTCGCCGATACCAATGATATGATTGTCTTCGATTTGGCCATAGTAAATCCCCCTTGTTGTGCCCCAGTCCTCATAGCCGCACGGACGGTCAAGACTGAACGCGTCGCGAAAAAGTTGCAACAGAAAGTGCATTCTAATTTAGCTGAAAAGAGATGGTGCCAGGAGGATATTGTCCAGCAAACGTGTAGTCTCGTCTCTCGGCTTTAACAGGTCGCAGTCCGAAGTACGTTCGGCGTTGCTGGACCGGCTTGCCTGATGCGGAAGTCACTCCGGCTGCAGCTGCCCCAATGCTCCGCGGATTTGAACGCGCGTTCCTGCTAGCGGCCGCCAGCGGCCGTGAGGCTGCCGTCGCCGCTAAGGGCGGACTAACGGCGCGTCGGAAAGTCTAGGCGGTACTCTCGGTCAAAGACTATGATGGGCTTTGCTGCCTGCCCTTAGTGCCAGACAGCATGGGCATGGCGGCTAAGCGCCCCACTGTCGGTCGTTTGCCGGGCCGATGAACGATTCCACAAGCCGCCTTTCATTCAGGCGGTATTGACGGACATGGTGCTGAACTCTCCGCTGAAAACAAGGCAGCCGCGATAGCCTTTGCGGAAAGCATCCATCCCCAGGTTCAGCAAGGTTCGGACGAGAGTTATCACACTCTGCGTGCCATGGGGACGTTCTTAACCTGCAAGAAGTCGCTACGGTTGCGGGTGGGATATGGCACCCAAGGACGGTCAGACTGCTCTTGGATCTGCTTGGCGTGACCGACGGACAATGATCACCAACTGCCGCCGTCATTCTTGTCGCTGCCTATCCTCGTATGAAATCTGCAGAGGGTTAAGCTATTTACCTTCGATATGAGATGCCCGCCTTCGATCCCGCAGGTTCTGGTTCGGCCCCGTCAGAAGTTTAATTGCCGAACGATGCTGAACTTCAAAACTCTCAGCATCACTTGGCCAAGCTCTCGCACTCTAACGCAGCGGCGGTCACAAATCCGTAGCGAGCGCCATCCGCAGCGAATTGGCCGGGGATAATCTTTCCAAGGCGTCCAAGCACGATATCGGCGCCGACACTGTAAAGAGTAAGCAGTTCGGCGATCGATAACTCACATTTCTCTCGCCCTTCGCAGAAACGGTTACGTTCAAAGGCGATGATGGTCGCCGCGATCGAGCCAGGCGCCTTTGTGCCAAGAATCCGAACGACCAATTCACGAACCGTTCCGCGACAATCTGGCACTATTGGCAGGCGTCGGCATGCAGAAAGTGCGGTCCGCGGCGTGATTTGAGCCGGACCGAACGACATGATATAGCCTGATCGGATGACCGATACAGGCCAACGGCCGGTGCGCACCTTAATCGCGAGATTGCGAGCGGCGACGCGCTCGTTCCCGCTAGCCCATTCCTCCCACCAACCGGCATCGCGATGCTCGGTGAGGATCCATTCGAGATATCGATCCTGCAGATAATCGCTCATCGAATAATTGCGGCGACGCTCGGTTCTGATCGCAGCAACCGCGATGCCTGGCGGTAGGTCCAGCTCGCGCTCAGTCGCACAGGCTCGCATTATAAGAAATTGCGACAAGCCGTCAGGGGTAGTCGCGCCACATCCCAGCACCAAGACGGCGCTCAAAAGGGCTAGGCGTCGCCGCTTCATTGGCTGGGTGTTACGACTAACCGGACTGCATTTTCCTCGCGGACTTCATCATAATCGCGATTCGTAACGGCGACCCGCGGACCGGGGCAATCTTCCTGCCCAGCGGTCCGACCGCGAAGCGCCCGAGGTCCAAGTCTTGCCGACATGGCCTCGCGCCCGTCCTTGGGATCATATGGATAGTCAGCGTAGCGCGACCTCGTCCACTCCCAGTCCTTCATCAGGCCTGCCACGCCGAAACCATTGGCGGGGCTTTGATATTCGGCACGCGCCTTAGCCGCTGCGGAATTCTTCCGCGCGTATCTGCAGACCACCGCAGACAACTGCGCATGAATGGCGCTGACCGGCATTCTGGCGAATTTTTCGCCAAGATTGCCCCAGGGCGAACTCTTCCTCACAAGTCCACCTCGAGCCGCACGCTCCCATTCGACTTCGTTGGGTAAGCGGAACTGCCGACCGGTTTGCCTGGAGAGCTGGGCTGCCAAGTCGACGGCATACGGCCAGGGCATTTTCGGCTCTAGATTTTGTATCTTGCGTGATATCTTTGCGTCGATCGCCGCCACCGTCGCCGTGTCCCATATGCCGGTCTGCGGGAGCCCTTGCTCCTCCTGGAAATTTTGAATCTCGTACTTCTCTTCGTACCCGGATCCAAAGCCGAGCAATTGCAGGGAGAACGAAAGTCCCTCTGGCGTTGTGTCGAAATCCGAAACGCGCAGAACGAGCTGCGGATAGGTGCGTGCCAGATTTGCAATCTGGACCGCGCTCAATGCTGTTCGAGCTATGCAAAAGGCCTCGGTCCTCTGCATATGCGCAGGGCGTTGATCGCTATCGTTCAGCAGCTGGTCGGTGGGACCCTTTAATCCCATTTCAAAAGAACCGGCAGGGATGTAAACAAAACCAATCCCGGCCACCGCAGGGCATCTGGCCCCGGCCCCTCTTTGCACCGACGCCTGCATTTGAGACTGCGCCGCAGAAGATCGATTAATCCATAGAAACGCCACTAACATAGCTAGCTTGGCAAATTCCCTTAATGCCATCGTTGACGCCCCCTAGCGCTCAATTTCGATCGTGCGCGAAAATATTTGCTCGTCACGCGCCCGTATTTTTTGTACAAATAATTTCACCGAAGCTTGATTGCCTCTGAAAGATTGCGGCAAATCGATCGGGATATAGCTACCATCCGCTGAATCATAAAAACCTTCGGCTCGAAATCGCGAACCGGCGGGGGACTCAAGCAGTGCGAACATCCGGACATGGCTCGACTGGAATTTTACCCGAACAATAGCAGTCTGGCCGCGTTTTAGTCGGAGCGGCCAAGCAATGGAGCGAACTAGGGGGATGCGGCCCCGCGGTTCTGCCTCGACCACAGTCGTCTCGAGACTGCTTGCTGGCGCGGGGGATGTTTCACCCGATATCGAACAACCGGCTAAGCACCACCGTCCTCGCGGTGAGCCTGCAATCCAGGGGTTTTGCGCGGCAGTCACTCGCGTGCTGCGCGCATTCGCCCGTTGAATCTGCTCTGCGATCAGCGACCACAAGTCGAGAAAGCTGAGGTTTTGACGAGGTGCCAACTGCAGAAATGCCGATGCAAATAGGGAGTTGCGGCCCGCTCCATCATAGGCGACCTCGCCAATCCCCGCCGAGAAGCCGATCAGAAAAGCACCCGCGGTTTCAATCCCAGCGAGACCTTTGGCCTGATCTCCACGGGCATCCGAACGGATCCGGCTGTCCCAGGGGTTGTTGCGGCACGCATCGATGATGATGACGGTTATGCCGCGGCGATTCGCTCCGATCGCGGCGATGATCTCGCTGACCGGCAACGCTACTTCCTTAAGTCGAGCTCGGGCCTGATTTGCAGGCAAAGCGGCAAGGTCAATGCCAGCCGGTAGCCGGCTACCTACGGGGACCAAATAGTTCTCGCCGGCTACCGCGACACCATGGCCGGTAAGATAGATGACCGCGCTTGCATCGGTGCCAGCGTTAGTCAACTCGCGGGCGAAAACTCGAACTGCCTCCCGCATTTGGCCAAGATTGAGATCGATCAGGGCGCCGCCGACGACGTTCCAGCCAGAAGCAGTGAGCAAGCTTGCGATGTCGGTTGCATCGCTAGCAGGTGTCCGCAGGTCGGTTTGCATACCTAAAGGAGGCTGCGCCTCTGGCGCTAGTACTCCGTCGCGATCATAATCGGCATTTCCAATGATCAGCGCAAGCCGCTGCTCCTGCGCGACAGCTTGCGGGCACGCCGAAAACGACAGGATCAGCGCGCCTAGCGCCAACAGTAAGTTTTTCCCGCGAATCACCGTAGAAAGTTAACGATATCAGCCGATCTTAAGCAATATCTATTTGAAACAAGCACGCTTGAATGAACGCCTAAGCAATACCAATCCAAGGTATAGAAATCCGCTGGACGAAACTTCATGAATCTGGGCTACTGGCGCCGACAGACGATCCGGGGACGAATCAATGCGTCGAGCCATGCCAAGCCAGGCAGCTCTGGTAAAAGCTATATCCGGGATAGTTGTCGCCCTTATTGTATCGGTCCTTGTTTACGCTTCGCCAATAGCGACTTATGGATATGATACATCTCAGAAATTGATTTTGGCTGCCGGAGCGCCAGGTGGGGCTCTCGGACAGGAAAATGCGGACGAAGGTGCCGGAGCCAGCGCTATTCCTACAGCTTGGTACTTCGTCGATTTGAGCGGGCGTTTTTGCCAATCAGAAAATGGCGGGAGCCTTTGCCCACCGTCGCAAATTCGGACGGACCGAAAAGCCCTGGCGCAGCTGCTCGCCACTATCCGCGTGCACGGCCCCAGGGTGGTCGTGCTCGACGTGGCTACTCGTCCGGCCGGCGATGAAGATGCAGATCTGATCCGTGTGCTGAACACACCCGGTCCACCGGTACTGCTTGGTTGGATACCGGACGTAGATGACATCCACGACCTCACGGGAGAACTAACACAACTAGTTTATCGCCCAGGAGATCTTTTATGCGATCCGAGCAGCTGCGCGGAACTCAAATATGCGCGCTATTTTCCCGCGCTGCGCCAGATGACCGGCCCCACCGCGCGCTGGCTCGTTGCCGACTATTCGGTCGGATTCGAGAATGGGCGGGCATATCGCGTTCCAAGCATCGGACTCGCAGCGGCAATGATTGCAAGAAGGCCAAGAGCCATTGCGCCGAGATGGGAGGACTTTGCCAGTCTGTCAGCCGGATCGGTGTTACCCCAGGCTTGCCGAGCGGCGTGGACCGAGACTTGCCTTCGCTTTTATCGCAGCACTACCCGCATTTTCTCTTTCGCGCCGGTGAAGACGGGCACCAAGCTGTCGAGCGCTTCGGGGTCCAATGCTGTCAGCTTCACGCACTTGGTACCTGCCCCCGACACGGACGCGATTTCGGGCTCGATCAAGGATGCAGTCGTCGTCATTGGAGACAGTCGATATTCGGCGGGAGATCGGACATGGTCACCCATCGGCGAAGTAAGCGGCGCCGAGCTCATACTAAACGAGATCCGCCAGTTTGCCGTGGCACCGCCCCAGCCAAACAGCGGCGTTGTGCGGCATCTCTTCGCAGAATCGCCGTTCCTTCTGATCGGATTTGCGGCGATCTTCCTGGTGCAATTGTGGGCCCATTCGCGGCGGAAGGAGCCGGAGTTCGACACGGCGCGGCCCGCAGGATCGAGCGCCGCAATCATGGTTCGAGGCACATCGATCCTTCTGTTCGCCGCTCTTCTCAGTGCCGCTGGATTTGCTCTGCTGCTTTGGTTTCGGGGGATCGAACCAGGCTCGCCCCCTGATATTGTCACGCCGTTTATCGGGATTTTGCTCGAGAATTTCCTTGAACTACTCCTCAGCCTGATGACCCTAACTCACAGGATCGTGGAGCAAGGAGTTGAAAAACTGCGAACTCTTTTGGCGAAAAGGACTGCGTCATGATACTAATAATGTTCGCGTCTTTGCTGTTTCAGGCTCCCTCAACGTTCCCCAAAGCGGCTACGCAAGGCTTCGTCGTGCCGTGCCCCGCCGATGAATGGGCCGGCACGATCGGCGCCGTCCGGAGGGTTGGCCCTAGAGCCGTGAACGGGGCCGCAATCAGGCGGATCGGTTTTGGGGTGGCGCGTATGGCAGCCGAAGGGGATGTGCTTTGCGCCGGCGAGACGGTTTCAAACCCGTTTGGATCGGGGCTGGCCGTTATGCTCAGTTTATCGGGTGGTGCCGAACGGATACTCCAGCCAGGTATGAAGTTCCGGATTCCTCCGCCAACCCTGCTGCAGATGGCGGCAAATCTCAGCCAAAGATTCATCGGATTCTTCGGGAAGGGTGATCGCAGCAATCCGAATGGTACTAAATCTGCAATCCTCAGTTCGAATACGCTAACGCTCTACGCCGTCCCGGAATGGGGGACTTTCACGATCCTCCTACCCGGGACAGGAGTCGGAGTAAGAAGGTATGTTACGGTTGAAAGCGCAGGCAAGCGGCTCGTCGGTGCGATCGACCGCAATCGCTTTCACCTCGACCTTCGCCAAAACTGCCCGCGGGGGTGCTCGTTTACTGTCCGCGATGATGCAGGCTTGCAGATCGCGAAGGCGACGATCGTGATCGCGACCGAATCCGAGGTGCCTTACCCCGCTTGGTTGCGGACTTTTTCGCCGCGAGACGACGAACGTGCGGTGCTTGGAGGATGGCTCTCGGTTAATCCAGATCCCGGTTGGTCACAGCTGGGCGTATCGTTGATGTGGCAAGCTGGGTGTACCTATCCCGCAGTGTACCTTCATCTGCGCCGCTCGTTGCCAGATCTGACGTTAAGAGAGTTATGTATCTCTGAAAGAGTATTGACGTTGAAGCCCCTTTGAGTTCGAAAAATTGAACCCCTTTTTCGGCCTTTGTCCTGCTACCGGCGGACCATCCCAATCGACCGATAAAGAGCGGTTTCGGGTTCTGCAGGATTCTCACAAATGACGGAGATTTGGCGCTCTACTGCCGTCTCTCTGGGCACATTGGATGTCCGCTACTGGGTCTTTGCGGCTCGAGCGGTCGTGTGAACGAACGTTCGCTTCCTGCTATCGCGGACCTGAAAGTGGCCTGACGGCAACCGGCCCACCTCCAGCCGTTTACCGTGTAGAGCGCGATGATGGCAGCTAACGGGCCGTTGCACGAACCCGCTGCGCGGGATTGGCGCTCGCGGTGAGGTTAGGTCAGGCCGCCGAGCGCTTCGCCTGGATTGAGCGGTGCCCGCCCTGGGCAGAACATTTCGACTCCTTCAACCCGAGGAGTCGAACGATGAACGACCTGATACCCGTTATTGCCACCAGCCCGCTGCGTCAGCGGCTGATCGACGACATGACCATGCGCCGGTTCAGCCACGAGACGCAGCGCAACTATATCCGCGACGTCGGACGTTTCGCGACGTGGCTGGGGCGCTCGCCGCACACCGCGACGGCCGAGGATCTTCGCCAGTTCCAGATCGAGCAGCAGGATGCCGGCGTGCCCGCACCGACGATGAACAGCATCGTCGCGGCGCTGCGGTTCTTCTTTACGCACACGCTCGACCGGCCCGACCTCGCGCGCAAGCTGGTCCGGACCGCGCATGCCCGCAAGATCCCGGTGGTCTTGACGCTTGAGGAGATGAAGCGGCTGCTCGAAGCCACGACCTGCCTGAAGCATCAGGCGGCCTTGTCGGTCGCGTATGGCGCAGGCCTGCGCGTCGCCGAGGTATCGCATCTCAAGGTCCGCGATATCGACAGCGAACGCATGCTGCTCCGCATCGAGCAGGGCAAAGGCGGACGATACCGCAACGCCATGCTGCCCGAAGGCCGCTCGTGCTGCTGCGGGACTGGTGGCGCGCCGGGCGGCAGCAGGGCGTGCTGCATACCGACGGCTGGCTCTTTCCGGGGCGGAGCGCGATGGTGCCGATCAGCACGCGGCAACTTTACCGGGTCGTCGTCGAGGCAGCCGAAGCGGCCGACATCGCCAAGCGGGTCGGGCCGCACACTTTGCGGCACAGCTTTGCCACCCACCTGCTTGAGGACGGGGTCGATATCCGCGTCATCCAGGCGCTGCTTGGTCACGCCAAGCTCAACACCACCGCTTTCTATACGCAGGTGGCGACCAAGACGATGCGCGCGGTGACCAGTCCACTTGACCGGTTACTGCTTCCCGGGGGAACGCCCGACGGTTGAGGGCCGATGCGCGCCTCCATCGAGGTCGCCGACATCTTCCGCAGCGCAGGACCTGCATATCGGGCAGCCCATGCCGGGCATCTGAGCCTCCACCAGCTCAAGATCATGTCGGCGGTCGAGCGATGCCGCACCGCTGCGCTGGGTGGTCATGTCGAGGGCTGCACCGACTGCGGCCATTGGCGGATCGCCTATAACAGCTGTCGTAACCGGCACTGCCCCAAGTGCCAGGGCGCGGCCGCGCGCATCTGGCTCGCCGAGCGCGAAGCCGACCTGTTGCCGGTCGGCTACTTCCACGTCGTGTTCACGCTGCCAGCCGAGGTCGGTGCCATCGCCTTTCACAACAAGGCGCTGGTGTACGACCTGCTGTTCCGCGCGGCGGCGGACACGATGCAGATCATCGCTGCCGACCCCAAGCATCTCGGTGCCAGGATCGGCATCACCGCCGTGCTGCACACATGGGGCTCGGCTCTCACCCATCATCCGCATATCCACATGATCGTGCCGGGCGGTGGCATCTCGCTGGGCGGCGATCGCTGGGTCTTGGCGCGACCGGCGTTCCTCCTACCCGTGCGGGTACTGGGCGCGCTGTTCCGCCGCCTGTTCCTGACGCGGCTGATCGCCCTCTATGATGGCGGCAAGCTCGGGTTCTTCGGCAGCATGGCACCTCTCGCTGAACGCCGCATGTTCCTGCGCCACCTGTCGCCGGTCCGCAAAAAGCGCTGGGTGGTCTATGCCAAGCCACCGTTCGCCGGGCCCGAGGCGGTCCTCGCCTATCTGGCGCGCTATACACACCGCGTCGCCATCTCGAACAGTCGCCTCATCGGCTTCGACGAGGCGGGTGTCACGTTCCGCTACAAGGATTATCGCTGCAGCGCCACCGAGCGCCAGCAGGTCATGACGCTCAGCTCCGACGAGTTCATCCGCCGCTTCCTGCTGCATGCTCTGCCGCGCGGGTTCCACCGCATCCGCCATTATGGTCTGCTCGCCAGCGGCACGCGCAAGGGCAACCTCGAACGCGCCCGTGCCCTGCTGAACGTCGCGCCGCCGCCCGATGACGATGCAATGGAGGAGCCGACAGATACCCGACCGCCATGCCCGTGCTGCGGCGGCCAGATGATCATCATCGAGATCCTCGAACGGCGATATCAACCGCGCGCGCCGCCGCCCTTCGTAACCGCAACCGGGAGATCGGCGTCGTGACCCGGCACGGCCCAGCACGGAGCGCCCTCCCAGCAACCATGCTTCGGGGAACGAGCGCGCCTGCACCGACCCCGCCCAACAGCAGACGCAGCCCGGCCAAAATCGGACGGTCCGAATTTACACACCCTCATCGCCGTCCAAAAAACAGACAGTCCGCTCTCAAATACGTCCGCATATCGGCAACGCCCACCAGCGCCCAGACCCGCCAAAAGTCGAAATCCCCATAGATCACCGCCTGGGGCCCGCGGGTTCGGGCACCGCCGACTTTCCGACGCCTCACGGCGTCCGAAACTCTGAACGACAGCCGAATGGCAGGTTTCGGCTTTCAGCCTTGGTCATACGGATGTGGCAAATCCATTTGGCGCAACGGCTAAATCTAGACCGCTGTCGGTAACCACTAAGGCAGTGACTTCCGGTCTCGGCGATAGGTTTCCCATCGATTTTCTCGATCTACGCCACACAGTCCAGTTCGTATGCTTCCATTTCATCGGCCGTAAGGACCAATTGCTCGCCGAGCGAATGGTCCGACCGACGCACGATACGTTCGGCAACGCGCAGACACTTAGGGAAATGTGCCGTCACTGCTTTGACGCGATCCTCGTCGTTCCCGTAGTTGGTGCCGTCCAGGTCATCGATAACCTCGCGGGGAACCACTGCCGAGAATTTCTGGCCCCGAAACTTCATGGGTATAATGACGTCGCCGCCGCGCACTCGAACTGAGTTGATATACTCCAGCTCTGGCTGCTTCAGCCGGACGCCCGCTCCTAGCTCACCCTCTTTGACGAACGTCACGCCACGCGCCTCGAATGCGCTAATAATAGAAAACATATTGTTCCTGACTGGGTCGCGCTCGCGCCGCTCGAAATCGGCAATCGTTGCTCGCGCCACTTGCGCATTCGTCGCAAGCTCGGCTTGACTCCAGTTCAGTATGGCTCTGGCCGCTCGACACTGTGCTGCAGAAATCATCTTGTATCATCAAATTGCATAAGGTCATACTAAATGGATGATGTCATATTGTCAACTGTGCTACTCCGCGACCGGCTCATCCGGCCACTGTAGGCCGCGAGTTGCCATATTCCGCCCACCTTCACGAAACCTGTTAAGCACTCGTGCGAGGGGTTTCGGCACCGACTGCTCGTTGTCTGGACCGAAGCCCAGTGCCTGCACGTAAACGTCACTGCGGTGAATCATCAATTTGCGGATAGGAAGCCAACCGGCTTGACCGAGATTGCCGATTAGGCCGCGCCGCAGCGCGTTAGTTATGATGTCGACAAGTTCTAATCCTGGCAGCGGCTCGCTGGAAAACGTGAAGCTCTCCCCAAACATCATCTGCAGATTGACGCCTGCTCCGCACGATCGATCGCCTGGAGGCGCTATGTCCCTTAGATACTCGGGTAGTTCATTGAACAGGAATCGTTGAAAGTGCCGATAGTCGCCGCCGGGTAGCATCGCGCCGGGTTTGGATAGTGACAATGCCTGCAGCCAGATCACCAACGTCTTCGACCACCAGTCCTCCCAATTCGTGACGATCGCAGGTTGTTTTGCATCGACAACCCAGTGGAACTCAGCAAGCTCTTTGGGGAAGCGTTGGCAATGATAGACGATCATATCCTGCATTACGTTGTAGAGCAGTTCTACCGTCATAACGGCTTGGACATATAACTGGTCCGAAAAGCCGGCCATGCGCTCCTGAAGGCGGGCAACTCCGTCCCGCAATTCTTGCTTGTGCCCATTCGTCAGGTTTGCGCCAAGGCTGGCTATTCTGCGTTCACGGTGCCCAGCGATTTGCTCGACCGATTGCCCGGCAAGGTCAATCATTGACGCGCAAAAGATCGCGCCGTTGATCCGCAGCAGTTCCACCACAGCCGCGACTTGCGCCTCGTCTAACTTGCTGCCTTTCACCTCCCCCTTGCTGTTCTTCGGTAGGTTGGTGCGCAGCCGATCATAACGTTTGAAGAGCTTAGGCAGGCTGTGGGACACCAAGATCAGAGCGCCCAATATAGAGACGGCGGGCGCATCACCTCCGGTTCCGGTGAACGTGCCAGATTCGTCGATGAAGATATGCAATGCCGCCTCCCGTGGTGCATCGACCAATGACTGCTCTTAGGTGGCATTACCGCTGTCGAGAATGACCGAAACTAGGGCGCGAAGCTACCGATCGACCAAACATGAACAAACGGCTGGTCACATCATCTGTGCCCCCACGAGCGGACGGGCAGCGTTTCACCCCGAGCCGCCTGATAAGCCTTCTGAGCCTTGAAAATATCATCCACGGGTATTCCGAAAGCCAAAGGGTGGCTGTCCAGTGGCCCCTTCGAGCACGACTCGATGACGTGCTGTTTGCTCTGGCTGGCAGGGAAGTCGAATGTTTGTGCTGTGCCCAGTGCTTCCATTCTTGCGGCAACGACTCGCCGGCCTTACGCTGCGTTGTGGTGCACGGGGGCATGATGCAGGCAGGATCACTCTCGCAGTATTTCACGGGCGTCGGCGTCAAGAGCGTAACCGCCACTGAAATCGATCCGGAGGTTTCGAACGGCCACGAGTTTCAGGGCGTCGACACCTTCCGCGCCTTTCTTGGTACGCCCGCCGAAAATACCGGCGTTCCCGTTAAATGGGTCTGGCTGTCAGACGATGACTCGCCGCTGGTACTTCCGCTAACTGGCACCTGGTATAACAGCCGGAAAAAGCAACCGCACCGTACGGCAGAATATCGTCTCTACTACCCGGCATCTGCCGAAGAAGTCGTATATCGCGCACGGCCCGGAGATACGCTGTTCCTGTGCCAGACGCGCGACGGTGAACTGCTCGCCCTGATGTGTTTGCACGGCTCGTCGATTGAGCAACAGCTGCTGTGGCTGTTCGGTCTGGACCGGACTGGCGATGATCTGTTCCAGCGCGATCTTCGTGAGGATAGCGGGCGCCCTGTCGATCTTGCTGCCCGATACATCCTCGAGCTCATCGACATTGAGGTTACTGTCGTCGACGACCAGTGGCTCGACAGGCTGCTCAAGGCGTTTCCAAAGGGTCTCCCTCCGACGCGTTCGTTTTCCGCATTTGCCCGGAAAATGGCCGGCGACGTCGACGCGATCGGTAGCCCTGACGAGACCCTGCTTCTCTGGATGGAAGTCGAGGAGCGGCTGTTCATGACCTATGAGCGGCACATCGTCGGCGAGCGGCTCAGGGAAGGGTTTTTCCATAATGGCGTCGCCGACGTCGATGGTTTCGTAAAATACTCGCTGCAGGTGCAGAACCGCAGAAAGTCGCGGGCAGGCTTTGCGCTCGGACACCACGTCGAGACGCTGCTCCAGCTTCAAGGCATTCCGCATAAACGCGAGGCAACGACAGAAAAGCGAAACGGGCCCGACTTCCTGTTCCCCAACGAAGCCAGCTACCACGATCCCGCCTGGCCGGATGATCGACTTTGCATGCTGGCGGTGAAGACCAGCTGCAAGGATCGCTGGCGACAGGTTCTGGCAGAAGCTGACCGCATTCCGACCAAACATCTGCTGACGCTGGAACCAGGTATTTCAGGGACGCAGACCGACGAGATGCGCAAGGAACGGCTGCAGCTCGTCCTTCCCCAGCCGCTTCATGAATCATATCGCACAGAGCAACAGCGCGGACTCTTGTCGGTGGCTGAATTTCTGGATCTGGCCCGATCGCTATAAACTTGCAGGCGCTACAATCGTCGACGAGGTACCGATGCTCACGAACCGCTCTTCGCCCGCGAGAAACGCAACGCAGCTTGCCAGCACTTCCTCGATCGGTCGCCGCTCACGGCCCTTGAGAGTACATTCCCAGACGTCGGCAACGCGCCATCCCGCCTCGACAAGCTGACCGCGGGTTCGCTGATCACGCGCAATATTCCCGCCGATTTTAGCACGCCAGAATTCAGGACGGGTGCCCGGCCACCGGAAGAGATGGCAGTCGTGGCCGTGCCAGAAGCACCCGTTCACGAATATGACGGCCCGGTATCGCGGAAAGACCAGATCAGGCTTTCCGGGCAGATCCTTTAAATGCAGCCGGTAGCGAAACCCCGCCCCATGTAACAACTTCCTGATCAGCAGCTCAGGTTTAGTATGGCTGCCCTTGATCGCGGCCATATTGCGGCTGCGGGTCGCCCTGTCGTAAACGTCCAGCGGTCAGGCCGCGTCGCGCTGATCGGCGGCCCCGACAAGCGCCTGAATGTGCGGCTGCATGATACGCGCCACCTCACAGAATACCGGCACCGCGACGGAATTGCCGAACTGCTTATAGGCCTGCGTGTCTGACACCGGGATACGAAAGTCGTCGGGATAGCCCATCAGGCGCGCGCATTCCCGCGGGGTCAGCCGGCGGGGGTTCTGTTTTCTACCCTGGCTGATCAGGATCTCCGAGCCGTCCTTGTAGTAGCGCGCCGAAAGTGTGCGGGCGACGTCTGCGCCTGTTACCAGCCCGAACCCGAAGCCGTTGCCGGCCGCCTTATGTTTGTCCGCATAGCCCTGCAAATACTGCCACAACTTGTCGGTCAGTGTGTACTTGCCATTCACGACCGCGTCCGGGCCGAGCGTATAGGCAGCCTCGGGAAGCTCCGTTCCGTTGCCGGGATGGAGGATGTCCTTCAGAAGCACGCTGCCTTTCTCCGGCAGATCGAGATCGTCCCAGCTGAATGGCACATCGTCGCGGAATCCGACGATGACGATACGCTCGCGGTGCTGTGGCACGAAGTGCTTCGCGTCGATGACCCGGTGCCAGACCTTGTAGCCAAGCTCCTCGGTCAGCGTCTTGAGGATGACCTGAAACGTGCGTCCCTTGTCATGGCTGGTGAGGTTCTTGACGTTCTCGAGCAGAAAAGCCGCCGGGCGCTTCTCCTTCAGGATACGGGCAACGTCGAAAAACAGGGTCCCTTGCGTTTCGTCAGCGAACCCGTGCAGCCGTCCCAGAGAATTCTTCTTCGATACGCCCGCCAGCGAAAACGGCTGGCACGGGAACCCCGCCACCAGCACGTCATGGTCGGGAATGTCCCGCGCATCGATAGCAGTGATGTCGCCGTGCAGTGCATGGTTGTCGCGAAAGTTGGCGGCGTAGGTCTGCTGGGCGTATTTGTTCCATTCGGATGTGAACACGCAGTGTCCGCCAATCGCGTCGAAGCCTTTGCGCAGACCTCCAATGCCCGCAAACAGATCGATGAAATTGAAACGGCCGCCTGCCGGTTCCGGCGTATAGCTGGTGCGCATGGACCTGAGCATGCTCAGCGCTGCTTCCCGCGGCTTACCGTCACCGCGTTCCCAGCGATAAAGCTGCCGCGTACTGTAGCCGAGACGCCCGGACAGTTCCTCGATCGGGATGCCTGCCTGCGCCCGGAGCGCGGAAAACTCGTTGTCATGCATGGCCACCCTCTGGGAATATTTGTGACATGGTGTCTTCAGTCTGCCCGGATGACAAGGGGGTCAAGAAAATAAAGTTCTGCAAATGTTCCCGTCACGAGGGTGACGTATTCCCTGAAACTTCGCCAGTCTGAGCTAGAGTCCTTCATGAAGCAGGACGACAGCCACGAGCGGCCGCATAGCGGGATAGGTGGGCTGACGCCCGTCGATATTGCCAGCCAGGTTGCGCAACCCCACCCCCTAGGGCACCTTGGCAGCCCCCGGACTCTACTTATGAGTGGAGGGAAAAAGGGGAGCACGTCACTTGAAATGACATCCGAGGCAGCGGTCATCAAATGTCCTAACATGTACGCGGTCAATCTGCGCTTTCCGACAAGCCATTTGCCATCCCACCAATGACCCCATTGCAGGCGCGAGCAAAAAATCAAATGGTGCACTTTTTAAATAGCGTACTCACAGAATACGACGACACCCTCTCGTCCGATTCGTACATTGACCCCATTGGCACGCTCATAATTTGGTCTGCATTCGGAAGACAGGTTTTCAGAAATCGGATAAATTCAATTTCGAACGATGTTCGAAATTTCACGCTGAACCTCTTTAATCACTACTTGGTGAAGGCGCTGATTGAAGACGATAACGTTTATCTCAGTCAACCACTTCAGCGGCAATATCAGAGCAAGGACAGCCTAAACTTCAAGCAGGCATGCCTGATTTTCCTCGAAAATGTCTTCGTCTTTTCAATCTTGCGCCACGAAAATTCGAAAGGCGTGGAGTCGACAGGAATACTTGGCATCTCAAACGCGCGGCGACTTTGGGCTGGTGAAGATCGCGTCCCCGCACTCATTTTTACGCATGAACCCGTCGGACAAATTCTGGTTCGGCAGCTCAGCCTCGGAGTCAGTGGTCGTTACAAAACACCGCTAATGGAAATGGGCTTCTTCGATGGCAATTATCACTATCATAAGCCAGCATACCAAAGCCGGTGGGCGGATGTCGAAAAGCTCATAGTCGGACAAGCGAACAGCTTGCTCGGCAAGGCCGCTCACAAAGCATATGAATTCCTAAAGGAATGCGTCTCGCGACCAATTCAAGGTGGGAAGCTTCCATTCGGCGATGTGTCGGCAGATCTGACCCGAGCATATGCTCGCGCATTTGCCTCGCCTCAAGCAGTCGGAAGTTACGCGAGAGCGTTTTGGTTGATGCAGACAGAGCTCAATCAGGGAGCGGCCGGCGCGATTTTCGATGTTCTCGAAGATACAGAAGATCTCTCGTCGCAAGCGGCAGTCGAGCATGCACTTTCACACCACTTAGTGCCCGGAGAGAAGGCCAAGCTAGAGCACATTGTGCACCTCGAGCCGTTCCTGGCAGATTGCTCGCTGCTGTTTACCCTCATGGCATCTCGGCGAACCCAATCAACCGATGATGTCGCGAGCACTTGGGCAAAGTTCGGACGGGATGCGACACGCTTGCCCAGCGCATCAGCTGCGATTGCTGAGTATGCGAACCTACCAGCCATCAAAGGCAGTGAAGCGGCAAAGCGCTTCATGCAGCTTGTTATGGCTGCAAATGCTGGCGGCCTCGACGATCAAATTCGAGCGCTAGCGCGGTATCACAGTTCGGTGATGCAATCCCGTGGCCAGGTTTCATGGCTCAATGTCGGCGATGACGGCACCATCAGTGTCCACGCGCGGACAGTCTCTCCGCCCGAGCCTGACAGCCGAACGCCTGGTTCATGGCACAACAGCTATTATCTACCTCAGTTCAGCAGCTTCGTGAATGGCCTGCGAGGAGAGGCCGTATGAAGCTCTTGCAAGAATTGAAGCGCAAGGTGACCGGCATGGGCCCGTTACGCCGGGCATGGTTCACGACTTTCAACTTGGACATTGAGTTCCTCGAGACGTTTGTCCTACCTGCCACGATCGGCGCCGAGCCGCCGCGAAATCGCATAGAGTTCGAACAGCTTCAGCAGGAACTCACGGAAAAAGGGACTGACGTCAGAGTCTTCTGCGATCCGCGCTTTATTGAAACCAATCGCATTAAACGGACCTGTGTCCCGATCCACGCTATCCGTCCCGATCGGTTGTCGACGCGATTCGGCGAACGCAGCCTTTTCCATCCCAAAGTCATCTATCTCGAGGATGCCAATGGTAGGCGCGTCATCGGCGTAGGCAGCGCCAATCTGACGTTGTCCGGCTGGGGGAGAAATCTCGAGGCATTCGTTTTCCGCGAGATTGAAAGTCTCGCCAATTATCGAGAAATTCGCAGATTTTTCGACGGACTGTGGGATGCGGCCGACATACAAGACGATGAAGGCAAACTTCGCGAGCGCCGAAAGTTTGCGAAAACCAAGGAGAAATGGCGGTTTGTCCATAGCCTGCAAAACCAATCCTTCGCATCGCAATTGTTCGACGGCTCGGCGGACTCAGACATCGTCGTCTGGTCGCCGTATTTGCCTCGCGACCTCCCCAACTTTATCAGCAAGCTGCAAACCTTGGCGGCGATCAAAAACCTGCGTGTCCATTTGGTGCCCGATCGGATCCAAAACAAATTCCTTAGAACTCAATGGAGCGAGGAATTGGGGCAAACCATCGAGCGTGGGCAACTGACGTTCTATGATAGCCCGGTCGAACGCGACCACAGAACTGACCTGTGCCATGCGAAGCTCTGGAAGATCGGCAAGGCGTTGGCCATTGGCTCGTGGAACTTCACCGCCCCCGGGTCCAACAGCCTTTGCGACGACAAGGGAAAATTGAGCCGAGAAAACAACGTCGAAGCCGGCATCATCATCGACGATGCAAATGATTGGCGCCTGATGCATGGCAAAGCACTGACGCTGAGTGAGGGAGATTGTGCGTCAAATGAGCTTCTGGCCGAAGAAGCGCTTAATCCCGTCGATCTGCCACCCTTCGATCTGCACGTAACTTTCGACTGGCATTCCCAAGTGTACATGTTTTCGGGTGCGTGGTTGGGAAAAGGAGCACGCGACGAATATTCTCTCCGTCTACCCGGCGTAGAAGCGCTGGTGCAATTGAAGTGGTGCCGCAGCGGTGAACCTGCGCAACCAGCGCGAATTCGCGTGAATGACAGCGTGCTGCTTCGAGATCGGGTTTTTCGTGTCCACCATGAAGGAAAAGAGGTGCATCGCGGTATCATCGAGGAAACCAACCTGAAGTCCCGTAGAGCTCAAACATTCAATAGCTTGAATGATTTGCTGGAAGCGTTGGTGCTTGGGGATGATCCAGGATCGCTTACGGACCTTCCGCTTCGAGGTCCTGACGACAGCGACAGCTTTCCTGACGACACTCCGGCCAAGCCGGAGTTGGGCTCCGATCTTCTTCAACGAGAAATTTCCGAGCACAGCTCGATCAGCTATTTTCGCCTCTTCAAAGCCATGCATGACTATCGCGAACGGTACTCTGCAGTCGACAAACTGGAGCAGCTGGAAAAGCAGGTTTTCGTAGTGCCTGGATGTTTACTCGAACTGGTCGAGAAGGCCTGCGAAACGCTCAAAACCGAGGATCGCCCGGTGTTTAACTGGTTCCTTGCGAATGAAGTCGCGACCGTTTGCGCCTCGGCTCGGCGCCTCCGTCGAAAGCTTGCGCGCGGCGCTCGAGATCGTGAGCCAAATTATGTTCCGGCGCCCAAATCACGATGGGACAGCATAGGTATATCGGTGTCCAAAGCCCCAAACGGGGTCTCCGCGGAGTATGTTACACTGGTGAGGGCGCAGGCAGCATATGAGTGAGTTCTGGCGACGATTGAAGCCCATCGATGTCGCCAAGTGGATCAACTTTGGCGGGGTCAGCGGGGAATGGACTTATTCGCCTGACCAGCCAGCAGGAATGGCCGCACTGCAGACCGAAGGCGTGGCTCATTTGTGGAACCTGCTTTCAAGAAGCCCGGTTGCGCTCTTGGCCGATGAAGTCGGCATGGGCAAAACATTCGAAGCACTTGGCGTGGCAGCACTGCTGTGGCGAAAGAAGCCCGACGCGAAGGTTCTGGTGATAGCGCCAAACCGCGACATATGCGCACATTGGCAGAAGGAATTTCGGTCCTTTACCCGAGACCTCTACGTAAAGGCCGATGACTTCGTAAAAGGCAAGACGGACGGGAAACCCGTACCTCCCTTCGGGGCCCATTATCGCCTGCCCGAATTGACCGAGGCAATTGAACACAGGTCCAAAGATGAAGTGCCTGCCCAGTTTTTTGTAACGACAATCCATGCCCTCAGCGGTCTTTTCGATAGCTCCGACGCTTCCAGCGACAAGGCTCGTGCTGCCGGAAGGGTAGCCAAAAAACTCCATGAGCGAATTCTGGCCGCTACAGGTGGGACCGGGTTCGACCTGATGATTGTCGATGAGGCGCATTATTTTCGCAATCGCTGCGGGGGATCTCAGCGCGTCGCTGCCGCAGAAGAATTCTTCGGCAAGCCTGGAAGCCAAATTGCTCAACGCACATTGCTTCTGACGGCAACACCGAGCCACACTCGTCTTGGTGATGTGGCGAGCATCCTGTCCTACTTTGTCGACCAGACCTCGCTTAAAGGGAGGGCTGTCGATGATCTGATGCGCGCCTATGCGCTTCGCCGGTTTCGGCGCATGGAGGGTCAGGGCACGAGTTACACCAAGCACCAATACCGCCGTGAAATCGCAACTCCGTGCAGATTTGGAGACAACCCTCAGGACGAGATGTTTTTCGCGCTCTACCAGAAGCGCCTGATCGAAGACTGTGGCGTGGCCGATGAGAAACGGCGGGCGCTCTATGGTTATCTAGAAGGCTTCGAATCTGCAGGGCAAGGCGAGCTCGCCCGCGAGACGCAGACCGATAGTGAAGAGGCGGATGACGAGCGTTCGAAGGATTTCAGAGCAGCTGCCGACACCCGACTTCTGCAGGAGATGAGCGGCGACTTTCGCAGCCTTTTCGGCTCGGCGCCCGATCACCCCAAATACGACGGCATCGTCAATATCTGTACGCCACGAGACCTTTTCAAAATGGCCACAGATCGCTCCTTGGACGAAGATAAGCACCTCGTCTTTGTGCGCCGTATACCGTCGGTCCGGGAGCTCACGAAGCGGATTAACGAGCGTTACGATGAATTGCTCGCCCGGTACATCGCTGACACCCATGGCTGGGATGAAGAAGCTCGCCTTCGATGGAAGAAAAGCAACTGGTCGCGTGAGGTGTTCAACGAAATCACCGGTGCAAGTGATCGACGCGACGTGGATACCGACGACGACCAGATGGATGAGATGGAAGGCGAAAACGATAGTGTCGACGACCAAGACTATCTTCGATCCAGAGTTGCTGACCTGTTTGTGACGAAGAAGGCGACGGACGGCAGAAAAACTGCGCCACCAACCGACTGCTCCCGCTTTAGCCTCAATCTACGCAAGACAACCGGCATCTTCTCGATGCTCCTGGAACCCGCCTCTGACTATCAATCAGGCGCCTATCAATGGCACTACCACTTCGTACAGGGCGGAAAGCAACGCATGGATTTTGCCAAGGCTGCACAGATGCAGCGAATGGAAATACGAACCGAGTTTCCGCGTGAAGCGCTGGACGCATTGCGTCCTCACGATGGAGCTCAGCGCGAATACGATGCGCCGATCGAATCGATCTGGGGTCGAGTATTTGGGCACCTGCCAGCGCCACAGAGGTCTAGAATTGTTGATTGGGCAACCGCTCAGCCGCGCATCGCCGAAAACTTTGCCAACTACATCAAGGCCGGATTTCTCTTCGCCAGCCCCGTCATCGTCGAACTCTACGGCTGGTATGTTACCTTCGAGCGGGGTCTTGCTGACGACGAAAAGCACGCCAATGTACAACGACGCTACCGGAAATTCCTGGATTTTGCAGATCTGGAGATTCCTAATTCACTTTTGCTGAAATACTTTATCTCGGCCATTGCAACCTTCGAGCAGCTTTGTACTAAGATCATCGATCACGAAGTCGATGCTTGGGACAAGGGGTGGCGACCACTCACAACACTCTCCAGCCCAGCATGGTACGCAAGCGGCGAATCCAGCAACCGTCAACACTTGATCCTCGGTTTCAACAGCCCCTTTTATCCGAACACACTCATTGCGACCTCGGTATTCCAGGAGGGGGTAAATCTGCACCTGCAGTGCAGGAAGGTTCATCATTACGGTATTGCTTGGACACCAGGCGATAATGAGCAGCGTGTGGGACGCGTGGACCGCCTCTTTGGCAAGGTGAACAGCCTCCTGCAGCAGCAGGGTCCCGACATGAGCGCCCTCGAAATAAACTACCCCTATCTCAAGGACAGCTTCGACGAAGACCAGGTAGGTTCCTTTATCGAGCGGAAATATGAGGTGGAGGACAAGATGGATCGTTGCACGCAAGGTGACTTCGACAGGGAAATCCGCCTGAACCGGTCTGGCTGGGAGGTGTTTTTGAGAACTCCCATGCCGGACGCAAAGCTGCCGGACCCTTACCCTGCTTCGTTCAGCCGAGACTGAGCGTTGGGCGGCACGCCGCGCGATCACACCAATCTCACAAGCATGAGGAGGGCACTGTCGGACCAACGAGGCAGGTGCTGGCGGGCGGCGATGAGCCGCAAATCGCCATCCCTGCCCGCTTCCCCATTCTGTCGATTCAACTCGTCGCCAGAGGTGATCCGCCTGGTGGTGATGTACGTGCGGTTCCCGCTGTCGCCGAGAAGCCTCGAAGACCTGCTTTTCAGGCGCGGCATCGACATTTACCACGAGACCGTATGCATGAGGCAGAACAGGTTTGGACCAGTATTCGCGAACGTCATTCGCCGAACGCGAGTATCGTGCAAACGCTGTCGCAACATTCATCGTGCGCATTGAATGACAGCTGACTGATGGGCGAGCATTTCTGCGTCACGCCGGACGACCTGATCGCGTTCGCATGGTCGGCGCCGATGCGCGATCTGGCGGCAAAGGTCGGCCTTTCCGACGTGGGTCTCAGGAAACTCCTCCGCAGCCACGGCGTGGTCACGCCACCACAGGGTTACTGGAACCGTGTGCACGCTGGCCGCAAGGTGCCCGCAAGGCCTCGCGCGCCTGCCCGCGGTCCGGGCAGCAGCAATCGGATCCGGCTCGATCCGCGATTTACGGGGCTTATCCCTGACGCCGGGCCGTTCCCGGTCAACGGCCCGTTTGCCTCTGCGCTCGTGCCGGAATCACTCGACGAACTGCGCGCCGCTGTTCGCACAAAGATCTCGAGGGTCGGAGTGCCGCAGCTGAAAAACGGCCACCATGCAGCGCTGGACGATCTGATCCGGCGCGAGACGCGCCGCCGGGAAAAGCATGCCAGCGACCGCTGGGCCGACCCCCCGCAATTCGACACGCCGTACTGGCAGCGTCAGCTTCGCCTGTTCAACGCGCTGTTTCTGGCGCTTGCCCGACACGGAGGTGGCGGATCGCTGCACGACGCCGCCGGTGGCATGGACGCGCGTGCCCGTGCCGGGGACACGGTCATGACGCTTGTCCTGGAGCCGGTCGGACGTGTTCGCACCGAGATGCGCGCTGGCCGCCACAGACCGGCCTCCGATCTGCCGGCGCGCACGCCGCTCGCATTGCTGATCGACGCCGGCCACAGGCGAGAGCCGTTTGCGCGCCATGCCGATGACGACACCGGGACGCTCGAGCAGAAACTGCCCGACATTGTTGCCGACGTGATTACCGCCGGTGAGGCGGCATTCCGGCGCGGCCTGCGCGAACAGCAGGAATGGATCGGGCAGAGTATTCGGATGCGCGCTGACGCAGAGACGCGCGAGCGGGCGGCGGTGGAAGCGGCGCGGGGAGAGCGGCTGACGGCGCAGGCCGCGGCGCTGCGCGAGGCTGATGATATCAGGACACTGGTGGCGCGGGTGGCAGCGTCTTCCGGCGATACTGACCCCGCGGCCGTTGCCGCATGGTCAGCCTGGGCGCTGGCGCGTGCTGACAGGCTGGACCCGGTGGTGTCTGGGGAGATGTTTGCGGCGTTCGCGGTCGCGCGAGGGCTCGAACCGGATTTGACATAACGTCAAATTGCCGACGCGAAGATCCGGATCCTGCGCATTGAATGGGAGCCTGCACCAGAAATCCGCCCGCTTCGGGGAATTCACAAAAAGGTTGCTGCGATCTCTCGCGCGGCGCCCTCGGAGTGAGCGACCCGCGGATCGCCCCGTTCCGTGACACCATAGACGTAATATTCTCCGTCGATCTCGTAGCACATCAGGCCCTGCCCGTAATCGAACACCAGTTGCATCATCTATTCCTCCTAGGCCGCGTCGCGTGAGCGACTCCTGTCGTGCTGATTGCTTCGTTCGGGGCCGCAGTCGAATGGTTTGTCGTGCTCCGTCAGAGCAGAACACACCAATCGTCGGGAGCTGACCGATAGCGAGCAGGGTACTGCCAAACCGCCCAGATTCTGCTTGGTTCTGGTCCAGCGACGCCTGATGGACTTTGCCAACTGCCAGAACACAAGGCAAATCAAACCAGAACGAGATGCTGAATTTAATCGCAGTTTTGCGCTCCTCACCAGATAAGAAAATGATTGCTCATTTATTTACATAGTGCAGCCCGCCAGCGTCGCGACCTCTGCGGCCCACAATCGGACGTCCAAGATGTGCCTGACGGGCGCTAACTTCCGATGCTTGTTAAGGCAGGATCAAAAGACACATCATTCCGAAGTATGGTTGGCCTAACCAGGACAGAAATGCTTTGCGGTCTGGAACGAGCATCTCCGCTTCAGTTGGCAGATGGCAATCCAACGCTCTCCCACAAGGATAGCGCAATGATACTTTGGTGTAGGCCGCGTAGCCCGACGGACGATTCCACCTAATCGCAGCTGCATTCATGATTGCCGACACAAGCCACCGGGGAGCCGGTCGGTACGTGACGGAGGCAGGCATGACGACAGGCGCAGATGAAGGTCCCATCCATGACATCAGCCGGACGGCATTGCTGTTCGTCGATCCGTATAACGACTTTCTCGCCCCTGAGGGCAAGCTTTGGCCGATGGTTGCGGAGGTGGTGAAGGCGGTCGGCACGCTCGACAATCTGCGCCTGGCGACGGCAGCAGCCCGGCAAGCGAAAATGCAGATCGTGATCGTGCCGCATCATCGCTGGAGCCCCGGCGAGCTCGACGGCTGGGACCATCCCAGCCCCTATATGGCCGGTGGCTACCAGATGCAGATTTTCGCGGCTGGCGAATGGGGCGGCGAATGGCACCCGGATTTCGCGCCCCAACCAGGCGATCTGATCGCCACCGAACATTGGGTAAGCAGCGGCTTTGCCAACACCAACCTCGACACGCTGCTCAAGCAAAAGGGTATCACTCATGTGGTGCTGATCGGGCTAATCGCCAATACCTGCATCGAGAGCACGGGCAAATATGCGGTCGAGCTCGGCTATCACGTCACGCTGGTGCGCGATGCGACGGCCGCCGCCAGCGCCGAGGCGATGCACTGTGCCCACGACATCAACGGCCCGACTTATGCCCATGCGGTCATCAACACGGCCGAGCTGGTGGCAGCCCTCGCCCCATCCCCCGCACATGCAGCTTGAAGGAGAATGACGATGCAAGATGTTCTTGAACGCCCCACCGCGCTGACGGCACCAAACCAGTTGATCGATGTCGGCGGGCGGACCCTCGCCTACCGAACCTTTGGCACCGGCCCCAACCTCGTCCTGTGTATCCGCCTGCGCGGGACCATGGACATGTGGGATCCGCTCTTCCTCGACCGGCTGGGTGAGAACTTCACCGTGACGGTGTTCGATTATTCGGGCCTCGGCCTTTCGACCGGCACTGCGAGCTATGCCAAGGCCGACATGGCGCGTGACGTGAACGATCTGGTCGATACCCTTGAACTGGGCAGGGTCGTCATCGGCGGCTGGTCACTGGGCGGTTTCGCCGCGCTGGTATTCGCGGCGATGCACCCTGAGAAAGTCAGTCATGTGCTGGCGATCGCGACAATGCCGCCGGGGTTGATGGTCAAGCAGCCGGAGCCGCTGTTCTTCGAAACCGCGACCAAGCTGACCTATACGGCGGAGGACGAGTACATACTGTTCTTCGAGCCCAATTCGGCCCGCAGCCGCCGACTGGGCGATGCATCGATGGCGCGGATCGCCGCGCGCCGCGAGGTGCTCGATCATGCCACCGCGCCCGAGGTCATGAACGCGGCAATGTGGGCGTCGAGCGATCCGACCACACCGTTCCCCGATCCTGACGGCGCCTATGCGGCCTTCTATCGGGCAACCGAGATACCGGTGCTGGCGCTGTGCGGCGACCATGACCTGATCTTTCCGGTCGAGAATTGGTATGCGCTGAACGATCAGTGGCCGACGCTGTTCGTCGCGACCTATCCCGACTGCGGGCATGGCCCACAGCACCAATATCCCGAGATCGCGGCCGAAATGATCGCCAGCTTCGTCCGCCACAGCTGACCCGCGACATCAACCAACCAGCACAAAGGAATGAGCCATGAAGATTCAACGAACCGGGTCCGCCCATTGGGAGGGCGGGCTGAAAGACGGCAAGGGCGCGATCACGACCGCGAGCGGCGCGCTGGCGAGCTATCCCTATGGCTTTGCCAGCCGCTTCGAAGGAGTCGCCGGATCAAACCCCGAGGAACTGCTGGCCGCAGCCCACGCCGCCTGCTTTACAATGGCGTTGACGCTTGTGCTTGCCGAGGCGGGTCTCACGGCGTCGGCGCTCGACACCAAGGCGGTAGTTACGCTCGAACAAGGCGATGGTGGCTTCTTCATTCCGACTGTGAACCTGACGCTGCGGGCGACCATCCCGGGGGCGGATGACGCGACCTTCCAGACCGCCGCCGTCGGTGCCAAGGCCAATTGCCCGCTGTCGAAAGTGCTCAACGCCGAGATCACGCTCGACGCTGCACTGGTTTGAACCACTTCATCCCTGCCGACGTTGCCGTGCGGCGGCGGCAGGGATAAACCTCTCCGGGTGCAGACCGAGGCCATGATCCACATAATCGATGACGATGACTCGCTGCGCATGGCGCTCGACAGCCTGTTTCGGTCGGTCGGGCTGGCTAGCCAGCAGCATGCGTCGGCCGCGGAGTTTCTGGCGTCGACCCGGCCTGACCTGCCGGGGTGTCTCGTGCTCGACGTGCGGATGCCGGGGATGAGCGGGCTCGACTTTCAGGATCAGCTCGATGCGCTCGGCATTGGGTTGCCGGTCGTTCTGATGAGCGGCCACGGCGACATTCCGATGAGCGTGCGCGCAATGAAGGCCGGGGCGGTCGACTTTCTCGTCAAGCCGTTCCGCGATCAGGATATGCTCGACGCCGTCACGGCGGCGATCGCCAGGGACGGCCAGCGGCGCGCGCTGGCCGTCGACGATGCCGACCTGCACGCGCGCCACGCCACGCTGTCGCAGCGCGAACAACAGGTGATGGCGTTGGTAACCGCAGGCCAGATGAACAAACAGGCGGCCTTCGAGCTCGGTCTGAGCGAAGTGACGGTCAAGATCCATCGCGGGGCAGCGATGCGCAAGATGGGCGCACGTACCTTGCCCGATCTGGTGCGGATGGCGCAGCGGTTAGGCGTCACCGCCTAATACCATCAGATGATCGCCAGCCCTTGCGCGATCTGCGACAGCGTTTTCGGATTGCGGCATCGTTGCTGCATATAGGGTTTCGCGCGTGACCAAGCCGTTGATTGCCATTGTCGAAGACGACGACTCGATGCGACCTGCACTGGTCGGGCTGGTGCGGTCGATGGGCTATGAGGGCGAAGGCTTTGGCTCGGCTGAGACGTTTCTGGCCAGTGATGCAGCGAAACGCGCTTCCTGCCTGGTGTCGGATTTCCAACTGCCGGGGCTTAGCGGCATCGACCTTGCCGCGCGCTTCAAGAACCAGCTGCCGGTCATCATGGTGACGGCGCGAACGGAACAGGGCATCAACGCCTTGGCTGCGGCGCAAGGCGTGCTCTGCGTGCTGCGCAAACCATTCGAAGCAGACGAACTGGCCGCCTGGATCCGCGGCGCGCTGGACCGTTAGCGGCATTTCGGGGACGATAGCGCGGTGACGACTCAAACCGACATCCTAGACCTCGTCCATGAAAGCGTCGTCACCTGCGATTCGGTGGGCACGATCCTGTCGTGGAACAAGGGTTCCGAGATCCTCTATGGCTGGCCGCGATCGGCGGCGATCGGCCGCGACATCAACCAGTTGCTCGACACCCGGCACGAAGACATCGGTCAATTACAGCAGCAAGCGTTTGCCCATGGATCGTGGAACGGGGAGCTCGTCCGGTCAACGGCTGCCGGCGAAGAGCGCGTCATCGACGTGCGTTGGACCACCGAGCTCGGTCCTGACGGCACGCCACTGCGGATCATCGAGACGGCACGCGACATCTCGCAGCGCAAAGCCGCCGAGGATGCGCTGCGGATCAGTGAATATCGCTATCGCAACATGTTCCAGGCGATGGCGGTGGCATTTTGGGAAGTCGATTTCACGCGCGTCGGCGCGATGCTGATCCCGCTGCGTGATCAAGGCGTCACCGATCTTCGCGCCTATCTGATGGCCAATCGCGACTTCGTGCGCACGACGATGGGGCGGGCCGAAGTGATCGACCTGAATGTGAACGGTCTCGCGTTCTTCGGCGCCGAGACCCGCGACGCGATCATCGGCCGGACAATCGCCGATTTCTGGCCGGAGGCGAGCGAGCCCGTCTATATCGATGCCCTGGTCGCGACCATGTCGCGGCAGCCGCATATCGTCACCGAAACCAAGCTCTACCGTCTGGACGGGGCACTGGTCGACGTCCTGTTCACCGTCTCGCTCTCACAGGACAACCGCAAGCGCGGCGTCATCCTGATCGGGGTGGTCGACATTTCCGCCCGCAAGCAGGCCGAAGCGGCGCTCCAGAAAGTGCAGGCCGAATTTGCCCATGCGGCGCGGGTGTCGATGCTCGGCGAGCTGACCGCGTCGATTGCGCATGAAGTCAATCAACCACTGGCGGCAATTGCCACCAGTGCGGCGGCAAGCCTGCGCTGGTTGGCCGCAGACAGCCCCGATATTGAAGAAGTCCGCAGCCTGGCCCAGCGGATGGCCGCCGATGCCCGCCGCGCATCGGATATAATCGCAAGGGTGCGCGACATGGCCGAGCGGCGCGAGCCCGAGCGGCTGCCGCTGTCCTTGAACGCGCTCGTGGAGGAAGTCGTGCTGTTCCTCGACCATGAATTGAAGGCGCAGAATGTCGTTGTCGATCTGCAATTAAGCGATGATCTGCCCACCGTGCCAATGGACCGCACGCAAATTCAGCAAGTGATCGTCAACCTGGCGGTCAATGCATTGCAGGCGATGGCGGGTTGCGAGCAGCGGCGGCTGGGCATCGCCACCGCGACGCTGCCCGACGGTCGGTTGTCTCTGGAGGTGACCGACAACGGCCACGGCCTGCTCGACCAGCCGAACAAGCTGTTCGAGGGCTTTTTCACGACCAAGGCCACGGGCCTGGGCATGGGGCTCTCGATTTGCCGGTCGATCGTCGAAGCGCATGGCGGCACTATTGCCGCTGCCCATGCCGATCCGGGGGCACGCTTCATCGTAACGCTGCCCGCGCCGATCCTGGACATGCCCGGCGCAGCTTAGCCCCGTTCAGCCGAACACCTTGTTAGCCAGCCGCGCGACAAGCTCACCCTGATGCCGCGCGCCGGCCAGATCGATCGCCGATGGCACGCGCGAACTATCGCTGCCGGTGATCGTCGTCGCACCATAAGGTGCACCGCCGACGATCTCGTCGACGCTCATCTGCCCCTGGTGGCTATAGGGCAAGCCGACGATCGTCATCCCGAAGTGCAGCAGATTGGTGATGATCGAGAACAGAGTCGTTTCCTGCCCGCCATGCTGAGTCGCTGTCGAGACGAAGGCCGCGCCGATCTTGCCGTTGAGCGCGCCGCGCGCCCACAAGCCGCCGCCCTGGTCGAGGAACGCCGCGAGCTGCGACGACATGCGCCCGAACCGCGTGCCGGTGCCCACAATGATCGCATCATAATGCTCGAGCTCGGAGATCGTCGCCACGGGCGCAGCCTGATCGAGCTTGTAATGCGCGGCCATCGCAACATCATCGGGCACCGTTTCCGGGACACGGCGAATATCGACCACAGCGCCCTGTGATCGCGCGCCTTCGGCAATGGCGTCGGCCATCGTCTGGATATGGCCATAGCTGCTGTAATAGAGAATGAGGATCTTGCTCATGTCGCGTTTCCCTGTCGGTTGAACGGGACAGGATGTCGCGCGGATCAAGGCTTCGCCGCCATCATCTCCTTGGGCTGACCGATCATACCTAAGCATGATCCGGCGAAACCCCCGCACAATGGCGGAGGCATAGCGTCCCCCGGCATCTATCGGGCTCCACAAGGAGTGACCGTCATGACCAAGACTGTAATGTTCGTCCACGGCGCCTGGCTGACCCCAAAGGCTTGGGACGGCTGGCGATCCCATTTCGAAGCCGCGGGCTATACGACGGTCGCGCCGACCTGGCCCCATATGGACCGCCCCATCGCCTCGCTTCGCCGCAGCCCCGATCCGGCGCTGGCGATGCTGAATGTCGTCGATATCGTCGATCATTATGCCGCCGAGATCGCCGAGCTCGACGAGCTGCCGATCATCATCGGCCACAGCTTTGGCGGCCTGATCACTATGATGCTGCTCGATCGCGGCTTGGGTGTCGCAGGTGCGGTGCTCGACCCGGCGCCACCGCGTGGCGTCTTTCCCGGCCTGCGCTCGGTGCTGAGCGCGCTGCCGGTGCTGACAGCGTGGAACGGCTGGAACCGCGTGCTCACCATGTCGCGCGAGGGGTTTGCCGGGACGTTTGCCAACACGCTGCCCGCCGGAATCGTCGACGACGCTTATGACACCTATGTCGTGCCAGCGCCGGGCCGCCCCTATTTTCAGGCAGCGATCGGCATCGGCAATGGCGTGTCGTTCAAAGGGCTATCGAGTCCGCTGCTGCTGATCGCCGGTTTGAAGGACAAGACGGCAGACCCTGCAATGATCAATCGCATCTGGCGGGCATATGACAAGGCCAAGGCACCTGCGGAGTTTGTCGCTTTTCCTGACCGGTCGCATTTCCTGTTTGCCGAAGCGGGCTGGGAACAGATCGCCGATGGCGTTCTCGTCTGGCTGGCCGGCAAAGGACTAGCGGCAGCCGAAGAATCCATCCGTATCGCCGCCGAGTAATCGGTGTTCGCGTCCGGATTGCGACTAAAAAGGCGATCACGAACACCGCTACAAAAGCCCTCTCCTTCCGGACGAGAAGTCGACTTTAGCAAAGTAGTAGCCGTTTACAAAAGACTATCAATGGAGCGCATAGAGATAGCAGATAACGCATAACAAAAGTGCACAAGAGCCGCGCCGCTGCCGGACTAGCCGATGCGACGCGCCCTGCCTGAAGCAGTTCATCGCTGCACTGTCCGATCGCGTGTCCGGGTCGGCACGGGAAACTTCGAAATCGATTGCCCTCTCCAACGAGAGGAATGGCGCGCGTCAGCAGGGGGCGGTGCCAACGCGCGCCCGCATCACGTCACATAGGCGCGATGGCTCTGTCAAAGCAAATGCACTGATCGTTAGGAGCTGACGGATATCGACCTGGGATGCCTCGCCCTCGCAAGCCCGCTAGCCCGTTTCGCTACTTCAACTCATCGCCCGAGGTGATCCGCCTGGTGGTCATGATGTACGTCCGCTTTCCGCTGAGTTTGCGGAACGTTGAGGACCTGCTGTTCGAGCGCGGGATCGACATCTGCCATGAGACAGTGCGGCATTGGTGGAACAGGTTCGGACCGATGTTCGCCGGCGAAATTCGCCGGCAACGGGTGTCGCGGATGCGGGGCTTTCGCCACTGGCGGTGGCACCTCGATGAGATGTACGTGAAGCTCAATGGCGAGATGGTCTACCTGTGGCGCGCGGTCGATCAGGAGGGCGAGATCCTCGAAAGCTACATCACCAAAACCCGCGACAAGGAGGCCGCGCTGCGTTTCATGAAGAAGGCCCTGAAGCGCCACGGCTCTCCTGCGACCATTAACACTGACGGCCTGGCATCGTACAAGGCTGCGATGAAGGTGCTCGGCAATACCGAGAAGCAGGAGGTCGGACGCTGGGCCAATAACCGGGTGGAGAACAGCCACCTCTCGTTCCGACGACGGGAACGAGCGATGCTTAGGTTCAGGCGAATGAAGTCGCTACAGAAGTTCGCCAGTGTCCACGCCAACGTCCACAATCACTTCAATCTCGAACGCCATCTCGTCGATCGCCAGACCTTCAGGGAACGAAGCGCGGCCGCACTGGCCGAGTGGCAATCTCTTGCCCACTGAGCTGTTACCCCAAAGTCCGAGTTCCATCGTCCAGAGACGAGTTCCCTTTAGGCTGACAGCACCCGGCCGCCTGCCATCCGCTGGGATGCGGCCACCACCGGCAGGCGGCGATGCAAGCGCGCATCCAACCAGCTGCGCGCCACCTCGAGTTCACCGCTGCGCATCAGCGCTACCAAGGCCATATCGCCAATCACGTCACGCTGGGCACCGCTCCCGCCGATCCGCGACAGGTCGGGCAAAACGGGCAGCAGCAACGCCGCGCAGGTTGAATAGTCTTCTTCTGTGAAAGCGAGCGCCGCCCGACAGATCGTGGCTACTACCGGGCCGGGAAGATAGGCTTGCCTAGCCACCAGGCCCATGATGTCCTCGGCACGCTGCTCCACCGCTGCGGCATCGCTGGTCGCCGCTGCGATCAGACCCAGATGGGCATCGGTAAAGCCGTGGCCGATCTTAGGAAACTGATCGCGGGCATAGGCTGCTAGCGCCTGCCACAGTGCTGGATCAATAGCGTGCCCCTGCGCCGCCATCCGCCACAGCAGCGAAGCGCCATCGGTGACGATGTTGATCGGCGCGCCGCGCGACACGTCAGGGGCGATATTGCCGAGGTAGAGCGCATTCGCTTGTTCTGCGTCGCCGCGCTCCAGCGCAATCAGCGCCACATGCCAGCTGAGGTGGCCGTGCAGAAGGGTGTTGCGGTCATAATCCGGTAGCCAGTCAGTAATAATCGCCGCGGCATCCTGCTGGGCCCCGCTTTCATATAGCGCATGGGTCAGGCCGTGCACCGCATTGGCATTGGCGCGGCGGAGCGCAAAAGCGCGCTCCAGCATGGTGCGGCCGCGCGCGGGCTCGCCGTTCTCGGCCAGCGCCCAGCCATGATAGGTCAGGAACCACCAATCGTCGGCATCGAACTGGCCTGCATATCGCGCGCACAGATCGACCCGCGCCTGATCGTGATCGGCCATGCCCGAAAAGGCGAACAAGCCGAAGGCGCCAAGCGGCAAGCCAAGTATCAGCACATCGCGCGGCCAGCGTTCGGCATGGGCCAGCGCATGGGCAAGTGCCCGCTTCGGGCCGGAGGTGATGGTCAGCGCCAGTGCCTCCACATGGCTTTGCTCGCGCTCACTCGCATTGGCGGCGGCATGGTCGCGCGCAGCGGCGATGCGGGCGAGGGCGGCGGCCGGGCGAGCAGCGAAGGCATCCAATCGGGCCAGCGCTGCATGGGCAAGGGCAAAGGCCGGATCCTCGGCGAGCGCGGCCTCAAACTGCCCATCCGCTCCCGGCCATGTCGAGAGCATCAATTCGATGCCGAGGCGATAGTGCTCGGCAGCGCTGGGCGAGACGGTGGAAAGCGAAAGTCCGTAGGCATCGACATTGGGCGCAGACATTTTGGGTTCTTTCTAGTTTGTCCGAATCTTGCGGCGCAGTTAGCCAGGGTAAAAGGGCGAGCTCATGCCCCGGCTGGCTTCGGCCACGACATCGCCATCGAACAGCTTGACGCTGAGGCTGGCCCCGGCACCGCGCGCGAATTCGGCCAGCAGGCCATCGGCATAGGCGTGGGCATTGGCGATGCTGTCGAATTCGTAGAAGCCGCCGACGCTGTGGGTGCCAATGCCGCTCAGCCAGGTCTTCGAGCGCAGGCCCGGCACCGCTTGCATCAGCGGATTGGCCTCGGCCCAGACCTCGGGACCGAAGGGGGCGGCGTTCTGGAATTCGGCGTAGAGATAGACGCGGGTCGGTTCAGTCATGGGTTGGTCCTACCGTGGGGTTGCCCGTCGCTGCTAAACCGGATATCTCCGTTGGGTAAGTACGCACCTTTGGGTAATAAATGCAATGTTTCAGGACGCCAACCCCTACAACCTCAATTGCCCGTCCCGCGATGTGCTGGCGCTGATCGGCGGTAAGTGGGCGATCCTGATCCTGTGCTGTCTGCAGCAGGGGCCGGTGCGCACGGGCGTGCTGCTGCGGCAAGTGGGGGGCATTTCGCAGAAGATGCTCACGCAGACCCTGCGCGATCTGGAGCGCGATGGCTTTGTCGAGCGGATCAGTTACCCGGAGGTGCCGCCCCGGGTCGAATACCGGCTGACCGAGCTTGGTCATTCGCTGAGCGCGCTGGCGCGCGGGCTGGAACAGTGGGTGGTGGCGCATTATCCGGTGATCCTCGCCCACCGGGAACGGGCCGACGCGGCCCGCCCGGTGGGCAAGAGACTCACAGCGCCAGCGTAACCCTGGCAAGCACCGCTCGTCCGACGTCCGGGAGGAATGGTGCCGTCTGCGCAATTCTGCAGGTGCTCCAGCGTAGTGATGTCGGCCACAGATGAATCGCCGGCGTCAGATGTCCCACGTGAACGGCTTCCTTCACTGACCGAGTGGCAATCGCTCGCCAGCTGAACCCCATAACGATCGCCCGATCGGCATCATTGAGAGCCGGATTCGCACAAGGCCGACTGCCACGATTGCGTCGCGCTCAATCGGTCGTTGCCGCCCTGCCCCATGTTGGACCTGCCGTTCCGCACATGTCACTTGAAATACCCCTGCGTTATTGATACCGGTGTCAATTCAGTCAGGAGCGATGTTAAATCGCCGGCAAGGGGGAGGGTTTTATGATCACCAAGGCACCACAACTGTTTTTTTCGGGTTCCACGTTGAGCCTTGCCATCGCCAGCATGGCGATCGCGACCCCTGCATTGGCGCAGCAAACCGCCCCGTTGACCCCGAAAATCGTAACAATTAACGAAATTACGCTGGCCACGGGATCGGGCACGCCGCAAACCGCCGAAGCGACGCCAGCTGACCCTGCCGAAGCAACGGACAAGGACATCGTTGTCACCGGTTTCCGCAAGTCGTTGCAGGACGCGCTCAACCAGAAGCGCCTGTCGAATCAGATCATTGATGCCATCACCGCCGAGGACATTGCCAACTTCCCCGATGCCAACCTCGCCGAATCGATCCAGCGCCTCCCCGGCGTGTCGATCGACCGCGACAATGGCGAAGGCCGGACGATCACGGTGCGCGGCCTGGGCGGCGATTTTCAGCAGGTACGGCTGAACGGTGCCGATGCGCTGAGCATTTCAGGCGGCAACCAATCCGATTCGGGCGCCAACCGGTCGCGCGGGTTCGATTTCAACACCTTTGCCTCGGAATTGTTCGGCGGGATCACCGTCACCAAATCAACCGCCGCATCGAATGACGAAGGCTCGCTCGGCGCGATCATCGATCTCAACACCGGGCGTCCGCTCGCCAGCAAAAAGAACCGCTATGCCTTCGGCGGCGAAGCGGAATATCGCGAGAACGGCAAAAGCTTCAACCCGCGTCTCACCGCGCTGGTATCGCAGCACATTACCGATAATTTCGGCATTTTGGGCACCGTCGCCTATCAGCGGCAGGAGCAGCTGATCGATGCCTATCGGCGCAATCCCGGCCAGTTCGAATATACCTATCGAAATTCGCAGCTAAACGGCGTCACGCCGCTGACCTTTGGCTTTGCCCGCCCCTCCACGGCGGGGACCGGCCCGACCTTTGGTTCCGATCCGGCTGCCTATGCGCTGGTCACGCCGACCACGCTGATCCCTGCGCTCCCGTCGATCACGCGGCAGGAACTCGAATATGAGCGCATTGGTGCCACGTTGACCGCGCAGTGGCAGCCAACCGACCATACCGATATCATCCTCGACGGCGTCTATTCCCGCTACAAGCAGGATTCGACCGTCAGCGGCATCACCACGGTCGGCCTGAACCGCAACGGCACCAATGCCCGCGCCGCGCAGACCGGTGCGGCAGGCTTGCGCGCCGTCAACACCGCCAATGGCCTTGCTGATCGGATCGCGCTCTACCCGAACTGCGTGCCGTCAGCGACGCTTGATTGCGGCCAGGCGATGAATGGCGGCGGCCTTGTGGCGGGCACGCGCGCCAGCTTCAATCCGCGCAATCTGAACCCGTTCGATTATTACAACTCAGCCGTGTCGCCCGGCTTCATCCCAAGCGCAACTCAGACCGCCTTTTTCAATGAACTGATCGGTCGCCCCAACACAAAGATCCGCGCCGCCAATGTCAATTCGGCAGGCCAGGCCGATTTCCTCGTCCTCGACGATGTCGACTGGCGCAGCTTCGCCGATTCACAGAGCGGCACGACGACATTCTGGCAGGGCACTGCCAATGTGAAGCATGACTTCAGTTCGAACCTGCATTTTGAATTCACCGGCGGCTATTCAGAGTCCGAATTCAAGGCGCTTGGCTTCCTGACCGAAGTCAATGCGATCGACCAGGACGGCTATACCTATGACGAACGTGGCGGTGGCTTAATCCCCGTTTTCAATCCTGGATTCGACGTTGCCAATCCCAATAACTTTGCGCTGGTGAAGGGGTTATCGACGATCCGGATTTTCTCCGACGATGTTCGCAACACCTTCACCGTGGCGCGCGGCAATCTGGGCTGGGATGTCAACGATGAGTTCAAGCTGAGTGCCGGCCTCACCTACAAGCGCTTTACCTATTTCAGCCAGTCGGGCCGCAACAACACCACGGTCGAGGCGATCAACCCGACCATTCAGGAGGCGGGCATCGCCTCGATCAGCGAGCTTGGCCGGGTGGTCGGCTTTGGTCAGGGCATCAACATCCAGCCTGGCACGCCGACCAGCTTTTTCGTGCCTGATCTGAACAAGTTCATCAACGCCTTCGGGATCGACTGCAACTGCATCAACCAGTTCTCGGACTATCGACTGGTCACCGATGGCCGCAATGCCAACCGGGTCAGCGAGCGCGATCTTTCGGGCTTTTTCCAGGTCGATTTCAATACCTACCTGCTGGGCCGCCCGTTCCGGGGTAACATCGGGGTGCGCGTTGCCAACACCGATGTCGCGGCGACCGGATCAGTCGGTGGTGCCGGTAATGGTGTCATCGGCGTCGTGGTCACCGCAAACAACAACTACACCGATGTTCTTCCCTCGACCAACCTGGTCTGGACCTTCTCCCCCGATTTCCTGATCCGCTTTGCCGCATCAAAGGTCATCGCGCGCCCGCAATTGTCTTCGCTGACACCGGGTACCACCGCCTTCCCGACGGGCCTGCCCGCCAATGGTTCAGCCCCGGCGATCACGGTCGGCAATCCGGCTCTGAAGCCGTTCCGGGCGGACAATTTCGATCTCAGCTTTGAACGCTATTTCGGCAAGAACGGCCTGATCTCAGTGGCGTTCTTCCTGAAAAACCTCGCCAATTTCCCGCAGCAGACGGCGGGTGAAGTGCCGCTATCGTCGGTTTACGATGCCGCTACCTATCAGGCGATCCTTGGAACGATCACCAGCCCTACCCTGCTCGCCTATACCCAGGCGAATGGCGTCTATGCCGTGCGGCAGTTCAACGACGCGCCGGGCGGCACGATCAAGGGCGTCGAACTCAACGTCCAGTCGAACTTCAGCTTCCTGCCAGCGCCGTTCGATAACTTCGGCGTCACCGCCAATTACACTCATATCGAATCGAGCCTGAGCTATCTGACGGGCACCACCCTGTCGACGACGCAGACGGGTACGGCGAGCACGGCCGTCAACACCTTTGCCACCGCGCCGTTCCTCAATACCTCGCCCGATGCCTTCAACGCGACCTTCTATTATGAAGACAAGAAGTTCTCGGCGCGTGTTTCGGGCGCGTATCGCACCCAATATGTCAACCGCTTCCCACTGGCGACCGGCACCTGCAGCGTGGGCCTGACGACCAACGCTGGCGGGGTCTGCAACTCTCCCATTGTTGCTGATTTCGGGTTTGTTGGCAGCACCTTCAACCTTGATTTTTCGATGAGCTATGGGCTCACGCCCTGGGCACGGATTTCGCTGGAAGGACGCAACATGACCAACACGCCGCAGTTCCGGTCGATCTATGAGGCTAATCCGCTCAGTTCTTTGTACGCTGGCACTGGGCGCATCATCACGGCCGGCTTGCGAGTAGTGTTCTGAACCTTTTTCGGTTCATTACACGGCCACTAGAGGGGTAGTCATGACGGTCCACCGTTGGACTTTTGCCTTGTTGACCACAATCCTCGCCACCGGATCGGCAAGCGCGCAACAGCTTGCCTTTCCGGGCGCGGAGGGGGCAGGCAGGTTCGCACCGGGCGGGCGTGGCGGGCGCGTGCTGACCGTCACCACGATCGACGACAGCGGCCCCGGCAGCCTGCGCGCGGCGATCGAGGCGAAGGGGCCGCGCATCATCGTGTTCGCCGTTTCGGGCACGATCAAACTCTCCAAACCGCTGCGAATCCGGGAGGGTCGCGTGACGATCGCCGGGCAAAGCGCACCGGGCGACGGCATCACCTTGCGCGATCACCCGCTTGAGGTCGCCGCCGACGATGTCGTCATCCGCTATGTCCGGTCGCGGCTGGGGGATGAATCGAAGACCGAAAGCGATGCGATCTGGATTGCGGCAGGGCACCGAATCATCCTCGATCACGTGTCTGCCAGTTGGTCGGTCGATGAAACGTTGTCAGCATCGGCGAATTACACCAAGCCGGGCGAGGGCTATTATGATCTGACGGTGCAATGGTCGATCATCGCCAATTCGCTCACTCATTCGCTGCACGCCAAGGGCGAGCATGGTTATGGCAGCCTGATCCGTGGCGGGCGCGGGTCAAAGGCGAGCTGGCACCACAATCTATGGGCCAATCATTCAGCGCGAATGCCGCGCCCCGGCAATTATTCGGGCCCGCAGGTCGATCCGGTTGGCGCGTTCTTCGATTTCCGGTCGAACGTATTCTACAATTGGGGCGGAGAGCGGTCGGGGTATAATGCCGATGACGCGACGCTCTCGCGCTACAACTTTATCGACAATGCCTATGTCGCCGGGCCGCAGTCGGGCAAGCCGATCGCGTTCAAGGAATCGGATACGCTCGCGAAAGCCTATTTCGCGGGCAACAGCATGAACGGAGTCATCCCCGCCGATCCGTGGAGCTTGGTGATCGGCGTCAGTCCCGAGGGCTATCGGCTCGCCGCACCGATCGATGTCGCACCAGTTGCAAGCGACCCGGCGCCTAAGGCTTATGCACGCGTGCTTGCCTCGGCGGGTGCGTCGAAGGTCCGCGATGCGGTCGATCTCGCGGTGGTGGCCGGGCTACGCGACCGGACCGGGCGGCAGATCGATAGCCAGAGCGAAATGGGCGGCTGGCCCGATCTCAAATCACTCCCCGCGCCCAAGGACAGCGACAGCGACGGCATGCCTGATTCATGGGAAAAGGCGCACCGGCTGAACCCCGCGAAGGACGACTCAGCGGAGGTAAGCAAGGACGGCTTCACCAATGTCGAGCGGTATCTCAACAGCCTGGTGCCCTCGCCGCCCTCAGCGTAGGAGCAGCGGGCGCATCTCCGGCACGGCACGCCCCAGGCCGCGCGCGATCATCGCCGCAAAATAATCGGCCCCTTCGCGCCCGACATGCGTGCGGTCGAACACCGGCTTGAATGCGGCCAGCGGAATGTCATCGACTTCAGTCGATGTCGGTGCGGCAGGTGCGGCAGGGGCCGCGTCCTTTGGAATTTCGGCAAGCAGGTCGGCGGCAGCCTCGCCCATTGCCTGCACGGCGGCACTGCTTTCGGCATTGAGATCGATGAGCGGGACGCCGACTTCCTGCGCGATTCGGCGCGTGGCGGCGGCCCAGGGCACCAGATCATTGTCGAGCGTGCCACCCTTAAAGCTGCGGCGTGTGAGCGGCGTGACGAGGATGGGGATTGCCCCCGCCGCACGTACTTCGGCAATGTAGCGGCGCAGATTGGCGGGGAATTCGGTCGCCACGTCAGTCGACCGGCCGGGCTTGCCGGGTTGGTCGTTATGGCCGAACTGGATCAGCACCCAGATGTGCTTGTAACCCGGCGTGCGCATCTCGCCCAGCGCAACCGCCCACGATCCCTCCGCTCGGTAGCTGCTGGTGCTGCGGCCACCGCGCGCGAGATTAAGGCAGGCGGCGAACGAGGTAACGTGCAGGCTGCAAAAGCTCGATCCCCAGCCGCTGCGCACGGCAATCGTCGAATCGCCGATCAGGATGATTTTTGAGGGCTCGATCGGCTTGACCGACAAGGCAGGCTGCACGGCGGGCGGCGGTGCGGGGGCAGGTGGAGGCGGGACTTGAGCGGCAACGAGGAGGGGAAGGATCATGGTCACAGCGCCTTGTATGTGAAGTCACGAAACCGCGCGCTGCCCTATCCCGCTGCGTAAAGCCCGGGGCGCAGCATCAGGAAGCCGCCGCGCACATTATGGTGGTAGCCCGACACTTCCATGCCCCGGTCGAACCGCTTCCAGCTTTTGCCGCCGTCGCCACTGGTATCATAGGTCACGATATGACGATCATTGGTGACGCGGATGCGCATCGACTGACCGTGCGGGTTGGCGGGGCGCCCCCGCTCCAGCCCATATTGATGGGTGACGAAGCGTTTCGCGTCGAAGCCGAGCCCACAATAAAGCTTGTCATCGTAGAACAGCACCAGCCCCGCCGTTGTGCCGGGATCGATTTCGACCGAGCATTCGAACTGGTAGGCAGTGTCTGCAGCGATCGTCAGCAGTGGCGATGAGTTGACCGGCGCGGTGCCCCTGGCCGCGAGCGTCAGTACGCCATTCGCCGCCGTCACCCGCTGGGCCTCGGTCAAGCTGGGTTTGAAGAAGCTCCACCGCGTGCCCAGCGCTAGGCTGTCAAACCGATCCGACAGCGCCATCCCGTGCGGCACCGCCTGCCCGCCCTTCGGCTTGGCGAGCGACCGGGAGAGATCGCCACCCGTCATCCGCGGCCATCCGTCGGCACCCCAGCGCACAGGATCGAGCAGCATCGCCCGCCCGAGCGTCCAATAGCCATTTTCATAGCCGTGATAGAGCGCCCACCAGTCCCCCGCCGGCCCCTCGACCAGCGAGGCATGGCCACGCGACCACCAGCGTTCGGCGTTGTCGCTGGTCCGCACCAGCGGGTTGTGCGGGCAATCCTCCCAAGGCCCGTGGATCGATTTCGACCGGGCGGCGATCACCATATGCCCGGTCGGCGGCCCCGCCGTGCCGCCGACAGCGGTGATGAGGTAAAACCAGTCGCCGCGCCGCGCGATCTTGGGGCCTTCGGGCGAGAAGCTCTCGACCACCCAGTCGGCGGGATAGCGCCACGGATCATAGACGTGCTCCGGCGTACCGACCGTGGCCAGGCCATCTTCGCTCAGCCGCACCCGGTCGCCCCCCGAAAGGAACAGCCAGCGCGATCCATCTTCGCCAACAACATGGCAGGGATCGATGTGGCGCGGCAGCTTTAGGTCGATGGGGTCGCTCCACGGCCCTTCGATGTGGTCGGCATAGATCACGAAGATCGAATTCTGCTGCGCCTTGACGGGGATATAGAGGAAATAGCGGCCTTGATACTTCTCGAGGCTTACCGCCCAGACGCTGCCGATGTTGCGGGTAAGCGCCGGGCCGATCGGCTGCCAGCTCACCAGATCTCGGGAGTGCCAGATGATGCAGCCGGGATAGCTGTCGGCGCTGGAGAAGGTCGCGTAATAGTCGTCGCCGTCCTTCAGGATTGCCGGGTCCGGGTGGTCACCGGCCAGCACCGGATTGAGGAAATGCCCATCGCCGAGATCGGGCACGCGTTGATTGTCGAGGCCGCGGCGCGGTGGACGCGCCTGACTGGCGGCCGTCGCGAGGGCAGCGGCGCCTGTCACCAATAGCGCGTCGCGGCGGGAAAGGGTCATGCACGTCTCCTAATCTCATCGCTGCGCATGCGGCCGTCGACCAGCATCGCCTGGTGAAAGGCGATCAGTGCCGCGCCCCGCTTGCCCCGTGCGCCGCCTTCGATCGCCAGCGCGAACAGCATTTCGGCAGTGCGTGTCGCGGGCTCGGCAGCGATGCGCGCGAGGTCGGTCTCGAAAGGCGCGAAATAGGCGGGGACGCCCTGCCACTCCAGCAGCCGCGCGTGCGCTTCGTCGATCGACCAGCCATGGACGTGAATGCCGATATCGGCGCGGGCGCGGGTAATGCGAAACAGCCGCCAGTGGAGATAGCCGAGCATCGCGCGCGGATCATCAGCCCACGCGCCTGCCCGCGCCACCAAGCGCTCGGCGTGAATGCTCCACCCCTCGGCGAAGCCCGGCGCGTAGGTGAGCCGCAGTTTGTGCGGGCGGGCGGCGGCCTCGATCGGGAGCTGGATCATGTGGCCGGGCAGCAGCTCATGCGCGACCACGCTCGGCAGCGAGCAGCGCGGGCGATCGGCCATGCGCGCCAGATCAACGACATAGGCGCCGGGGCGCCCCGGCATCGGCAACCGGCGCGCGCCGACCTTGCCCGATGCCTGTTCCTCGGGCGATCCGCGCGTGGCGGCGACGTCGCGGCAATAACCGGGCACCGGGCCGATCAGCGTCGGCAACATCGCGCGCAGCCGGTCGAGCGTCTTGTTCATTACGGCAATGGCGGCATCGCGCCCCGCGTCGCTGTCGGCGAAGCGACCATCGGGCTCGTTCCAGAGACGCGGGAAGCGCGCGCCCGGTGTCGCACCAGCGATGCCGAGCGTGTCGAAGAGCCGAATCGCGGCGCGGGTAGCGGTTTGCTGTTCACGAATCAGCCGCCGCTCGACTAACGTTGCGCCGCGATGTGTGCCGAACAACCGCTCGAGGCGGAGGTCGAAGCTCGGGTCGCCCGCGAGCGCAATGTCGGCCGCGAGTCCGGCGCGCGCGATGATCAGGTCGAGTGCGGCGACCGGGGGGAAGTCGCGCGGATCGAACCCGTCGAGCATTGCCAGCGCTTTGGCCGGATCGCGTTCCGCTGCCGCCGCGTCGAGCGCCGCCGACAGCGTAATCGCCGCCTCCGCGCGCGCCGCGAGCGCCAGCACCGCGCCGCCGATGATGACGGCCCGCCGCGTCATGCTCATGGTCTCGCGGCCGAGAGCGGGACGGCGTTGTTCAGCCGCGTAATTTCCGCGCGCTGATCGACCTGCCCGATCCGGACCTCGATGGCCGCTGGGTCGAACCCTTTCGGCACGGTCAGCTTTACCACTTTCGTACTGGGCTCGAGATCGGTCGGCGCGGGCAGTGGCGGGATCGACACCTGGGCGATGATGCCGTCGCCTTCATGTGTCAGCCAAGCCATGCCCGGCGACGTCGCCTGCGCGCCGAGGCTGTGCACGGTGAGCGTCAGCGTGCGCCCGGTCAGCTTGAGGTCGTCGGGCCCTATGCCAAGATCGGGCCGCTGCTCGACCGGCTCGCCGGGGGTGACGAGTTCGAAGTCGAACGTCGATGAACCCGGCGGCAGAAACAACACGGTCGGCGTGCTGCGTTCCAGCGTCAGGTCGGTCTTGCCGTCCGCCGCGCTCATTCGCCATCGGCCCGCCGTGACATTCCACGCCGTCATCGTCGCGCGCTGCGGCTGGCCGCTGGTGTTGTAGGCGATCACCCGGAACCGCCCCGGCGTAGCATTGGGCAGCAGGATCGCGACCTGCTCGGCCGCCGCCTCATCGGCGAAGCGCCAGCTCACAGTATTGCCTGGCCAGGTCTGGTTGCGGCGCAGCGCGATGCCGCCGAGCCGCTCGCGCTGAAGCCATTGGCCATCCATTTCGACTCGGTCCGACCACCAATGGCCTTCGGTGAGCATGTCGAGCCGCGCTGCCTTGTCGACGTAGGCATCGGCGTGGAGATCAGCAATCGCGTCCAGGTCGCCGTTTGCCTGCCAGCGGGCAAAGCGGCTCGCGGGATCATCGCCTTTGCGTGCGGCCTTTGCGAGCAGTGCGGGCCCGTCGGGCAGTGCTGCAAAGCCGTTCTCGTTGAACTCGCCGAGCGAACCGGCGCTCTTAGCGATCCGGCTCGTGATCGGGCGCAGATACTTCGCATCGCCGGAGAGGCGCCACGCGGCCCAGGCCGATTGCAGCGGCGTTGTCACCCCGCCGCCATCGCCCGCACGCTCGGCGTCGCTGCGCCAGTTGATTTCGTTGGGGTAGTTCCAGCTGCCATCAGCGGCTTGCTTGCCATGCGCCATCCAGCCATCGACGACGCCCGTCACCAGCGCGCGCGCATCCGGATTGCCATTGTAGAGCCCGAGCAGCACCGGCGCGTGCATCACCGTGAAGCTATAGGGTTTCTGCCATTCCCATGCGCCTTCGCGGTACATTTTGCGCGCGCCGTACCAGTTGCTGGCGAAGTGCAAATGCCCGGCGGGATTCTGCAGGATCACGCCGCGCAGCGCCCGCGCCGTCGCCATCAACCGCTCAACCGCGCGCGGCTCGCCCCAGTTGAGATACAGCCGCGCCGCGTCGCTGTTCAGCCCTTCCTCATAGGCATGGAGCTCATCGGTGGTGATCGCGCCGAGGCCGTTTTCGACCATGCCGTTGCGATAGGCCGCATCTGACAGCGCGCGCAGCGACGCGTTGATCTTGTCGGGCACGACCCCCATCAGCGCGAGGCCGGGCCATTGCTGGGTCAGGTCGCTATCGTCCGAAATCCCGCCGCCGAAATCGCCGTAAGGGACTTGGCGATTGTCGATCCACCATTCGACGAAGCGGCGGGTGATCTTCAGGTCCTCGAGCTGCAGGAAAGCCCAGCGCGGCACGCCTGGCGGTGCTGTGGGCACGGCGACTTTCGGCATGTTTTCGGGGCGGTAATTGATGTCCGCCCAATAGGCGCGGGCGCGGGTGTTCTCGGGATCGACGCGGAGCAGGTCGGAGATGTCGGCGAAAAGGCGAGCATAAAGCGCCTGCCGCTTCGAGGCGGTGTGCTCCTCGACCAGAAAGCCCCAATTATCCTTCACTTGGTTGTAGCGGTCGGCGATATGCTCTTTGAGCGCGTCGGTGCGGGGTTTGAAGGTCAGGCGGATGCGGGTGCCATTCAACGCCTCGGCATCAAAGTCCGCCGCGCCAGAGGCGATCGTGATGTACAGGCTGTCGTCGGGCAGGATGCGGTCGCGCAGATCGAGCCAGAGCGTGCGCGCTTCACCTGGTCGAACACTGACCGACACATCCATCATGTCGCGCGCGGGCCAGAGCGGGTCTTTCACGCGGAGATTGAGCGGGATCAAGCCGTCCCTGCCCAGTGTCGCCTTCAACGCAGGCAGATCGATCGCAATGCCGTCGAGCCCGTCGCGCAAATTCTGCCAGCCATAATCGAAGGCGCGCGCGATTGGGCGGTCTGCATAGGCATCGCCAAGGCTGGCCGGGATCAGGATATGGACCAGCGGCAACCCCTTGGTGCGCGCCTCCGCCTTGCCGCCGGTGTTGGCGCCGGCACCGACCGCCGCGCGGATGCCCGAGGTCGGCAGGGCGACGACAGTGGCGCGCTCATCCGGCGCATATCGCCCGGCAATGAAAGCGTTGAGCCGTTCGAGCGCGGCGACCTTGGTCGAGGCACTGCTGTCAACGGTGAAAGGGAGCTTGAAACTGCCCTCGGGCTCGGCGCCCGGGTGGACGTCATAGGCCCAAAATTCCTGGATCGGCTGCTCCTGCATCGTGTTGACGAAGCTAAGCGTACCGCCGGTTTGCGACGCGATGCTGTCGACCGACCTGACGACACCCCTCGGGCGTGCCGCGACCACCCCTCCGTTGGCGAGCAGTGCGCCGTAAGCCGCCCCGCGAATCTCGACCCGGTTGACCCGCTCGCCCAATGGGACTGTTAGATCGTAGCGCTTGCCGCCGTCGACATAGGTGTTCCAGTCGGGCAGCTCGAAATAATCGTCGCGCCCCGGCAGGCGCGATCGGTTGTACACGCCGGGCCAGGTCGTCTCGGCAATCCCGTCAACACCTTTCCAATTCCATTGCTTCAGATCACGCGCGTCTGCAAATTCGACCTTGCGGATTGTGGTCGCGGACGGGTCGAGCAGCGGTGGTGAGGAGCGGTCCCAACCGTAGCGGTGGAGCCAGGCGCTCCAGCGCGCGGCGGCATCGGGGCTGGGGGCGGGGCCGGGTTCCTGCTTGGCGGCAAGGCTCGCGACATCGTGTGCGGCGAGCGCATGATCGTACACGCGGATTTCGTCGAGATCGCTGCCACGCATGAAGTTGTAGCGGCTTTGCACCTGATGCGGCGACATTACGCGTCCGGCCAGCCCGAACTGGTCGAGGCCGGAGTCGAGATCGGCCTTTTGCTCCTTGCGTGCAACTTCCTTGCCCTCGACGAACAACCGCACGCCCTCGGTCTCATCCCACGCGAAAGCGATGTGCTTCCAGGCATCGGCAGTAGGCACCGCATCGATCCGCCACGATACCCGCACCCGCGCAAGGTTAGTATCGGTGACGAAAGCATCGAACCCGTGGCCGTTCCAGTCGATCCGCAGGAACGCCATGTCCCAGCTCGAATGATCGGCGAACCCGACGCGGAAGATCGCGAACGGCGCCTCGCCCAGCGGCTGCCGTGGCCGCCAGAAGAAGCTGAGCGTCCCGCGTGTCGCGCGGATATTGCCGGGTGCCTTCCAGGCAACATAACCCTCATCGGCCCATCCCACCGCATTGCCGATTGCGCCGCCGGGCACCACCTCCACCCCGCTGCGGAAGTTCGGCACCGGATCGCCGCTTGCGATATCGGCGTCGAGCGACTTATCCGCCGACACCCTGAACAGCAGGCCGGTCGGCTCGGCGAGCGCCTGCGCCGGGAGCAGCGCGAGCCCCAACGCGACGATCGCTACGCGGATCATGCGACCTCGACGCGGGCCAGTCGCGGCGAGAGCAAATGGACGACTAGCAAGGCGACGAAATAGGCACTCGCGCAGATGGCGAACAGAATCGAATAATTCTTGCCTGTGCTGTCAAGGATATAGCCGGTGAACTGCGCCATCCCCATCCCGCCAATCGCGCCAATCATCCCGCCGATCCCGACAACCGATCCAACCGCGCCGCGTGGGAAAATGTCCGAAGGCAGGGTGTAGAGATTGGCTGAAAACGCCTGATGCGCCGCCGTCGCAAGGCCGATGACGAGTACCGCGCTCCAAAGCCCGTCGATCGACTGGGCGAAATAGATGGGCGTCACGCAGAACGCGCAGAGCAGCATCGTTAGCTTGCGGGCGGTGTTGGGGCTGTAGCCCGCCTTGATCATGCGAGACGACATCCAGCCGCCACCGATGCTGCCAAAATCGGAAATCAGATAGATCGCCGCCAGCGGCAGCCCGAATGTCTTCAGATCGAGCTGATAACGTTCATAGAGATAGCCCGGCAGCCAGAACAAGAAGAACCACCAGATTGGATCGATGCAGAATTTGCCAAGCGCATAGGCCCAGGTCTCGCGAACGGTGATCAGCTTACGCCACGCGATCGGCTCGATCGGATCGGCAGGGTCCTGCTGAATCCAGGCAAGTTCGGACGGGCTGACGCGCGCATGCTCGCTGGGGTGACGATAGACCAGCCACCACGCGGCCAACCATATGATCCCGAGAACACCTGTGACGTAGAAGGCAACGCGCCAGTCGAACATGAGCACGAGCGCCGGCACCAACAATGGGGTGATGATCGCGCCAATATTGGCACCGGCATTGAACAGCCCGATCGCAAAGGCGCGCTCGCGCTGCGGGAACCAGTCAGTGACGGCGCGGATGCCGGCCGGGAAATTGCCAGATTCACCGATACCTAGCCCGAACCGGGCCATGGCAAAGGTCGTCACGCTGCTGGCCAGGCCGTGCGCCATGTGGCTAATCGTCCAGATGACAATCGCAGTCGCATATCCCAGCCGCGCGCCGACCACGTCGACGATACGCCCGAAGCTGACGTAACCGATGGCGTAGGCGACCTGGAACCAGAAGATGATCGTGCCGAAATCGGTTTCGGTCCAACCAAATTCCTTGGTCAGCGTCGGTTTGAGCACGCCGATCATCTGGCGATCAACATAGTTGATCGCCGTCGCGGCAAACAGCAGCGCGCAAATCACCCAGCGGAACCGCCCGATTCGGGCGGCGGCTGCCGCTACGCCGGGCACATTCGCCCCCGGCAACTCCGCTATTGCCATCACTCGCTCTCCCAAACCGCCCCGTTTTCGGGCTTATCCTTCGGCTTTGATCGTGCAGGTTACCGAATATCGTGCATCGAACCGTGCCTGTACCACATCGCCCACGCAAACGCGGTGGACGCCGGTGACGGCACCACTCGAGATCCATTGTCCCGGGGTCAGCGCGATGCCACGCGCGGCCATCAACTCGAACAGGAACCGCGCTGCACCGAACGGACCGTCAAGCATCGCCGAAGCCATGCCCGCCCCGATCATCTCGCCGTTGATGATCAGTTCCACCGGCCAATCGAGCAGTTGCGCACCGGACCAATCTTCAATCGCCGATCCGATCACCAGCCCGTTATTGTTACCGAAATCGGAAATGGTGACGCCCGCACCATGGTCATTGATCCCGCCAAAGGGTGAGCTCGCAATCTCAATGCCGACATGCACCGCATCGATCAGCGCGGTTGCTTCTTCGAGCGTGTAGTGGCGCTTTCGGGGGTCTGGTGCCATGCCAATACGCAAAAGGAATTCGGCCTCTGCGGCGGCAAAGCCCCCCGCAAACACCGGCATGGCAACCGAATGCGCCTCAGTCGAAACGCGGGCGCTCGCGAAAATGGGCCCCGCCAGACGATCAACATCGCCGATCGGTGGATTGATCCGTCCGACCTTCCATCCCACGATATCACCCGCACGCAACGCCATCGCCGCGTCCTGCACGGCATAGGCATCACCCAGATCGTCGGGGATGGCGCCGGGGTAATCGGTCAGCACCGTGGCAGTGCGTCGCGCATCAACGAAACGGCTGGCAATTTGCGCAATGTTATCTTCGATGTCGCGCCGCATCGGCTCACCCTGTCCCCGTACCGCATTAATGACCATTATTTGGCTCGCCCCACAGTGCGACCATAGGAAACCGGTGTCAATGCTTCGACTCAAGTAGTCGAATGGCGCATCACGCGATGCAACGCACCGTCATGAGCGGCTAACGAAGCAGCAACGATGGCGTCCATCAGTGCCTGATCATCGCGCCAGAGCGGCGAAAGGCCAAGGCCGCGATCAGCCAAACGGTGCACGAAAATGCGCAAATCCGCACCCGATAAAGCCTCCTGTAACGCCAAAGCGTGCGGATCGATCACTGGCACGCCCCCTCGCACGCGAGCGAGGACGAACGCCACCCAGCATCCCACCGCGCCGATAGCCAGCATCGGCATCTTCCCCGCCCGGCGGTTGGCGTCAATCGTGTCGCCAAGCCGATAGGCAAGCTTCTGGGTACCGTCCTGCGCGATCTGATCGAGACGATGGACCATTGCCGGGTTTCGAAAGCGCGCAAGGATGGCGCGGCTATAGGCGTCAAGATCCAGGCCTGAGACGCGCGGTAGCATCGGCGTGATGTCAGTCCGGATCATCGCGTCGACTGTATCGGCCAGGAAGGGGTCAGCCATCGCTTCGGCGACACTCGTATGGCCACGCAACAGGCCGGCATAGGCAAGCATCGAATGCGCGCCGTTCAGAATTCTCAGCTTGGCCCGTTCATAGCCGCCTGGGTCGCCGGTAACGATCGCTCCGGCTGACGCCAGATCCGGCCCGGCATTCGGCCCGACATCTTCGATCACCCATTGCACAAACGCCTCGCGCTGAACGGGGATCGCGTCGGCACACCCCAAGGCTGCCTGTACTTCTGCTAAAAGTCCTTGATCGCTTGCCGGGGTGATCGAATCGACCATTGTCGATGGCACCCGCACCTCTCCGGCAATCCATGCAGCCAGTTCCGGGGCGCGTGCTCCAGCAAAGGCAACCAGCGCCGCGTGAAGCTTTGCACCATTGGCGGCCAGATTATCGCACGGCATCGGCACGAAGGGCGCGGTGCCCCGCGCACGCCGCTCGGCAAGCCCAGCCACCAGCCACCCAATCACGCTGCGGGGCAAGCCTGCGCCGCCCAGATCGTGGGCGACATCCGGATGAGTGAGATCAAGCGTTCCGTCCGGGGCCAGGCAATAGCCCTTTTCAGTCACCGTCATTGTTACCAGGCCGATCGCCGGATTGGCGAGCAGCGCGGTGATATGGTTGCCGTTATTCGGCCCGAGCCAAGCACCATGCGCGCCAACCACACGGTTCGTGCACGCGGCATCGCGCACCGCAATCGTATATAGCCCCTGCTGTGTTGACAGCTCGGCTGCCGTTGCATTGCTGCGCAGCGCAACCGCAGCAATCCCCCAGCGAGGATCATGATCGAGCACCGTATCGAAATAGCTTGCCTGATGCGCACGGTGGAATGCTCCGGGACCGAAATGAACGACGCCGATCTTGGGGGGGGCCGTCCGGCGTGGTCGCTGCACATCGGCTGGAAGCGCCTTGAGTGCACGATAATCGAGCCGTTTCACAACGTCACGCCCCGCTTCCAGATCGCCATTTCGCGTTCATCATTGCGTTCGGCGGCAGTGGGCTCCCCCGAAGCAACGGCGATGATCAGCGCAAGCAGCGCATCGGCGGCTCGATCCATACCGCCCTCGAGTAAGGCGCCGGCATTAAAATCGATCCAGCCCGGCTTGGCAGCGGCGAGCGCCGTGTTCGATGCGATCTTGAGGGTCGGCACGGGCGCGCCAAGCGGTGTACCGCGCCCGGTGGTAAACAGGATCATCGTCGCCCCTGCCGCTGCCAGCGCGGTGGACGAAACCGCATCATTGCCTGGCGCCTCGAGCAATGTGAGCCCTGGCTGGGTCACCTGCTCACCATAACCGATCGCGTCGACCAGCGGTGCATTGCCGCCCTTCTGCACCGCCCCCAGTGATTTCTCCTCAAGCGTCGTGATGCCGCCCGCGACGTTACCGGGGGAAGGGTTTTCCGACACTGGTTCACCGTGCGCCAGAAAATAGCGTTTGAAATCATTGACCATGTTACCCGCACGGTCGAATACCGCTTGATCGCGTGCGCGGTTCATCAAGAGATGTTCGGCCCCGAAAATCTCGGGGATCTCGGTCAGCAACACCTGACCTCCTGCCCCTGCCACACTGTCGCTCATCCGCCCGACAAGCGGATTGGCCGTCAGGCCAGAAAATCCGTCCGACCCGCCGCATTTGACGCCCACCACCAGCTTGTCGAGACCAACCGCCACGCGCGGTTGAGCCGCCTGCGCGACCAGCGCACTGACATGAAATTCCCCCTCGGCAATCTCATCGGGTGATTGCTGAGCAATCATTGTCCGGATCGCGGCACGGCGATCCTGGGGTATTTCGGCAATCAAAGCTTCAAGCTGGTTCGATTCACAACCAAGCCCAATGATCAGCACCCCGCCGGCATTGGGGTGGCAGGCAAGCGCCGCCAATATCCGCCGCGTGCCCGCCAGATCATCCCCCAACTGCGAGCAGCCGAACGGGTGGACAAAGGCGTGAACGCCATCGACCCTATCTGCATGACTGGCATGCCCGCGCGCCGCGATCCGTTGCGCCGTGCGTGCAACGCAGCCGACGGTCGGCAGAATCCAGATTTCGTTTCGCGTTCCAACACGCCCATCGGATCGGAGATAGCCGTTGAAGCACAATAAGCTCCCCACAGGCATACCCGCTGACGGCGTACCACTAAATCGATACGCATCTGTGCCTGACAGCGCGGTGACGACATTGTGGACATGGACATGCTCGCCCGGACTGATTGCCCGGCGCGCTATGCCGATGGGAAAGCCGTATTTGACGATTACCGCACCCGATGCGATCGGCACCAGCGCCAATTTGTGGCCGCGCGGAATCTCAGAGCAGGCGATCATTGATCCGCTAGCGAGCGCAACCCGGTCACCCACCGTCACTTCACGCAGCAATGTCGCGACATTATCCGCTGGATCGACTTGCCACGCATCGACCAATGTTCGTCCCTCTCGCCTTTTGGTAACCGGTATCAATCAGGTGACGCTTGTGCCCCCGCTGGTCCTGTGAAGCAAGCGGGCAGCAGCGACAGGGTCGGGCTGTTCGTGCGACCACAAGCGCAGTATGAACCCGCCGATGAAAAGCACTGGACAGCCAACTATTAACGACGTCGCCCGCATTGCCGGGGTTTCCAAGAAGACCGTCAGCCGGGTGATCAATCATTCGCCGCTGTTGAACGAGGATACGCGCCGCAAGGTCGAAGAGGTGATCGGCGAACTGGGCTATATTCCCAATCCGCAGGCCCGCGGGCTGGCGCTGCGGCGCAATTTCCTCATTGGGCTTGTTCACGACAACCCCAATGCCCAGACCGTGATGAACGTGCAGGAAGGCATGCTCGAAGCGCTGCACGGCACCGAGTTCGAAATGGTCGTACGCCCGCTCGACCGCGGATCAGCGACAATGCTGGAGGATCTCCGGCATTTTCTGGAACGCCAACGGCTTTTCGGTGTGCTGTTGATGCCGCCGATCAGCGAGAATGATACGATCGCCCGGCTTTGCGTTGAAATCGGTTGCCGATATGTGCGGATGGGATCGGCGGTACTCGACGATACCCAGCACATGGTGGCCTCCAATGATCGCGAGGCGGTAAAAGGGGCGACCACCTATCTGATCGAACAGGGACATCGCCGGATCGGGCTGGTTGCCGGCCCGCACGGCTTCCTGTCGGCGCGCGAACGCCGCGAAGGATTCGAACAGGCGCTTGCCGAGGCCGGGATCGTATTGCCGCGCTCAATGATCGCCGACGGTAACTACACCTTTGATTCGGGCCGCATTGCGGGTGACCGATTGCTCGACGTCGTGCCACGCCCAACCGCGGTTTTCTCGTCGAATGACGAAATGGCCGCAGGTGTAATGCACGCAGCACTGCAGCGCGGGCTGCAAATTCCGCGTGACCTTTCAATCATCGGGTTCGACGATACGCCAGTGGCAGCGCATGTCTGGCCACCCTTGACGACAGTCCGCTGGCCAATCGTTTCGATGGCGCGTTCGGCTGCGCTGAAACTGCTTGCCGGTGGAGACGGAGGCGAACCCATTGAGGAACCATCGCTGTTCCTGTCGACTTTAATCAAACGTGCATCGGTGGCCCCGCCTGCGCCATAACGCTGGTGCTTGCGAAGTCATCTGACACCGGTTACCAGAATGCGACGGCGCGCATGACGTTGAGCAAGGGAGGGACAGATGACGGCCAGGCCACTTCGACTCAATCCCGACCGACTGTTTCCTGCCGATCCGCGCACGCGTGACATTGCGCGCAGCCTGTACCAGACGGTCGCCACACTGCCGATCATCAGCCCGCACGGCCATACCGATCCGACCTGGTTTGCCGATAATCTGCCCTGGAGCGATGCGACCAGCCTTTTGATCGCCCCCGATCATTATGTTTATCGCATGCTCTACAGCCAGGGCATCGATCTCGACACGCTGGCGATCCCGCGCCGAGATGGCATGCCGCCAACCGATCCGCGCACCGCCTGGGGAGTTTTCGCGGCCAATTATCACCTGTTTCGCGGGACACCGTCTCGCCTTTGGTTCGATCATGTTTTTGCCGAGGTGTTCGGGATCGATGTGAGGCTCGATACCGGTACCGCCAGTCTCTACTTCGACCTGATCGGCGACAAGCTCGCGACCGATGCCTTTCGACCTCGTGCGCTGTTCGACCGGTTTCGGATCGACTTCCTCGCTACCACCGAAGGTGCGCAGGACGATCTGTCTGCGCATCACCGCATCCACGCGAGCGGCTGGGCCGGTCGTGTCGTGACGACCTATCGCCCTGACAGCGTGATCGATGTCGAGCATGAGGCCTTCAGGCCCGCCATGGCGCGTTTTTCCGAGCTGACCGGCGAAGATGTCTATGATTGGCAGGGCTATCTGAACGCCCATCGCAAACGCCGCGCCGATTTCCGCGCAGCTGGTGCCACCGCGACCGATCACGGCCATCCTACTGCAGCCACCGCTGATCTTGCGCCCGACGAGGCCGAGCGGCTGTTCCGCGCGATTGTTACCGATAACTGGACGCCCGCTGATGCCGAGCTTTTCCGGGCGCAGATGCTCACTGAAATGGCGGCAATGAGCGTTGAGGACGGCATGGTCATGCAAATCCACCCCGGAAGTTTGCGCAACCACAATGCGCGGCTGTTCACCACTCACGGCCGTGACAAAGGCGCCGACATCCCGACCCGAACAGATTATGTTCGCGCGCTGAAACCACTGCTCGATCGGTTCGGCAACGAACCTGGTCTGTCCATCATCCTCTTCACGCTGGATGAAAGCGTCTATGCGCGTGAACTCGCGCCACTCGCCGGGCACTATCCCTGCCTGAAACTGGGCCCAGCCTGGTGGTTCCACGACAGCCCCGAAGGAATGCGGCGGTTCCGCGAGAACACCACCGAGACGGCAGGCTTCTACAACACCGTTGGCTTCAACGACGATACTCGCGCTTTTCTGTCGATTCCCGCGCGCCATGACGTCGCCCGTCGGGTCGACTGCGGTTTCCTTGCGCGGCTCGTTGCCGAACACCGGCTTGCCGACTGGGAAGCCGGTGAGCTGGCCCATGAACTCACCAGCGGCCTCGTGCGCCGTGCCTATCGCATCGATCATCCCTTGCCCGCTGCCGTCCTGGCCGCCTGAATTCGGAGACCTTCATGTTTGACCGTACCTATTACGCCACCCACCCCGACATGATGGAATGCGTGTCGAATGATGAATTACGCGATCGCTATCTGATCCAGGACCTGTTCCGCGACGGCGAGTGCGTGCTCAACTATACCCATGCCGATCGCTTCGTGATCGGTGGAGTCGCCGTTTCGGATGCCCCAGTCGCGCTCCCCACGCAGACTGAGCCACCATCGGCACTGGGCCACCCCTTTCTCGAACGCCGCGAACTGGCGATCGTCAATGTTGGCGCGGTGAGCGGTGTTGTAACGGTCGATGGCGAAGCGTTCACGCTTGGCAACAAGGATTGCCTGTATGTAACGATGGGCGCGAAGGAGGTTGTATTCTCCGGCGCCGGCGCCCGCTTCTACCTGGCCTCATGCCCCGCCCATAAAGGCTTTGCGACGCGAAAAGTCTCGATCGCTGACGCGATTGCGCTCGATCGCGGCAGCCTGGAAGAATCTAACGAGCGGACGATCTACCAGCTCGTCATCCCCGGCGTGTGCGACAGCGCGCAGCTGGTGATGGGGCTGACGGTGCTGAAACCAGGCTCGGTCTGGAACACGATGCCCCCCCACATCCATGAGCGCCGCAGCGAAATTTACTTCTACTTCGAGCTCCCCAACCCGACTGACCGGGTGTTTCATTACATGGGCGAGGGAGAGGCGATGCGGCACATCGTGATGGGGAATGAAGAAGCCGTGATTAGCCCGCCCTGGTCGATCCATATGGGTTCGGGAACGCGTGCCTATGCCTTTATCTGGGCCATGGCTGGAGAGAATCAGGATTATACCGACATGAAAGTCCTCGATATCTGCCAGCTCGCGTGATGACGACAATGTTTGATCTCAGCGGCAAGGTTGCCATCGTTACCGGGGCGAATACTGGCATCGGACAAGCGATAGCAGTCGCCTTGGCCGGCGCAGGGTCAGACATTGCCTGTGTAGGCCGCACCCCTGCGGACGAGACGTTGGCGCAGATCGCCGCGCTTGGCCGCCGCGCGATCAACATTTCGGCTGAATTGTCGACGATTGCGCCAGTCGACGCCATCGTCGACGAAACCATAAACAAGCTCGGCGGCCTGCACATTTTGGTCAACAACGCCGGCATCATCCGCCGCGCCGACGCAGTTGACTTCACCGAGGCTGATTGGGACGCGGTGATCGACACCAACCTGAAGAGTGTCTTTTTCCTGTGTCAGGCCGCCGGACGCCATATGATTGCGCAGGGTTCGGGGAAAATCATCAACATCGCCTCAATGCTCACCTTTCAGGGCGGCATTCGGGTGCCAAGCTATACCGCATCGAAATCGGGTATCGGTGGATTGACCAAATTACTGGCAAACGAATGGGCGGGAAAAGGCATCAACGTTAACGCGATCGCACCGGGCTACATCGCGACGAACAACACTGCCGCACTGCAGGCCGATGAGAACCGCAACCGTTCGATCATGGAGCGCATTCCAGCAGGTCGCTGGGGCGCGGCGAGCGATCTGGGTGGGGCGGCCGTCTTTCTGGCATCATCTGCGTCCGATTATGTCCAAGGGCATATTCTGGCGGTTGACGGTGGGTGGCTGGCACGGTGACCAGAGGACGATTTCTGGCCTTCGGTGAAATCATGCTGCGACTCTCGCCACCGGGCCGCGAGTTGCTCCTCCAGACGCCGAAACTCGACGTCTGGGTGGCGGGTGCTGAGGCCAACGTTGCCACTGCCCTCGCCAGGCTCGGCCATGATGTGGGTTTCGCCAGCGCCGTTCCCGACAACGATCTTGGCCGATCGGCGATCGCAGCGTTGCGCGGACACGGCATCGATACTAGCGGCATCCAGCTTCAGGGCGATCGCATGGGGCTGTATTTCGTCACCTCAGGCGCCGGCATGCGTGCCACCGAAGTCATCTATGATCGCGCACATTCTTCGTTTGCCCAAATGAATGCGGCCGATTGGGATTGGGACGCGCTGCTGGCGGGGGTCGATCGACTCCACCTGTCGGGCATCACCCCGGCGCTTGGCTCAGGGTCGGCACAGGCCGCGCTGGTCGCAGCCCAGGCCGCCAGCGCGCGCAACATCGCAATATCGTTCGACGGCAATTATCGCGCCAAATTGTGGGAGCGCTGGGACTCGAACCCGCGCGCAATTCTGCATGAACTCGTTACCCATGCCGATTTGCTCTTCGGCAACCACCGCGACATCGCGCTACTGCTCAACCGCGATTTCTCAGGCGGAGGAGAGGATCGGCGGCGCGAGGCGGCGGACGCGGCCTTTGCCGCCTTCCCGAAGCTACAGACCATCGCTTCGACCGCCCGCCATGTCGAGGATGCGGATCGCCACCGCCTGTCCGCGCGGATCGATACGCGCAGCGCCGTCGCCCAGACAGAGGAGGTTGTGCTTGCCGGTATTGTCGACCGGATCGGCGGGGGTGATGCCTTTGCGGCCGGCGTGCTTCACGCGCTGCGTTCGGGCGGAGATCCCGCCAATGCGGCGCGCACCGGCCTGGTCCTGGCCGCGCTGAAACACTCGCTTCCGGGCGATGCGAGCCTGTTCCGCCAGGCCGATATCGATGCCTATCTGGCCGGCGGCCTCGATGTCCGCCGGTGAGATTGATCGCCGCACGCTGATCGCTGGCGGTAGTGCGGCAATCATGCTGCACCCTTTTGCTGCACTTGGTGCCTCGGCAAATCCTGTCGTGCGTACACCGTCTGGCGACTTTATCGGCACGAATCTGGACGGGATCTCGACGTTTAAGGGCATCCGCTATGCCAGCGCCGAACGCTTCCGCGCGCCGACCCCAGTCGACCGCCCCGGCGAGCGCATCGACGCGCTGAACTTCGGACCGGTAGCCCCGCAAGGCGGAAGTGGCCCCAGCCCACAGTCGGAAGATTGCCTGTTCCTCAACATCTGGACGAGCACCACGCGTCCTACCGCCAAGCTGCCAGTGATGCTCTATATCCATGGCGGCGCCTACTCGAACGGCAGCGTCACCGATCAGCTGAACGATGGCGCGGCATTGGCAGCGCGCGGCGATTGCGTGGTGGTGACGGTCAACCACCGCCTGAACGCACTTGGCTATCTCTACCTCGCCCGGCTCGATCTGCGCTTTGGCGACAGCGGCAATCTCGGCCAGCTCGACCTGATCCTGGCGCTGCAATGGGTGAAAGCCAACATTTCGGCATTTGGTGGCGATCCCGGCCGGGTGATGGTGTTCGGCCAATCAGGCGGTGGCGCCAAAATTGCCACCCTCATGGCGATGCCCGCCGCCAGCGGCCTGTTCCACCGTGCGGCGACGATGAGCGGCCAGCAAGTCACCGTCTCCGGTCCGCTCAACGCGACAGCCCGCGCCCAGGCCTACCTGGCCAGGCTCGGGGTCAGCGAGCGCGACCTGTCGCCGCTGCTGAAGATGCCGGTCGAAAAACTGGTCGAAGGTCTAGCGTCGACCGATCCGATCCTGGGGGGCAGCGTCTATTTCGGGCCGGTACTCGACATGAAATGGCTGATCCGTCATCCCTTTTGGCCTGATGCCGCGCCGCAATCGCGTGGCATTCCGATGATCCTAGGCAATACGCACGATGAGACGCGCGCGTTCATCGCACCCGATTCGGACAAGGTTAAGACTCTCAACTGGGACAATCTCGCCGGACGCATCGCCCCGGAGCTCCGCATCGACATCCTCCCCGAATGGGTGGTGGCGCAATATCGCGCGCGCTTTCCCGACTGGTCGCCGACCGACATTTTCTATGACGCAACCACCTGCGGCCGCAGCTGGCGTGGCCAGGTAATCGAGGCGGAAGCGCGGGCAGCGGCAGGGGTATCGGCCTGGGTCTATCAGGTCGATTTCACTGCGCGGGTCGATCCGCGTCGTCGCGCGATGCACACAATCGATATCCCACTCGTGTTCGGCACGCTGGGTGCGGAAGGATCGCAGACCGGCACCGGCGCCGAGGCTAAGGCCGCATCGATCGCCATGCAGGACTGTTTTGTCACCTTCGCCAAATCGGGTGATCCCAACCATGCCGCGTGTCCCAATTGGCCCGGCTATCAACTCGGGCGACGCACCACGATGATCTTCGACGCCCGTTCCCGGACCGAAGAGAATCCGCGCGCATGGCAGCGTGAGCTGTTTGCTCGCGTGCCCTATATCCAACCAGGAAGCTGACCGGCCCTGTCAAACTAATGTGGCAGTCACCGACTGGTGCCGTTAGCGGACGCGAATGAGCCGCAAATCCAGAGCAAAGCCCGCCTCGCCTTTTCGCTGTTTCAACTCGTCGCCCGAAGTGATCCGGCTGGTGGTAATGATGTACGTGCGGTTCCCGCTCAGTTTGCGGAACGTTGAGGACCTGCTGTTCGAGCGCGGGATCGACATCTGCCATGAGACAGTGCGGCATTGGTGGAACCGGTTTGGGCCAATGTTCGCCGGCCAAATTCGTCGGCAACGGGTTTCGCGGATGCGGGGGTTTCGCCACTGGCGGTGGCACCTGGTGCTGTCAGTCTTGTGCGAACCCGTCTCTCGACGATGCAGATCG